>Ga0247760_1000574_pt1 | contig 39265 bp, 29 predicted proteins | sample UWRJL171409R4_FD_179936 | JGI IMG/M metagenome (GOLD analysis project Ga0247760, IMG submission 179936) | Plant litter microbial communities from Arlington Agricultural Research Station in Wisconsin, United States - UWRJ-L171-409R-4 | ecosystem: Environmental > Terrestrial > Plant litter >... | reverse complement strand
TAAGTGTGAGAGGAGGGTGTGGCGGAAGTTGATGGAGAAGGTGTTTAAGGAAGGGGTGCAGGGGGTTTCGGATGATTCGGTGCTATTGATGCAGAAGGCCGAGGGGGCCAAAGGGTGGGGAGACTGGGAGGATTATGATCAGTTGGTGCCGAGGTTGATGGAGAAGTTGAGGGCGACGGGGAGGAGGTTGAGCGTGGATGTGTTTTATGCGGAGAAGGATAGGATGATTGGGGATGGCGGGTCGAAGGGGCCGGTGTGGTTTGACTCGTGCTGGGAGGGGGAGTATGGGGATGTGCTGGAGTATCGGAGTCGGACAGTCAAGGGGGCAGACCATGATGGGATTTGGAGCTTGAAATTTGATGCGGCGAGAGAGGTGTATGACAAGATTGCAGGGAAGATTGTTGAGGCTACGCCTCCTGCCAGTAGCAATAGTGCGGTGAAGGGCACTATCTAGCCTTTTTCTCATGCCAGCGAGGCCTAGGTAGCTAGTTAACAGGCCCTAGCTGCATTATGAGACCTTGATTGCATCGGGGAGGCCCCTGCTGCATTGGAATAGGCCACTCGAGAGTCCAGGAATGCCTCTTAAGAATGCGACAGGGCCTGTGATATCAAAATCTTGGCCTTAAGTGCGGTTGGGGTTAGGTGTAGGAGCATGGTGCAAATGAGACGGAGGCCATAGTGCAAAGAGATATTCTCATCCTAAATTACTGTTACTGCTTCAGATTCTGTCACTTTGGGATTCACCTCCTCAGATGCATGCATATGTATGTAGGTACGGTCATTTGATGGTAAATTATGCTTCTTTGTATCCAAATTCTATTTTATGGATAATCAGACAGTACGAACAAAAGTACTGTTCTCGGCAGGTAGTCAAGCTTGCCCTACCTTGCAATATTCAAATTCATTCTTGAGGCCGGATACTATGGGTCAGGGGGGCAGTGGTATTTGAAGAGACTTACCTCTTGACTTACCCCATTTTGCTGGGTAGTATTATCACCCGGCCTTGGCTTTGCCTTTACCCTTCGAACCTCCCGAGTCCTGAGTCGAACCCGAGGCCTGAGTAGATGCGTCGCTGCTCTGGCCCTTCCCCTTGTCTTTTTCTTTCCCCTTTTCGTCCGGGGTTGTGGGCGCCTGTGTGGACCCGTTGCTCGGCCTACCACTGCTCGACCCGCCACAACTCGACCCGGCGCCGCCATTCCGTCTCCGCTCGGCCCACTGCCTCTCTTTCTCGTTCTCCAACTCCTTTGTGGTAAGCGCCGCCATCCAATCTTCCCCGGGGGTTTTCGAGTCGTCCAACCCAGTAACGTCAAAGATGGTCTTGCGGAGATTGTCCAGGTCCTCATTTCTTGCGTTTTTGCTGTGAGGCGCATGGAAGGTGAAGTTCACACCCTTTCTGAACTTCTCCTCCCAGAAGGTTTTGTAGAAAGGGGACTTGGGGGCAAACTTGAGCTTCGAGCCATCGACCTTGGTGCATCTAAAGCCCGCGTCACACATATATAGCTCGACATTCGCCTTTGACACGGTGCCATGGCGAAGGGTGATACCCACGAGTTGTTCCATGAACTCGTACGTGTCCTTTTTGACAGTAAGCTGTTTCGATTTCGGCGGGCTAGGGGATCGGTAGCCACGGCGCCGTTTAGCAGCATCCGCCTCTTGCTCGTTCCAAGCCTTAAAGTCGAAATTATCTGAGTCGAAGTTTGGGTCACCAAAGATGGGATCAACTTCTTGCCCGTCCTTTGTCGGCTTGTCTTCTAGCTCGACCGCTGGCTCGTCTACAGACTCTTCTGCGGGCTCTTGCTCTTCTATAGAATAAGATCCTTCGCCTTCCAGAGTCTTTGCTTCCAGCTCGGAGGATTCGGCCTTTGACTCTAACTCAGGGGATCTCGTGGAATCCCCAGGGGCTGGAATTGAGGTTGATGGACCGACAGCTAAGTCTTCGAGCTGTTCTGAGAGAAGATTGAGCGTGGAAGAGGAAGCGGCTGGATGGATCTCCGAAGCCGAAGCCTGAACTGCTAGGGCTCGCGCATGAGCCCGGGGCTTACCTGCTCGACCTGGTGCTATGACCGGGGCGAGAGACCAAGCTACACCTCCTGATGCGTTTGAGCAGCATGTCGGGCGGCAATTTGTGTCGTTGCTGAACAGGTCGGTTACAAGTTGAACCTTGGCGTTGACAGTTTTGTTGAACCTCTCCCTGATCTTCTTTCTCGTCTGGTTCACTGAGTAGCTGTCTATATCACCCCCGAAAGGGTCCAGACAACAACGGGCTAACCCTATAGCTATCTCATTCAGCATCTCAATAAAGCGAAAATTGTCAGCAAACACGGTAGTATGCCGGGGCGATTGCGCAGGACTACCAACCATCTTGTGGTAGGCCAACGAGAGCGATAGAGGAAGACTGAACGCCATAGCCTCGCTATACCCCAAGTCGGCTATGAACCAGAGATGAGGATCTCTGTCCAGTAGCTGAGGGTCTAGCCAGGGAGGCGGCAGTTCCGGGTCCCTCTTCATGTCGAACATGTATCGTAGATTTCTACGCAAGTGCGCCACGTGCTCAACACGGAGCAAGTCGACCTCGCGGGCTAGCAGGGAGTAATGTTTGGTAGTCGCCTCTTCATCCGGGCCGTGGTAGAGCTCGACAAGTTTGTTAAGATCGCGCTGGAGACGGTCACATAACTCCCGGTAAAGTCGGACATTGGAGGCACCATCGATCTGGTATGCCCAGTCCGGGCTGCCGAATAACGTCACTTCGCGACGGGCCATTTCTACACGCCTCTTCGCCCCACAGGAGCAGCCTAAGTCCCTCCGACATATCTCTAGCATCTGCTCAGCCAAGGCAACCTGGGAGACCCAATACCGCTGCCACGGCGTGGGAGTAGTGACTTTATGCTGGACAGCAACTGTGTCAAACGGGTCCCCTACAGCAACTGCGTCGACCGGGTCCCCTACTAGGTGGATTGATTCTTCCTGCAGCGCTGGCAGTGAATCGGCGTCCACGCTCTCCTCAGTAGTATCCCATTTGGCTCTGGTTAAAAAGAACTCGGGTTTAAACCCCCCCAGTGGGTATCTCGTGGCCGCAAAAGCCTGCACTACATCGACATCAGCTAGGTTGCACTCTTCCCGTAACTTCGGCAGCAACTCCAGTGCTTTGAAGACAAGGTAGGCCAGAGAAAACAGAGTGCGATAGATTGCGCGCTGCGCGAGCATGATGTACATGGCCGCTTTGAAGCCAAACGCACGCCTACTATGTACGCTGGGTCTGTGCCAATACCGAACGTCCCCGTACTGTCGGCCGGTACTGTCGCCCACCGGTACGTAAAGATCAACGATCTGGCGATTGTACTTGGGCTTGAGGACACCGGCCTGTTGAGCCAGAAGAGTGTGCTCAAAGTCGAACAAGGCCCAATGCTCGGGCCCTGCGAGGATTACTCTCAGATAGATGAGTCTCGTGAGCACCTTGGGGTTGGTTGCCAAGGTTTCGATGTCCATCCAGGGCACCAACCAGGTATCCTGGTACTGCTTGAAGGAATGTTCATCTGGTTCTGAGCCCCTGAGAGGCACCAGTTTTGTTATACCGCGTAAATCCGGGTGCAGCAAAGCCGGTGTTTCGAGAATGGCTTCTCGTCGATCCTCGTCACTCATCGCAGTCTCCCAGACATCAAAAAAGCTGTCGCCGATAGTTATTACTATTCTTGCAGTCATGAGCAGAAAGCTGTAAATTTCAGTACTAAGTTCATTGACTTGAGCCTCGGCCTCCTCATCTGTACATATCTCAGTATATGGGAAGTACTGATTACGGCAGATGGCACACTCTGGGATGCAGATGTCATGCCCGAGCTTCTCGAGCTCCTGACTTACATCTTGCTCCTCAGGTGATGAATCACTGCTGCCCGGGGCGGCTTCCCTGATGGGTTCAACTGGCCTCACACATGGGGTCATTGAAAATACCGCCCCTTGGATGAAGGATAGGGTCATCCTCTGCTCTTCATCGCCGGCACCAGAGATAATAGGCGGTTGCGACATCTTCTAGCTCCGTAGCGTCCTATCTGCTCAACAGCTAGGTGTAATTAGGTAACTTGAGGTGGGAGTGTACACAGTACCTGTCTTGTTGTTATTGTTGTTATCGTCGTTGATGTTATTGTTGTCGTTGTGATTGAGTAGGTATTGAATCGTCCACTGGCGGTGAATTTTTGCTAATACAGGGTTTTCATCCAGGAACATGCAGTTGTGATCTTATTTATGCGATTTCGCGACAAGAAGAAGCGAGGTTGCCTCGGAGGGGAACTGTGTTCCCCAAACGCTTTGAGAGAGAACACGTCCATTGCGCTTGAACTATTCTGAACACCCAGTGATATCCAGGGTTTGAGCTAAAGACTCGGGGGCCGCAGGTAAATGTGCCCAGTCCACGGGTAGGGGGCACAGAGTCAGGAGTATCAGGAGTCTTTGTGGGCAGGGGACAGAGCATGCAAGAACCGGTAAGGTGACTACCTACCAGTGTACTGGAGACCTGCGGGACATGTATAGGTACCTTATCCAAGACAATGGGGGTGAAGCTATTGTTCAGAGATGCCGAACAGTCCAATTGCTGTTGCAAGGGGTGGGAACTCGGGCTGGTCCCACAGCTTAGTTGGTAGTGCCCAGGATATCTCCATTGTACAAGCCGTAACTGTAAATTTCATGGGTGGTATGGGTTGTGCTGTGAATAAGTAAATGCCTTGAACAATAAGGATTGTGTTGAATGGGATGGTTACGGTGGGCTACTCACAGGGGATGAGGTGACGAAGCCATGACCTTTGGGCCACCATTCCAAATCCACCACCACTGTCCTCTGCAGTGCGAATTCCGTTCAGTACCGGGGCCAAATTTATCCTATCTTTTCCAGGGCTGTACAAGAACGTGCCATATGCGAGAACATGGGATTGCCTAACCATCTTCCAGAGTTTCAGAGGGGGAATCCAGATGTAACTCGTTTCAAAGTGTTGCAATTTGGGTCCAGTATGCTGCCGCCTCTTGCCGTGGCAAAGGGCCAATGCCGGATTGAGACGAGACCACAAGCTTTTGTTCCTTCAAAGAATCAACGTGGGACAATCAAGGTGCACGTGTGGATTGCTTGATTGGGATGGCTTGCGTATCCGCTGCCGTGTGACGCAGGCCTTCTCATCTGTGGGACGTACTGGCTCCGAACAGGCCAACAACCTGTGTAGTAGTTAGCGAATCGGCGTGTGCGCCGAGGTCTTCGAGCCCAACTCCCTCTTGCCACTCGAATTGCAATGGGCTGAGATAGGGCCGCGATTTCGTCCGTTTTCAGAGCCGCGCCATCTGTCTGCCTCTCGAGGCGGGCAGCGAGGTGAACACGTGGATGGCACCGCTCAACCGCCTTGGGCGGCGACTGACGACGTGGCTGAAGCGATCGCAAACGGTGTGAGCTTGGGCAGCTGACGAAATCGTCGGGCAGTTGCGAATCGCTGACAGCTGGTCGAAAAGGCATATTTTGCCCCCAATTGCGCCCAAAGCAGGCGGGGAACGTGTCTTGCAGATTTCCAAGCTGGCAAATCACACCTGCGGAATCGCATCGTGTTGCCGGAAGCGTGGTGCTGGAGGCATGTGCCATGTAGACGTCCTAGAATTGGCAATTGAGGTTGACGACAAAGTGGGGCCTACAGGGATCGCTGGGGCGTCGGGTGCCGCTTGCTTGGCGGCACCTTACTGCAGCCAAACAATTCCATGTTGCATTGGCCATTGCCCTGCCCATTTACCTACTCCAACTCGCAATGACCCTCGTGGCCATGATGCCGCGGCGCCAACAACAACTTCTTTAGAAACCAGCTTCTCTTTTCGAATATTTTAAGAAGTAGCCGCTCTGCTCTTGGACATTCGATGCGCTTCTTATCGTGAGTGGAGAGCACTGAATCTAGCCTTATCACTGGGTAGAGTTTCGATCGTCGTCCCGAAAGCCACCACACCCCGCCCGCTCGCAGCTATGGCGGATACACCATTTTCGACGCCTAAGAGGAAGCACGCTCAATTGCTCGACGACCACAGCCCCACCAACACGACACAGTTCACCTTTGATATCCGCACGCCGGTGAAGGATGGCAGCGCGAGCCCCCGAACTAGTGTCGCCCATCGCTTCCGGGGTCTCGCAATTGGAGGTGGGGGCGGGGTCGGCGGCAATCGAGGTCGAGCATCACAATCGCCAGAATCGAAGCCGAGATCCGTCTTTTTCTCCCTGCAAGACGCGCAAGACGACAATGACGGAGCCCGAAAGCGAGTCAAGCGACCAGACATTGAGCTGCCGGATGCCGATGCTTCGCAACTGCAACTTCCCGCCGCTTGGGATGGTACCTTCGCCCCGACAGCATTCCGACCCCAGGAGCGGGGAACCGAAGATCACGGCAGGAAACCGGGGAGCCAGAGCCCTCGCCAGAAATCACCAAAATCGGTAAAATTCGCTCTCGACGCGGCGGTCGTTGTGCAGTCGGAGACCCTCTCGGAGGACACGCCCGGAACAATACTTCCTTCTACCGAGCATACCTCCGAAGGCGAAAACAAACCCCGCAGTCGCGTGAGGATGGGCACGCCTCCTCCCCGTAGCAGGGACAGCAGTGCGACATCCAGCCCGGACGAGCCGATCATCACCGACCCCCTCCGTGCCAGCTTGACCTGGCACGATGACGAAATTACCATCTACGACCCCGATGATAGCGACGACGACGGCACGGGAATCAATGGCATTGGGTTTAAGCCTACCCCGGCCATCGCGTATGCGCGCACCGTCAAGCGCAAGCAACAGTTGGCCGAATACCGCAAGCGTGAGGAGCGGGAGGCGAGGGCGAAGCGGAGCCAGCGGCGTCGCGGAAGTCCCGTGCCAGGGCTCGTGGAACTCAAGGGGACAGTGGAGCGACGACGTGTGCGGTTTATGGAGAGCGCAACGGAGCTAATTTCTTTCTAACGACAATAATGAGTTGCTAATTTTCTTCTCATGGCGAATCACTGCGGCATGGACATGCGAGCGTTCGGAACACGGATTCTTATAGGAGGCGTCTGGGATAGGTCGATATGGGCCTCTTTGCCGAATGGCTTAGGTATGAAAGTCAGGCTTCTTGGTGTGGTCTGGCGTTGAGGAAGGAGTTCGGGTACGGGAAAGGGAATTGTGTCAGTTCTGCTGGCTACGGCCAACTTTGTTATTGCAGTCATTACGGCGACTCGATGGTGGTTGTTCGGGAGAAAACGAGTTGTTACAGCGGCATTGAATACCAGATATTATTACTCTTACATCACACTGTCATTGCAATGAACCCAAGCGTTTGTGCAGTAGAAATATACAGATATTACATTGCCCACCCTACAACTGTACAGCCCTCACCAGAACCTCCATGAGCTCTTCCTTCTCGCCGCCTCCTCTTGCTCCTTCGCCTCCCGTTCTCGCTGCTCCCGCGCCCTCTTGTGCTCAGCCTCGGCCTTCTCCCTAGACTGCCGCGCGCTGTACACCTCCACCATCCGAAGCATCTTCTCGCGCTCCAGCCGCCTCTTGTACTGGCAATACTCGTACTGTGCCATCGCCCCTATCACGCCTGTACCAACCGCCCAGTGCGCTGCTTTCGACGGGGCCAGCCCCATGACCCATCGCCCCATGCCGACGACCGCGGCGACGCCGATGCCTGTCAGGAAGCCGTCCTGCGAGCAGGGAGATTGGTATACAGTGAGGAGGTCGGAGGGCTTGATGCTCTGTACGACTTCGGTGACGCTGGAGGGGGTGGGGCGGCCTTGTGGGGGAGACGTAGCTGGCTCCGTTGATGTCGCGGGGAGGGGAGGCGCGGACGGGGGCGGACTGGTGCTCGATGAGGGTGGCCCAGCGAAGGGAGCAGGGCGTTGTGGCGTCGTGAGCCATGTCCGTATTGGGTCCGGGGAGGAGCTATCTGGTGATGATGGTGGTTGCGACATTTTGTCTTTCTAGGCGTGGCTGTTCGCCTGGTGAGGAGATGTCCTGTTCGCTCGCTTTGGATCGGGTGTGTTCTTCGGCTTCTAGTTGTTACTGAGAGCCGCTGTGTGCGCTGTTGTTAGCAATTGGTACCAATTTGGAAAGATTATTTTGCGGTGCCCCAGCTTGTGCTTACCTCTGGCTTTGTCCAGCAATGCGGTCAAAGAGCTCGAAATTCGTCCCGATCCATCTTGAGAAGTCGAGAGCTTCAAAAGCTTCAGGCCCAGAAGTGGGGTGATAGCTCAATGTTCATTGGACAGACCCCGGGAAAACACTTTGGCGCGGGCCCCACCACCAACAGGGGTACACGGCGCGTCACGCAGGGAGGCCCGTCGCGCTCTGTCGCGTCTGCGGTCAAGTTTAATGGGCACCGTTCAAGATCCCACTATCCAAACACTGACCCTAGACACAGCCAATTTGGCGCCATTTCTTGAGATTCAGTACCCTCAATCCTCTCCATTCTAGTTTCCTTGTCAATTTTCCATGACACTACACAGGGTTTCCTTTTCTTGACAGCCTGTTTTCTTGTTAAGGCTTCCAGGGCCCCGCAGTGAAAGTCGTCGAAAACTAGGATCGCCGCCACATCACCCCGCCCAAGATGCCCAACACCTCGTTGCGCCGGCCACAGAACGGTTACCGCGGCCGCGGCGGAGGCGGCGGAGGCGGCAAGAAGTCATACCATGGCGGCTCCAAAACACGCACGTTCGCTGCCACATCGAGCGCTCGCGGGGAAGCGACCTCGACTGACGAGAAATGGGAGCGCACGGCGCTCGCGCACCAGATCGACGAGAACATGGGCTTCTCGCGCTACGACGCAGGGCGGAGGCGCGAAGGCTGGCTCGTCAACGTGCAGTCAACCTCAATTGACGACCCCCGAGTTCCCGGCGGCGCGGGCAGGGCCGCACTCGACTGCTACTTCATCGAGGAGGACGGCTCGACCTACAAGGCCACCGTCGAGTACGAGCCATATTTCCTGATTGCATGCAAAAAGGGCCACGAGGGCGAGGTGGAAGAGTGGTGCAAGCGTGTACCGGGCGGCGGTATCGTCAAGTCGATCAAGAAGGTCGAGAAGGAGGACCTTAACATGCCCAACCATCTGCTGGGGTACCGGCGGACATTTTTGGAGTTGAGGTTTCATAATGTGCAGGACTTGATGTCGGCCAGGAGGGATATTATGCCCATTGCCGAGAAAAATAAAAAGGGCATGGATGCCATGGATACATATGCCGAGGTGGCATCGTGAGTCCTCCGCGGAGCCAGAAACAGGCGCGCATGCTAACGTTGTACAGGGCGAACAACGCCAACTTTGATCTTTTTGATAACGACTTACGAGACGACGAGCGACGAACTAATGCATCATTCGCGGAGGCGAGCGACTTCATTGTTGATATCCGGGAGTACGACGTTCCATACCATGTGAGAGTAATGATAGATTTGGGTACGTACTGCGTCCTGTCAAAATGTGTACAGGAGCTCACATCTTACAGATATCCGAGTCGGTGTTTGGTATTTCGTGGAGGCGAAGAACGGAATTACGACCATCACCAGAAACAAGGACCGTCTTGCCCCGGCTGACCCCGTTGTGATGGCCTACGATATCGAGACCTGCAAAGCGCCTCTGAAATTCCCGGATGCGGCAGTTGATCAGATCATGATGATATCGTACATGATTGACGGCCAAGGCTTCCTCATCACCAACCGCGAGGTTGTTTCCGAGGATATCGCCGATTTCGACTACACCCCGAAACCAGAGTATTCGGGACCGTTCATGATCTTTAACGAGGTGGACGAAAAGGCTCTTCTGGAGCGGTTCTTCCTGCACATCAAGGAGGCACGTCCAACCGTTATTGCCACATACAACGGCGACTTCTTCGATTGGCCATATGTCGAAACCAGGGCTAGCATCAACGGCATCGACATGTACCACGAGATCGGCTGGAGGAGGAATAGCGAAGACCAGTTCAAGTGCAACTACAGTGTACACATGGACTGCTTTCACTGGGTCAACCGAGACAGCTACTTGCCCCAAGGCAGTAGAGGTTTGAAGGCTGTCACAGTCGCAAAGCTAGGATACGACCCGGACGAACTAGACCCGGAGCTCATGACGCCATATGCCGCCGAACGGCCACAGACGCTAGCAGAGTACTCCGTTTCCGATGCCGTTGCGACATACTATCTTTACATGAAATACGTCCATCCGTTCATCTTCTCGCTATGTACCATTTTGCCTCTGGGTCCGGACGACACACTGAGGAAGGGCACAGGAACCCTCTGCGAGATGTTGCTGATGGTGCAAGCATACCAGCAAGGTATCGTGTTGCCGAACAAGCACGTCTCGCCAAAGGAATCCTTTTGGGAAGGCCATCTGCTGGACTCGGAGACATATGTTGGCGGACACGTCGAGAGTATTGAAGCCGGAGTGTTTCGCGCCGACATCCCGGTCAACTTTGCCGTCGACCCAGGGGCGGTCGATGAGTTGCTCCGAGATGTCGACGCCGCGTTGACGTTCAGCATCACGGTCGAAGAAAAGAAGTCGATGGATGATGTTATCAACTATGAGGAGGTCAAGGAACAAATAGTCGCCAAATTGCAGAGCCTTAAGGAGACGCCAAACAGGTTAGAGCGCCCTTTGATCTACCACGTGGACGTCGCATCGATGTACCCCAACATCATGACGACCAACCGGCTACAGCCTGATTCGATGATTTCAGAATCCGATTGTGCTGCGTGCGACTTCAATCGGCCTGGCAAGACCTGTGACAGGAGAATGCCTTGGGCTTGGAGAGGAGAGTACTTGCCAGCGAAGCGCGATGAGTACAACATGATCCGACACGCACTGGAGAATGAGAAGTTCCCAGGGAAGTGGCCCAACAGTCCGCCACGCACATTCCAAGAACTCGGCGCAGACGAACAAGCTGGTCTCATTCGAAAGCGCCTGCAACTCTACTCGCAAAAGGTCTACCACAAGATCCATGACTCCACCACTATTGTTCGAGAAGCCATCATCTGCCAACGAGAAAATCCCTTTTACATCGACACGGTGCGCGACTTCCGAGACCGTCGGTACGATTACAAGGGCAAGGCAAAAGAGTGGAAGGGCAAGACCGATGCTCTCAAGAATTCGGGCGCCTCTGCTTCCGAGGTTGAGAAAGCGAAGAAAATGATCATTCTGTTTGACTCATTGCAGCTGGCGCACAAGGTCATTCTGAACTCCTTCTATGGCTACGTCATGCGAAAGGGGTCAAGATGGTACTCTATGGAGATGGCTGGTGTCACCTGTCTGACAGGTGCGACAATTATCCAGCTGGCCAGAGGGCTGGTCGAGCGATTGGGTCGCCCCCTGGAGCTCGACACGGATGGTATCTGGTGCATGTTGCCAGGTTCTTTCCCCGAGAACTACTCCTTCAAGCTGAAGAACGGGAAGAAGATGACTGTCTCCTACCCCTGTGTCATGTTGAACCATCTCGTTCATGCCAAGTTCACAAACCATCAATATCAGACGCTGGTCGATCCCAAGACTTTCAAGTATGAAACGCACAGTGACAACTCCATCTTCTTCGAGGTCGATGGCCCCTACAAGGCTATGGTTCTGCCTACCTCCAAGGAGGAAGACAAGAACTTGAAGAAGAGATATGCTGTGTTTAACAACGACGGCAGTCTTGCTGAGCTGAAGGGGTTTGAGATCAAGCGAAGAGGAGAGCTGAAGCTTATCAAGATCTTTCAGCAGCAGATCTTCAAGTTCTTCCTTGAAGGAGAGACGTTGCAAGAGTGCTACACTGCTGTAGCCAAGGTCGCGAACAGATGGCTGGACGTGCTTGACAGCAAAGGCGCAACGCTTGCAGACGAGGAGCTTATGGAGCTCATTTCTGAGAACCGCAGCATGAGCAAGACCTTGGAAGAATATGGTGCGCAAAAGTCGACATCCATCACAACGGCCAAACGCCTGGCAGATTTCCTCGGCGAAGGGATGGTGAAAGACAAGGGACTGAACTGCAAGTTCATCATTTGCGCAAGGCCAAGGGGCGCTCCTGTCACGGAACGTGCCGTGCCCGTCGCTATCTTCTCTGCGGAGGAGAAAACGAGGCGCGAGTACCTCAAGAAGTGGCTGAAGGAGGAGCCTGCAGACACCGATCCGCGTGCTCTGCTTGACTGGGACTACTATCGTGAGCGTTTGGGGTCGGTGATCCAGAAGCTCATCACCATCCCTGCAGCGCTGCAAAAAGTCCGCAATCCAGTTCCGCGGGTGCCGCATCCCGAGTGGTTGCAGCGCCGGATCAACGTCAAAGATGACAAGATGAAGCAGAAGAAGATGACGGATCTCTTCGGCCCAGTCCTCAAAGGAGGCCCGTTAGAAGACATAACAAATCTCAACACGGACGCTCGTCTTGGTGATATGGAAGATTTCGGCGATCTCCTCAAGCCGAAAACAGTCAGTTCTGCTATTTCCGCAACCCAGAAATCTGCCGCTGCTGCTGCTGCGCAAAAGCGCAAGTCTCCGGAGCCTGCTGCCGAGAACAAAGATCCGTTTGCAGCCCTTCCCGAAAAGATGCCGTCTCCGAGCGAAGATTACCCTGCGTTCTTGGAGTACCAGAAGCAGAAGTGGAAGCTGCAGAAACAGGCGAGAGCCCGCCGGCGCCATCTCTTCGGAGAACGACGAGGGAATGTCCAGAAAAACATTCAGCAGACCTTCCGAAACCAGGCAGAACTGACCTTCCGAAATACTTGGCAAGTCCTACAACTCAAGGCCACGGATACTCCAGGCGTAGTTACTGCCTACGTACTCATCGACGCAAAGATCCACACGATCAAGATCAATGTTCAGCGCCAAGTGTTCTTGAACTTGAAGAGCAAGGAGCTCCCAGATATCGAAGTTGATGGCTGCCAGGTTGAGCAAGTGAACCACACGCTCCCTAACGGTCATTCATCGGTGCACCTCTTCAAGCTTACTGTTCCCGAGGACGTTTACTTCGCCGAGGCAGAGAAGTTTGGGTTGCTCTTCAATCATCCGAGCGTGGAGGGTGTGTACGAGAAGCAGCTTCCCCTCAATATTCGAGCGGTGCTCCAGCTTCGCAATCTGTGCACCATCGATGAGAGTCAGCCCGGTGTGCTTGGGCGAGGTCTCGATCAAGGGTTTGACTTGGCAGGCCTGAAGCGGCCAACAAAGTCGAGGGCGTACCTGGATGGTGCTCGCATTGCCTACATTTATATCTCCCACATTAGTGCTGGAGATCGACAGATCTTCGGCGTCTTTTCGACAACGAGTGACCAGGCCCATGTTATCATCCAGCAGAGGGTGAGGGACAACGGACAAGAGCTGCCCAATATCACCAAGCTGTACTCGGATCTTCTCGCGCGCAGGAACGAAGAATCGCCCGATTCCAGTTGGCAGGAGTGCTTCCCGTATCAAGAAAAATTGGCGGTTAAGACCACCCAAGTCACTACACGTCGAAAAGCACTGCTAGAGATTGGCGACGCCGTAAAGAGGATGAGGAAGGAGGAGACCGGCCCCACCATACTGGTGATCCAGTCTTCGCAGCGCAATCTTCTCGTTCACGACATTCCCGTACTGGGAGAGTTCCCCGTTCTACCCCTCAAATATGACCAAGCCGACAGCTCCCTTCCACCACTGGGATGGCAGAGTATTGTCGCCCGTCGGTTGGTCAACCACTACCTCAGTCTCGGGTCTTGGATCACCCATTTGACCGCCTTGGCCAAATACGGCGATGTGCCAGTGTGCAATCTGGAGAGGGACGATCCTCGCTTCCTGATCGATATCGCATACGCACGCCGACTTCAAGCCAACAATGTTGTCCTGTGGTGGTCGCCAAGTCCACGGCCTGACCATGCAGGGTACGAGAAGGACGACATCGTGGGCCCGCTTGACCAGGTTCAAATGCCATCTGTCAATACTCCGGGAACCTATGCATCGGTCTGCATCGATCTCGAGGTTCGCAATCTTGCCATCAACACAATCCTTACGTCGTCTCTCATCAACGAGTTGGAGGGCGCTGACAGCATATCCTTCAATCCCGCCGGCGATAGCAATGGGGCCGCAGATGGCAACGACTCTCTATTCGCTGATAATGCATTCGCAAATGCGGGAGTGCAAGTTCTTCGCGAGATGGTCAAGTCGTGGTGGGCTGAGGCTTGCAAGGGCTCGACGATGGCGGACATTATGGTCCAGCATCTCGTGCGCTGGGTCGAGTCCCCGGCTTCTTGTCTCTACGACCGCGCTCTGCATTATTACGTGCAGATGATGAGCCGCAAAGCCCTCCTCCAACTCATGGCAGATTTCCGTCGTGTCGGTTCGCAAGTTATCTACGCCAGCGCAAACCGGCTGCTTCTGCAGACCACCAAATCCGAAGTTGGCAACGCATACGCATATTCTCAATACATTCTCAAGAGCATCAAGGGGAAGCCGCTTTTCCATTTCATTGACCTTGAGATCAAAGAGTACTGGGACTATCTGGTCTGGTACGATGAGTTCAACTACGGTGGCAAAGCCTGCCAGGAGGTGCTTGAGAAGGACGAGCAGGACCTCCAGATGATCATGCACTGGCAGGTATCGACGTTCCTCCCGGTCCGGTTGCAGCCCATCTTCAGCGAATGGGTCGTTGAGTTCATCGAGCTCATGCACGGTATAAAACGGCCAACAAATGGAAGCGACCCGACGGCTACGCCACGACTCACGCAGCTACCCGCCCGAGAGGGCAATGCGTCGCTGTCAGAGGGCGGATCAGGCCAGATCATTCTCGGAAAGGCCTTTGAGAAGCCATTGAAGAAGGAGATCGCCGCGTTGATCAGCACCCAGAAGAGAGAGCTGCTCCATCCTGAGCTCGCCGGCGACTACAGCTTCCCAGAGCTGCCCGGCTCCTACCTCCCTCAGCTCGCTCCGACCCCCCTGAGGAACCGCCCCGAAGACACCGTCAACGGCACTAAGCGGAGCGTCAAGCCCTCAGCCAACCCCATCCTCGAACTGGTCAAAGCCCTGATGCAAGTCCTCAGCCTCGACAAGAACATCACCCTCGAGGCCCGCCTCCTGCGAAAGGAGCTCCTAGCAATGTTCGATGTCCGCGAGTTCAGCAAGGAGGGCGCGTTCCAAAACCCGTCCGAGAGCCTCAAGCTCACGCAGCTCAGCTGCGACAACTGCACCATGGCGCGAGATCTCGACCTCTGCCGAGATGAGGACCTCCTTCCTGAGGCCGGCGCATCAGGTGAAGGCGGTGGTGCGAACGCCAAGTGGCAATGCTCGTATTGCGATGCCGAGTACGACCGTAATGATATTGAGGAGCGGCTGGTAGCGGATGTGGAGGCGTTTGTGATTCAGTGGGCGGCGCAGGACCTCAAATGTATCAAGTGCGGCGCGCTGCGCGTGAATGAGTTCATGGAGCACTGTACTTGCAGTGGAGCATGGGGGGAGAGCGTCAAGAGGGAGGATATCATGAAGCGGCTGAGGGTGTACCGGAGCGTGGCGAAGTTTTATGGGCTTAGGATGTTGGGCGATGTTGTGGAGGGAATCTTTGAGGGGCTCTGAGGGCTCTGGGGCTCTGAAGAGAAAGCCCGTGAAGCGGGTTAATTTTAAGTCTGGCGTTCGGTGGTGGGTCTTCAGCATTTGGCGTGTCGGTGTCAAATATACTTAGATGCAATGGAAGCATTTAACAATCTCGCGCGCTCTATTTTATGACCATGTATGCCCCTGTATGTGATGTGTGGTATCAAAAATATTCTGGTGCTCTGCACGATGCCCAACCCGGGAAATGTGCGGCGCGTTTGTACTTCCCCCAAGCGTAACCTATCCATATGCGCCAGAAAGCAAGAAACCCCATCTAAAACCTCTTACAGCACAAAGACAGCATATGCTGCAACGATGGCCAGCATCCCCGTCCCAGCCCCGGCCTTGATGGCGTTGTTAGGTCGGCCTGTCTCCGAGGCGCTAGCCGAAGCGCTCGCCTTCAAAATCGCGCCCGAAACAATGCTCGTTGCGGCTGCGAGGTCCGATTGAGCTGGTATTGCAGCAACCGCTGCACAGATACTCTGCGCCAGCTTCTCGAGGTTGCCCAGGTCTTCTAGATCGCACCCATCGGTATTGCCTGCCCCGCCAAAGAGCTGCGGCCCGCCGATGCATCCCCCGACATTGAGAGCCAGCGACGAGGCGCTGCCTGATTTGCAAAGGCAGGAGAAGTCGGTTGCTCCGCAATTGATGGTTTTTGCGGCGCTCTCGAAGCAGGGAATCGCGCAGGGCGGGAGTTGTGCCACGAGACTGGGCAAGTTTGTGGCCGTTGCTTTCGGGGTGTTGGGAGCAGTGGCAATGGTGACGCTGGAGGTTGTCGAGGTGGGCAATTGGCCGAGTGCGGGGGAGGTGAGCCCCGCGATAGTGAGGAAAACGAGCGTTTGGAGTTGCATCATGTCGTCGGGGAAATATCCAATGCTGGAATAGCGCGCAGACGTCAGACGAACAGAAATGCGAGACGGAAATCGAGAAACTGCAATAGCGAAGCAGGATATTAAAACAGGGCGAAAACTGAGCAGAGCGAAGGTGGACTGAAACAAGAAAAAAGAGCGGGCGGCTTCCTAAAAAATATTATACGAAAGAAAGAGCTGGAGATCAGCCGTTGATCACCACATCCTCAACACGAAGGGCGACGGAAGAAAACCCAAGCAGGCCCATCCTGTCACGTCACTCACGCCCCCTTGCCCATGCAGTTGTGGATGCCTTTGCGCTTGGCGCCGACGCTGCGGAAGGCCCCTCCACCCCTGTCGGGGCCCCGTCTCGTATGGCGGCGGGGCGCTGTTTGAAACGAGGAAAAACGATTTGGTAGGAGAATTTCTGGCTGCAAGGACCACCCGCAGTGCCATCGGCGAAAGGAATGGGCTGGCGTGGCCCGTCAGCCTGCGCCGTGCACAGCCGGATGGTGGTGTTGCAGTCGCTCGGGATGTTTTCCAGCGTCGCACTCGACGCAACAGGGAGGCCGTTTGAAGAATTGGCACTGTGTGGCCAGGGTTAGGGTTCGTCGATGAAACGCAGACGAGACGGAAGGGACTAGAAGGCAGTTTTATTGCTCACCGCTCCTATGGATTACCAGCTGGTCTCAAAACACGCAACATTTTGTTGCCACGTAAAAGCAAGTTCAAATGGCCGCCTTTCAGTTGACCCAGGGCTCAGAGGTTCAGGTCCTGCCCCGGAAACAAGCGGGGCTGAGCCGGGGCCACGCCGAGCCCCTGAGCAAACAACCAACGGCAGAACTCAGCGCTATCGGAAAACCCGTCCAATTACTGCTCTGGCATCATCTTCGTCAGTTTTTTGTTTGCCCCAATCAAATTGCAGTTGCAGTTTCATCGGAGCTAACTTCAAGAATTGTTGGTCATTGTAGCGAAATGGCAACAGTGAGCATCCTGCCTCGAGAACTAAAGATTTTGTGCTAACTTGCCAACCAGAGAAGGCAATCATTATATCGAAACCGGTTACAGGCCGACTGTTCCGTCCGTTAGGGACTGTCTTCTCAGTCTGACTTATATCCACAATGAAACTGGTACGCCAATCTCAAGCCACACGTTCAAGACACAATATTTCGATAACATTATTCTAATAGAATTATTGACAGTCAACATCTTCTCCCATTTCATTGGGGCAGTGATCTTTTTCGTTATCCCTTTCTACGTCTTCACCACTGAGATTCCGCCTCGCTACGCTGTCGCCACGCTTGCAGACAAAATTGTGTGCTCTGCTTATTTCCTCGGCGTGGCTGTCTGCTTTCTTTTCTCGGTAGGGTGAGTCTTCACAGATCTGAAATCTTCAGCGTGAGACTGTGGCTGAGCATCACCATGCAGGTTCCACACTTTTTGCAACCACAGCCCCGAGGTCTTCTCTCTGGGACAAAAGTTGGACTTCCAAGGAGTGATCCTCCTCATGTGGGGCGCCAACGTCCCGTTGATCTACTACAGCTTCGTCTGTGACCCCGCGCTACAGAGGACATACTGGCTGGTTACATCACTCCTGGCTCTCGGGACTTCCCTCGTCACATCACTCCCGCGATTCAGCGATCCGCATTTACGCCCCTTCAGAGCCGCGATATTTTCCTCTCTGGCTCTTTCTACTTTCATCCCTGTTTGTCATGGACTCTTCAAATACGGCTACCAAACTCATCGAGAGCGCATCGCTCTACACTGGATCGGGATGACTTTACTCTTCAATACCGCGGGTGCCGTAGCATATGCATCCAAGGTGATTGCCTCTCTTGTCCCATAACTCTCTTTGATGTCTAGACACTGACATGAGACATACAGTTTCCGGAAAAGTGGTATCCTCGGACCTTCGACTTGTGGGGCGCAAGCCATCAAATAATGCATGTTGCCATCTTAATCGCAGCGTTTGCGTTTGGGCGCGGCGTGCTGGACGAGTTTGATTTCTTTCATAGTGAGCGTTCTTCGTGTTTAAGTTAGGCCCAGAGTCTGTATTCTATTCTTATAGAGAAATCGAGTGTGTTCAAAAGGGGAATATCTATTTGTCCCATACCTAACGGCCGTGTATTTTCACCGTGCCTCTCATGTGAAAGATGCCTTCCGTGAGTTGGGCCATAACTCTCAATCTCACAGGCCATTTCACGTTCCTAAAAGGCTACGTCGCATTCCTGAAAGGCTGGCTCTCATATGATGAAGTGTTTGTTACATGTTTCAAGAGACCGTCCTGCAACCTCTAAAGCCGTCTTCTGAGAAAGCCACGGCTGTATTACATCCGTAAAAGACCTTCCTACATTCGCCAACAGGCGTTCCAATATACTCGAGGCCGTATTACATCTGTAACAGGCCTTCTTGCAGTATAGCAGCGTATTCTCAGGCACAAATCAAGGCATCGTACGACACGGCTAAAGCCTGCAATGTATGCGGATATTGTATGTCGCTAAACTTTCTTTCCTGCTGCCACAATGTCCATGAGGACAACACACTGCTACTAGGATGCATTGTCACAACCGCGATACGAAGGGTTACCCCTAAAAGCCGCCCTCGTGGGCCAGTGACGCAGTGGTACTTCCAAATCGTCACTAGATAGTCGGAGTGGAGCGGCAGAGGTGTGGCGACGGTGTAGGGATGCTCGGGGCCGGCGGGGCGGCAGGAGTCACGGAAAGGAAAAGGGGGGAAGGCACTATGGCCAACAAGGAGCGGGCTGTTTTCGTCTGCAAAGACGAAGGCGATGGTTTCGAGAAAAAGAAAAAATACAACAATGACGCTAGACGACAGAAGAGGAGGAGGGGATTCTAAGCTGAAGGATGGGCTCATAGCAGCAAAACATACAGTGAAATACCAAAACATTAGCCGTACAGGATTCGAACCCATTCCTTCCACCCTTTTGGCGATCCAGTGGTATATCAAAGTGCAATTGTTGAACGGACCTGGCGAGACTGGTGCCGAATGAATGACGTGTCACAATGATCTGTACGGCTGTCGTGGCTGCGCTGCGGCAGATGACCTGAGTATGACGACCGAAGTTTCTCCTCTTAACATTCACTGGTGTGAATCTAGCAAAGCCCATGACCCCTTTTGGCGCCGGTATCTCCATGGCCCTTCGGACCGAAGTATTAGCATCATCCACAGTGCCGACACATATTTCTTACACTTGACAGTGAGCAACTCGAGGTCCTTTGCTCCGGCCAGAGGGCGATTTAGCCGGTTCATGTCTGTCAATGTCTCAAGCCTGACGAAGTCTACTAGCCTTATACGATTGCAAGTCGCCCTGGGGAGAGGAGGGCGCTCTATCTTTGAGTTCAAGTTATTCTCCGCCTCGATGATGAGTACTCGGTATCGAGCGTCTTTCGCTGGGCCGGCCCCCCAACCAGCTTGCAGCATAGCCACGCCACCGCCAGTACGGGACACAGATATTTTCCCGGGACCCGCTCATCCTATACATCGACTCGTTTCTGAGCAGCGATGAGATCGCTCACGTTCTCAACACCAGGTAAGCGAGTCCACCAGAGAAGAAATACCTACCTCTAATTACCGAACGCCATCTTCGAGTACATCTCGGCGTTTTTGGATGAAGACATCGCTTGGGCCTGCTCCTGTCTGTACTGGTATTGCTTTGCCACTATATTTCCGGAGGAGATGTTGAGCGCGGCGGCGCTAGTCCGGTACTAGAACCTTGAGCCGGTGTGGCCGCCTCTCACTTTCTACCTCCTCGTGCCAGTGGGCCTGGTCGCCATAAACCTGTGCCCCGTCTACGTGTACGGGTGGATCAAAACCGTTGCCAGAGCCCTCAAGACGGTGCTACTCCTCACCGTGTCCGGGTGCATATTTGCAGTTTCTCGACAAGGTACGTCGATGCCCTAGCAACTCTGCCGCTCAGAACATAACTGATGTCAACAGAGGGGAAACGCGGGTGCACGTATATCGGCTAGTCTACTAGATACCGGGGGGGGGAGGAAAAAAAAACATTGACGTTACTCGGGTCTCTAGTGACCGCGGCGGGCAGCACCTTCGATGGCAAACATGCCCTGAGCCCAGCAAAGGCTTTCTGGTCTGTAAATCCCTCTAATAATTATAGCACACCCTGAAAGCCAGCTGACTTTCTGTTCCAGCTACGGAGTGCCCACTATCGTCTTAGGCTTCATAGGAGTAGAGAGTACCGCCGTAGCCACCTTCGAGGCCAAAACCCACAGCGATATAGTCTACCCGGCACTGTTCGTCTACTGGGCCGTCTACTTCATGTATTTCTTCCTCACGGTCGCGATAGTTATCTCAGCCCCGTGGCCGGATCCCAATCTGCTAGAAATCTTCGGCAATACCATCGGTGAGCGCGACGTTGCGGCTAGCAACGGCACCGCTGGCCACTCCTTCAGCGTCACGGTACTCGTCATGGAGAACCTTAACGGGAAGCTCGCCGGGTTCGTGAATGCCTGTCTTATTTTTAGTGTCCTGAGTGCTGGAAACACACCGTCCTCGTCGCTACGGTCAAAGTACCAAAGGCCCTGCGGGTCGCCGTGCATACGAGTTTCGATGTTGAGTGTCTGGAGAGTTGGCCAAACTGGCTCGCGGTTGTCCCGTTTACAGAAATCCGGCCAATATGATATCGTCTTTCTCGGCGCCACAAAGCCTGGTCAAAACAGTGAGCGATGGACCGGCCCCAGGTAATCAAACACGACGAGGTTGGAGTTCTGGACCATATTGTGCAGCGCCACACAGAACGGGTCTCGAGTGGCGCCACCTAACAGGTCTACGAGCCGTTCCTTGTGCGACGGCAAAAGAGGCATACCATCTCCAATGCGGAACATAAGGCGGGTCGCTGACTGAGGGATCGTGAACGTCTCCAAGGTGCGGGCAAAGCCTGGTCGCAGGGGTCGTTGCCAGTATCGAGCGTACCCATTGAGGAGATAGTAGTAATGAGCTGGGCGACGAAATCGCCAGACGATGGTCCGAACTCAGGTGAATTTGCTAGTGAGCGCAATCAAGCTTTCGCTGCCGTGTGCCAGCTGATGGCGAGCAAAATCTTCTTGATCGAGGGTACGGGAGCCATTCGGGCTGCAAGTGCGTGAAAGGCGCGGTTGTTTCAGGAATCATCAGTGGTCCGGGCCCGTCTGGATGTGGCTGGCCAAAAAAGTGCAGAATATCCCAGTACCCTGTTCCCTGATGGTCTCCAATGGCTTCCTCGAAGCGCAGCTCGAAGTCCTTGTCGCAAATATTGTCCGGAAGGGAACGAGGAGACCAAATGTCTGCTCCAAGAGATAGTGCGGCGATCGAACCCGTTGGAACTCGACCTCGGCTTCGCTCACGACTTGGTTTTGTTGGCGTTGAAGAGGGAGTTGATCCGGGGCCCCGCGCAGATAGGGGAACTTGTAGTGCTGCAGGTTGATCTCGAAGGCGAGTACATTCAAAGCCCGAATGTGGTTTGGTTCGCTTCGAAGGGCCTCGATGAGAGCACGCCATCGCGCCTGCTCCCGGTCTGTCGGGAGGTGCTGCAAAGACAACTTCTGAAAGGTCAGGCTCTCAACGGCGGTGCGAAGTCGGCGCGAGATGGCAGAGACCGAGGATGGTCGAAAATGCGGGCCCGCGATGTTGTCGAGGATCTCCTGCGGAAGTTTGTCCACGTTGGCCATCCCTTCCAAGTTGTTGGTGATGGGTCAGGAGAGCTTACCAAAGGTGGAAGAAGAGAAAATGTAGACTCTGTAAGAAGCGATGAGATATGGGGTTTGACTAAGAATTGGTAAGGGGAGATGCACTAAACTCGCTCTCTCTCCCAGACAAAGGCCGTGCCTCCGGGATTCAACAGCTGTGCTTGCGGTAGGCTTGCTTGCGTGTTTCCGCTTGGTATAAGATGTACGACAATGAGTATATATCGAAAACAGATGGCTGGTATCATCACCTGCCTTCAATTGCAGATTTGTGATTGTGTTGTGGCTGTTTAGTCAATGCTGGTCGCCAATTGTGAGTTGGAACAACAATAGCCAATTAGGGGACTCTCGTCGCCCAGTCAAGAGACCTGACGAGGGGGGGCAGCGGTGCCTTCAGTGTGCTCTGTGTGATAGGCCCCCACCAAGGCCTGCGATTGGATGACTGCAGCCCGACCCGTGTCGGATCGCTGATCCGAGTCTTTCACCTCTGTTTCTCTCATGGGATTCCGCCCACACAATGTCTATCCGCCGTGCCTCAGCCCCTGCCCACTTAATCATGTAACAGCGACTTCGAGATGCGTTTGCTAAACACGACCACGCTCAAGCTCGAGTACTTTGGAGACGACCCGCCGCCGTACGCCATCCTTTCCCATCGGTGGGGAATCGAAGAGGTGATCCTGCAGGAGCTCGAAAACAGCAGCGCGGTCAAAAAAGCGGGGCACGTGAAAGTCGTGAAGACATGCGCGCTGGCGGAATCCCACGGCCTATCTCGGAACACTGTACGATCTACGGCCGCCTTCCAGTACTGCAATTTACTCATCCCTTTCCCGCCTGGCATTTCTCGCCGCTGTTATAAATGGCAAAGCGCTACCTGTCACGAGTCCAATTGCAAATTTGCAAGCATAATGGAGACACCCGCGACTCGTATCACGCGCTGCTGAAAGACCCGATTGAGCAGAGATCAGTACCCGTGTGTCACCAAGGACTTCAAAACACGCCAATAGGATTCAATGCATATTCTATAGAGATCGGCTACTGCATTTGCCGTGGGGCAGCTATTTTGCACCTCCTGAACTGTGGGGCGGGTCAAACATGCCCATCTCTCCTCCCTCCCACGCGATCAGAACTGTCTCGTGGATAAGGATCTTCCCGCCAACGCGTCTTCTCTCCTGCGTGTCTTCGCTGGACGAAACACCACCTGCGGGGTCTGCCCATTCGAACTCGGGGTAGACCTCGTAAACCAGCTTCTCTTTTTGGTAGTTCTCGCGGTACTTGGCCACGACAACGAAGCTGAGCCACCACAGTGATGCGAATCCGAGGACGGCCCATCCTGCGACGGGCACAACCCACCAAGCCGCCGTGCCCCGGGCGAATCGAGCTGTGGCGGGGACCCAAGAGGCGATGAGCGGGAAAGCATTGCCCAAGAGGTAGATGCAGGCGCAGATGACACTGAGCCAACCGTAAACACTCCCGTTCACCATCTCACCCCAGGTCTTGGGGACATGCGGGTCGGCCGCCTGGCTTCCGGGCTGGGAGTCGAAGCAGCCTCCAGCTTGGGAAGCATCAGCCGCGGGTGGGCCCCAGATGCGGAGTATCAGGATGCCCAGCGCGATGAAGACGCCGAACCAAGCCGAGGTCAAGTACGCCATCAATCCGGCTAGCAAGCCGTAGCCGTACGACTCGCCAGGCGGAACGCCGTTTGTGGCCAGGATGAGAAACGCGCAGCTGACTAGATGCAGCAGCAGCGCGCCAACGGGCGTGGGTTCCTGGTGCTGCTGGGCCGAGATCCACCGCAGTCCCCAGCCACGCGTCTTGCGGAGGTGAAGGATGAGCCGACCGATGCTAACGTCGACGTTTTGGGCAAAAAACTTGGGGAAAGGGATAAATCCTTGCTTGGCAATCTCCTGCTTCATGCGTGCTGCCGTGTATGTCGTGACGATGATATTGCCCAACGAGGAAAGAGCTAGGAACGTGTTAAAGACATGCTCGCCAACATCATCGCCGGCAAAGCCAAGCGCTTTCCGGAAGAAGAGCAGTGCAACATTTTCATCTGACTGTTCGCTAGCAGGGACGACGGCCATCTGATTATCGGGAAATTTTTCTTGTTAGAAGTTCGCCGGCACCGCTGGACGAAGGATCATTCGTGTTTGGGGAAGAAAGGGGGGGTAAGCCTACGTAACAGATATTGACTGTCATATACAGCACCGATACTAGCCCGACGGCCAGTGCAGCTGCCCTCGGAAATGTTTGGCGAGGCTTTGCAATCTCGCCCAGAACCTGATGACGCTTTGTCAGTCTCGGAGCCCGCCGTCAGGGGGGGGGATCTTCTGTCGTGATGCGGACAAGGTCTGGACCTACGCAGTTGGCTTGGTCGAAGCCAGTATACGCAAAAACTGGCTCACTAGTTAACAAAATTGCCTCATGGACGGGGCCGAAGGAAACGCTCACTAATGGATAAGAATGCCGCGGCGTAACCGTTCGCGCTTCCATCGGGGTTCGCGCTCAGCGCGATGACGCTATCCCCCGGAGACTTAAAAGCCACCTTGGGGTCCATGTTTTGCGAAAATACGTTTGGCACCACATCCCCGTTCTTGTCCTTTACCCCGCCGCTGACAATCGCAAATGTCATCGCAATGATGGTCAGCAGAATGCCAATCTTTACGACGGCTAGCATATTGGCAAGCCAGATGCCGCCCCGTCGCGAGACGGCGTGTATCGTGCAGGCGACAATCGCCACCGCCATGGCGATGCCTCGAACCGCTCCGCGGTCGGGTTCCGAACCAACCTGCGAGCCCCCCAGGACGCGCATAGCGAAGCTGAGACAGTTGCTTGCTGTGTTGCACACGCATATGAAGCAAATCCCAAAGAGACATCCGCTGAGCAATACCTTGCGTTTATAATGCACCCAGCGGTAGACAAACTGCAACTGAAATCCCCCCCCCAAGGCGAGTTAGCTGGCGCATATTTCCAAAGAGTCAATCAGCGCAGCTTACGTAGTGAAGGTCGCCACCGCTACGCGGGACGGCTTGCTCAACGCCATCGATGACATAGCGAGGCACGTTGAGGCCATATTCTATATAGACATATGTGCCGGTCAAGCCGTAGAACATGCCGAAGAACCAGAGTAACAACGCGCCTCCGGTACTCCTGGTGCCCTGTATGACGGTGGTAGGGCTGTTGAAGATACCCGTCCCTAAACGTGCCAAGAGCTTCAACACAGTCTCCTTGCTGATGATGCCTGGCAACGCGAAAAATCCAAGACTCACCGATCATTCGGTTGATGATAAGACAAGAGGAATCAAAAAGCCCTAGGCGGAAGCGTTCCTCGGGGGCTTCTGTTACGATGGCCTCAGAGTTGGTGGTTTGGTGCAGCTCCTGTATCAAGCTGGAGTGGGGATAAGGCTGGGGCGATTGCGCTTCGCCCACGGGCGCCGCATGGCGCGGCAAGGTTGGGTGGTGTGCTGCCATAACCTAGACAAGACGCGCAAAAAGGAAGAATCCCACCTTAGCGACTGGGTTTGACCGAAACCAAACATACGAAAGGAGCACAGTGTCTAGAACCCGGGAGAGCGGTTTCTCCCCCCCATATATCTGGCTGCGTTTGTGGTGGTCTTTTCAGCCGCTGAACACTTCACCTGCCTGGAAGGGGGGATCGCCACCACCTTGCTAGACTACTGATACCCAACCATGCATTCTCGACAACGGGCTGTGTTGACCGACGTGTCCCAATCAAATGCGCAGGCGTCCAACCCAACCGATTGCCTTGTGCCCTGCTTCCCTTTTATGATGGTCCGCGCATGCTTCCAACCGCCCTAAGCGTTGCCTGCCGATAAGGCAACAGGGCGGCACAGTCGGTGGCGGGGAATCGGCCGGGCAATGATTTTGAGGTGGTGCCCCCACAAGGAATCCATGGATCAGGACTTCGCACGTACCTCCTGGTGTCTCATTTTTCAGGCCAAATTTCTCAGCCACATGCGCGCTCGACCAGCACCACCTCGGTAGCATGATCGTATCCAACCCCTTCTGGCAACAATTTCATGGCTATCGTGCTAATACCTTCAGGCCAACTCGGCAGGCCTTATATGAAGCTATGCTGGTCAATACGCCCCGATGTTGCTAGTGACATTTACTCTCGGGCTCTCGATTTCTTTGCTAGAAATTTTTACTTGTTGAAAACCGATGGGGGTGAAGGCCTGGTAGGGCGCTTCCCAGAACAGGTTAGATTCATTGTTATTTTTTGATTTTTTGGGGGAAAATGGCATGTTGATTGTTTTTCCTCTCGAGCTATCTGCACGTGGTGATAAGCAGCCTGGACAGGATTCCTGCCATCGCGAAGGGATTCCAGTCCTGCCCCGCCATCATGCTCGTCATCTTCACGGCACCTACTGACGAAAATTGACCCGATCGATCGGTTCTCCATCATGGCTCTGCAGATCGGAGATGTGATAAAATTCGCAGAGCTCGCCTGGAAGGCTTATGATTATGGATGGTCGAGCGCCTCCAATGCTAGTGAGTGCTTGTCAATGTGGTTTCACGTGTCGTTTTTCGCAATCAGTATTTACGAGAGTTCAGGTTAATGAGAGCTCCCAGGCCAGCAGTACTACCAGTTCGGTCGCGAAGTCCATTACCTTGCAGAGTCTCTCGACAGTCTCTCCGGCGTCATCAACTCTGTCAAAGACCGTTTCCGCAGCCATGGGATGCTACCCCGGGCGGACCTGAAATGGGACCAAGACTCGCTATCCGAAATCATAGGCGATTACGACGCGACTCTGAACGAGTGTATGCGACTCCTCGACGACAATCAAAGCTACGCAGCCGCGACGGGAGGACCGGTCAAGAATATAGGGTGGCATGTCATGGTCGAGCCTAGCGTTGCCAAGCTGCGCAGCCGTATTTTGCTGCATAATACCAAGATCCAGCATGTCTTGCGCCCGTTTGAAATGTATCTTTTTTTTTTTTTTTTTTTTCAGGCGAAGAAGCTCTGATAGGCTTAGAGGTTGAGACTGTACTGATCACCGAGGTTGGTAGGGATCTCCACTTGCGCATCCATCGCGATCTCGTCGACCACATTCAAGGCGCCCACGCCGAAATTCTCGGCACACGCCGTGAGCTGCAAGCCTTGATACGCGTCTTCAACCCCTCCCTAGCCCAGGAACTCGGCCTACAACTCGAGCCTGAGATTAATGAAGAAGTCTCTATTCCAGACTTCATCCGACAGCAGCTGGAGCGTAATTTCGACTTACATCCAGACCGGAAACTCAACGAAGATGGCTGTTATCCCCCGCTTTGCGATATAGCAAATGCATTCGTGAATAGCTTTGAGCTGTCCACGCGCCTTTTCGAGCCTGAAAGTGGAATCAAAGAGCCGCCAGCGGACCAATACTTGGCACTCTTGACGAGCCAGTTCTTGATGGCGAAGATGCTCGACTCGCCCGAGTTTCAAGATCCTCCGAGGCTTTCTCACTGGCCCAGTTACGTATCCAGCTTGCAAAAGGTACCGAGCTTCAAGCTATTGACTTTTACCTCGTTTGCCAGGTCTGACTCTGCTCGGGCACTTAGGACCTATCTAAAGAATGCCATCGTTTTAACCGGCTTATGGCGACTCCCGCTATCCCGAGCATTCGCAGTGGTCTACCTGCGTTGGCTATCTGGATAAAAGAAGACGTTCCGCCTTACATCGAAAGTGTTACACTCCCGCTTATGATGGACCATCTCCTTGAACTGTGGGGATTTCTGGTTGATTCCGTTTTGTCCAAGTCTGGCCTTACTAACTCCGTTATTAGGCCATTAGAGGCAAATACGCCGACGCGTTGGCGGAGAATAAAGGTGCTGCGGTACTGCGACGGAACTGATAGACGGTTCCGCATAGTAATCACGGCTGGAGAAGCAGGGCAGCCGGCTTCCGAGAGTGCGTACAGCCACACCGCCCAGGCTCCCTCTGAAGCTCTACTAACTAAGAGGTCGGATACAAGCATGCCCTATCGACTTTGACGTTTCAACAGCTTGCCTATATCCTCGCTACGCTAACCACTCCGGGACCGAACCGCTAGAGATGGCTCTCTGGCGCGGCGGTACAATGCATCCACTTGTATTCCGGTCAAGGTCTGATGCGTACAGGTTCCAACAGGCCTTGACCGGCTATGAAGTTGTGGATCACTACATGGAGTAAGTCACCTCCGAGCGTCGCATCCCATACCCGAATTCGGTCGGGGCTAATGGTTCCCAACAGATATCGGTCACAAGTCATCTTCGTGATCGGGTCGGGTCAAATTATCAAGGAGAATGCCTCGGTGCAACTCTGGCGTCCTATCCGATTAGACGGTGAGCGCCTAGTGAACGACTCGGAAATGGAGCACCTTTCCTACGGCGGAGACCCTGGCTGGCGGCAAAACACCCCATCTAGCAAAATCGCCCAACGCCTATCACCGGCGCCGCTAGACCCCGGAAGTGGAGATCGAAACTCCCGGACATGGTCAACCCGGGCTGCACAAAGCAGTGACAACGCTGATCGCGACAGGCAGTACAGTCCACTTGAGGTCGGTGCCCAGTCGCCGCCACGCCAGACTGGCAGCACTATCATGCAGCACACCACCCGAGCCGCGCCGCGCCAACCTAACAGCACTCCGGTTCCCGCCGAGGAGGACAATGCCCTCACTGGCACTGACACCGCCGGCGCCCCCAGCGACAGCAGTAGCAGTGCCTCGATAGCTTTGGGGCAGAGCTACTCGCCGCGGCGCGTATCGGTCGGGGGACTCACCAACCTATCCGGTACGGGGACACTGCACTGCAAGCCGACGGAGCCGCTCCTTGTTCTCTTCACACAGAATTGCGAGACGCACCTGCATAATATCATCGCCATAGCACTCGATCCTCGCACGGAAGTCAATTACAGGCGGTGTCACTACTGCGCATCTAGCGCCTCCTGCTGCCACGCAACGCTCGAGCGCGGCACCAGTGGTGGCAAGCTCCTCTGCGCGCTGAGCCTCGGTGACCCGACAATAATACCTGATTCCGCCCTCATGCCACGCTGGAATATACTCCCACTCTCCCAACCGCTGCGTGGCCGGCGCATGTCACTGCCAGCCAATGACGCCTGGCGCAAGGTTGTGCGCGTTAGCATCTGCTTTGAACAGATGGAACAGCGAAGGGAACTGGTAGGGCAGCCTTGTAGATGCAACGTGACGACGGAGGGACTGTTGATGACATGTCTCGGGCATTGGCACCGGGGCAGGTTAGGCATGGTAAAAGAGTGGTATCGCAGGGTGTTGGGAGAATGGCATCGCAAGCGTTACCCGAATCAAGCAGCTGTGGTAGAGAGCCAGAGGCGGCAGTCGGTGTCAAGATTTACATAAGTTACCTGCGCCGGGTTTTGCATAGAGTAGCTACTCTGGTGGTCTAAATTATTGCGATATTCAGCGTGGTGGCGGCGTGTGTGGAAAGTTGGGGAGACCGAGGCCCCTCTGCAAGGTCACTGGATATATCTTGAGTCGGGAGACGCTGCACATAAATAGGCAATTTAGAGACCCAACATATATACGAAAGGAGCTATTCTCAATCAGCGAGCGGTCAAAGTTTTACTGTGCGCCTCGGTTTCCGCGCTACCCAGAAGGCCATATCGTAGATGTACCGGAGCATACTCGAAGGGTTCCCCACATATGTAGACGGCTTCCCACTCTTCTCCGATTGCTCAACCGTGAAGCCCTTGGCTCCAAGAAGCTGGAGGACTTCATCACCCGTGAGCTCCAACGCCGCAGGAACTGGAGTCTGCTCCTCCGCCCCAGCTCTAGCCTTCCACGCTTCCTGCTCATCCAAGTCGCCCTCTCCCTTCCCCGCCGGGCCATTCTCCTCTACATTCCAGAGCAGCGGGCCAATATTTATCCAAATACCCCCCGGCTCAAGGCAATTCCAGGCCGTCTCGACGTAATCGAGGAAATTCGGAGCCGTGTCGATGAAGTAGCATGTCACCAAGGCCGAAAACTTGCCCGCCTGGCTGGAGGCTTGGTACGTCTCAACGAAGCCGCCTCTCACAAACACAATCTGCTGCTCCGTACCGCCTGTAGCCTGCGACATGTCCATACCGACCCCGACGGGTCCAGGGAGATGCAGGTCCGGCATCATGACGCCCCGAAGCTGATGGTGGCGGCTGACATGGTTCGAAAAGCTCAAAGCCCACGGATAAAGGGTGTGGCGGCAAGGGGGGGAGTTGGCGCCGAATAGGTAGAGACATGTAACTAAGGTGTGATACGACACATCTGCGCCCTCGACAGACAGGCCAAGATTGCTGATGGAGTGTAGGAGGCGCCCCAGGCCGGCGCCGGGCACAAGGATACGAACCAAAGTCTTGCCACCAACATGACCAAACTCTTGGCGTAGAGCCCTTAGTATGGGACCGTGGGCCGCATTTCTCTCCGGCTCACCCTCGCGGCTCCAATCGCGTAGCAGGCCGCGGATACAGGCTCTGGAAATGCTGAGATCCTCCGCTGTCGCCTTTGCGAGCCACGTCTCAGGCGGCCCCAGTTCGCCCGTCAACTGGGCAAGTGCTGAACAACCAGTCTGGAAGATTCCCATCGCAATCTGGGAATTGCTCCTGACTGCGTCTTCAACAGACTGTAGCATCTGCTCGTAGTCTATTCGGTCTAATAGCTGGTCTCTCTTTCCGTCTTGCAGTTTCTGGAACCGCTGGCGGCGCGGCTGGAGGAATTCATCCTCAGCCGTTGTCCCGTAGCGTCTGTTCAGTACCAGAATGTCAGCGAAGGAGATATTCTTATTTTCACTTTTTTTTCTTTTTTTTTTCTGAAGTTGCTTACCGGAAGGCGTCCAACGCACGCAACAGCTGCTCAAACCCTCCCGTTCGGAGATCAGGAAACACCATCAAGCATCGAGGCATGGTGAAGAGATGATACGAAAGCAGGGCGAAGATGCGTCATGTGCCATGTGTAAAAGATTATCGGACCGCTAATGGGTCCTTGGAGGGCGGCCACATCCCAATCCCCCTTCCCCTCCCCTTTAGACGGGTCTTGCGGGGAATATTTATGTTTATAGCGCGTTCTTCAGCTGAACCACCGAAATGTAGGCGTATATTGCGCGGCGGCCGTAGGCTAATAGGTGAATCGCCGGTAAGTGACTCGGCGTAAAAAGACGACACGTTGGAAGGCGAGGACAGAGATTGCATATGGTTGCCGACCGCTTTTAAATGGCGCTCATCTGCACTTTCAAGGTACTTACACCTAGAGTTATATCTGCGTGCAATCAGCGCTTGCTGTTGTGTCACCTACAGCAAGTCGAGTGGCGGTGCAAAAATAGAATGTACCCCGCTGCCGCAAAGGACCTGCCCACCATCATGGTTCCGCCAGTCAAAGTCCTGGCAACACAGTTAAGGCTGCAATGGTGCGCTATGCCACTACCTCGGTTTTCCTGGGGAGTAGGAGGGAGGGAGGGAACGGGGTGAGTGCGATATCGTGCCTCGTGATGTACGCGGCGACGCTAGAAACGATCGGTAACACTTGGTGGATGGTCCAGATGAATATGCGCCAATCGTTTCTTATGTAGGCGGGGGCCTAGCCTACGCAAGCACTAGGACAGGCTTGGCCACACATAGAGGCAATCATAGCTAGGTAAGAGGCCCTGAAATTTTACTTCTTTTCGCCCGCTTCTGGGCAGGACGATAGCTGGGGTTTTGGAGCAGGCGTCAGGACAAAGACTCAGAAATGTTTAGAACACGAGATCATAGTTGCTTGATGTTAGGCTAGCCAGGTCATGTGGGCGCTGACAGTGCTCAGTCAAAACCTCTAGTCTGCAATGCATGCTTGTAGAATCCTATTTTGTGACCAACGCTACTACTGACGTGGCCGCACACTATGTGGTATGGTTAGCATAAACCAAGTAACGCACCGGAATCTCTGAATGGCAACTTTCGTCAACGTCCAAAATTGGACCACACGGCTGTGCAGGTTGCGCTCACCCATGGGTCACCCTAGCTCAAGAGCGGCTCAGGGCCACGCACAAACATGGGAATTGCTGAGGGCAACTTCGGGGTTACCGTGGCCCGGGTTAAGGCTCTTGGGCCACACGGAAGCCTCGCTACGCGCCATCAGCACCGGCAATCAACAAATGGTGCTATTTCTGGTTGGGGAGGAAATACCATGTGAACATGCCTCTAGGGTGTACGAAGAGGCGTTTCTCCACGCGGTACTCTCCACCGAGAGCTTCAGCGAAGGCAATGTAGTGCGGGCGGCCTTGAGAGGAATACCTCCGTCGCTCGACAGGGAGATCCGCCATAAAGTTCTCAAGACGCAGGAGGAGAGCCGCTCCGCCCACGTGTCTGTCCCTCACCTTTAATACCACATCTGGATTCTGCGCAGTACGGGTTTGCCATCGGATACTGAGACGCAACTTCCACACCCGAAGGTCCGTTTGTTCGAGACTGGTGCTGCCTATCCTGGTGACTAGAAGGTGGTAAACGGAACGGAGGGTGGAGGTCGAAGAGGCAGGGGGTCGCTCCGTTGATGATTCAGACGAAGTTGAGCGAATAGGACGATATAAAAAGCCTATTTCGCCGTCTCAAACAGTCTATATTAGAAACGAACAAAAAAAGTTCACAATGCCAACCTCAATATCCTTGAAATACTGAAGCATGTGATCCAAATCATAACACCTAATCAGGTCAAGCCACCAGACCCAGGCATTTCCCTTCTTCAGTCTCCACCAATCCGATATATGAGGACAGATTCTTCACAACCGCCTCCCTCGCATACCTCTCCTAGCTCACGGTCCTGGCAAGCTTGAAGAAGAGTGCCGCCGCCGCTTTCCCTGTGGCAGCACCGGGACACCAGTCGCCAATCAGGAGATACACCCTCGGAGTTTCCATAGGTGCCCTTCGTCCCTCCGGGATTGCATCCTCTATGTCCAAGCGCTCTCCGGCCCCGCCGTAAAAGATGCCAAATTTCCCTTTATTGATGTGAGGAAGTGTCGAACTGCAGCGGCAGTTCTTGGCGCTCAGGCGCGCAGGAGCCTTTGGTCATGTGCTCTCCTCACACACAGGGAGCTTTCTTTTGTATTTAGTCTGGGAGCTTCGCTCCCCCCCTTCCTACCTAATCAAGTCACTTTGCAACTGCACTTCCGCTGCTCCCATGAGCTCCGTATCCTCAGTGAAACGTTCCACAACATACATATACGCTCATCGTATCTTATGCCAAACGTGTCCAGCTTGCGAAGTTGGAGGAGCAGGACGTTAGTTATGGACCGGTGCCAACAAAATGGTACATTCCAATATAACACAATCTTCCTCGTCGCGTTCACCTGCTAACGCACACGACGAACAGTGACCTAGGTGATGATAAATTCGTCGCCATTCAGCATGAGGATGTCAATTGGAAGGTTTGGGCCTCCAGATCAAGCAGAGTTAAGTAGCATGCCGCTATAGTCTATTGCACGCTGTGCTCCTCCCCACATTTGTGCTCGGCTCCAGGGATGAACCGGTGCTCTTCTTGAAGCCGAATACACTCTCATAAACGCACTAGCCGGAGGAGATTCTGGCTGGAGGCCAGAATGATAACACGCATTAGAATCGCACTATTGCAACGCCATCAATCTACCTAAATCTATTGGAAGGCAGGAATGGAAGCAATGAGCCTATATTTTGGTGTTGTAGTTGCTTGAAGGAAGCAAAGGAAAACTATCTGCGTCGCGGATATTTATATAGGCGGAGTTTTGCAATTTGGTCTGGAGTGACTGGCCTGGAGTGACTGTTTCTGTTTGTTGCCAAACAGTTACTTCAACAGAATCCAGTATGCCGCGTTTCCCAAGCTGTTCCTATGTGACGAATTCTACTATTCACTCACCGCCACGATCGACTCCAATATGACATCTGTCTTGTAATGGCCAAGAAGTCTCGGTGGTTATGAAATTGATGTGTCTCAACTGTGTACCAAATGAGGGCAATCCTCTTGAGCTGATGCACGGAGGCTGGGGCCCCCCCCCCAAAAAGGTCACCCTGATCAGGTCAGTGCGGCTTTGTCAGATCTGTTTTATTTACACTGTGTATCGATTTTCCTTCTTCGCGCTTCTCTGCCGAATATCAGAAAGCTCCTGCGCTACAAGCGCTGGAGAATTACGTGGTACAGAGAGGCTTTCCTTATGCTCAACGCACTATATTCTTAATAGGCGTTTTAATAAGTGGTTAACAGGGCTGTAACTAAAGGCATACTTTTATTACGACCTGCACCCGACACAGGCCTCGAGAGGACTGGCGCGGGTTAAGACAGAACGTATGGCAGGACGCCAACAGGTAATGGGCGTTCCAAAGACGGCTTGTTGAGCTAGCACTCCTAGACGGGGGTTCAATGTCACTGTAGGTCGCTGTCACTATAATGCACAGAGGTGAGTCTGAACAGTAGGACACAAATGAACAATTGAATACTAGCGTGAGGAACCAGAGTCCCTCACGGTGGTTGTGGGCACAACCATGGCTATCTATACTAACTAACTGGAAGGTACCTTGTACCTTGCTCGTAGCGTCGCAAGTGCTCGTGGTGCGAGCACTTTGCACCGCGCGAGCGTTCTGCTCGTGAGGTCTCTCCTGCTCGCGATGCGAGCACTCGGCATGCTGCGAGCAGCACCTCATTGGTCGTAGGGGCTTCGGGTCTTTGCACCCCTGGCCCAGTGCGTCTGGACAGTGTGCACCGTCTTCCCGCACTGTTCCTTCTGCGGGGGATTCGTCGGGCCGCCCCGGCCCAAGTGACGGCCTGCAGGGTCGTCACAACTTTGCACTGGCCAGGGTAAACTTTTTTTTTCCAGCCCAACCTACCTACGTAATGCTTAAGCTTATCAGGAGCAGCCAGACGAAAGTTTCAGCAAACTGGAAAAGTCTGTCCATAAATTAAACTCTAACCATCTTAGTGAAACTTTACTAACATAACTTTAAAAAGAAAAAACGAACATATGAAAATAATCTCCTACTTAACAGCTCCCCCACTTAAATTAATTTCTACCGCCTTAAGTATTATCGTAATAATTTAAGTTCTAACCTTTCAAAATTGTTAAACTTCAGGAACTCACAGGGCTGCAGTACAGCGGCTGTGGCTCAGAGGAAGAAGTGCGTACTGGTCCAAGCCGTACTACAGTGCCTACAGCACTGTAGGAAGCAAACAAAGACCTAGATTACAGGGTATTGCCACTGTAAATAAAGATATCACAGCGAATATTAACGCTGGAAACAAGAGGATCCGGAAGGCAGTGCCTCGTACAATGACTGGAGTAGAATGAAGTTGCTTGCTTAAGGAAGACTACATACAGGAGAGTTTAGGGCCTATTATAGGCTGTGGGAGGCTCTGGAAGACTCTGTGGGGCTTGCCCCACAGTGAGTCAGAGCAGTGGAGCCCAAGATTCCAAAGCCTTCGAAGCTCAACAGGGGCCCTGTGGGCACTGGAGCCTTCTAGAAGGTTCGGCTCCGCAGTGCGAGCCGTGGCTGCAGGGTACGCAGCAGTGGAGGGCAACTGCTTACAGCAGTTGCCCACAGGGCAGCTGGAGCTAAAAATTAACAGAAATAACCCCCCTATCTCAGGCAGACCAGTTCCGCTATTCTAAAAGGCAATAAAGAACATCATACTCTTAGCGATAATGTTAAAAGCACTATTACCCTTAATATCAAGCTTATCACAGACCTTAAACTTAACGTAGAGGGTAGAAAGACAGCCACTCCAGCCTAAGCTAGCCTGTCCATTACCCCCCAGACAGGACGTAAATCTTAGGCATCTATAAAGTCAAACGCATATAATATTAATCCCCTAGTAGCAGATATCCGACATAACATAGAATATTCCTCCTTTGAAGCGGACGAAATCATGGATGTAATGGACGGCACTGAGCTTCAAGAGGTTGAAAGCCGCGGATTGCCTACACCGCCGGTACAAGTCCACGTGGCGTGAGATGGGTATATGCATTGATGCCGAGCAGTTGCAAAGGGGTGCGTTGTGCTCAACTGAAGTTTCACGAGATATTGCACCGCTGCCGCACAACTGCCTCCGCACCACCACATGTGTCACGGCTAAGATAGCCTCGCGCGGCCTCGAAAACAACCGAATCCGAGGTCTTTTGGATTCGGCTGTAGTTGACAGAAATCCCCTCAGCTTAGCCTAGTCGTTGGCAGCTGCCTGAGGCTCCTCAATCGATACTCCAGGGCCAAAGTTGGTGTGCTAGAGGATTGGGCATGGCCTCATTGCTGGCTGTTAAGGTTGCTTAGGGTGTCCTCGCAGTCGAAAAGGCTGTTCCAATCTGACTAATGAAGGGCCTAAAGTCTCGTGGCCTGTGACGACCCTGGGTCGTTATTAAGGTCGGCACGGCCCGATGGTTTCCTTACAAGAAGCCTGGAGTTACGCGACCAATTTGAAGTTGCTCTGTCTTAGCTAAGCGCTCTGTATCGAGCAGCTTTCAGTTACAGAGTAAGAGCAATCTGATACTCTGTGGGGATCATAATAAAATAACCGAGTAAGGTATAACTTACTTTTAGATAGTTTAGTATAAATACTATTATTAAACCACAATGGCGGTGAGGAATTTTAGTTCCTCACGTAAGCAATATACAGTTCCTTTATGCTTTACTGTTCAGCTCGTCCTGTGCGTTTTGAAGTAACTGCCTACATTAATGTAAGGGCTGCTCAAAACATACACTGAAAGACCACCAGAGTGAAGGCTGTACAGGGATTGGAAAAGCTTCGAAGGCATATAGCTTTTGCTGCGTTGACTGGGCTGTTGAACTCTGGCCCCGTCTCTCGATTCGGGGCTCAGAGCAGCGATTTTATGCTTCTTCTAACACAAAGGACCCCCTATACGGCCGGAAACGGCCGTTATTCCACTACCTCTTTCAGAACGCTTCTACTGCTTCGGGCCTCTAGCCTCCAATCCCTTTCTTCCATTCCATTTCGGATCCGGCCCCTGAAATCTGTCCGCGCCGGAAGCCCAGCGTTCTCGTACCCCTTTCATCTGTCACAGAATCCAGGCCTCGCGATAGCCTCCAATTGTGGTGATCTCACCACAATTGCTAGCGCCAGCCACCAGAAGAGTGGTGATATCACCACTCCAGCCAGCGATTCAGAAGGCCCACTGCAAGGAATTATATAGAGGCCTTCCACGGCTCAATCCAAAGAACAGGACAGAGCAATTCACTCCATGATTGAAGCCTTCGATTCCACTGCGTGTCACATCATCGTCCCTCCTATTGCTGGCCTCTGCGGCCCTTACTTCTTTGGCCCCTAAGCTTCGCTGGCTCTGACAATTAATAGTGTGTCTAACCCCTAGCTGAGACTGCTTACCTTAGTATTTATTCTTCCGATACCTAACCTGGCGGTATAGCCATACGTTCCGACGTGACACGTCTTAACCCATCTCCTAGGTGCGGGCCGTAACACGATCTGGACGTTAACGATTGACGTCGATAAGAGGTAATTAGCGCAAGGTAATCATGACTAGTGCTGGGTTATAGAATAAAATAGAATAGATTTCCGGTGTGAAGCTGCCACAGGTTGTTACCGTCTTGCCAGATTATTCCTGTTTAGAGTCTGTCAGAGACAAAGGCACGTATTAAGGCGATTTGTAAATTGTAAATAAACAAACTTATTAGAGGAACTCTGACTGGGAAATGATGAAACTTCAAACTCTTTGTTGCTGGCTCTTTAATTCTGGAGTCCTGCCTTGAATTGAGCCTCCTTATCCGAAATACTTTATGAAAGAGAGCCAGAAATAAGATCCCTCCTGTTCGTCAGCAGCCCCCACACGCTTTGGTACTTTGGTAACTGAATAATCTCCTTCCTGCCATTCGGCCAATACCCTTGCCCAATACACCGTGTATCTGTAATCAGGACCCATGACTTGTCTCAAAGAATCAACACACCCCTGCAACATCACGAGAGCCTCCTCACGACGTCCCATACCCATCCACGTTTTAGCAAGCTCCCCAGTACTGCTCAATGTATCAGGGTGATGGGTTCCAAGATTCGCCTTCTGGGCCTCCACCACATGGGTAATCAACTTCTCCGCCTCCTCCCACCGGCCATTACGCAGGTGCCACCTCGTCATTCTTCGCATGCTAAACAAGGTAGTAAGATGATTGAGCCCGAGTCGAAGCTTGGTCACTTCTATCGTATGCTCATCAAGCCTCTGCGCTTCTGCGTTCCGGCCTTGGCCCTCGTAGGCGAATGCGAGGTCATTCGCGCAGTTGAGCGTTACGTAGTGGTCGTCTCCAAGCGCTTCTTTGGCCATCTCGAGTCTCTGAGCGTATAGTTCTGCTGCCTCTGCACGTCGGTCCAGGTACCACCGGGCACGAGCCAAGTCTCGCAAGAAACAGATTGTGTCGACCACATCGATAAATGGGTTTGTTGTGATAGGGTCTCTTATACTGTTGCATAGCGCCTCGGCCTTTTTCCACTCACACTGATTACAGTATGACGATGCTATGTTGCTTTTGCTCACTAAAGTGGTGACGTGATCGGCCCCGAGGATTCTTGTGTCACGTTCAGCCACTCGCTCGAAAAACACTTCCGCTTCCCAGTATCGACCTTCAAAAGTGAGGCAATGTCCATAAATCTTCGACAGGTTGCAGCCATTATCTTCACTGGCATAGCCAGACACGATCACGTGGTAGATGTGCGACATATATGATTTCCACTGATCTCTGTTCGATCGATCGACATTTCCAAGGACGTCTTGCAATCTCGTCGAGGTTGTATGTGTCCAGTGAAACAGCATCCCTTCTTTTCGTAGCCAATTTCTCGTGGCCAAATGCACCAAACGATGGATGGTGAGAGTTGAGTTGGAAGACCGCCTCGCAGTAATGAATGAGTAGGCTTGAAGAGCCCCCAGCGCGTCGGTTTCTCTTTTTCGCGACGTGCCAGGTGGGAGAAGTGTTTGTGGAATGTCCTTGGGCTCCACGCAAGCCATCAAGCATAGGTAATCAGCTGCTAGAGGGTCTCGTTGTCGTATTTGCTCAAAAGAGATCAGCCACGTTGTCGCCACGGGGTCGTTAACATCGGTATATCTTGTTTCATCTTCGAAGTTCTCGCTAAGAAGTTGTGGAACGTTTCACTGAGGGTACGGAGCTCATGGGAGCAGCGGAAGTGCAGTTGCAAAGTGACTTGATTAGGTAGAAAGGGTGGGAGCGAAGCTCCCAGACTAAATACAAAAGAGAGCTCCCTGT
>Ga0247760_1000573_pt1 | contig 39295 bp, 13 predicted proteins | sample UWRJL171409R4_FD_179936 | JGI IMG/M metagenome (GOLD analysis project Ga0247760, IMG submission 179936) | Plant litter microbial communities from Arlington Agricultural Research Station in Wisconsin, United States - UWRJ-L171-409R-4 | ecosystem: Environmental > Terrestrial > Plant litter >... | reverse complement strand
CCTTGGAGTGTGACATAAGGGGGGTTCATTGCGGCCATTCCCTGGATCTCAGTTAGACTCCACCAGTCAGGTGAGGTGCCAAGGCGGGCAAGGTACGGTTCCGATTCTCTCCGGATCTCAACGGAGACTAGAGGGCAAGTTGTATTTATGGTTACGAACGGCCGTGTGCCTTGGTAGGGACTCAATATGGAAGCAGTGCCAGCGGGAGGTGAGCGAGAACGTAAGCCTAGTAGTGTGGTCTTCTCACTGCTCTCGGTTTGTTCGGTAGCTGCCGGCTGGCATTCGGTGATTGTCCCAATGACGATTTCTTCCCAGTAACTGAAGGTTTCTGCTTCATTCGGCTGTTCCTCTTCTTGCTGCCCCCAATGAAACATAGGGTCTTTTCTAGTGGAGCGAGGATCGGGTCGGATGAGGCCTCCCCTAATGTATAGCCCCGTGAGGGTAGCCAAGTGGAACGGACTTGCAGTGCTGGTGTTACTGACAGTGTATGCTGGCCCCCACAGATCTGCCACTTGCTCACATGTCGCTCGAAGATACCGCCTTCCCATTGTTGGATCCCACGTCTGAGTGTTTTGGTCAGGAACCAGTCTGAATACGAAAACCCCATCGCCAACCATGTCGCCAAGACAAGCCAATTGTTGTCGCTCAACGACGATATATGGCATATCCCCATGAGTCGAGATTCCTCGGAGAAGCACTTCGGTGAGTGGGGTAGTGAGAAAGAATGGATGAAGCTGTCCGGTGTATGCCTGGGAGTATAGAAGGAGACCCATGCTGAGGAGTTGGATGGCGAGTGAACAAACGTGAAGTTGCCCGTCGATAGTCAGTGATTTAAGCCTTGACCAGTTTTCAGTCGAAGATAAGATGCTCATGACGTCGTCGATGCTCGTTATGGCATCCGTTTTGCCTGACACCCGTTCTATTGATAATATATCGGCTCGAATATCCGTAATCGTGATGTGCAATCGGTCCAAGTCCCGAAACAGAACTGTATTCATGCGTATAAGACGACCTCCAAGGGACTGCGTTGATTCTTCGTGGGCTTCGGTGAGTATTGTAAACTGGTTGCAGCAGAATCCAGCTTTCTGAATCGCTGTAGCGGCGGCTGTGAGGCGATTTACGTAGTCATGAAGCAGTTGTGTCATTTCCAGTCTACTAGACATATCCCGAGCTCCCTAATTACAGGATTATTAGCAGTTGCGAGAGCCATTATCACACTAGTTCGATATATACGTACCGGCAATGATGGCCGCCATGCCTCTTCCCCTTTGGGCCCATGAGTCCCACTTTCCCCTCCTCTGAAAGACCAGTCTTGTTCAGCCCCATACACAACGCAAGCGTTCGATTCTGTTAAAGTAAGTCCTTTAAACTCATCTTGCTGGTTGTTTCGAGGAATGAGTCCACCGAGTCCGCACAATGCAGCGACTTGTCGTTGCATCTCGTTCCTGCGAAGATGAAGTGAAATGGGGTCGAATGATAGTGCATCTCCTTGATTTGGTGTCCGGTGCGCGCACGTCGTCTGGTGAAAATCCCAAAAGTCATGGTAGTCTTCCGGTAGCTCTTCGCTGGTAGGTTCGAAATCCAAGTCGGGTAACTTGTCAAAAACCAGCGAACATTCCGTTGAGCGTGACGTGTTGAAGAGGACTTGGGTCATCTCTGCAATACTAGACCCCGTTTCTTTTAGGTCTAGAAGCCAAGCAAACTCGCCTTGGGCGATCCCATCGAAGCTATCGTCGGCAAGCAGACTCTCCACCTGGGCTCTGTCGCCAGCGGTTAGGGCTTTTCCGAGAGCCTCCGCGTCGTTGGCATCAATAGTATTCTCCTTCTTAGCCGGGCCGGGTTCTATCGTGAACGTGTGCTCTGCATTGCCGAGCCCGGTCGGGGATGCTAGGACGGTGTCCAAGACACGCACTAGAAGCGATAGCAAGTTTGGCCCCAAAGCCGGCCACATTTGGCGAATATATTTCTCACAAGGTGTCGCCTGAGCATCTGATGCTGAGCCAGTAAGCGTAATGGTCTGGGCGAGGAGCTGCCCATGTGGCTGCTTCCAGTCGTCGAATTGACTGCGCAGGGATGCCTTAGCGTCCCAACTTGCTAGTAAACTGAGGAAGTGGGTATCGGGCGGCCTTCTGCTGCTTAAAGTCTTGTGGCTGCCATACAAGTTCCGGTGTTCCGAGAAGATGCGACCGCACGTTTCCCGTTGGCATGGTACGGGGGCGGGGAGAAGATCCCTCTTAAGCGACGCTATTAGCCACCGATAGGCAACGAATTGGGAGATGATCTTGACATAGGCTTGTTTACCCGGGAGAAGAGATGAGTTGTCGTCGTTCTCCTTTGCGTTGGGGAGCCGGTCATAGCTCTGATGCGAATTTGGAACCTCCGGATGTTCGTTGTTGCCTCCACCTCTGAGGCCATCGAGCCAACTCCGGATGAAGGAGTCTAAAACCGACACATCTATCTTTTCCTTGCGCTCCGTCGAGTCCCCGGAGTTGCTCATCTCGCAGTCTTGTGTGAGGGGAAATTGAAACAGGGACGCAATATCACTGGTACCACCCGAACGCTTAGTGAGTTTCCTTTGGTGTCGGAATGAAAGTTGACTGACCTCCTATGCTTATGGATGAAGGACATGACCTCCCTTTCGGCATCGCTTGATACAATGCCCCCTAACCTCAGGTAAAAAGCCCCGAGAATATCTAGGAGGCTAGCGCTGAGTACCTGAGCGGAGCCTGCGTCTTCGATATCTCCCAGTTTCTCGGAACAGACGTAGTCAGCTGGTGCTTCAACGAGCTGCGGACTGTACAAACTACTGCAGAGCGCTTCAGTCTCGGCATTTGCTGAGTCAAGAGAAGCCTGCACACCCGACAACGCACTGGCTCTGTCGAGCTTTTGTCTTGCAAGGGCCACATTGGCGGCCTCGGCGCCGGCGAGTTTAGTGTTCAGAGTGTCAAGCTGAAGCTGTTTCTCAAGCCTGGACGCCTCAAGGTCCTCAAATTTCTCCTGGAGGCCGCTCTTGTCGGATTCGAGGCCGGCAGCCTGCTCGCGGAGACCATTCGCCTTGGTCTTGAGGTTGGTGATCTCCTCCTCCAAACCAGATATCTTGGTGCTGAAGCCAGAGGCAGAAGATTCGAGTTTAGCGGTATGGGTTTTGAGCGTATTAAGCCCGCTCTCGGCGGCCTCAAGCTTGGTCTTTAGGTCGGAGTTGTCCTCTTCGAGTGCTGTCTTGGCCTGCTCGAACTCCTCCCTTAGCTTCTCTAATTCCTCGACGCGCGCCTTGAGAGCTTGCAGTTCCTTGTCAATGGCCTTCCTCATTGCCGATTGTTTCTCTTCGCTGGCGTCTTCGATCGTCTGGATCTCCCCTTGCATCCACTCCTTGGCCTTTTGCAGCTCCTCCTCGGATGCGCCCTGCACCTTCTCCTTCTCATTTCCGAGGCTTTCCTTGACCTTCTGCGACTTATCCCCAAAGGCCTTTTTCTCATCGGCAAGGGGAGCCATCTGAACGGTAAGCGTCTCTGTCTCTGTCTTCAGGAGGTCGCAGGCAGCGACGAGGTTGGCGATCTCCTCATCCCTGTTGTCACGCTGCTCTTGTAAGGCATCACGAGCAATCTCGAGGACGGCAATCTGTTGCATGAGAGTTCCGCTGTGCTGCTCCCGGTCCTCCTGTAACTTGGTAAACTCCTCCTCGAGCAGGGTAAAGCGTTCTTGAAAGTTGTCTCTGGCCTCCTGTATCTCGTCCCGCTCCCTCTCCACCTCAGTCAGCAGTACCTTTTGCAACTCGTAGGTGCACTTAAAGTCGTCGAGTGCTTGCTTAGATTCTTCAAGCTTAACATGCAGCTCCGCTTTACTGGCCCACTCAGCATCGCGCTCCTTCTCGACCTCGTCGAGCATCATCTTCTGGAGCTCAAAATTGCTGCGGTACTCGTCGAGGATGGCTTTCTGTTCTTCAAGCATAGTTAGGACCCCGACTTTGTTGTTGCGTTCCAGGTCACGCTCTCTCTGGGCAGCTTCTTTTTGTTGATTGGAGGACGAGAGCTGGGAGCTGTTGTTGCTTAGCTCCTGTTCGAGTCTTGCACAAGACTCACGAAGCTTCTGAGACTCGTGCTCGAGTTGCTGGATCTTGTGCAATAGGACAGACTCAGTGTCATTGTGGCTAGGCTCAGGCTCTCCGCGGTGTTTGGCGCTCTCTTGACCTGAAGTCGGTGGGAGCAGCTTGACTGGTGAGGTCTGACTGCCACTCTTCACGACATTTCGATCCGCCTCGGACGGTAGTCGAGCCCAGATGCCCAGACGGGACTTCACTTTGCGGGTGCTTGGGGAAAACCTGGCCACACTGGTACTGGAACCAATGACACTTGGAGTGAACGAACTGGGGCTTGTCTCAGTTGGCGTCACATCAGAGGCCATGTCCTCATAGTCGGAGGCGCCAGACGTGGCCGATGCAACGGTGGTGGCTTGTGTGCTTATTGACTCGTCTGAGGTAACACTGGAAGAGGATGCCTGGGATGAACGGAGGCTGGCGACTCTCTGCCGCTCTGCTGGGAGTCCGGAGTACTTGGTCTTGAATATTTTCCGCGGAAGAGTTCCTGGCGATGTCGGGAGGGCCGGGATGGAGCTGCCGGTGTGTGCAACGCTGTGGGCTGTGCTGGCATGGCTACTTCGCAAGCTGCTCGCCTCCGAGTCGCTGCCCACACGCGGCAGATTTGATGACGTGACCGAGGTTTCTGAGTTCCGTCGAGGTCTCGTGATGGGCGCTGTTTCGGATGTTGTTGAAGTTGTCGTCATTGAAGGACGGCCTGATTTCCGCAGGATGGATTTTAGGGGTTGTGGTTGTTGCTGCTCTCGCGGCTGATCCCGCTCCGGCCACTCCGATGGTCGAAGGCTATATCTTTCATCGGAATAGGTGGTCGAGGTTCCTCCCATCCTCGGCCGAAGGTATTGCCGGTCTCGATCCATAGTGTTGGTGATTGAGGTGAATGCGACTGCCGATGTCACGTGAGTGTCAATGTCAGTGTTGATGTTGTGGAGGATGCTTGGCAAGAACCGTCACAAGAGCAATTTTGAAGAGACTAGCAGTTCTTTGGTGTGTCGGCGTGGAACGGCTCTTTAGGTTGGCGATGGATCTTGTTAGTGGTCTGAGTTGGTGATGCTGTAGTCATAAGAGAGCTTGGCGGTAACAATTCTCAACCCTAGGGGACGAGAATTGTGTTCTGTTGATGCGCGCGCGCGTCGGACAAAAACACAAGCCTAGACAGCGATGCGGTTGAGGGAGATAAGCTAGAAGACCGGCGAGTCAAGGGTGCAGGACGACCTAGCTTTGATGTTGGCGGCCGGGTGCTGCAAATCTGTGTGGTACTGCACACGCAAGACGGAAAGGAGAGACATGTGAAATGGAGGCTGGGGCAAACGCTAGAGTCGGAGGGAAGCAATTAGAAGCCCGAAACCGTTGGGCGCTCTTCAGCAGGCCCCACCGCCATGGGGCCACCAATCTGAGATAAACCTCAGCGTTGGGCATCAATGTCGAATGGAAAGACTGGAAGTTGGGCAACGACGCTATTCAACGTGGTCCTGTTCCATTTGGCTTCCCCGCCCATAGCTCCCCTGGAGTGGGCAGCACAGAGAAGCATGGAAAGCCACTTGACAGAAATATCAGAAAATTAAGAGAGAGACGCCTTGGATTGGATGCCTGATTTCACCCTCCTTCGTCGCTGCTCGCTGAGACGCTGGTTTTCTACCGCCAGTCCGCGGATCTCGAACTCAGTCAAGCGTGCGTCCTAACAAAGCTAGAGGAAACGAAAGGAGTAGGAGGAAAAGGTAGAATTGTGGTGAGGGACTGAGGGCATGAAAGTACTTATCGTCAAGAGTTGACCTGGCGATCCAGCAGCTGGTGCGAGGGGCACCAGGATTGAGGGACAAATATGTGTTCGAGGATTTGACAAGGTAAGTTGCCCGGCGCATTATTAGCTTTAAATTCCAAGCTTGCATTCCCCATCTCCTCTTGGAAGTGCAGCGTGCAGCTAGCCTCCAGTATCGAAATAATAATAAGCTCCTTAGATCAGCCGCACCTCTAGCGAGAGAGCCAGACGCGATCGGGTCGGACCGGTCCACGTAGTTTCCAAGCCTCTAAAAAACGTGTTGAGCCTCCCAAGCGCCACCGGGGCACAAATGGTCGTGTGCTAGAGGGCTCGATAGCTGCGATTAAGACGCGCTATCTCACTGCTGGCCCGGTCATACCTTGTCGCGCGACGTTAGCACCGAAACGCAAGCAGAGCTTTTTGGCTTCGCCAGAGAACCAACAAGCAACACAATCAATCAGTTGCAACCCCCTCTTATTCCACAGAATCCAGAGGGCAATGTTTTTGACAGGGCATGTCTTTTGCGTTTTGTGGATGTACTATATTAGCGTTGAAATTGACGTTGTTGCTGTTTTCGCAACTGCGTTGCAACGGCTGCTGCGTTGGTGCAGGCATGCGGTGATGCATTTACGCGGGCTGAGATAACGTAATCCACAGGGTTTCCGGCCACCCAGGCTTTCCGGCCACCTATTTGGGGTTAGCTTCAGCCACCAAATACGCCTTCCTCCACACCACAAACTACACCAATTATTCCGCCAAACTGCTGCAAATGCCTCTGTTCGAACAAACAGCCTTCAAATAATCGATTCGCGCGTAGATAGAATAAATCCAAATAGTTAATAGTAATCCACGCACGTACCACGCCTCCAGAAACCAACAGAGCCATAACCTCCTTACCTCTATTACTTACCCCTATTAAGCAAAATAATTATATGCAATAGGCATCTCCTTCCACACTATCTTTGTAAACTTTCCTTTACCAAATAACGCAGCCCTCTAAGCCTTAACAGCCAGTTCGATATCCTCCTTTTCTTACCTCTCCTCTCGCAGTTTTAAAGCTTCCTTAACAGTTAAAACCCTCACCTCTCTATAATACTTACATGTAACTTTCCTCTAGATATTCTTACTTTTATTAACCAGCTCTAAATTCAGTGCCTAAATAACCTATATCTTAACTATAACCTTAAGGTAAACCTAATATATAAAGGTAACGCTTTACTTCAAGGGGGTAGTAAGAGCGTTTAAAGAAGTAATAACTTAATTTATCTCAGCTTATAAGGTAAGGGCAGTAGCAAAGCGGTTCAGTACCTCCTAAAGTACCTCTTAAGCTTTCGTTACCTTATACAATACCTTCTAAGGGTTTAGAAATATAAGCCCTACCCTCCTCTAAACACTAACGATATTCTAACGTATCTCCCTCTTAACCTTTTAATAGATTTAAAAGAACTAAAAGTTAGTAATGTACTGTACTCTAAACAGTGCCCTTTACTAATTAAGGCCTTATATCACTTTACTAATAGGCTAAAGACTCTTATATCTAAGGGCTAAAGTAAATGTATAAAGTAAAGAGGAAAGTAAAAAGTTATAATCTTATAATCTTTACAGTATTAAATAAAGTTAAAGGAGACGTAACTTAAGTAACTATTAAGGATAAAGAGTTAATATTCTCTATATATACAGGCTTAAATATACTTATTAAAGTGATACAATTAATTTAAAGTAATAGTTTAATTAATCTAACTATTTAAAAAGAGTCGAATAATAAAGGAGGGGTTAATAATATTGTGAACCTAGTTCTATTAAATAATAATACCTTTAAAGATAATAAATAATAGTAAGAGGAAACTATTTACAGAGATAACCTTTAAAATAAAGACTTATTTATAATTATTTAACTGGTTTAAGAATAACTTTACTTCCTTACGTAAAACGATAACTATAAAGATATTACTAACTCCTTTTATACAGCCCTTCTTATTTATATTATAGGTATCGTTATCAGTAACTAAATATAAGAGGTTTTAAATATTATAAAAGTCGAACTAATACTTTAAAGTCTTTTAATCTACAGTATTATAGTAAGCTTAATTTAACATATATAAGTAACATGTATGCAGTTCAAGGTAATGGTATAAGAAGTTATAATACTAGTTATACTTAATAAGCGTTATATCCCCCTTTTTAATAAACAGTTCTATAGCTAACTAATTAATAACTTTAACAGTTATTAACTAACCTTAAGTATTAAATTAGTAAATAACGTTAATAATAAACTCCTCCTCTTATACAGTTAACTACTGTAAGTGTTATTTTAAAGCTTATAACGGTAGTTTCCTATAATACCTGTCTATCAAAGTACTCTTATAAACATTATATAGCTTCGCAGCTTACTAAAAGCTTAGCCCATTATTATTAACTGCTGCTAAGGCGTTCTAGAGTCGGTCTTCTTTTATAGGGTTATAGGGGCGGCTTTTAGGCGTTACCAGAGCCTTCCCCTTTCGATACTTAAGGGGCCCAGTAATATATTGGGTAAAGGAGGTTACTGCTGGGCCACTTAGAGGGGGGGTAAGGTGCTACCTGGCGTCCATCTTTAGTTTATAGGCTGTGTAAGTAGGCGGGGTGTCTTAGAACTGGATCGATTCTGAAAGTCGTCATTCTTAATGAAATCAAGCGATTCAAACGCGGTAAAATTAGTACCGTTCAATTACTCTGATACTGGCGATTTAGAATCAGGAAGAAAAGAAGGAATCGCTAAAGGTTTAGTGTTATTATTTTAGTTCTGTTGCTAGGTTGTTCTTGTTAAAATAAAGGGGTCCCTGGGCATCTAGTTAGCGGAGCTGACTGGATGCCTGGCACAGCCAGAGCGCCAGTGAGCCTCAGCCACTGTGGTGACGAAGCCGAACCCTACAGAATGGTCTATAAAGAAGGAGGTTCTGGCTTCCAGCCAGAACCACACAAGCAATTGAATGACACACGTTGTTTCCAAGAGTGCCAGCGCTTCTGAGAGTTCTTTTCTTTTTCCTTAAAGCCACAGTGGAAATGAAAGTGGGGATGCTATGCCGCATGCGGCCGGAGAGCCAGGGTGACCGGAAACCCTGTGGATTACGTTAAGCTGTTACGATGATATAAACGCTGCGGACCCGTGGACCTAGTGGGCAACAAATAGGGGTGATCGGAGAGTATGCCGCTTGACTTAGCTGCGATAATGCAGTTAGAGGTTAGGTTGTGGATACCGAGCTGGATGACCATGTTCATCGAGCTATATCTTAACTCACCGCCTAACGGCAGAATGCTTGGTAGGGAATAAAAAACTTCCTGTTCAAAGTGGGCCCCATCAGCGGATCGCAGATCGGGGCGTCAGCATTTAGCGGCAGTTTCGATCGGCTTTATTTAGGTGACTCATAGTGTGCCTTCATATTCTTACACTTAGGCACTGATGTTATATAATCATTTGTGTTCGGAGTTACCTTGGCTCACCGAGCCCACGAACTGCTTGGTTGCATCCTGCTGATTGTCTCCACGCCTAGTTACAGTATACTGTCACCGTTTCAACTATGACACAGGGACTAAAGTAGCCCTATTGCACGAAGGTATCACTGAAAGCTATCGTGCGACAGCATCGTATGAAGCCTATGTCAGAAACACTGCACACTGAAATCCCTGGGGAATTGATGGGGTTGCAACTGCTGGATTGAATTCCTTCTGTCCTCGCTCTAGTTCTAGCTTGCAGCCAGAACCCCTTTCTCATATAGACCTATCTGCAGCATTCAGCCTTCGTCACTGTGGTGGATCAGGCTCACTGGCGCTCTAGCAGTTCCAGGCATCCAGTCAGCGGAGCTAACTAGAAGCTCGAAGCCCCTGAACCCCTTTCTTTCTAACACGATCATTATCCGTACCTAGTCTGTGTCAGGCGCTACCAGACAACTGACAGCAGATGTATGCGCGGCCCCTCACCCCGTGCAAACCCTGCCCTGCTTTGCCTGCCCGCCCTTCCCGCCGATACTAAATCCTCGGTCGCATCCGTAGCTAGATTTACAGCCGATTTCAATGGAAATGGGCGGGAAAAAAAGAGAAAAATAACGTGACTGTAGCCAGCCAGCATTCCTGCTGTCAATATAAGCATTGTTGACCCGTGTTCCATCTACATGCACTAAAGCACTAAACCGTCGTGTTTCTCAGGTATTCACACTGTCTTTTATGTTCTGTAATTGGGCATCGTGTCGTATTATGCTCACGTAACATTACACTGGCAGTCTAAGAATAAGCAGGTAAGCTGAATATAGAGTTAGCGGACGCGATAACTCCATCAAGTAAAACAAATTGCAAGAAGTTGTGGAAATAGTAAAAAGAATTGAAAGTTAGAGAGAGCCTAAGCTACTACAGTGATGAAGGCTGAATCCTACAGATGAATATATATGAAAAAGGGGTTCTAGCTATAACCTAGAAAATAAGAAACAGATAATAAAATACAGCCAAGTAGTTGAAACCCCCCTTTCATTTTAGAGGTTCTAAAGTACTATGTTTTGACATATTATTTAAGCTGCATTGAATTAGCAGTGCCTTTAGGTAGCATTTTGAAAGGTAAGTAGAATATTTGGGTGAGCAGCGAAGGCTGATATTAATACGCTGCTAAAAGCAGAATAATTAAATATAAGAGAAATGATGATGTAATAAAGTTAAAGAGCATATATGTCGCACGATTAAAGCGGCGAGATAGTTCTTATCATAAAGAAAAACAATAACAAACCCTAGAGGAAAAGTGCTAACGCTTATAAAGCTTCCCTTACTAGTGCTTGTTATGTGGCTTAAAAAAGTAGTAGCTAGTCACGGTAATTAGTAAAGAGGTAGATGTACTACGTTAACGCTATTACTGTAGGTAAAAGAAAGGTAGGTAGGGAATATAAGTAGCTAAAGCTACCTGATGCAGCGGCATCTACTGCCAAATTAAGAGGATAAGGCCGCGTTACTGAAACTAATGGTATTATAATATAAGTGTAACTTACTGTTACTATTAACACTTATCATTACTATAACTGTATTCTCTTTAAGCTTCTTTTAATTAAAGAGCTTTAAATAACTTATTTTAACTAAGAACTTACCTAAGATATCATTATTAGGTTTTGTAAATCCTAAATATATAAGCATTAGCCGATTTCTATCGTCTTTAAGATAAGATGTAAATGTGACTTTTAGAAGTAATAAAGGTTTTAACAGTCTTAAAAGTAACTCCTTTATCTTACTACTTATTAAAACTTTATTTAAAGGTTACCTGTAAGTTAAATTTTATAAGAGGATAATTTATATTAGTACCCTTTATTTCTTAGTCTTTAAGAAATTTAATAACATTTCCTTAACTTTTTTACTTACGTTTTATATATTTAAAGTTAATTTCTTATAATTAAAGGTAAAAGTGACTTTAAGATTTAATCTGATCTTTAATAACTGTATACTTTGTAATATAAAAAGAGTAGCGTTAATCATTCCTTCCTCTTAACTTTCACTACTCTTAACTTCCTTAACTCTCCTTTATTTGATAAAGGCAGTTAAGACAACTTACATATTTAAATCTATATTTAATCCTAAATTACTATTAAGTTCCACATTAGACTTAAGGAACTTTAACGCTTAAATGTAAACTTAAGCACTTTACTAATACTGTACTGTTATCTTAACCTTATATAACTTAAGGTAATTAATAATTAATCTCCTATTAGGATTAGAAAGGCAGTTAATACCTATTTAGTGACTCGGGGCGTTTGTTTAAGCCGACCCTGTTGTTCTTTTTAAGCTCTGTGTGTAATATTACTGTAGCCGCTTATGTACATAGCGATGCGTTCTCTAGCGCGTGCTACCGTTAAAAAGGGGCTGCGCCGCGCAGTTCTTTAAACTGTGCTTTGTTTAACAATCATTAATCTGACGATTTTCACCACGATGACCTTCTATTAAAAGCCCAGTGACATTCTGGCCCTTCGATCGAAGGAAGATGACCTAATCCACGGTCGCGTTTCCTTTTTTGTTCCAGGCCGACTGCGACTTTCTGTGGATGTGGTCCTCTTTGTAGTTTCTTCCCTGTTGCGCCATCGCACCAGTTCATCAGTCTACCTGTTTTTAGTTAGTTTAAAAGCCTAGCCTTCACATAAGGTTAAGTATTATAGGTACCACTGTTATTAAAGGCTCCTACCCTTAAAAATAGTTAAGGGGTTTAAAAACTAGCTGTTGGCCAAAACGAACTTCAGAACAGTTGTCTAAATTAAGTCTCCAGACTTTTTCTTTTATAAAAGATTTATAGATTTAAAGCATATAACTAGACCGTTATATCTAATACCATTAACTATACCAGTTTTATCTATATTATACCTATTCTTTAGTAAGATACTTTACTCCTGGAACCTTTAGGTAGTTAAACCAGAGCCGAATAACAGCTTTACAAGTTTAGTCAGCAGAGGTTACATGGATTCCCCATAATCTCTGGGTAAAAAGGGAAGGATTCCACTTCAAAAACCAGCGGCACTAGTGTTTTCCAAGGTGGGCTGGCTCTCTAGAGGTGGTAAGTATTCTTTTACCTAATTTCCAGATTTACTTATGACTTAGAGGGTTACTAATAGCCCCCTGGAAGAGAATCCATTCGGCAAGACGTTCTTCCAGGGCCGGAGAAAGCTTTTGATTGTTGATTTGGGCGTAGGGGGCTGGATTGGTGCCTTGGGATCGATAATATAAAGTGTTGTGGGGGATGCCGTGGTTTTTGGCCGCATCGCGGAGTTTTCCAGTTTCAGCATACTCCGCGAGGGAGTTCTGCAAATCTAACTCATTATATGGCTTCATTTGCCAATTCTAAATCCATTGAAAAAGGAAGAAAACAGATTGGAATTAAAGTCGTGGAGTTGTGGGCGATTGAAATAGGAGAGTTGGGTGGTGAGGGTGGCGAGGACGAGTCAATCTGCGTGGTCTAAAAGGGGGTTGGTCTAAAAGCCGGTCACCCGACTTATAGCTGTGATGCATGTGGTGCTACGTCAGCTCAGCTGCCATTGCCATACCTCAGCTCGCATGGCCGCACCTCTATGCTTTCTGACATGGCCTGTGCCCTACACCACACCGTGGGAGCTTTTTGGCTTACTGTCTCTGCGGTGCAAAAACCTGTCCTCAACACCGTGTGAGATTGGCCTTTCAAGAAACGTTCGGATACCCTCCTTATGTCAGCCCTTTCATGTCGAGACACCGTTCCATCCCCTGGGTAGGTATGAGCTCTTCACTAGCGTCAGAGCTGTGTATCAACTGCTAATCAAGAGCAAAAAGGCGAATTGTCCGAGTCTGCTTATGATATAGCTGTCACGGAAGTGTCGTATGGACTAAATGGCTCCAGCAGGTTGCTAGGTCCAGAGGGCAGGGGATTGTGCATTTCTCCATCGTTTTTCTAACAGAAAGTACTGCCGTGTAAATACACTTTGTCTTGAACACTCCTTCTTTTTCCATAGCTTCCCCGCATGCAGCCCCTGAACTCCAGTCCATACAGCAACTTACTGCCTCACGCATCCTGAAAACCCCCACCCTTAAATCTACCACCCCTGAACAGGGTCGTCAACCACATCAAATCAAGCCACGGACGTCGCAACAGCAGTAGGCGTGGCAACACACGCAGTACAAATTGCATTAGCCACCGACCCAACCACAGGCGCCTGAGCTCCACAGGCGCTTGCAACACATGGCTTCACATAAGCCTGCATTGCAGGGCCATGGGCGCAGTGGCAGGCAAAGTCCATTGGGACGGCGCATCCGACTGAGTTTGCCGCGGCGGAGATGCAGGGGACCTTGATACCCCGTGTTAGTGATGACTGGTGATTAGGGGGTGTGGTTGTTTAAGGGAAGGGAAAGGGGGAATTTAATGGCTTACACCGCAGGCGGGCATCAAGGAGGTGAGTGAGCAGGCTGCTGTGGGGAGTGGGATGGCGCTGGATGGGGCACCAGTGATAATTTGGGACCAGGCTGGGGCCACGAGGGCGAGGACCGTGATGAGGATGTTGAAGGTGTGCATTTTGGGAAGTTGGTGGTTGGTTCTTCGTCACTGGTCTATTAGATCCCCGGATGTTGCAATATTGACAGAGGATAGCATCACGGCGACAAAAGGTCTCTTATATATTGACTCAAGCTATTTATAGCACATTCTGGCCGATTATTTGAGACGCTGATTGAGTATTCGTTCTCAAATTGCCCTGACTTATTGCGGAGACGCAGCTCCGCATTCGCGTCCCTGGAAAGCAAGTGAGGCCCTCGCCGTCGGGCATAATCTCGCGGGGAATACATAAAGTACCTATTTGCGGGGGAACGATTTAGTTGGGGAGTACCTAGCAATCCTTTGCTAGTCGTATATCTGAAGCCACTTACTAGACGTCCCAATGAGGGCTGGGAACGGAAGTCCCATCTTTTTAGCCGCCGAGATTCTGTCCGGACTTGGGAGCTATGATGTCATGGCCGTTTCGGCGAGTTGGGGATGCCGCGTTTGCCGAGACTTTTTGCCACACCACGGATGGAGAACACTGACTAATATAACCACCGTCTCCCCTCTTCGCCGCGTCGCTTTCGGTGCTGGCGCCGGCCCGACCCAGCAACCATGAACCCGGAAGAAGGCCACGTTCCATTGTCAATTTATTGCTGGCGAAGTCGGTTGTTCAAATGCATAATTCATTGTTTTCGGGCTTGGCATGGGTTGACTCGGGAATTATCAGGTCCCTGGGCAGCGATCTTGTCGAGTCTGCTCAAAACGCCCTTTGCGCTTTCCTCAGGTGAGTCAAGCCAGCGCATCATATGGCCTGCAGGTCTCTGGCTCCCGGGATCGGAGTTTGGATAGTTGCCTGCAATAGCGCCTTTTTTTTAAACTGAATTTCGCACGCCATCTTCAATCTTGCCCAGCTGCCACCATCGACTTGCTTGTTTCTCCACGAGATTCAACACCGTCCCCTCAGCGGCTGCGAGACACGGCGGCTGGAGATTGCACCTCGCGACAAGTCCCAGCCCCTGGACTTTTTCATCTGCCACCACAGTCTGCGGCCTAGATAAGGCGGTGTACCCTAGGCCTATAGGCTATCGATGACTTAGGGCGTTAAGCATCTATGCCCATCATCCTCAACCAACGCCGCCTCTACCTCATGTCACGCGCAGTCTCCGTACATCGCCCAGGGCGACGCTCAGGAGAGATCGGCTCAAGATCCTTTCGTAGGGCAGCATTGCTGACTAAAATTTCAAGGTTAAGCACCTGGATGGCCTCTATTGAGTCATAGCGGCAATCGGGTATCGAAAAACTTATTTCTCGATACAGTCATTGTTAGCGTGATGTTCAGGATTCGGGGTTAAACGCCACCACGTCATTTCATTCACCCTAGAAGCCCCGCAAATTGGCGCTACCCACGGGTATAGACTGAGGCACGAATCACAAGTGTAGGCACGGACGGTGACAAAAACGTTGATTGTTGGACAAGCCTCCCAACGCAGGCCAGAATCTCACCCGCCCTTGTTGCGCATGAGCATGAGGGACCAGCGCGACCGCCATGTCGCTCTCCGACAGCGTGAACGATGACATGCTTCGCCTCCTACGGCAGCAGATCTATGATCGCGTCTCCGCCCAGCAACGCGAAAAGCATGACGCGTTTGAGCACGAGAAGCAGGCGATGAAAGACGCGAAAAATGCCCGACAGCAAGAAAAAAAGCAGCCTCTAGAGAGTTTGCGCGAGATCGCACGTGCTGACCTTGCCCACGAGGAGAAAAAGAGGCGGTTGGAACATGATTATCACGACGCGGTCGAGGAGCTGGGTCGGTCGCGCGACGTCTGGCTGGCGCGTCTGGACGGGCCTGTGCCGGACACGTCCTCCGTCTCGGGCCGGCCTTCTACCTCTCGGCAAACCCCGGCAACCCCCGTTTCCAGGTCTTCTTACATTGTCGAACCGGATGAGCTGCTTCGTGCGTCGGACATCGAGGCGCCGTGCAAGACCGAGGCCCAAGAACCGTTCTTTCAATTCGTCGATGCGGTTGATCCTGTCGACGGACACAATGCGGACGAGGCTTTTCCTGAGGCGGACGCTGCTATGGACTATGCCTCTGACATGGAATCTTCACCGACAAGTGCATCGGACATTGACTCTCCACCCACTGTCGCATCGGGCAAGGACGAAACTGTGATTGATGAAGCTCCGGCTGATGTCCAGGGTACTCAGGCTGATGGGGTACGAGACAACGTCGAAGAAGTGCGCAGCGACGCCGAGCAAACGCAAGATGGGGTGGGAGAGAACAGCAAGCAGCAGACGCCCAGCGCAAAGTCAACATCATCAAGCCCTTGGCAAAGGCTAGCAGCTGCTGGTATCGGCCGTAAATTACTACATGCACTTCGTTTCCCAAATGATACCGAAGACGACAGTGACAGCGAATACCACGGCGACGAGGACTACGATGAAGAGCATCAGCTAGCGTGCCAGCCGCCGCAGAAACGGGCTAGGCTCCTAGCCAACCGGTCCAGGAAGCCTCCGGTACCAACCGGAGACGAGCATAGCGATGTGGCCCAGGAAGTCCAGCCACGGAGACGGGTCGATCGGCGGCCGCGTCGGGTGCCACCTGTGACCCAAGGAAGAGAGAATGCCACAACTGAGAAGGTAGACGACGAGCGCCTCGAGGAGGCGATAGTTTGTCCAGTCTTTCGCCATCGACTAGTGACAACAACGAACACAGTGATGTCGCAGTTCCGGCGAGGAAGGCGCTGCAGCCTGGGGGGCTCCATATCGGCCAAAAACGACCTCCTGCGAGACCTGAAGCTGATGGGGACGACGATGAACACGTTGATGTCGAACTTTCGCCAAAACAGACGCCGCGGTCTGGATTTAGACCTTTCAGGAGGCGGCCTCGTACGAGGATGCAGACCGCAAACATGGACTGTGAGGAAACCCCTGCGGAACTTCCCGTAGACTACTCGCCACCGGCAAGACGGGGGCGGCGGCCAACTGCGGCTGGATTCTTCTCGGGCTATTCTGGGTCTGGACTCCGCCGGAAGCAGAAGCAATCTCATGTGAACACCCTGACCGCAAACCTGACTCAGCTTGCCTCATATCCTACTTCACCGGATAAGGACGATAGCGATGTCAAAGTTCTGGCGAGACGGAGGTCGCGGATTGTAATCCTCCGGCCGCATGATACGAGCGACAACAACAAAAACGTGGACGGCGGAGGCCCCGAACAGCCCGCCGCGAGACTTCATGTTGCATCTGTTCCTCTAGAGTTGGAAGACGGAGGAGGCGAACGTAGTGTCAAAAGACTAGTGCGTCGGCGGGATGAGAGGCATGTTAGCCAACCGAGCGAGGACGACTACCGTAGCCTTTCAGACGACGGAGTCCTGAAGCGACCCACTCGGAAGCGAGCTCGCCGTCTTCTAGTTGTTAGCCAAACTGACAAGGTCCGTGATGGCGTATGTCGTGATAGCAATGGCAAGGTGGTTTGGTATACACGCCGGAATAGGATGCAGCAGTCTGTTTGGGACGATGTTAGCACTCACAGCAATGAGTCAGAGGCTAGTCAGGCCTCTCGGCGAAAAGAATAAGTCAAAGGGGGGTATTCCCGACCGACGGTAATCCCGACCAGGGTGTAATATACAGGGGTCAAAAACCACTACTAACTTCAATTACCTATATTGCAGCCTTTATATAATCTTCTACCTCCTCGTCTTTTAAACTAGATAAAGTAGTTAAAGAACTATCAGTAGAACTATCTACGTCTCTACCAGCCTCACGCTACGCCCTTTGTATCTGCCTAATATTAGAGAACATCCCATTTAGATCCGGAACCGCCTTCCTTCTCTAGTGGCCTTTATTTCGCTCAGCCTAGGCATCTAATTCTTTAATCCAATGCTAAGCTATAAATAATTCGAAGTCTTTTTTATTATAAGCCTTATACACCTTACGAAACAGCTTCCTTTATATAGTACGGTTAATCTTAACCGCCTTTAATAAATGCTCTAAATCCTTAGATTTCTAAGCGGTCTGGATAACCTTATCTGTATAGCCGTAATCCTTTAAAGTAGCCCCTCTAGAAGTTATAAGCATAGAGGGTGTGTTAGGAGTATTAAGTGTTAATATTATATCCTTAATATTACTCTTTTAAATAAAAAGAGGCTTATTAAAGGCTTACTTATATTAATCATGCCCGGAGGACAATTTGTTGTAAGGGTGGTCCAGAAAAAAAAATACTATGGGAAATTAAGTTAAAACTGATAAGGAAATTCAACTCGACCTAGGACTGGTCGGTTCACTATGAAAAGTGGGTCTGCTCGGGCCCCTCCGCTCGTCGGGCCCAAATCACGTGATATGATATGTTTTCAGATACGTCACGTGACCAGGAGTCCAAATCTGACGTCAGATTCAGGGTTAGTGTTGGGTTTTTACAACCCTAACCCGGCCAGTGTGGCTGGAACAGTGTGGCTAGATCCACGCAGCTGCTCTGCGGCTGGCTCCGTGGATCCGCACAGCCAAGAACGCCAGACTCCACTGCCAACCTCGTATTCAGTCAGCCAACCTCGCTTCGCAGAAGCGAGTGTGGCCAAGGCACTTCGTGCACTGGCCACCCTCACGACTATAATATCACGGCTTCCGCTCTCGAAGATAGAAACAATTAATCACCTTCAACACACTGTTTTCCAATGCCTTGACCCCTTTCGCATTTTAACAGTTAGGGTTATGGTTTAGTAGTTATTAGCGTTTGAAAAAATTAAACAAATGGGTATTCAAAATCAAGAACAGGGACAGATCTAACCGAATGAGGTGGTTTTATATGTAGTTCTTTATGAAGAATTCAGAACTGGAATTACTTTTACTATAAAGATTGTAATAAGAAAGATATTATTGTTTAAAGTGTAGTGATAACAATTATTTAAATAATAGCTAGTTATTAAGTAATATAATAAGTTCTATTACTTACGTTTATTATAGGGCTTAATACGTAGAATCCAGAACTGGAATCAGTTTTACCATATTACTTAAAGTGAGAAAGATATTATTGATTAAAGTTGGATAATAATAGTTATTATTATAATGATCTGTTAATAAGTAGCATAATAAGAAGTAGTAATTACGTTTCTTATACAGTGTATTACGAAGAATACAGAGCTAAGACTCTTTTTACTATACGGCTTATAATAATATTACTATCTAAGCCTAAATAATAATAATAACATTACTATAAACTTAAATATCTCTCTGGTTTAAATAGCTATTCTAAATCAGGCTTTAGATTAAGAATTACAGTTAAAATCTGCGCAGAATACTACCTTTTTTTATATTATAAACTAAAATAATAACTGTAGAAGTTATGATTTTTTCACTGTAAATGAGAATATCTCCCTTTACTTAACCCTAACCCTGAAAATAATGTGAAAATCGGATTCTACATCATATAATGCATATTAAAACGTATTATTTGATTATATAAGCTAATAATTAAAAATTATTAAATTATTACTCTAATTTACCCAGTTAAGTTAAAAAAAACCTTTAGTTTTTCGTAGATAGAAATAGAAATAGTATAGTGGTAAATAGCGTAATATTAATTAAAGAGGTTTCCAGTTCAAATTGCGTTTGTGAAAGTGAAAAAAAAACTGTAAATTGTAAATTGTAGAATAAGTAGCTACACTACATATATTACACTATATAGTGGTCGGCTCCTTAATCCAAACCCCTTAGGTAGAGTGGACTAGATGTTCTAGTGCTTGTGGGCTAGGGTGGCTAAGCCGTAAGTGCTAGAGGTTTGCTAGGGTTTTGCTTAGCTATGGTTGTATATATGTTTTAAATTAGCTACGTTGGGTAAAGAAGGCTCTGTTAGCTATGTTAGCTGGTAAGTCTTCCAGTACGTACTGCCTGTATTAATCGGATAAGTGGTATAAGATATAGCTGTTAGCTCTGCGTATACAGTAGTTACCGGTACTGTTATCCCACTAAAGGCTTTGTTTTTGTAGTTTTCGTAGTGATATAAGGTTATAAGCAAATCTAAGGCAGTAAGCTATATTTTAAAGCTGAAGGAAATGCTTTTATTAGTGTTATTGTTATTGCCTATTCGCAAAGGGCTCCTGAATCTACATATTTACCTCTTTATACCCCTAAATTAGTACAAGCTGCTCTCCAGCCTAAAGAAAGTCCCTAGGTATAGCATTATGATAATTTAGAAAACTAGATAATTAGTTAAATATATAGATTATAGTCCTAGAGTTCTGAATAGCTGAATTCTTTAAAGAGTACTTAGCTATGTAAAACGCTCCCTTTATAATAACGAAGGAAGCAGGGCAGTGGCTTATACTACAGCTTAGTTAATGTGACTTTTTCTGTAGTTCTTCCACTTACTCTTACAATTTTGTGTTAAGTAAGGCTTCTTTACCTTAGTTCAAATATGCTCCCTTTTAACAAAGCTATTAAGGGCTAGTTCTAGGAAAGTGTAAAAGTATTTTTCCAGACGGTAGAACTGGCCATAATAGGGGCAAAAGGTAAAGGCTGTGCTTAAAGCTATTTTTAACTTCTTTATAGGTTTTTCGCCCTCTGGGGAGTTAGCTATGCCTTAGGCGTTTTGCCGTTTTCTAAGTCTTTTGCTATTCTTTAACCTAGACCCTGTTTCGCACTGTTATTTCCAGCTATTATTTTATTCCCCCTTATTACTACTAGGATTAACTTTGCTATTTTAAGCGTCCTTTAGATCAGTGTTATTAGCTTCTTTACTTGTAAAAAAAGAGCTAAACGAGGTTTTTGCAATTTTGTTACTAACTGGAATATAAGCCTTTATTAATTGCCGCACCTTCTCCTGAAAGTCGTAGGTTATTACCTGGGAGGTTAAGGTTAACTGTGCATTTAATAATTTATAAGATATAACTTAGTAGCTAAGTACTAGCTTTACTGCATTTAGGAAGTCGTAGAGCTAGGTCTTTGTATTTAGGGCCTTAAGGATCCCTTTTCGTTATGCTAGAGCTATAGCTTACTCTTACGATTTTAACTATTTCATTAGGTCTCTAGGGGCTTGTACTAGGGGTTATATAGCTAGACAGTAGGTCTCTTTAGCGCTATATAGTTTATCTTTATCGCTGACACTGTATTGTAACCATAAGGCTAAATACTACTGTGTGACTAACCTGAATGGATTATAGGTTGTAAGTTAAAGGTGTGGGCTAACAGTACGTAATATTTACTGCTTTAGCTGTTTAATACGCTTAATTTACTGTATGTATTTCTTTATCGTTAGCTTAATAAATCGTCTAATCTATTTGGTAAGTGCGGAAGCTATTAGTAGTTAGATCGGCTATAGTAACTAAAGGGTTAGCTTGCTCAGGCTTGTCGTTATCGGTAATAGAGGCTGTTCAAGCTCTAATTATAGCTGTAGACTGGCTTGGAGCCTTATGCTTGTGAAATGGCGGGTCTGGAGCTACAGGTTCGCTTAGGAAAGGAGTGACCCCCTAAATCTGGCTTCACAGCTCTCCAGCTACGGCTTGAGCCTAAAACTGTAGGTTTCACGATTCCCAGTCCTCTGCACTAGTTAGAAGCACAGGCTTGTCATTTGGAATAGCTATCTTGGTAGGAGGGTTTGTTAGATTAGGTAAATTAAACTGGTTGGTATAATGGATTCTAGTGGTGCGAATCGAGTGTGCTTCTTGTTACTGGGGTTGGCTAACTAATCGGTACGCGTAAGCGATGTAATGCGAAAGCTGTGCGATTAAGTGAATGAGACTCTTAATGGTCAGAAACACTGCACTCTGGAATCTCTGGAATTAATAGGGGTTGCAACTGCTTGATTGAATTGCTTCTCCCCTTTATTTTATAGACTTCTGTAAAGGATTCAGTCCTCGTAACTGTGGTGGCTTAGACTTACTGGCGCTCTGGCAGTGCTGGTTATCTAGTCAGCTCCGCTGACTAGATAGCTAGGACCCCTGAACCTTCTTCTTTCTGACAACTATTACGAGTTTATACTAGTTACCAGACGAATCAGTTTATACTAATCTCTTGAAACTATGTAAGAATGATTACTCTTTTTCTTTCTTATAAAGTTTAGTTAATGTAACTGTTAAAATGCGAAAGGGGTCAAGGCATTGGAAAACAGTGTGTGTTGAAGGTGATTAATTATTTCTATCTTCGAGAGCGGAAGCCGTGATATTATAGCCGTGAGGGTGGCCAGTGCACGAAGTGCATTGGCCACACTCGCTTCTGCAAAGCGAGGTTGGCTGACTGAATACGAGGTTGGCAGCGGAGTCTGGCGTTCTTGGCTGTGCGGATCCACGGAGCCAGCCGCAGAGCGCCTGCGTGGATCTAGCCACACTGTTCCAGCCACACTGGCCGGGTTAGGGTTGTAAAAACCCAACAGTAACTAATGGTTTAACAGGTTCTATGTTACTATTATCCTTAATATCTACTCTTATAATTTTAAACCTTCTCTTAAACTAATCACAATAGTAACGCAGAGCTAAGAAGTATTGGATGACCCTTAAAATTGATATCGACTGCTTTTATAACTAGGCTTTTTGACTTAATCTCTAACCTATATATTCACTGAAGCGCGACACGTGGAAACGATTAACCCAGCTAAAGCTAGTCTTGAATTAAAAGAACCTATTTACTAATTGGAAAGATTTGAAGACTTAAAGCGTAAAGAGCATACGTTGTTATAAGAATTAGGTATTAAAAGCGAATCGTCAATAAAACGAGTACGAAAAAGCTCCATTACTAGCTTTTAATCCAATTCTAACTATGATAGATATAGAATTTATATTAAGAATATCTCTACCTTTATTTCTGTTAGCTGATAGTAAATAAGAGCGGTTATTAGGTCGGTTCTTATACTTATAGCTTTAAGTATTTTAAACGTTAAGGTATTTATAGTATTATATAAGGTTTTAAGTCGTTTAGTCGCTATATATGTTACTTACACCTTAGAAAACCTTAATACCATTAAGGTTTACAATACTAGTAAAGTGCTGGTAATTTCTAAGTAAAGGTAAGATGATAATAAAGATAACGATGGCTAATTATTATTTAGCGTAAGGTAAAGCGTGTACTTTTTTATTTTTTAAATCGAACCGTTACCTTTAGCTTATATCTGTATACTCGTATACTTATAATAAGTAAAAGATCTTTTAATTCTTTATGTTAATAATATATTATTTACTTAGGATTTATTATTTAAAACCTTTAAGTTTATAACCTGTTTAACAGTATTCTGCCTTTAAGATTCATGCTGACCCTTACTTAATATCTTATATCCTCTTACCTTATAATAATTAGACTTTATTTACTACCATAAGCTTTCTTCACTTAGGTCACCTTAGTGCTCTGGAGCAGGCCGTAACAAACCTACTTATTGTTTTAAAGAAGATAAGATGATAATACTTTTAATAGCGGTAAATTAAAGAGCTGGTGTTAATGATATTTAGAAATCTGTATTAGCAACTATGTCTTAACATTCGACGAGATATAAGGGTGGCGGGGACAGAGGTTTACTTTTCTCTTCATGATGACGTAGGAAAATTGAGAATCGCTAGGTGAGTACTTTAATGAGCTACAGTCAGTTAGGTATTTTGCCATTCACGCCTTCTCATCTATATCCTTTCCCCCGCTTCCATTTTCCGTGCCTTGTCTTCACTCAATATCCTTCGAAGTGACAGCATGTAGAGCGGGTACCCCGCTCCTAGTATCAGTAACGTCAGGCAGAAGGCAATGACGAAGTAAATCCAGACTCGATGGGACATGATGGCGCTCATCTCGTCAGCTTGGAAGTCAAAGAAGCTGGTGCTGAAGAGTGTCTGCAGACCGCATTAGTGTCACCTACGGTGAGTGGGAGAGTCATCAAGGCATTTGGCTTACCGCTGTGAAGGTTGCTGGGAGAAACAATGTCGTGACCAAAGCAATGACCTTCATAACCGCGCTGTCACGGGCTGCCGCGAAGGCTATCGACTTTGAGTCTGACGCTATCGAGTTGGATATGACGGCCATTTGGCGGCTGAGAGAATTGTCGTGTTGTGACAGGAGGTTGTAGATCTGACTTCCTTTAGCCAAACTTGTCAACAAATTCTCGAGTGGTAGTAGCGTACCGTCGAGGCATAACCTTGAGCTCTATGCATCAGATACTGCGCCCTCGTGTGCATGTTGGCAAGCCAGAACTCGTGTTGCCTCAGTCTGGAGCTGACTGCCGTCATGGCGTCCCGACAGAGCAACTCTCTCTCGTGCGGCACGATGCTCTGACAGTATTCGGCAGCCTCGAGAATCTTTGGGGCGAGCTTCATCTGGGTTTCGCAGCCATACGTCTTGGAAGCACACATCGATATGACCTCAGTAACGTCTTTGGAGATCTCGGCAATGTCGAGGCTTGTCTTCATGGGATCGGGCACCGCATGACTTGGTAGCGATACTGTCAAGTCGAGACCGAGCGTGATTTTCTGGCGGTGCAGTCTTAGGTGAACCTCATCAAACTGTCTTTCAAGATACTCTAACCTGAGCTCCACGAGGATCACAGAGAGGAGGAAAGGGGATGGAATGCGTCCTAGGCAATGCTGCAGGCGGCGTCTGAACTCGTCGATTTCATTGTAGTTATCGCGTAAGCCACATAAAAGAAGCGAGGTGATGCCGGTGTTAGGGCAGTAACTCCCGCCGATGCTGAAAAAGGCTCTGGTGTTCGAGTCCGTCTGGTGAACGAAGCTAAAGATGACGTCAGGTGATGGAACGCCTTCATGGCTCTTTTTGCGGTAACTTTGGGCCAGATTCGTATCACCTTTGTCGAACAAAATACTAGTTTGCAAGGCAGGTGTTCTCCTGGAGTAGATTTTTAGGAAGCTCTTCGGAATTTTAAACTCCCGGAGCACGGTCTGGAAGGTCGGAATGGACAGCGGAATGGTGTTCGCTGTGGTTTCGTTTGTTGGCTGGGGAAGTCTTGTCTTTTTTTCGATGTTCCGGTCGGCGCATACTCTAAGATTGCATCAGTGAGAACTGCTCAGGTCCGTCATGGAGCTTGGAGCTCACAAGAGTCTCAGCCCGCCGGTGAAGGGGCCGACTTTTGAGAGATCCTAGGCGCAAAGTAACCGCCCTCATCGTCAGCAATCGGATCCCAAAGTCGTGCTCTATGGGGGCGCATACAGCATGAGACAGATCTGTGACACATTGTGAGATATCCTCGTGCTCGAGGATGGTCTCTCGGAAGAAGTTTTTCGACTCGTCCTATTTGTTACGTGAGACACTGCGGAGCCCAGGAGCCGGAATTCCACTTACTTCGAAAGAAAATGCCTCAATCAGCCGAGCGCTGTCCTCAGAGGCAAAAAGGCTGCCCTTCTCCAAAATGAGGTCGTAGTGGTAGTCGTCCATGGTGGCCCAAGCTGGGGTTCAGCTTACGGCTGAGGTCCTGTCCATCTTGATGTGGTCTTTTTGTCTTTTGCCGCGGAACGAGAAGGTGGGTTTTAACAATGCACAGTGCCCGAATGAGGCTCACGCGGCTTGCCGACAACGCATGTCCGACATGCTACATATTGGCCCAACATTTGACACATGGAGCAAGCCTAGGCCACTCGTTCGTTGAGGCCTCATGGTAGCATGGTGACACAGCATCTGCGCCTCTTTGGCATTTGTACCAATCCTAGGTGCTGCAGCCCGTGCTGTCACTCAATCAGCGCCCAAGTGCGCTGCCTCGCTGCCCAATGTGATCGCGGGAGGAGGAAGGAAACCCCGGGCTTGGCGCCCAAAGAAAGCAGAGAACAACTTTCAGATAAACAGCAACTACCACTGCATAGAAATAATGAACGTTCTGCGCTTTTTAGTGCAGCGGTAGTTTGTGACAACAACCATCTAACCACCAAAACACCACCAATCCATGTGAAGGTCTCGAGCATGATCATGGATCAGGCAATCCCTCCCCAAGCTCAGCTACTGTCTGTGGACTCAATCCCCTCGCCCCGGCATTCGCGGTCAACTCCCACTCGCGCAGCCGATACGCATCGTTATCCCTAGCTCTCTCGTCAAACTCGAATACTCTGTAATCACCATTTGCCCAAGTCTTCCCTGTGACACCCGCCTTCAAGAAGCCGTCGTGAGAGACCACGATGAACAGCTTCTCCGGTCTGGCGTACAAGTCCCGTAGCGCCGACTGCGCGCGATTCAATATCGCGCTCCGCGTGAAGAAATATAAGCTCCCGGCTGGTGAGGTCTTGTCTAGGTAGATGGGGTCAAGAGAGGTGAAGTCAATTGTTGGGAATTGTTTGGCTAGCTCAGAGACAGGGTACCGGTGTTCTAATTCTTAGCCGAATTTTCTATTCATTCCGGTTCGTCACTGCATACACTCTCTCAGGTCCTGTGAGGAAGATTTGCTTCAGAGGAGGAGCACGCACCTTGCCATCGCGCATCCGGCATGACTTTGACCCCGCTTTCATGATGCAGAAGTTGTCGAAAATGGACCCATCAAGGGCGCGATTTGCCGCAGCAACTGACTGCCAAGCAGTCCATTGCAGACGCCATCTGTCTGTGGTTGGCGGTGGATCAGACATTTGTGCCGTGCCCCGGTTCCAACTACCGCGCTTCAAAAACAGGAATAGCGACGCTGAAAAGAATTAGTAGAGGGCACAGAATTAGCCACTTTATTCGTTTTTTCGCAAATAAAAGCGATGAGAGCTCGGGAAGATTCAGGGCCTGAAGCCTCACAGGGATGTCACGTGTAAGCGTTAGTGCGGTTGATTCAGGAGAAAACTCATCAAGAGGCAAGTACTCCGAGTCTAGCCCTAACATCTTTCTCAGATACAGGTATGGTAGAAAACAAAGTCAGACACCCCTCTTGAACTGCTAGATACGCAACAACCGCCCTGTCTGAATTCCCACTGAAATCAAGACCTGTAAAGCAGAGCCCCAGAGTTCTAACCGGCGAATACGCATTTGCAGCCATTACATTGCAGGTTGTGCGATTCTATCTATACACAGGTATTGTTTGGGCTCCTGATCGGGCACTTACATTTAGTTCTGCACATCTGCGTAAAACCACGGGAGCTGTAATTGGGGATTATAACCTGACGTAGCTTTATCACGGACTCTAAAGGGGTTACGGCGCTAAAGCTAACAAAAGTAAAGAGAGTAATGACGAAATTTGTCTAGATAAGCGCTACACAGTCAGCCTCTTATTAGCCAGTATGTAAAGAAAACATAACTAAAAGCTTATTAAGATAAGGGATACGTAAGCTTGTTACGGTTTCTCTTACCTTTATAGAATATACGTAAATCTAAACTCTAACTTAAGTCTTCTTCTCAGGTTACGTAATAAAATTAATCAGTGTAAGTTAATAATAAGGAGCAGTTAAGAAAGTTTGATTAATATAAAGGATTGCGTGTAACGACCCTGTAAGCCGTTACCTAAGCCGGGGCGGCCTAACGGATCCCCTGCAGAAGGAACAGTGCAGGAGGACAGTGTGCACTGTCCTGTGCACTGGGCTAGGGGTGTAAAGACCCAAAGCCCTTATAACTAGTAAGAAAGAGCTTAGTAGCTTACAGGAACTGTTAACACTAAGCACCACTTAGTTAACTGCTTAGCTATAACTGCGTAGTGCACTACCAAGCATAATAGACTAAGTGAGGTATAAGGTACCTTTTAGTTAATTAGTATAGATAGATATTATTGTGACCATAATAGACGTAAAGGACTCCTGGTTCCTGCCGAAGCCTTTCCGTACTAATTACTAACATCAGAGCACTACACATAGCACTTACCCTAGTCTAATAGACATTAATATAGTAAACCATTAAAATTAATTTAACTGTAATAAGCTACAGTAATAACAGCAGTAGAGGCCACCTAGGGATATATCTCAAATTTAGTGCTTTAACTGCGATAAGAAAGGCTATATAACGTAACAATGCCTTTTACTAAAGCAAGTCGGTTAAAAGCTAATCCTAGATAAAGGAAAACACGTTAAGTTTAACTTTAAAGACGTCTATATTAAAATAATAGGTAACGAAGAGGATTACATTTAAATAAGTAAGTGTAATATGAAAGATAAGGAAAAAGAAGAAGGAGAGGAACCTTAAGACGTAATATATCTAGTCTTTAAAAGGATCTTAGAAAAGTTAGTTACAGAAGTGTAAGTCGTTACAGACCGGCTTTAAGGTAAGAACTTAAAATCATTAGAGGTGTAAGTCGCTATAAACTAACTTTAAGAAGAAACGTTCTAAGTAACTATTATAAGCCTTAAAAACCTTATGTTATAAGCTTAAGAATTAAAGAAATCCAGACAAGACCCTAACTTAATCCTTATTAAGATAATAAAAAGAGTTGAGAGACTAGCTCTTTAAGCTACTTAAATAGTAAAGTAAGCCTTAAAAAGCGAAAGGGAGCAGATTAAAAGGATTAAGTTAGAAAAACGGAAACTCTTTTCCTCTATACCTCTTAAGACTCTTAAACGTTTTAAATATACTAAGTAAATCAGCACCCTTACCTCTTTAAAAGAAGAGTAGCTTAGATAACTACCTTACACTAAGGTTAATATACTTAAGATTAGTACTTTAATAATCTCTTAAGAAGATAGGAAATAAGTGCATTAAAGAAGGGTCTAGGAGCTAAAGGATAGATATTAGGAATTAATAAATAAAGTGGAAGACCTGTAAGTTAAGGGCCTAATTATAGAGTTTAAGGATAGGGTAGTTGGGATTAGTCTGTAGCTTTACAATAAGGTCCGCTTCGTTAATTAGTTTAAATATTAACTTATTAAGGAAAACTACTTTATAAAAGAATAAGCTGGAATATTACTGTTTAAGTTTTAAGAAGAAGTTTAAGAGAAGTAACGTATACGGAAACAGGTCGTTAAAGAAACAAAGTAAGGTATTACCCCCCCTGTTCTGTACTCTTTAACCTTAACACCTACAGTTATTACGACCTGCACCCGACACAGGCCTTGAGAGGACTGGAGCGGGTTAAGATAGAACGTATGGCAGGACGCTAACAGGTAGGGGGCGTTCCAAAGACGGCTTGTTAAGCTAGCACTCCTAGACGGGGGTTTAATGTCACTGTAGGTTGCTGTTACTATAATGTATAAAGGTGAGTCTGAACAGTAGGATATAAATGAATAATTAAATATTAGCGTGAGGAACTAGAGTCCCTTACAGTAGTTATAGGCATAACTATGGTTATTTATACTAACTAGCTAAAAGGTACTTTGTACCTTAATCACTATAATCACTTAATATATTAAGTAAGCACAGTGATCAGAATACCTCTAATTACTGTGATTACCCTGCTTTTAACGAGATTAGAGTGATCACTTAACGATTAGTCGTAAGGGCTTTAAGTCTTTACACCCCTAGCTTAGTGCACAGTACTGTACGTACTACCTTTCTACACTATTCCTTCTACAGGGGATTCATTAGGCTGCCCTGGCCTAAGTGACAGCCTGTAAGGTTATTACACAATTCCCCCTCTTTAACGTTCTTTTTCTATAAAGAATTACTTATACGTTCCTTCTTCCCTTTACTAATTATTATATCATCTAACTAGGTAATCAAGAGTAAGAGAAACACAGCACTTTTATTAACTAAACGTTATATTATTAATATTAAGTTTATTCTTACTTTTAGGATTGTTATACTTGTAAAATGTAATCGCTGCTGCTACTTAAACCTGCCGGACTATAAGGTGGCTAGTAAGAGTAAGTTATGTGGCCATTATATAGTAGCTGGTGGGATTATATACTTATCTTATAACGTTTACGGAAACGATCTATCCGTCTTATACAGGGTTTTAAATGAAAAGAAACGCCTTAACATTAAGGAGTGTGAAACTATTCTCCTTTTTTATAATATAGCCTTTAAACTTTTACACCTTAAGGACTAGCAGAAGGGATTAGCGTAACGGGTAGATAAACTTTTTAATTATAAGTTTAACATTATAATAGAGGAGGAGTGTAAGGTTTAGGAAGTAACCGTGCTAGTTCCTAAGTTTAATTAGGGAAGCTTCTTAGTAAAGTTAGCGCGCGGTTCTTTTTCTAAGGGGTTGCCGCAGCTGGTGACTTCTTCTTAACTTAATCCATCACTCTTTTCTTTTAATAAACGAAAACGGCCTTTCCTGGCGTAACGGTAATATACCTGCTTATTTTCTTTTTACTGACTTTTTTAATAATATTTATTTTCGTACAGAACGTGCTAGGAACTCCAGAGGAGGCCTAGCCTCCTTATTAAGTCTAAGGTCCTTTTAACTCTAGTTAAGGTTTCTAATAAATGTCCTTCCATACCTATTAAGGAGTTTCCTGCTATTTCCTAGGCTTTAAGTCCTATAATAGTCTTACTCTTCAGTTTAACAGTTTAAATGTCAGATCTTATCTTATTTTTCTATTTCTAAAGTAAACTGGTTAATTTACCTCCTTAAGGCTACACTAACTGGTTTAACCTTCACTTTACGTTTTTTTTCTTTTATAGGTGGTTTTAATCAGTCTAGATTCTTTTAGTAAAACTCCGTAATTAGGTTTAGGCACTTAAGATTTTTAACTGGTTCCCATAAGTTACTTTTAGGGCTGTAATCTAGCTATTTAATGAGATATTCGAACGTGTTCTTTCCTTTTTATAAATCTATAACTTCCTTAACGTCGTACTTATCCTTGTCGGCGTCGATCTTAATCTTCTTCTTTAGGGGAACTCCCTTTAAGGTAGGTTTTAAAAGTGAGATGTGAAAAACCTTAATCCACACCTTTATACTAATAAGTAGGTTTAATTTATAATTAAAGGTGGTAACCTTTTTCTTAATTTAAAACAGTCTGTACCTTTTAAAGTTAAGCTTCTTACTAAGTCGTTTTAAATACAGGTTTTATAAAAAAAGGTAAACGTAATCCCCCTTTTAAAAAGTCAGTTCCTTAACTTATTTACCATTATAGTAAAGTCCTTTTTTAAGTACTAATTACTTAGTTTAATGTTTATTAGTAAACTTCTTTATTTATTTACGTGTAAATTTAAATTTAGCTTATAAGTAGTTATATAGCTTTTACATCCAGTTTACACAAATTACGGCTTAGGAGGTGCCTATAAGTGGGCCTTAACGGAGTTTAAGCTCCTTACTGTAATTAGTAAAGAATAGTGATACACTTGTTAACTTAATTAACGTTATATTATAAGTTATCTGTGCTGTTAATAACAGCTTAAGCTAATTATCTTATTTAAAGTTAATATAGGCTTAAAAATACATTATAAGTATCTAATTAACTTACTCTATTTAACTGTCCATTTATAAGTGGAAAGCTGTTAAAAGCTTACTTTTTACACCTATTCTTTATATTAATCCTTATTAGAACTTTAATACGATTAGCTTATTTTAATCTGTAATAATGTTATCTGGCTAAAGGTGTTATAAGATTACCTCTTTTTTAAAGATATAAGTAAGTTATTTTACTGTTATATCCTTTAAGGTTAGTAGAAAATAGGCCCATTTCGTTAATCTGTTAATTATTATAAGGACCTAGTTATAAGTAACTCTTATAACAGGGTCCTTAGACTTTAAGATCCTGGTAATAAAGTTAAGTGATATTAAACCCTATAATACCTGTGGTATAAGGAGTGGTTTAAGAAGTCTATAAGGCTTATAACGCTAGTTTTGCTTTTAATGGCAGATATTATAGTTATTAACCACTTCCTTAACCAGTTTCTTTATTCCTAGGAAGGTGTACACTTACTAAACCTGCGTAAAAGTCTTAACCTGGCTTATATGTCCTTTAAGTTAAGATTTGTAAATCTGCTAAACGTACTCCTTTTATTTATTTAAGTTATGGATATATAATTTCTCTTAATATTAAAACCTTACTTTAAGTTTAAATATACTGTTTACACCTTTTAACAGCTATTCTAACTAATAACCAGTTTCGTTATAATTTAAATATTTTAAACATTCCTTATTACAGTCTTATAAATACCCTGAGAAGTCTCCTAACAGGCATTTATACTTACAGGTTCCTTTTATTAACCTTTTTACTTAAAAGTCTTATTATTACTAATAAATGTTATATTTTATTTATAAGTTTATATAGATATTAATAGTTTATTCCAGTGTTTAATTATCTAACACTTATAATGTGTGTTTTAATATACCGTTTTTAACTTTATTAAATATAATAACGGGGATTAAGACTAGATTAGTATCTTTATAGTCCTATCTTTAGTTAAGAGTATTAGTTTACTTATTATCTTTTCCTTTAATGTGGTGAATCTGGAAGTGGAATAAGGCTATTAACTTTACCTACCGTGCTTACTATAAATTAAGCTCCTTCGTTAAGAAGTATTAAAGGTTATTATAGTCTAAAAAGACCTAGATTAATTCCTTTATGCTGCTTAGATATAGTACCTACTTAATAAAGTACTAAATAATCACCATTAGTTCCTTATTATAGATTAGATATTATAGGGCTAAGCTGTAGATTCCTTTTAATAAAAAGGTAATTAGGTGGCGTTTCCCATCGTCTTAGACTTAACTAAGTTCTCTGTTAATTATAAACTCTAAAGAGTCTGTTTTAACTTAAAAAGGCTTTAAGAAATCAGAGAGGGTTAGGACTAGTATTATAATAAAGGTGTGCTTAAGGTCCTTAAACGCCTTCTGCTATCTATCAGTCTATTTAAACGGCTTTTCCTTACTTATAAGTTTATAAAGTAATCTTATAATTCTCGTAAAATACCTGATAAAACAGTAATAAAAGTTTATAAAGCCAATAAAGGCTTATAACTCTTTTTAATTCTTTAAAGTAAGTTAATCCCTAATTACCTTTATCTTCTCCAGTTATATTTTAAGCCTTTTAAAGGTTACTTTAAACCTTAAATAGTTTAATTCCTATACGTGGAAATGGCTCTTTTCCAGGTTTACTATTAGTTTCACTTTTTTAAAAGTTATTAAAACCTGTCGTATATACTTTTATTATTCTTTTAAAGTTTTAGAATAAATTAAAACGTTATTTAAATATATAAAAATAAACTTATTAAGGAAGGGGTGGAGAATACTGTTAATAAGGCCTTAAAAGGTCGTGGGGGCGTTTATTAATCCTATTAGTATAATATAATACTGGTAATGCCTGTTACGAGTCTGAAAGGCCGTTTTATACTCGTCCTCTTCCTTTACTTTAATATAGTTAAATCTTATAGGGAAATTAAGGTTAAAGAACCAGTTTACTTTAATAATCTGTTCTTATATTTTTATAATAAGTAATAATAGATAACGGTTCTTAATTATATCCTTATTTAACGTTTAATAATTAATAACTATATATAACTTACCATCTCCCTTCCGTGGGATAAACAGCACTAGGTACCCTACTGGGGACTGGGACTTTATAATAAACCTGTTTTTTAAATTCTTATTAACATACTCCTATAAGGCCTTAACTTACTAGGGGTTTAAATAATAAGGCTGGAAACTGTAAAGCTTCACTCCCGGCTTTAACTTAATTTTATAATCTTATAGTCTATAGTCTAGTAGTTACGGTATTTTTCTTTAAAACAGGGTAAACTTCCTATACTTTATAAGTACCTTAGATAAATTAACTTCTTCACTTATCTGTGGATCAGCTTTTAACTTCTTTCCACCTTTTAAATCGTTATTTAAGTAATATAATAGACCTTCTAATCCTTTAACCGTCTTAATAAACCTAACCTAAACTATACTTAGTTTTAAGGGTTTAACGTGCTTTTAAATGCTTTATATAACTTTAAAGCGGTTTAATACCTTCTTAACTTTCTTTAAACAGTAATTACAGTTAGGGGACTTACTAAAAGTAAAATAACCACTCCTTTAATTAATCACAGGGTTATACTTTTCCAGCCAGGGTAGATTTAAGATTATATTATAATTTATAACTAATATAACGTTAAAGTTCACTTATTATTTATTCTTATCCACTTTAATTAAAAGTAGTAAATAATGGGTAACTTTATTATTATTATATTAATACAGGCCTCCTTCTCCATTTCATATAGGAATAACCTCTTTATACTCTTCGTTAGGAAGTTTCCTTTAGTTAACTAATAAGGGGTACATTAGGTTAAAAGCACTCCCATTATTAATCACTACTTTTACCTTAAATAACCTCCCTCTTCTATCTGTTATATTAACACTAATAGAATAATACTTATACTCCTTTAACATTTAAGTTATAATAATCATCTACCTTAAAAGTCTTATTTAACCTAACCTCTAAATACCTCTCCTTCTTCTTAAGGTTTTTACTAACCAGTAAATTACTAATTTCCAGCCCTTTTAAAGGGCCCGCAACCTTTTCCCAATTCCTTTTAAAAAAACAGGCAACTTTAATAAACCTAGTAATTAACCTTTCCTAAGTTTTCACGTTTTAATATCTAGTTAATTTTAAACGGTATAATGTTCTTAAAATCCTTAACAAGTCGATAATACACTCTACAGGCTTAGATTACAATAATGTCCCTTTACTCTTAAATCTATTAGTAATCTTCCCACTTCTATTATTTTCTAACTTTTCCGTTAAGATGTAATAAGTACGTTACAATTAAGTAGTTATTAAGTACTCCTCCTCACCAGCACGTAATGGAAGCCTAATTAATTACAGTAACCTTCCACTTATTACCAGATTCTCTTATTAGGGAGTAGGAAACTTAATAATAGGCCGGTTCTAACTCTACCCTTATAACAGCGTAATCTCACCTTTATGTGCTTAGGAAGTAGTTATAAAGGGCCTTAAGTCTATAATGTCAGTTAAAAACGCAGTCGTCATACACGTAATTAATCCACAGTATATCCTTATAACTAGGGTAATTAATGTTAACTGTAGGTGTTACAGTTATAAAGTATTAAACGGGAGGAGTAGCACCTTATTCCTTTTCTTCTTCCACTTACCTCCTAATTTATTATTTCTCCTAAACCTCTTCCTAAAACTTAGGTAATAATAACTTAACTTATTCTTCTATAAAATAATCTTCTTTAACAAGGTGGTGTTTAAGCTAATTAGTAAAGCGAACCCTATTATAAAGTTACAACCTAATTTCCACTACCCTATCCTTAAACGTTACAGTAAGGCCTTTAACTTATAAATCCTCCACTTTATTTACTAACTTTTAATATTTCTCCTTCAGCTCTTAAACCCTCTATTAATATACTTACTTTATGCCTTCTTAAGGGACCCTTAAGGTACCAGTTTAAGGTATATTAACTTTAATACAGGGTAGCTACTTAAACTGTCCTTTTTTTAAAAAGGTGAGGGTGTTAATCCACTTTATATACTTAAAGTGTTTAAAAGTTTTAAAGGGTACTGTTAAAAAGAACTTCCGTTTCTCCAGTTTAATTCTCTTAATTTATTCTCTTTCACCTTTTAAGGTTTACTTTACCGTTTAAGTGGCCTAAAAGGCTAATTCTTCAACTCCTTCCACCATTCTAGTGATTTCTAAGTCAGGGTCTTTCCTAAACTTCCTTAATTCTTAAGCTTATAAAGTAAGGTTTTTAAGGCCTATAACAGCTAACTGGAACATTTCTTCCTAGAGTCAGTCTTTTATAACCTACACCTCTAGCGGTTTTAAGTTTCCACCTTAAAGTCAGTTTATAATAACCTACACCTTTATGGCTAACTTTTTTAAAATACCCTTAAAGATTAAGTATATTATATCTTAAGGTTCTTCTTCCTTCTTTTCCTTTTCTCCTAACTTACACTTATCTATCTAAATATAGTCTTTTTCGTTACTTACTATCTTAACATAAACGTCTCTTAAGTTAAACCTAATATACTTTCCTCCTTTTAAAATAAGTTTTTAACTAACTTACTTTAATAACGGGCATTACCATACTATATATCCTTTTTTATCACAGTTAAAGTATTAGATCTGGGACAGATCCTTAGGCTGTTTCTACTGTAACTGCTGTTAAGGCTTATCGCAGTTAGGTCGATTTTGGTGGTTTACTATACTAATATCTATTAACCTAGGATAGTAACCTATTACAGTTAATTAGTTCCCCTTCTTAAACTTGCTTAACTAGGAGGTTTATTCCTTCTAAAAGTTCTTTTAATAATAATAATTATAATACCAATTATCAGCCTTAATAGCCATCTTAACTAGTTCTTAAAGGTAATCCGGTTAATCTTCTTAATAAAAGTCCCCAGTAACGTGTTCCTTTAAACCACTCCAGAACAATATTATTAAAGCCTTTTAGCTAAGTTTAGTCTTTACTACTTTTAATTTAAAACGTGTAGAGAACTTAAGGATTAAGGACGTTTACCTTAAGGCTATAAAGTGTTACCTAACCTACTTAGGGGCGTTTAATTCTTTAAACTTAATCTAAAGTTAATTAATAAAAACGTTAAAGTTATTAAAAAGGGCCCACGTCTTAAGAGCCTCTTTATATACTTTATTTAAAAAGAGGTTATTAATTATTTTCACATAAGGTTTATACTAGTAAGCAGTTACTTTATCTAATAAGGCTCTAACAAACCTGACCTTTCCTTCTTCTTTAAAGAACTATTTATTATAATAGGTGATATAACTTTAAAGCTAGGTTATCTAGGACTTTAATTACGTAAAGTCTCCCTTAAAGTATAAGGGTAAAGGGAGCTTTACTTATTTCCTTTATAAGCCCTTAAGGTTATTATTCTCCAGCTTAATAACGTTAAGTTATACCTAGAGTTTCTTAATAAGACTGATACGGCTTTTAATATCTCTAGGGAAGGCTTTATTAAATTCCTTAACCAGTCCCTACTAATTAAGGGTTAAGTTTTTAAAGTATGTAACTAACTTATTAATAATAGGGAGTTAAGGTTAAGCTTACACCTCCTTAATCTCCTTACCTTTTCTAGAAGTTAATATGTTAGTAGGAGAGAGGTAATGTTTAAGAGTTTAATAAACAGTGTTTAAAACTAAGACGCTAATATTATATTACAACCTACACCTAACACAGGCCTTAAAAGGATTAAAGCGGGTTAAGACAGAATGTATAACAGGACACTAACAGGTAAAGGGCGTTTTAAAGACGGCTTATTAAGTTAATACTCTTAAATGGGGGTTTAATGTCACTATAGGTTACTGTTACTATAATATATAAAGGTGAGTCTGAATAGTAGGATATAAATGAATAATTAAATACTAATATGAGGAACTAAAGTCCCTTACGGTAGTTATAGGTATAACTATAACTATCTATACTAATTAGCTAAGAGGTACTTTATACTTTAATTATTATAATTACTTAACACATTAAGTAAGTATAGTGATCAGAATACCTCTAATTACTGTGATTACTGTGCTTTTAGCAAGATTAGAGTGATCACTTAACGATTAGTCGTAGGGGCTTCGGGTCTTTGCACCCCTGGCCCAGTGCGCAGTACCGTGCGTACTGCCTTTCTGCACTGTTCCTTCTGCGGGGGATTCGTCGGGCCGCCCCGGCCCAAGTGACGGCCTGCAGGGTCGTCATAACAGTCTATATCAATTACCTTAGTTATAAGGACTTATTATAAATTAATTATATATATAACAATTACACTCTTAACTAGCATTATAAACCTAAAGCTCTTTATAATCACTTCCTTAACGTAAAAAGACAAGATTATATTATCGTTAAAGTAAAAATAAGGTTAACTTATTACTAAGTTTTCTACACCTTAATAAAAGGATTTAATAACAGTAATATACAGAAGATTACTATAGTTAATTAAACCCTTATTACTTATTAATAAAGTGGCTTACTTAACAGTTATTTAATTATAACGTGCTCTATTTACCTTAAAGGGAAAGCTAAAATATAGTAAAAATAAGCAGATTATAAACAGATCTAAGAGTAAGAGGATATTACTAAGATCTAATCTTATAAAATGTATAATCGGCTCGTTAAAGTCTTATAGAACATTATACCGTTTAAAGTCGATTAGACTTTAAAACGCGAAAACTTAAGAAAGATTAACTGTTAAGTTTACTAAAGTTACCTGTTTTTCTAAAAGGAGTTAAGAAAAGATTATTAACCTTTTAAAAAAGCTGTAAACTAATAATTTACTAATTAGTAAAAATCTTAAACCGAAGAAAAGGCACTTAACAGTTAAGCTAAATAAGACCTTAAGGTCAGATAATTACTATAACTTAAATATCGAAAAAATATGAGTATTATTTTATTAATATTAACTTAATAAACAGAAAAAAGAGGTTATTTAAGGTAAAAGCAGTAATTAATAGTAAAAGTGCTTTTAACTTAATATACCTTACATTAGTTAACTGAAGGAAACTCCCTAACGAGAAATATAAAAAGGCTATTTCCATTTGAAATAAAGAAGGAGGCTTATATTAATATAATAATAATAAAGTTACTTACCACTTACTACTCTTAATTAAAATAAATAAGGATAAATAATAAGTGGACTTTAATGTTACACTAATAATAGGCTATAACATAATACTAAATCTACTTTAACTAGAGAAGTATAACGCTGTAATTAACTAAAGGAGTAGTTACTTTACCTTTAATAAGTCCCTTAACTGTAATTACTGTTTAAGTAAGGTTAAAAAAGCACTAAACCGCTCTAAAGATGCACACAGCATTTAAAAGCGTACTAAACCCTTAAAATTAAATACAGTTTAAGTTAAGTTTATTAAGATAGTTAAAGGGTTAAAAAGCTTACCGTATTACTTAAATAACGATATAGAAAGTAAAAACAAGTAAGAAACTAATCTATAAATAAGTAAAGAGGTTAACGTATTTAAAGTACTTATAGAGTACAGGAAGTTTACCCTGTTTTGAAAAAAGATACTGCGACTGCTATATTACAGATTAAAATTGCTGGCGTCGCTTCGTTTGTCATTCCGCGACGGCCCTTCGCTACGCTACGGGGCGCTCCATTCCTCACTTTCGCTCCTGGCAATTTTAGCATGGGGTATTAAGCTTATTTAAATAAGTGCAGCGAACAAAGCGACAGAAACCTGTCCGGAGGCTAATATATCTATTTAAAGAGATAAAAGAATAATTAAAAATAAATCTTACTTTTTAAAGCCTCATTTTTTACGATATAAAGACTTTATTTTATACAGTTTATAAGCTTTCTTTATAAAGTTTGAAGCCCATAAGGGGGCTGTCGTCGCCGCTGTCGACTACCACGGCAAGGTCTGGAAATGGCACCGCAGGCTCGGACACCTCGGCTGGGAGAACCTCAAACTACTCATCAGCCGGAGCGAAGATATGGATCTGACCGAAGAACAAGTCAAGGCAGTCATCAAGACAATCTGCCCAGTCTGCGCGATCACCAGGAGCATCGTCAAAATACCACGCGACCCAGCCAGAAGGCGGGCCACAAACACTGGCGAGCTGATCCACGTAGATCGTGATGTAGAGTCCGATTTTCACTCTGTTTTCAGGGTTAGGGTTCAGTAAAAGGAGATATTCAGGTTTAAAGTGAAAAAACCATGACTTTCACAAGTATTATTTTAGTTTATAATATAGAATAAGGTAGTATCATACGTAGATTTTAACTGTAA
>Ga0247760_1000569_pt1 | contig 39390 bp, 39 predicted proteins | sample UWRJL171409R4_FD_179936 | JGI IMG/M metagenome (GOLD analysis project Ga0247760, IMG submission 179936) | Plant litter microbial communities from Arlington Agricultural Research Station in Wisconsin, United States - UWRJ-L171-409R-4 | ecosystem: Environmental > Terrestrial > Plant litter >... | reverse complement strand
GTCGCTTCCTATAGCTCTCCTGTACTCTGGGTGTTGCTAGGTGTTAAAGCCGTAGTTATATTCGATAGTGGGGTGGAATTGGTAGCTAATATAGTTGAGGATGAAGTAGGGCTCTTAACTGTCAAGCTGGGCAGCAGCACATACACACTAGCCAGCTGCACCGTAAATACACACTCGATAGTCCCGTTATTACCTGTAGTAAGCCCGCTAACTATAACTTCTAGCTTGAGGATGCCACTTACCGATACTATATAATAGAGTTTATTAATAGCAGCTTTAAAAGTCGCTAATAAGAATAACGTGTTAGTTACTAAGGCATTAACGTCCACAGCCGTCAGCGTAGCGTTAAATTCGCACCGGCTTAAGCGTGCCTCCAGATTAATAGTAATATCCTCCCTGGCTAAGATATAATAGCTGAAATACCAGGCAGTTATTTCGGCCTCTATAAGACCTAGCATACCTAGCCCCTTAGCAAGCGCCGTGGCGCTGCGGCTATTATTAGCATCTGTAATGCCATTAGTAAAGACGAGATCTACAAACCCTAGCTGGGCATTGGCAGAGTTGATGGTAGCGTACAGCCCTCCAGTCTTAAGGATAGTAATAAGCACGTCGTTGCCCGGCAAAGACTGATGTGAGAGAAGCCCGGTAGAGGGAGAGAGAAGCCCGGTAGAGGGATAGCTTTTGCTGTGCCGCTGGAGCGTTATTACAGGGATAGCAATAAGGGCTAAGAATCTAAACAACACCTTGATGCTACTAGCTTACGCTCTGGCCAGTTACATAAGGCGTGTAGTTACTAATAAGTTATTACTATCAGTAAGGATAATAATGTTAAACTAGCTATACGTCTTATACTTAGTGTCAGCTATAATCTTATCGATAGCTGTAGCAATTCCGCTGGTAATGTATATGCTACCGTTAGAGTCGATAGCGTTAAAGTCGGTATTAGACGGGTCGCTAAGGGGGTAAATGATAGACGTAGCGTCGTTAAAGTCGATAATGGTGACTAGGTCTAGCTTAACGTTTGGGTTAGTGGTAACCTGGCTAGCTGTAATAAGTTGGGTGTTAATTTGCATAATAGCTGTAATGCAGAGGTTAGACAGGTCGGTGTCTTAGTTAAAGCCGTTACTATTAACAATAATGCTAATCTTACACCTATTACAGTCCTTGATAAGATCGTTACGCGTAAACGCGCAGATAATACGTAAGCTTTTAACGTTACTATAAGTATCGATAAAGGTATTACAGAATATATATTATTAGTATTAGGCCTCCTTTTTAGTAACAGTAATAGCGAGATAAAAGTTAGCAGTTGTGTCGTATAGGCCTTTACTAGGATCGTTAGGCCCCGTGTTACTAAAGGTGCTTGGATCTATAACGCTGCTGTCTTTATTTAGGGCGTAATAGGTGATATAGCTGGTATAAACGCCCTTACTTACTGTCTTATCGCTCGTAAAGCTAGCAAAACATCTAGTTATGAGGTTATAGGAGATATGCAGAGGCCTAATGAAACGTAAGTCGAGGAAGTTAGTTAAGAATGGGTAGCTTAAGCTTAATAGGTTAGTTACGTTAACAGACACGTTTAGGGCTACATAGTTAGCCTAATTACTGTGCGAGTAAAAGTCTTACATACCGTAAAGCGTATACCTAAACCCTAAGAGGGTAGTGTACTTAGTAGTACTCGACTAAATCCCGCTGCTTATACTGCAGCTAATTAGGGGGATCTTAGCCTTATCGGGGTCGATATAGCCATCCCTACCGAGGATCTTAGTGGCGGTATCCAGGCCCTGCTAGAGCCGGTTATGGATGTGGCCGACGCAGCGCAGGAGCGCGGCTGTAGCTTACTTACAAGACTGCGGGTACACGTAGCCTGCGATGTCCAGGAAGTCGGTATCGTCGCAGTGGGCCTTGCTGGGTTCTCCTAGACCAGACGGCCAATCAAATACGTTGTCTGGGTTTCCGACCGCTCTAAACGTGAAGCCGTTACCGGCCAAGAAGTCTAGGGACTTGGGACTGAAACACTTAGCGTTAATAACGTTGCCGGTGCAGTGAAGAGCGGCGCGCGTGATCCTCTTGTGCTCGGATTGTTGGCTTAAGGCGTTGTCGCTATCTACTGTCCCGAACCCGAGGACGGGCGTTGCCGCCGCCCACAGCAGCGACAGGAGGAGAACAGATGCCATATTGATGATAAGCAAAGGTAAACGAGTGTGGGGGCATGAACGAGTGACAGTACTAGTACCTGTACCTAGGTAGCTACCTATATGCAAAGATACTAGCTAGGTACCCAGAGAAACGAATCCGTCGAAGTGGGCATTGTCACCATTTATCGAGCCTATAGCCACCGCCATCGATAGGAATTTTCGGAGCTCATCGCGTCAGCCCCAACATTTGCCTGTCTTCCCTCGGCTTTGACGGACAAGGCTCTCCAGCCGCTCATGCCAAGGAGTATTGGCCGATATATTGGCTTCAATAGCGCCATTTGCGGCTGAGGCACTGCAACTACTCCCTCCCCCCTTTCTTTCAGCCTCGACGGCCGAAGCGCAGGGAAAGGGGTATGTCAGGGGCATCAAACTTCAAACTCGACTGAGTGCGGTGGCTAAAGTCAATGGCATGGCATGCGGCGTGTTGAAAGTAGGTACCTACCTAGCCGGAAACCATTCATTTTCTTTGTTCTGGACTTGACCTCTTCGCCAACGCCGCGAGCGGTGGCGTTTTTATTCTTCGAATGAGGGCGTTGCAGCCGCTTGGTGCAGCTGCCACTCGCTTCAGAGGCGAATAAGAGGTAGGCCGTGGCTGGGTTAGCGCTCTTGGCACGAATATCCATGAGCAACAATCATATGACGATTGCATGAGGGGGGACCTGGGAGAAGGGTGTGGCTGCTGGTGTGCTTGGGGCTGCGTGAACTGGGAGCTGTGAAAAAGGCAACCCAGAAGAATATCAGTGATTTTGTCTATATACCCATTGGCATTACCCTGTTGCCGTGAGCGGTCCATACCCAAATATCCACTCATCAAAGCACAGCAATGAGCGTGCAGCGATTGTAGCGTCCATCATAGCGCTAGCGCGGCGAGGGCTTATTAGTATCTTCGATATTCTCAACCGGATGGAGAGCATGAGGAGTTGCGAAGAAGATCTGGTGTACACAGAAAAGGGGTAAAAGGGGTATTTTGGTCTTACGGGACCACGTGCGGCGGAAACGGGTATGGTTGCGGCGATTCCGGCGGGATTCGACGACGCAGCTCTGCTCGAAGAGAAGAGGGAAGGCTCCGTGAGATTTTATGAGTATGCAGACAAGATGTTCCTGCGGCATCTAGCTTGGGAGCCCGGAAGTCTTGACGAAGTGGAGGAAGGCGCAACGCCAGAGAGATTGGATATACGATAGCGGTGCTGCCGCTGTGGAATTTCCGAGGGCAACATTAGGTAGGTAGTTAGTGTTCAACCCGTCCGCTCATCCCCATCGACTCTCGATTCTTGGGCGCCCGACGAGGCATAATGGCACGCGCCACCCAAGGCGGTGCGCCGTCGAGAGACAAAGTGTGTTGACGTCATCATCACTTGGTAGGTGGCCGCCCCGGGAGAAGCCTGATGCCTTTGCGCACCCACACCTCGACCGAGGCGGCGCTCATCTAGCGTCCCGTCTCAAGCTCCCCTGTGAGCTTAGCAGAAAAGATGTGGTTGAGATGGAGAGCGCAATAGTCCTGGGTCCCTGACAAGACAAGATTGCTCGGTGGACTGGCCCTGTCCGCCGAACGAGCAGTCAGTGAAAGCTTCAATCAGACAGAGGCGATCGAGTTGAGCGCAGAATGGCTCGAACGAACATGCTATGCCATTCCTCCATTCATCTTTCATTAACCAATCAGTTCAGTTCACGGAGATGTGGAAAATCTGTGCCAAAACACTATCTCGAAAAAAGCCAATTTGCTACTAGTTTCTCTCCTATCACAGGCTCACCTTTAGGTTGGGGGAAGCGCTGAATTGTCACCTGATTGAATCGACAGAAGTCAGGCCACAAGTTTGACAGGAGACCTCAGCATGCGCCCATCGAGCCAAAATGGTCTTCACCCCCTGCATTCCAGCGCCACTGGGATTTTGGCCCAATAAAATCTTCAATCTCGCCGCCACCGCCGATCAACACGGTTAGGTCCTGCACGACGGTCGTGCTGCTCACGCAGTGGCTTGGCCCAGAACTAGCTGGACACAGCGTGGTTCGAGGTGAATAAAACACGTCTCCCCCGACGCAAGACTGGCGGTTTGGACAGCATGGTAGTCTCCTCAAGTGCACTTCTTTTGGAGGTGCAATGACATTACAATCCCAATTTTCGTCGCAAGTTCACCATGTGGCTTCGGTCGTGGGTCGCAGCGTTAGCAGGTCTGCTGCTCTTACAGCCGACAGCAGCCGCTCCCGCCTTTACGAACACCGCATACAATGTTGAGATCGACACGCCGTTCACGCTATCTTGGGTTGGCTCTGTTGGGAACGTCAGTATCTGCTTAGTGGATGCATCCAGCCCAGTAAACCTAAAAGAGATCCGAGTCCTTGCGGGTATGTACTAATCTTCCAACCAAGACCCGGTGCAGTTATGACAGGAGACTTAGCACTGACTCGTACTCGTGACATACCGTAGTCGGAGTAGCTGAGAGAAGCTTGACTTGGACTCCAAACAACATCACTTCCGGCGCAAGCGCCTATGTCTTCAAAATCACCGACGGAGCGGGGGAGGTGGTGTTCTCCCCAACCTTCGTGATCACGGGCATGGTAAGGCGACAAAGCTCCAGGGGTGCAGGGGTAGGAGGAGATAAATGACTAAAATCACACCCCAGGGACCCGCGAATACAACGCCGAGGCCGACAACCGCAACACCAACACCGATTGAAAGCCGAACAAGTACCACGGCAACCCCAACGAGCTATCCCAGCCCGTCCGCAACGATTCCTGGAAACTCCCCGTCTGCAAACAGTTCGATGTCTCTGCCCTCGGATTCTCATGGCCTCACCACAGGCGCCAAAGCAGGCGTCGGAGTAGCTGCTGGTATTGTCGCCCTGCTCGGTATCGCAGCAATCGCCTTCATCTTCTACCGCCGTGGAAGGGTTGCCGGCGCAAAAGAGGCGGATCGCAACCCTATCGTCGACGGGGGCCTGGCCGAGCTAGGCGGCACTGGGATCAAACCAGGACGCGTGGAGCTTGGCGAGGGCGGGAACGAGAAGCCCCCGCTGGAGCTGGGTGGAAAGCCCATGGCAGAGACGGCGAGTCCTGTATCTCCCATCTCATCTCACCCTAGGTCCCCTGAACTGGGAATAGGCTACGCGTATTACCCGCCCAACACAGCGGAGTTGGGGCCATACTACTACGGGCCGAATGCTGTTGAGTTGAGCTCAGAGCCGTATCCAAACTGGCAGAGGGGTTGATCACCGCTTCTCTCCCGATCCAGACATCAACTAACCCACATTCGAAGCATTGTTATTGGCGGTGTTCCGCTCGCGCGCGTGCATGAAGACGTCCCTTTGGAGCGACGACGGTCGCCCTTCTTTCCACAGGGCTGTCTTTTTAGCGCGTCTACATACTAGCTGGTGCCTCGAACGCGCTATGTTAGGCAAGGTCGTATCTATCGAGAGTGTGTCAAGGAGTGCGGTAGTTGACGAGATCGTGACCGGTTTTTCTGAGCGGTGTTCCTAGATATATACATGTACCCAGACGTAGCTCTGGCGGTGATGGTCTCGGGGCCTTATTCAGGGGTGGAGGCGCACGGATGATTCGCTCCATGCTTGTTTGCTAGGGCTGATGTGTCGGGACCCCCGGCAGAATTGCTTATGTTGCCTACCTAGCCTTCTTCCATAATGTTACAATTCGGCCTCAGAATCTTTTCAGTCGCACTAAAGTGATCCATCCTCTTTGTCTGTGCTTTCAGTGACCCTGATAGATTCTGGCCGTAGATTCGTTATAGATAACCAGGCTGTTGTCGCTAGGGGAACCCACGGCGTCGGCGGGTGGATCCACGGTGCCAGCGATGCTCCCCTCGACCTCAGCAGGTCAGCCATGGATTCCAGTCCCTTCTTCTCAGCCCCCCACAGCGCGCAGGCCATGGCGATATCAGAGGTAATGCCCAAGTCCAGAAGCAGTTCCACCATAGCTGTGTGTTCCATCTCGACGGCTCTCCTCAGCGTGTAGACCGCCGAGTTTGGGTAGTGGATGTTTGCGCCGGCATCCAGAATCTTTCGAACCATCCCCATGCTCCCTGTTCTTACAGCAGTAGTAAGAGCTGCCCTAGGAGGTCCGCCCCATCCGTTGGGATCTGCACCTTACTCTAGTAAAAAATCCATAATGTCGTCTTGGTAACTCCGGACAGGCTTTGTAAGTACGGTGCCGTGGCGGCTGTAGAATGAAACGTCAGCCCCCTTTCCCACTAGGTAGCGTACTAAGGACGTATTCCCTATCCTAGCAAACGACACTAAGTGTTTATTTATAATCCTGTTCTCCCGGTAATAATTAGTGTTATTAATAAGGCTTAAAAGATACTTATAGACATTAAGCGTTCGGGTAACATATATAGCTGACCCAATGACACTACTTAGCGACGAACCTGGTGGTATGTTACTGGGATCGAAACCGGCTATTAAAATATCCGTTTCTGAAGTATTCTTACGTAGGAAACACGACAGTAAGTATAGGCAGAGACTGACTATATCCATATCTCCTTGGAAGGCTGTACTAACAAGCGACTTAGGTCCTATGTTATACCGCCAGCGATACCCCTAATAGTATTTCCCCTCTTCGGGGTCAGGCAGCTGCTCCTGCATGAGCTGGAGGATATCCGCCTGGCCGGCCCAGGCAGCAATCAACATGGGAGCGGGGAACATCCGGGACGCAGTAGAGAGCGGATCATACCCTTGAGCAAGGAGGTTCCTCACCAGAGGCATATAACCGAGGTACGTTGCCGCCGATAGAACTCTCAACCCTGCCCGTGTGTTGCTTCTCCCCTGGCTGTCTATGTCCCAGTCGTCGTCACTCCATCTGCGTCCGGCCCACCAGCCGTACGGGCCCCGTCGCCATGCGTAGCTGTCGTCTATCGCTCTAGCGCTCAAAATGAACCAGCAGACCTTATCGAGGACTTTGTCCCAGTCCGGATCATCATCACGCCGCGTGTCGTTTTCCTTTCGTCCATGCTCGACAAGAGCGTCGACAATTCTCCGCACCTCGACATAGAAGTCGATGGTGTTGTCACGCCTGTCGCGACACCGAAAGACGAGGTATTCGTGCCAAAGCCGATCTGCGCAATCGTATTTTTGGCTATTCCAGACTTTCCAGGGGTGTTCGCGCCATTCGTGCCCCTGGTCGTCAAGCACCCTTGTATTAAAGAGTGTCCGCCCAACAGAGAGGGAGAATGGTCCTGCAGGAGAAGGTATTTGGTCAAAAAAACAAGCATGGAATCGTGAGGAGGTAGAGACTGGAGGCAAAATTCCCACTGCAGACAAGTTTCAATCGTAAAGCCCTCGGGAGACCGCGGGAGATGATGCTGTAGTGGACAATCATATCCAGGAGCTCTAGAGGAAGATCAAGAATCTGCATCATTGGAATGAGGTTAGTTTGACCGCGCGGTTTCTTGTGAAGTCAATGTCAGGTATTGTAGTGTGAACTTAGGGTGGAATTGTGAGAATCGCTCATCAGGTAGTGGGGCCGCCAGCGACGCTTCCGAATTTTTATCGAACACCGGGCGACACGACTTTGCGGGGTTGCTGCCTTCCAGGTTCCCAAAAAGGGGACAAGGTCGTGCTTGGCCGGAGGGGTTTGCGGCACGAGGGTCAGAGGGGCCAATCAACCGACTGCTCTGGCCTGGCGGTGGGCGGAGTCAAAATCAAGAGGTTCAACAACAGATGAGGCATTGTATAAAGGGGGGATGTCGCATCCGTGCGGCAAAGACAAAGTAATGATGCAAAACCAAACCACTTCGCAGAATAGGTAAGGCAGTTATGCTATACCATACCTAGTCACTCCCATAGATAGTGACAACGGCTGATGAAGAAACCAGATGTCTCACAGGGCTGCCTTGATATTATGCCCGACAGCTGGCCCCCTAACCCATACAAACAGGAGACCCAGGGTGTTTGTATTGCATCAACTTCATATCCTGAGGCTTCACTGGTCCGCCCAGCAAATCTTAATTTTGAGGGTCGCCATGATATTGAAAAAGGCGCAGTTGACGTAGAATTGCTGGTAGCTGAGCTAGTTTGTGGGCATGAAATTCTCGCGAGCTTGAACTTTTGGAGTAACGACAAGGTGTGCACGTCGGTGAGTCAAGTTGCGGGGAGCGAGTTCCCGAATAATTGCTGGGCGCATAATTCGACTGAGGGGAGGTCGATAATGATAAGCTGGGCCCTACGGTTTTGGCTGAGGAGAGTTGTTTCCAGGCGATAAAATAGGAGCGAAAAAAAAGATGGAACTCAAACTCGTAGATGAGTCGAACAGTATACCTCCAAAAACAGAACTTGGGTTCGCCATTCATATTCCTTAAAGGGCAGGTTTCCTCAGCAATGTCGTCCGGCACTCCAATTACACCATGAGTAAACTCAGGTGTTCTATTGAAATGGGAAGCCGCGAAACTGCCCCACATACCTCATGACCGTTTCCACCCCACCCTCCGTACCATATTCTCTCACAGAATTGGCTTTTACTTACGGCGCGTACACTACACGTAACCCTTGGAGAACTAGCTCGGCTTAGGGTTATTGCTATCCGAACGTGCCGTAAGTAAACGCCAACCCTGCGAGAGAATACAGTACTAATAGCCGAGTAGGCTAAGAATTAGTTGTATATTACCGGACCTTTTTGTTGCCGATTTATCCTTGGCTTGGAGCCCGAGACCCTCTTAAACGAACAGCGGCGCAGAACACTGCATACATGTAACATACCATCTGCGGTTGCCTGATATTAGCGATTGATCCTTCAAGAAATCCGGAGAGTCCTATTTCAGGGTGCTATATAGGGAACAAGTCTAGGATACAGTGTACATATAACTTACACCAAAACGTTCCACTAGCTAAGCCGCTTAAGCTACCCATAAGTGTGGAAGCACGCGGAAGCGGTCGAAGTGCAGGAAATATGCAAGTTAAGGGTATATCAGATAAGAGGTTAGGAGGTTGGGGTAACGTAATTTCCGTCTTCCTGTCATTTAACTACCTTTTTCTCCTAGGCTTTTCCTATTCTTTTGCTTAATTCCTTCTACACGTTTATACTCGCCTGATTTTCTCACTATTATTCACCAGAACTTCAACCAACTCACCTAATCGTCATCGTAATCAAATTCTCCCGCTACTCACATATCCTAACTGGTTAAAGACAAATCTTAATCCAAAAATGCTAAATTCCCATCGAAACGTGCAAAGTCTAACCTCGGAGGTCGGTAAAACACATAAACCACCTACCAACTTTCAATACATAGCTGATTATCCTCCTTCCAACCTTTTAATGCATGGAGATGACCTCCCTTTAGAATGTAACTATTACGAGGGTACTAGAGGTGGTATGTTACTCCCTTCATCCTGGAGTTCGACAGTTATCTAATGTATTATAGCCCGGTGCGCCGATGAATCGATTTACCAAAACCGCGCGATAAAGTATGAATGCCCTAACATATGTGGCTACACGACTCCCTATGCAAATCAGCGCTTCCGAAGACAAACGTATGCGTCTACTATTGTACGTGAAGCAGGGGAAAAGGGCCGTGGACTCTACGCTAAAACGGACATTCAAAAAGATTCTTTCATTATTGAATACGTGGGCGAGGTCATCCCTTTGGCGAAGGTTTCCCACCGAAAGGCCAAGTAGGAGGCCGAAGGGCAAAGCCATCTTTACTTTTTGACACCGAACTCAGAGAGTCACCGCGACGGTCCCCCAAGGTGTGTCATTGATGCCACTAAGAAAGGCAACAATTCGAAGTTTATAAACCACTCAGGCCTCTCGCGGTCAGATCTCCATAATCTTTGGCTGCAACCATTGTTACACAGCCCAATCTGTTTCTATCAGACAACGGACCCAGAAGATATGGATTTCCGCCTTTGTGTCATTGAGCTCGCTCTCGAAAATGACAACTCAACGCTCACCGTTCGCGAGTGCTCAGATATTACCGAGGCGAGTATTTTGTTTGCCCCAAACCCTCGGCGCAGACGTCGTGGTCGAATTTGTATCCTCGAACGGTAGTTCGCCAACAGCGGAATTGAGGGAATACTTCAAGAGAACCTGGGGACGCCGGAAGGCTTCTTTGCCGAGCACACCACCCAAGGGCCGGCATTTGCAACTGACGAAAGTCACATTCGATCCTCGTTGCTGCCAAGTTCGATGCCGGCTGAGGAAATCTTCCATCAAGATATCTTCAGCATGTGGCTGTTCACTGGCCGCACACAGGATATCCAGTGGCCCTGTTCCATATCGGGGCGTATGTTGTGCCCTAGCGATGAGGGTCTTGAGCTACGATGTCAGGCTACGGGGAGAGAGCTGCAGTTCTATGAGCTGAAGACACTTCCTGAGGGTGGCCGGTGGCTCATGATTGCACCCCAGCGGTGTTCGTACTGGTCAAGCATGGCTGAAGATGGCGGCTGGGATGGCAAGTAAAAGCTCTCCCCATCATTGTGGACAGTGTCGTCGAATTCTGAAACCACTTGCTTTCCTCAGCGGTGATTCTGTGCGACTCTCCTCCATCGTATGCTCTGGTCAACGGCAGCGGCGGGCCAGTGAGCCTTACCAGACGCATTCCCTTCAACGGAGGATACCGAGAGTTCATTCCTCTAGCTGGGCTTAAAAGAGGCGCAGTATCTGACGACACCTGTCAAGAACTCGATCTCGTCCCCGTAGTGCCCGGGGAAGACGAGCGGACAGCTCGCAAACGCCATGATCTAAACGCCCAAAGAAGGGCACTTCAAGAGCAACTCAATCATCACTTGCCGCCACGGACCTCCATGTTTGAGGATCTGCGCTACTACTTCTGCAGACACGCCAAGATCACCGACAGCCGGGATTATCCTTCATGTGTCACCATCTTTCCCCTTAAGCTCATCGCAAGTCACTTTTGTGTAGTTCACGACTTTGTCGCCTTTCAGACAGCCAAGATGCGAAGCACGGGGTGGAATTTGCGGCGAGAAATAGCAGAGCAGGTCCGAGCTGCACAGGAGGTTGAGACGGCCTGGAGTCGTTTCCGCTGCACTGAGTATCTGGAGGCCCTGGCTGCCATGCTCGATACACTCGGTGTCGGCAGAGATGATCATTACTCACCGCCGTACTTTTACGATAGTTTCAACGGTAAAAGAGGGACTACCACAGCTGGACACATGCCGATCTCGCACTATGCATCCGATTGGAGGTCCCCGATCAACGACTTCATCTTCCTGCACAGACAATTCACCCTTCGTCGTGAAGACTACGACAGAATCACCACTTCCATTGCTGCTCTGGCAGGGATTATCTCGGGGCGCCTGGGCATTGACGAAGCCAAGACCGCCAAGGCCTTGACCTTCGTCGCCATGTGTTTCGCCCCCCCTGAGTTGGGTGTCGGGGATATACGGCATGGAGGCTTTTGGGCCAGATGGATCTTCCTTCTGGCAGTATTGGGTAACAGCACTACCGACGATGCTTGCTGTCTGGGGTGTCTTCTTTGTGTGGAAGTACAAGTGGTGGGCGGTGATTCTGTCCGTTGCTGTGGGCATGTGGGGCGGGTTGTTTACGTGACAACTGAGCGACAAGGGGTATATACATCAGGGGCAGCGGAGCGGTTCATCACGCTTTGCGTCTTGGTTACACGCTCAAGAGGCTACGCTGGACGATGGCCAGGTTACGGTCTGAGTCATTCGGCTAAATCGGTAACCGAGCGGGGAAGCGACTTCGTGGAACGTCAGGCGCTTGGCTTGATCCGAGTCATGAAGTTTCTTCGACTTGACCCAACACATCATCAACTTAAAGCCTTCACCTAGCGACCTTCAGAACAGCTCAACTTCGAGTCGATACAGCAGTCTTGCCGCCAGAGGGTTCGATCCCTGCAACGATGTCCTTCGATCCGGTTCCCAGACCGGGGACTCCCCCTCATCACCCCATTTTCGGTGTCAGGCTCGCAAGACCACATATCGACAGCATCTTTGGCGCCCTCTACCCTTACAGCAAGTTGCTTTCGGTAAGCCAACTGGAGTCTGGGAAGTCGTACAACAACAGGATATACTCCCTGTCTGTCGGCCAGTCATCCACATCATCGACAGCACCACCGGAGACGAGAGAGCTCATCTTGAAGGTCAACGGACAATTCTTTGGGTCCGATAAGATCCAGAATGAGGTCGCATGTCTGAGGATCCTCGACCAATACTGCTCGCACTTACCAGTTCCGCGCATCATTGCCTGGTCTGACGACGGACGCACGATTACGATCCCCTCGTGGGATGAAGACTATACCTCGCGCCAGAAGGTCCCGATCCCCATCGAAGACAAATCCGCACAGCAACCGGGTTGGATTCTTATGACGAGGCTCCCAGGCGAGGCTGTCTCGTCACTGACCTTGGATGATACAGCCATGAGTTCCATCGGCGCACAGCTGGCTGAGATGGTTACGTCCTGGCGATTGAACGTTCCTCATACCAGTTATTGCGGCAACCTGCTATTCCATTCGAGCGACTCCGACAACGCTTCCATCGTCGATTTCGATCTTAGGCATGAAGAGGCCAGGCCCGCCGGCGCAGGCGACGCTTTTATCGTCCGCGGTCTCCTCGGTGATGGGATCCCACCATCGGATCCAATCACCTCCGTCCTTGACCTCCACCGCATTCGCCTGCAGGCAAAGCTCCGCGAACTCCAAACGAGCAACACATATGCGCCCAACAGAGATTTGGCTCCGCAGATCTCAGATTTCATCACCAACTCTCTCCCCAAGCTCTACCCAGGCCCAGCGGCATCCGACTCCTTTATCTTCACCCACTTTGACCTCTCGCCGCGCAACACCCTCGTTACCATCCCGACAGACCCCGACGGCAAGCCGGGTACCCCTGAGATTACGGGCTTAATTGATTTGGAATTCTCCGGCTTTTTCCCCCCGTCTCACGAATTCGTCAACGACTACGTCGACAACGGAGGGGATTGGTGTGAGGTCGCATATGCTGCTTATCTGAAGCGGTTGGCGGAGATGGAGGTGGCCACGCCTTTGGATGGAATTGATTGGGAAGAGTGGATGGTCGAGCACAAGTTGGGCGTCTTGATGGACAATATTGCGCCTTGGTGGCTTCCTGGTGGTTTTAGCAAGGAGGAGGTGGGTGAGAAGTTGAAGGGGTGTAGGGAGGTTGTAGAGGGGATTTTGGAGGAGTTCAGGAGATGAGGGTGGAAGGGAATGAAAGAATGGGATGCAAAGGTTCTATGGCCACCTGGCGCCAACAACTGATTAAGGGTGGATGATGATAGCCGGGGATTAGCATTTATACAAAGCGTAGGCGCAAAGACTAGTATTTATATACAGGAAAGTATAAACTGATATGTAAGCTCTAAGGAAACACCAACATCTTACCAAATCAAAGGACACATGCCAGCAAATCACCGCCTTAGGCCCTTTAGCCCAAAGGAGGGGGACCTAGGGCCTTGGTCTTCTCCGGCATAGCAGTGTAAACCGGGACCGAGGGCTTGAGCCCAGTGCGGTCAAGAGTCTCTGGCCCGGACGCCGCGCTGCCGCGAGCGAACGAAGCAGGGGGCGACCCGTAATACTTGGACCAGTCCCAACGGTAGAAGGCCATGCGCCAATTTCCACCACAGGTCTGGATGTTGTCACCGCTGCAGAGGTAGTTGCACTCGCTCTGAGCGACTTGGGTCGAGTCATGGTGGAGCCAGTTGCCGCAGTAGCAGCCGTGGCTGAAGGTGAGGCCGAACAGGGAGTAGCCCTCGTACAGACAGTACCAGCCGCACTCCTCGGGGGTGTTGGAGGTTGGGTTCCACATTTGGATGTCAGCGAGAGCGTATTCGATCGGGTCGTCATCTGTAAAACAACCCTGATAAATTGGAGTGGGTTGCAAGCGGTTGGGCCCAAAGGCAGTGATCCGGTTCTGCCCACCACAATCGTGAGAAGTGTCGCCGCTTGGACCCGTTAGTCACTTTACGTTCAAATACGGGTACTTGAGGCTGATTTACAGGCATCGGATATTACAATCGCTAAGCGGGGCAGGACGGGAACTCGTGCGGAAGCTGTCTCCGCAGCGGCAGGTGCTGCCCGCCTCGGTACCAATGTAATCAAACGGCCCCCAGGCTGTGCATTGGGCCTAGAATCAAAATTCCATCGGTTAGTTCTCTGTGGGCAATGAACACCAAGTTGGAACTTTCATACCTCGCACAGTTCGTTGCTCATACTCGAAGACGGGAATGAGCGAGCGTCCAGCACCGGGCCGGCAGGGTCGGTGTCCGTACGGCAACCCTGCCAGACGTGCTCGGGCGTGTCCTCGGGGCCGAAGATGTTGATGCGCTGGTCGGCGCCGTAGATCTGGCCGGAATCGCCGGCGCAAGGCATGTCGCACTCATCCTCGCTGGCTGCACGTTGCACGTAACGGTCCGTGTCCCAACCGCAGTAGCACTCTACCCCATACTCTACCCCGAAGAAGGGGGTGCCGCGGTCGTTGACGCAGTATTCCTTGCAAGCTTCAAGCGTCAGAGCCGACATGTGTTGGTCCATGTGATCGTACAAGACACGACGGCTGGGGTTTTCGTGGAAGCAGCCCAGCATGCGGTAACCGTCAACGACCAGAGGCGGCGTGGCCGACACCGAAGGCACCGACGACGACGTCGACGATGGCGGCGCGGACGAGGTTGGCGCAGCAGTCGGAAAGTCATCGCATTCACCCGAATAGCAGTTGCCCGTGTCGCAGTAGCCGGCGCCGGTGCCGCACTCCCCGCTCAGGCTGCAGCAGTCGCCCCAAACACCGGCGCAATGGCGGCCGCCGTGGCTGGGCCCGCATGTGCCGTCGGTGCTCCAGATGCGGTCGCCGGGCAGGCCCCCTCGTAGCAGATTCCCGGCGCGCAGTCGGCCTCGGTGCCGCCGCACGTCATTTAATATTTTCCAGGGTTATGTATGGGGAAAAAATTATCAGCTCGCTTGTATTATCGGTTCGCTTATCACGCACGTTAAACGTAATTATAACTTCTTATTATGCTACTTATTGACAGGATATTATTATAATAACTATTATTATCCAACTTTAAATACTAATATCTTTCTCGCTTTAGGCAGCATAGTAAAACAGATTTCAGTTTTGGATTCTACGTAATAAGCAATATAATAAACGTAAGTAATACTACTTATTACATTACTTATAAACAGGTTATTATTTAAATAATTATTTTTTATTATAAGCTTTATAGTAAGAACAATTCCAGTTTTGAATTCTTCGTAAAAACCTATGTATCAAACTACTTCATTCGGTTAGATCTGTCCCTGTTCTTTATTTTGAATATCCATTTGTTTAATTTTTTCAAACGCTAATAACTCCTGAACCGTAACCCTAACCCTGAATCTGACTTCAGATTTGGACTCTTGGTCAAGTGACGTATCTGAAACCATATCATATCACGTGATTCGGGGCCCGAGTAGGGGCCCGAGCGGAGGGGCCCAAGCAGACCCACTTTTAATAATGAACCGACCAGTCCTAGGTCGAGTTGAATTTCCTTATCAGTTTTGACTGAATTTCCCATAGTAATTTTTTTGGACCACCTTTACAACAAATTGTCCTCCGGACAGGATTAACAAGGTCCATATCCTTTTATAATACACTAATGCTATTAATTCTTAACTTAGTTTATTTTAAGTTTTCAATAAGTATAAGTTACTTAACTTTAATAATAGCTAAGCTAAGTTATACATATACCTAGTACACGTGTAGGTTATAACTGGAATTATTATCTGGGAGCTACCCTTACAGATTACACCTCGTCTGCTTTCATCAAGAGGAAACTTTAGCCAGGGTGACTGAAAAGGGGCCTTTGAGGCTGTGCTGCAGAGGCGAATGGGATCACCCTAGCTCGGGGAAGAATCAGGGGAAGCTCAGGACAAATCAGCCACAGCTTACCCCAGCTTAGGATGACGGACGAAAAAGGAAATTTAGTGTGCCCAGATTCGTCGCAGGAAACAGTCTGTTTTGTGTGACGAATCTGGGCATATAAAATTTCCTTTTTATACCTCGCCCACGTGATGTTGAAGAAACAACACTAGCCTTTAGGTAAATACAACACGCCACAATGACCACCAGCCATGTCAGGCGTCAGTGATGCCCGATTTCGCTTAGAAACCTCGAGAAGCCCCTGCACGCCCCAGCTGGTGCAGCATGTACCACCAAACGCCAACCACCAGCACCGCTAACCCAGACATGGACAGCAGAGCCGCCATCCCCGGCAGGCCATGCACCGCCACCAACTGCCATGCTCCGACGACCACACCACCTAAGAACATGATGGCAGTGACAGGGAACCAGATTTCGGCGTTGAATAAATAGACCAGCGTTCTGAGAAATGCACGTCTCAGGTCGACGCCCCTGATCATTCGGGGGGCTTCAGACAGTTTGTCCGCAATCTCCTTGGCGTATAGAAGCGAGTAGAAGAGAAGAAACCCGGCGAAGGAGAGGACGCCCCACAGCCAGAAAGTTCGTCGTCCAGAGAATTCCTGAATCAGGCATTAGTTTCAAGAATGTTGATACTGGTGGGTTGATTTAGAGATAGGCAGGTAGTTTACCGGGAGGTCCATTCCGAACACGCCGGTCACCAGCGTAACCGGCACGAAGATGAAGGCCAGCATGCTGAGTTTCGATGCTAGCTCTGCCTCTTTTATAGATCGCTCGCTCTCCACAATCTGCATCGTAGCCATGGCCGACTGGTATACGGTGTTCAGCCTGGTTTTGAGAATACCGCTCTTACTTATCAGAACCTCAAATGCCTTGGTGTCTATCCGTGCGAGAGATAAGCCATCTCCAAACTGGTCCTTTATGCGGTTGAAATTGGCTTCCTGGTGGAACAGAGTATTCTGCCATCGGTGGAAGAACTCTCTCCATGCATGCAGCGACCCGCGAATCTCATTCACCTCGCCCGTAGCCAGGCAGAGCTCGATGCGGTCGAGGGATTCGCTGAGCTTGTCGAGGATGTCCGTTTCGTCGTCGATCAGCCAGCGACACGTCGCGGCTTTGATCTCGCGGGCGATGCTATCAGCAACAGCCTGCCCAGAGGGCCACCGTGACATGCCCGCTCCCGACTGCTGCATCTTTGTGATAAACAGGGATCGTAGGCTCTGCTGTCCGAGAAACACTGCTTTAGTCTTGGTGTTTGCCACCGGGGGTCGCGACTTATGGAAAAAGTCGTAGTGCAGCGTCTCGAAGTTGATCTCCCGGGGAGGGTCAAAAATGCATACACCTAGGGCCTACTCGTCAGTTAATCTCCGCGAGGTCTTTGGCACTCCAGACTCACCGACCAGGCGATCCCCCTTCTTCACCAACCACAGAGTTACACCTTGCCGCTGGGCTTGGATGATGGGCTCCCCCAGCTCCCCCGGCTCTTGTAGGATCTGATATGGCCGATAAGGCGTCGAACTGTGGGTGTACCGGATATGATCCAACCGCCGACTCGCGGGGTCCTGCCGGTCCTGCGAGTCCCATTCACGGTGGCTGAAGATCTTTTTGTCGATGTCAGCCATCTCCAGCTCCTGGCGGGCGGCAGCGAGCCAAGTAAGGGACACCATTTCGGAGTCTTCATCCCGGGAGAAGGCCGAGAGGTAGTTGCATTCGGCATGGCGCTGGATGGCCTCTCGCTGCCCTGCAAGAGGGAAGGTTGAAGCGGCCTCGAATGGGTTGAAGAGGTTGAAGCTGGTCCCTTCGAAGAGAAATAAGGTCACATGAGCGTTGTCCGCTCTCGCCCGCTCCTGATATTCCATCTTACGCGATGTCCACGTTCGGTCGAATCCCAGCTTCAGCTCGTAGATGCGGGGAAGTGATTCGAGATGGAGATCGAGCGGCATGGTTGGCAAATAATTGGTGTTGATCCGTCGTGAAGTGATTAGCAATTGGTTGTCAGCCAGGTCTGGCGAACTTTCAAACTCGAAAAGACGGACAAAAGCCCCAAAGATATCTCGCGTCCCAGAAACATGTATCCGGCAGAGACGAGCAGGAGATTGAACGAGCTGAGAGATGATCATATCATGATCGCGCGCCCCGCCAGAAGTGGCGCCGATGCGCTGACCTGATTGGTGACATTCCTTGCACCCTCCAGTCACGCCATGGGTCTTGAACAGGCGTTCATCTTTTGCGTTGCGAGTGAGTGAGAGGAGGACTAGGAAACTTTGCGAACTCCGGCGCTTGAAGAAGATATTACAGGTGGTGGAAACCCGAAAGTATACATAAGGTCCTAACCGTCATCCTCGCTCGCCACAGTATCAACAACAAAGCCTGCCTTCTCATACAACGCCTTGGCATCCTCATTCTCCTTCATAACACCCACCTTCGACATTATCCACGCCTGTCTTATCCTCTTCTCCGCCCGCCACGGAGGCGGAGCAAAAGCGCGCCATGGAACTTTGCCAAGACGCCAACTTAACCAGCACTCAGGTCGGAAAAAGACGGTGTACGCAGGTGACAAGGGCAGCCACAGTAGCCAGCGCCCCATGGAGCCAAAGGACCGGTTGAAATCCGGTCAAGCCTGTCTCTGTCTCTACAGGCCGCTTTACTGGATTGCGAGACCTAATTCATGGCTCGCAGCTGCAGTGTGCTTCATTGGCTCGTGAAATTGATCGCAGCCGCGAGCTACCTCGCTGACTTGAGTCGTTGCCACATAGAAATTAAAACCGTATGCTCCTGATATTGCCTCTGTACCACGAGTAGCTCTGACGTTGTGACCTTGATTAATGCTGCCGTGGCCCAGGGATCACTTTTAATTCCTTCCCCTCGATTGTTCGCATCCCGATCACAGCGAGACTGGATGCTACCCGGTCGTCAAGATCCCGGGGTTGGGGCAGCGGTGAAGCTTCGCCCCCTACAGATGACGTGTGTGAGACAACAATAGCAATCATGCTGCCTGCCACGCAAAAGAAAACGTGGCCGGCTGTGCCCTCGCTTTGTTGCTAGTTTTCTCCAAGGCTGACGCTCGGGAATTCGGCATTCGTGTTCGCCAGGCGATCAAGCGTCCGTCATTCCGAAGGCCGAGGCCCACAACTCGCTACCCGGGGATCCGAGGCATGGAATCCGCACCTCCCCTGAAGACGCCCATTCCAAATTTGCACCAAAAACTCTACGCTGTTACGCATCAACAAGATAAACCGGGGGATAGAGCGTAAACGTTGCTTGTGTCATAATCTCTGACTCAATGTCTCGAGGACCAGCTTCTCCTCAAACGTAAGATACATGCTGTTTGGTATCCGAACGTGACCCTTTGTCACAACCAGCCTCTGCTCGTCAGTGAACTCCACCGTCGCCTGTGGCTCCGGTGCCTCCAGGTCCCCAGAGCTCGACCTCTCCCCTCCAACCGAGGCCACATCGTCGGTGCTCGGCGCGTTATCAACCACCTTTTGCTTCTCCTTCTTTTTGCTCTTCCACCGCGCCCCCATCTCCTCGGGGGACCACCAGTAGTACGGGAACCGCCGCTGGATGTTATTAACCAGCAGCGCCGTGACCAGCATCAACCCGCACCCAAGCATGACCGGCGCGAGCAAAAACCACCCGAGATTGACGACGTCATCGTCCAACACGGCCATGAGCGCCGTCGCGCCCGCAGGAGGGTGTATCGTGCCCGTCAGGCCCATCACGGCGGTGGCCACCGCACACGAGAGCGCCGCGCCGAGCCATCGCACGCTGGCGAAGTACGGTTCGAGCGCGAACAGCTTGGCGATAGCCACGCCGATGATAGCCGAGATCAGCTGGCCGAAGATGGCGTTGCGGGGTTGCGCCAGTGGCGATTCAATGGCGTAAAAATCAAGCACGGCTGCAGCGCCCTGCCAAGAAGGGAAAAAAGCCCCCCGCGCGTCAGCGAAACGGGCCATTCAATTGTCATTCCAGGCACTGTGTATGGCCCACTGTTAGGTGAGTGGTGGTCGGGTGACTTACAAAACTTCCGATGATGGTTGGCACGGCATGGTGCGAGAATGAGGGGACCTGCTGTGCGACGGCGCCGATGATGGCAAGGCTAGAGAAGACGCCAATGGCAGCCCAGAAGACGACGGCGACATTTCCGATGTGTCCAGTCGCGGAGGGGTGGGACCTGTACCCGAGAAAGTGGGCGATGGGCAGCGGTAATCGGGGCAGGATCGAAGGCGGAAGCAGCGGGTTGAGATACCGATCGATGTCGACGTGCCAACGGAACGGCCCGGAAGGCGCCTTCGCTGCCATCCTGGGTGGACCCATGCTAGAGTAGAATGAGAGAGGAGAGGAGATGCAAATGGCAAAGCGGCAAGGCCGGAGAAAACGTGGCGTTGCAGCTTGGGAGTGGGTTCGAGTTCGGCGCGCGGAGGTCACTGCATCGCAGGCCTGCCTACCCCGGATTGCAGATTGGGGGGACACCTTCCCATCGGAAATTGAAGGCCTCAAAAAGGAGCCGCAGATGGAAGGCGCAGGTGAGAAGGCGACGTACCTTTAACCTTCAGCGCCGCACATCCCAGCGGAACCCGGAAAGCAATTGGCGGGTCATGGGGAAAACTAGGAGGCAGCGCGTGGGCTCCTCATCCGCACGGCCGATATTACAGAGGGTCGTGCCGCATGTTGAGATTTGCGCCATTGTGGCACAAAGGGGAGCGGCGGCAGCGCTTTCGCAAACTGTGACTAACAGGTTGCGCTGAGAGCCAACGGATGGGGTGGGTGCTGCCGACACGGTGATGTTTTGGTCTGAATTCGCCGGGCCGGGGTACGTCAGATTTGCTAAGGGAAACTCCCGATTGAGACTAGCGGCCGGGGCGGTATTAACCTCGGTGGGACAGTCTGCCAGCCAAGTCCTCGCTAGGAAGGCGCCTTGGGACGATACAGACGTTATATCTCCGCGGAGCCGCCACCTGCTTCGGCGGACGGCCTCAGCTTTTGTTCGACCTCTTTCCAGCGACAGCGACACAAAGCAAAACAAGGCCGAAGAGAAGCAAGGCAGGGGATGGCACAAGAAGACCGAAGAACCCACTCAATAATACCGATTTATCGCCATAATTCATCCGAGTGTCTACGCTGCGCCAGTCGCAAAAGTCACCTGCGCAAACCACAATCTCCACACACTGACACCGCCCTCGTGTTTGCGCCTTCCCCAAGAGTTATCCGCCAGAACATCGCCTGCCGAGGGGCCGCGAAGGAACCATGACCCCGATTTGCCCAGGCCGCTACCCGACAGCCATCAGGACCGACCAGTCAGCAGCTTGACAATCGACACCTTGTTCCACCCCGGCTGTGTCGCAGCTGCTTCCGAGTTCTCCTTCTGCGTCCGCGCCCAGTCCTCGAATGTCTGCAGCTTGCACACCGACCTGCCAAGGCGGGCTTCCTCTTCAAATGTCGCAAATGCGCCCGTGTTCCGCGTCTCTTGGTGAATCTCCAGGTCGACAAGACTGCCGAACGAGGATGGCTGTTAGCCACTGCGCCGAGCGTGTATTTGGGACTTGATGCGAAGGAAGAGCGGAAAGAATTCTGGACTCACATTCCGCGGGCATCCGCGTTAAGTCGCAGTAGCAGCTTTGCCAACACCGGAGGTACTCTCGTCATCGGCTTTCCGGTTGCTCGCTGGTACGCGTCAATGATCTGCTGGGAGGTGAGTGGGTCTGCCGAGAGACCGAGGACTTTGTGAATGTATTTCCCATGGTCCTGGGCACAGCGTTAGCATCTCCACCCTCATCATTCCACGGAAAGATATTACGTACCGCAAACACACCGCTCGCAACTCTCCCGATATCTTCCGATGCCTGGGTCGAGGGGTGTCAGCATTGAGCTCCGCTGACATCAATAGCAACGGCCAACTCACGATCAGGCATATGGTCGTGTCTTTTTTGAGTCCCTCCCGGAAAACCGCAATGGCGATGGACCCGATAATCCCGTCGAGGTTCTCCATGAAGAACCCAGGCTGTACGATGCTGGACGAGACAAATCAGGATCCGCGCCATGTTGGTCTCGCCAGGTGGCATCACTCACACCCAATTGAGACCCTTCTCCGTCAGGCTCCGGCAGTGCTTCTCGATTGCCTGCTTCGACAGGCGCGAGTACTCAGGCGTATGGCTCGCATCCGCCGCTGGCTGCAGCGTGCTCGAGTAGACAAATGCCTCGACCTTGAGTTCCAGTGCCAGATCGGCCAGCATCTGCGCCCAAAATGGAGCAGTGGTCAGCACGTGAGACAAAAATCATCGCACGAGGGTCACACGTGATGGTCGCACAATTCCTTGGTCCTTCTCCCGATCATCTTTGACTCCGAGCCCGGGGAAGGCAATCGCGACAAAAATGCCCCACACCCCGCCCTCGGCGGCGATGGTCTCGAAGACCTTCCTGATGCCGGCCGCGTCTTCGAGGTTGCCTTGGATCAAGTGAACTCGGTCGGCAGCTTTTCGTTCGACGGCGTAGTCGGCGATCTTCTTAGCGATCGGCGATGCGGTGTTGCGCGTCAAAGCCCACACGTGGAAGTCCGGGGGTGATCCTGGAGCGAGGAGCGCGCGGACAGTGGCACCGCCCTGCTTGCCCGTCGCACCGACCACGAGAATGTTTCGCCGCGCCGCAGCCATACTGAGGTCGTTGATTTTGGATTGAGTACAGCAGGGAATGCGAGGTACCGAAGGTGCGGGGAAGATTTCCGTGGCCGTGGATAGGAATGGAAATAAATCGACGTGACGGGGATGAAGTGGGACAAGATGGCCCGTGACTTCCGTGTTCCGCGCGGGGGTCCGACCGCTGATGGTGGCACGTTCCAAATCGGGATTCACAACACAACCCTCGCCACGCCCTGGGTATCCGGCCACACAGGTCACAGCACTGGGATTACACTGGCGACGACCTCGATCGATTTTACGAGTTATACCAACACGATGGTTTTCAACTTCATCCTTTCAAAGCCCTGCACCGCGTCCCCCACGTCGCCGTCAAACTCGTATATAGAGAGCCAAGGGCCTGTTGCTTCTGATATTTACGGGCAGCGCCCCTCTCGGCCCATAACTCAACTTGCTGTTTTCGTGGGGTCCCCTTTCCGGATCGCCCCAGTTGGGTGTCACGGCCTCCCAGAGACGGTCCCAGGCAGCATCCCCGTCGGACTCGCCTGGCATGACCCACCGATATCGCATCTCCAGCGGGCACCGACCGCGGAGGTTGATGGTGCCCACGCGCCGAAAGACTCTCATGCCCGAGGTCATAGGCTCGAGTAGCAACGCACACAGCAAACGGTCGTGGTCCTCATTCAACTATGTCGCGCCGAGAAAGAGACCATGGTACCCCACCAGGTCGAAGCTATGAAACTAGTCGGGTATCTCCCCAAAGAGCTGAAAACCGGTCGGCCCACGAGCAATGTCACTATCGAGCCGCCCATCTAGGTAAAGATGACGGTACTCGCGGCGCACGTCATCGGGCTCTTCGTCGAGAATTGGCTTGATGACCGACACAATGCGGCGCATGAAGCCTTCAACGATAACTGAGCCGAAGACCAACTCTCCGTACTGGTCAGAGGTCTTGTGTTCGTGAAGCACCATAATACGGGCTATGTCTGCGATGTAATGTGAGTTCTACTAGAACCCGCGCCGCCTACTTTAAGCCCTGTCCCGAACCAATCTGAGTTTGTGAGAGATGCTGAAGGCCTCCCCATTCTTCACTTTCTGCAATGCTACTTGCATGTTGGCCTCCAACGATTTGTCCTTTCCGACCACTTTAAATCCGCTAATGTCCCTGAACTGGTCAACAGCTGCTTGAATGGTGGGACTATCGCACCTTACCCCGTTGTCTGGGTTATACAGGTAAAGATGGTTGAACACGTCTTTGCAGGGTTTGTAAAGGTGGTAGGTACGGCCCTGCTTACGTCGTTGCGTCTAAAATCGGAAAAGCAGCGACCAGCGCGAACTAATAATTGCAGACAGGGTGGGCATTTTGGCACTGTAAACGGGGTCGCGGCGAAGTTGCGAAGTTTTGCTCTTCGACACAACGTGAAGAGAGAAGACAAGTAGGGAAAAAGGAACAAGTCGACGGTGCGGGTGAGAGTGAAACACATTCAGCGGCAGGGGTTACTTCCTAAAACGGACTTCCAACCTGACTGCCACGGCCAATGAGGGGTTTTACTGGAACTTGGCTGGATGCTGTTCTAATTTTTGTTTCACAACCTTGCATCTCATCCAAACCACCTACACCAGCTAGCCAAAGGAAATCAGGTATGTTATCTAGGTAGGTAGTAAACCGATTCACGCATCTTGGCAAAGAAGACCTTGGCCGAGCTGGAGCCGGGAATGTTAGCCGCCATTTTCCGAGATTGGAAGTTAAGACTCACTAAAGGCAGAACGTAGCAGCGAGGGCTTTTGTTGGATGGGTAACCAGAGGCAGGGCTTGGCACAGTTAGCATTTCCAAGAGGAGGTGACGTTGAAGGAGTGTTGAACTTACGAGATGAACAGTCAAGTGATGTAAACCCCAGGACATCGGTGGAGCAGCATTGAAGGCCGCTGAAGAGACCGTGCATCTCGGGGTCCCTCTGGATCCGCCGCCCGATCCACCACTGTTCGAACCCCTGCAAATTAGTACACCCCCAACTCCACCTCCGCCTCCGCCTCCGCCGCTGCCCGAACTGCCTCTGACAGGCGAAGGCGGCGGTATGCCAAGGAGAGGGCGATTCCAACTATTGTGACCACCATCACGACCTCTGCCGTGACCGCCGCCAAAGCCCCAACCACCACTGCCTGGGGCAGCCATCGCGACGGCCGCAAAGAAAGCGATGGAAGGACGTCGAGTCTCATGTTGCCGTGTTCGGTAGGTGTATAGGTACAGAAATTGCCCCCGATATCGGGTCGGAGGCGGAAGCTTGGAGCGGTTCCTTTCTCTATTGTGGTGTTATATGTTTTGGTACAAGGATGTGAGGTGATCGACGAACGACAACATAGCTGGATGCCAGTGGTCTTATATCCCTGACCGTCCTGCCGAATTCCTTGGGCGCCTTTCTGGGTTGAGGTTCATTCGGGTCAGGCCGAATGGTAGGTGCCTTCAGCTGGGTTTGTCTCGCATTCCACTCAGACGAGCTGAAAGGTGAGATGTTGAAGACTGCCAAGAGAGAATTCCACGGGTGCACGGCAGACCACAGTGGCGGTTATGCCTTGCAGAAACGTCATGTCAGTCACATTTTAGACAGTCGTCACTGGCATGTCAAGTGAGGAAGATGGATTGTCTATTCGACGTTTTCAAGACAGCTTTGAGAATCCCGCCGATAGCCTCTCTTGGGGTATCAGCGACGTTGATACACTAACTCTGGTTCCAAATCCGTGTCCATGTCCGATCCCCGCCCTAGACACACCTCATCGCGTCCAGCCTATCTTCGACTTCTTGGTCTCGCGACTGCCCTTCGAAAGCCCATCCCTATCATGATAATCCATAGCCCTTTTCTTGGAAGTCCCCTGATTCCCACAATCGTAGTTGCGCTGGATACCAACTGTTTCGATACGTCTGGCCTCATCCCAGGCTGATTTCACATTAGCAATTGGGCCGACGAGTGGGATTCCCTCGCCGAGAAGGCCTCGGACGACCAGGGCGCCGGAACCGCTACGGCTGGGGGCATCTGGGTTGAGACCCAGAGTGGAGGACGAGATTTCTCGAGAAAAGACGAGGGACACAGCGTCAAGCGGTTTTCTCGACAGTTTTAGAAGGAACCATCGTCACTGCTTCCTAGTACCTACATCCGTCGATCCCTACTATTCTAGTAACCAACAAAATCGCACACTCGGCCGTCACACCCCAGGTAACTCATCCCTCCCCCACTAAGCCCTCTGCTGACCCTGAACGAATTGCGCCTTGTTCCAGGGGTACACAGGGTTGTCGAGCTAGCTCTGCAGCCTATTTAGGGCGGCGAGGCCTCGGGACTTTTTAGCTAAAGCCCCGCCGATAGGACCCATAACCCAGCTCTCCCCGTCCAGGTCCAGGGGATCGTTGCCCTAACAATTGAAACTACACGATAATGGCAGGGCAGATAACAGCACAACCAGGGGGGAGTTGGAGTCCTACGAGTATCCCCCCAAAACTTAATGCGCCCACATCGTCGGTTTTCGCGATTGCGGCAATGTCCCGAGCGAGCGAGTCGGAGGGCGATGACGACTTTGGCGCGGTTGGGGCGAACGCCGGCTAAGTCTAACCAATCGTTCAGAGATTCTCCAGCTTACCACGTAGGGAGGCGCCCTGGAGCCTACGGCAAAGCCGGGCGCGAGGAACCTCGAATTCCCTGGCAGCCGTAGCGATGCGAGAGTCGGAATTTGACCATATGGAAGCCATGATTTCCTAGATTCGAGATTTCATGGTTATAATTCTTTGCATTGAATTGTAGGGCGGTTTTGATAGGAAACTAGGTAGAGGTCAAGATTGTGGAATAACTGGCCGAACTGGGGGCGGACACTCTCGACTGTGGGTGGGAACCCGCGCCGCCCTATTAAAGTGGGGTGTTGGCGGCAGATTACTTTCGGGACAGGCAACCATCTGGACAGATGCCATGCCATTGGGTGCTCAGCTGAAACACTTGCCGGAACTTGTTAAAAACTCTAGAGCCCCGTGATATGAGATTGTATCTCGCATCAAAAATGCCACCCTTTCGATTCTGTGTCATTTGCTGTCGCAACGCTTGGAATTGGTACCTACCCATTCATGCCAACAAACAAAACGCTGCACCACAGAACTCAATCGAAAATACGACTCAACCATGTCAGCCACGGCCTTTTCCTACGCCCCGCTCGACGCTCAACGTCGAGAGATCCGCCTTCTCACCCTCTTCCCAGGCTCACCCGACGATCCTATCCACTGCCACATAACAACACACGAAATGAACACTCCCCCCACCTACAACGCATTATCCTACGTTTGGGGAGATGCCACGAGCTCCAACCACCCAAAGAATGTCGTGCTGCTTGACAATATTCATTTCCCAGTCACCCCAAATCTCTTTTCCGCTCTGCGCCATCTTCGTTCGCCAGAAACAGGCCGGTACATGACCCTCTGGGTCGACGCAATATGCATCAACCAAGCCGATCTCGACGAGCGAAGCCAGCAAGTCGCCATTATGCGGGATATTTATGCATCCGCAGAGCGGGTCATTATTTGGGTTGGGGAGGATGACGAAACCACCCGGGACGGAGTGTTTGAGAGGATCCAAGAATTTGAGAACATCAGGGGTGATTTTCACGATGGAAAGCTTACTGAAGAGAGGACGAATCTGATGCGCCAATGTGCCAATTTCTTCTTCGCACTGTCAGATTCACGTTCTCGACCATGGTTCTCCCGGGTCTGGGTTCTTCAGGAGTTGGCCATGGCCAAGACCAATCCTTTGGTTGTCTGTGGGTGGAAGAGCGTGTCGTGGTCGGCACTCACGAATGCGTGGAGGGCGATAGCAAGGGATATGTTCACTGAGTTGGGTAGGGGCTTCGTCGGGAGACCGGTTCTCAAGCGCCAAGATGACGTCTTGGGGATTGAGAACGGTCCGGAAGTGAAAACAGTACCTGAGAAAGACAGGGTCGAGGTCCTCGCCAAGACCAAGTTGGACGTTTTGGATGACCTTCTCAACTCAAGACGCTCCAAAGGCGGTGAGAGCCTGAGAAGGCTCCTCATTCTCTCAAGAACATCACAGTCAACGAATCCTAAAGACAGAGTCTACGGCCTCCTCGGACTCCTCTCGCCAGACGAAACATCAGCACCTAACAACATCCCCGTTCCGATCGACTATCGCAAGCCAACATGGGAAGTCTACTCTGATGCGGTATCGCATATCTTCTCTCGGGGAGAGGGTCCATATTTCCTCTCAGGGGTATTTCTTCCTGGCAAATTAGTAGACGGTGGTTTCCCATCCTGGGTCCCAGACTTCTCGTGTCAAACGGCTGAAACAGCGACACAGCCCTCAGGGGTGCAATTCCACCCACCAGCAAGCATGAGCGCATCTGGTGTTGGGGCCGAGTGTATAAACGGACGACGCTTATCCGATAAACGAACACTCTGCGTGGAAGGTCTATTTATCGACGTTATCGACGAAGTCATCCCGTTGGGAAAGTCCTTCGGTGAGCTGGTACTACGACTCTCTCATATTGAGTCTGTTTCAGAAGCCGCAAAGCAGCGGCCTTACTGTCTTCAGGATGAAAAACCTCTCGTTGCATCTCTCATGGATGGTTTCAAAAGAAAAGAACCCCTGTGGAGGACTCTCGTCTATAACAAGTGCTGGATGTCGGGGTATGAAACCGCGCCGGGGACCTACGAAGATATGCATCAGGCTCTTCTCTCTAGGGAGGACCTTCCCTCTGGTAGTAGCCACAAACCTTCCAATGAGTATGAGAATTGCTTGGCGCAATGTGTTGGCTCACGCATCTTGTTTACGACAGAGAAGGGGTTTGTTGGGACCGGTATTGCCGATGGCCGTCCTGGAGATGTTTTGGCCCTTTGGTTTGGGTCGCCTGTGCCATTTGTCTTGCGCCCGGCTGGCCAGTCTATACAAGTGGATGGCGTTGAGGAGGGGGTCTACTCATTGATCGGGGCATCATATGTGGGCGGAATCATGGCTGGCGAGATGGTTGATGAGCTTTATTGTGAGGATTTGGTTGAATCCACTTCGTTTTATGTTATATGAACCCCTATAGAGGTGGATTCTATGATATACGGTTTTCTGAGTCGGCGAGAATGAGGAACGCGCGATAAGGATGTTGCACTTTTTGCTGTACTTCCCCCGAGTGCTGTTTTTTTTCTAAGGCGCTTATCCCAACCTGATAGAGGGGCCCAGTCAGCCGTGCCCTGACAGAAACAGCCTGGTTTCATGCGACGAATCTGGGCACAAGAAATTTCCTTTTTCGTTCTCAATCCTGAGCTGGGGTGAGCTCGGGTGAGCTGTGGGTGATTTGTCCTGAGTTCTCCCTGATTCTTCCCTGAGCTGGGTGATCCCGTATACCGCCGCCGCACAGCCTCGAGGCCCTTTTCTAGTCCCTCCGACTAAACTTTCCCTATCGATGGGAAGCAATCGACGCGTAATCTATAAGGATAGCTCCTAGGCAATAATTCTAATTACGACGTACATGCGTACTGGGTGTACGTGTGTGACTAGGGCTGGAAGCCCTTTTGTCAAAGCTGAGCAACCTATGCCTTGCTAAAAAACCAAAACAAACCAAAAGGATCCAATCAAATCAATTTCAACCTTATACTATTACTATACTATACCAGAAAAGGATGCGGTGTGGATGGAGTCGTTGACGACAGCAGCAACGTCACCTGTCTGTGCTCTTATCTAGTTGACAAGTCATTCTCTACAATACTATTAGGGATATATAGGCTGTCTTTTAATTTCGATTCCTACTAGGGACAGTGATGTGAATGATTAAGTTTGTAATAAAGTTTCCATCTTTATAGGATAGAATTTCCAACCTCGTTGATATTTAGGCACGGATAGTTCTCCCACTTATTCTGCTGGCAGAAAATTTTACAACGTCTAACTCTTGTTCCTCCGTATCCTATACCGTTTCTACCGGCAGAATATGAGACCCAGTTCTCGGCCACGAGCCTATATTTCGTCCCCGCTTGTGCCTTTTCTGCCGGCAGAAATTTACTACTAGTATTAGCAACCTAGTTCTCGGCTACGAGCCCATATTTGGTCCCCGTTACCGTGCGCTATATACCTTTTCTACTGGCAGAAATTACTGCCTAGTGTAAGTGACCCAGTTCTCACCATAAGCCCAGATCTTATTTTTACTACCTCAGGCTTCACAGCTTTTCCAATCTGCGCCCGACCAACAATCCTAGCATCAAAATTTTATTACGGCGCTAAAGATAATCTCTCTTTTATGTACCAGGCCGTATTTTGAGAACGACTAGACCTACTAAGAAAAAAACCTCATACTACTACTTATAAACAGTCCCAGGGTGTTAATGATCCGTAACTTACTTACGGACAGCTCTACATTATTCCCGGAGCTTAAGGGCGACGTTAACCTGGAAGATCTTAATAATTATCCGTTAGATTTCTATACTTCCTCGGACCACTACGTGTATCTATGGCGGCGTCCAGGCTTGGTAATGGGTGCCCGCACTTCTCAAAGTGTCGAGCCCGGCTGTATTGCCAGCGGCAATCTGGTTACTTATACCAAGACCTAGCTCGAGGCCGTCCGGCAAGCTGGCGCCGCTAAACGGGGGCTGGCGCTAAAGACCCCGACTTGCCAACCCCCCTGAAGAAAGCCAAGAGGTTACGTTCGCCGAGGCCGAACGGGAAGCCAAGCGACGGTTTAAGACACCACCCCTGGCCACAAACATGCACCTGAGCTCCCTCGAGCTAGTGCAGATTGCTACGTCGTAATGGACATTATTATAACTGGCCCATCAAGTCCCACTGGCATCCCCGTAGCGAGTAGCGGCAGGGGCCCGGCCGGGAAGGGCGACGGCAACGATGTCAAAATGCTCAAGCCCCGATACCTAGACGCGCTTGATGGCTGCGACTTCGATAACCTCCTCTGAGCGCTCTCGGAGGAAAGCTGAGCCCGCGGCCTGTCCCAGGCCAGGCGCCTACACCAACGCCGACAGCGCACCTGGCCTCCCGTGCCGGAGCTTTGCCCCCTCCCTGGCAACGGATCTTAGCTGTAAGTTGACACCTAGGCTGCGATTTCGATTTGTCTGCTGTGGCCTGCCGTCGAGTTTTTCTAATCCCCTGTATGCTTAATATTCTACACTGTAGGAGATAAAGTCGTTGAATTATAGCTACCAGTGCCCTGAAGCTCAGAAGAGTTAATGTATAGTTAGTGCTTTTACAATTGCTGTGGGTGCATTGCTAAATCTGTATCGTTTGCCTATTGTTTTATGTGTACTGTATGAAACATGCTAAGATTCAGACAGATGTGTAAGGGCTCTGCTGGTGGCTGCACGTCAAATGGCAGAGCCAGCGTTAAGCGCTAAGTGTGATACGGTTAGGCCACCAGTGGTTGTGGCCGCGGCGTGGAACAAAGATGTGGCCCTGTGGGCGCTGAATAAATCTATTCTGAATGTACTACCTCTCGCCATTCACCTACCTCATCAACGCCGTCCTCTCAGTCGGTCTGTCTCACACACAAGTGCACTGCGCCGACATCGAGCTCCTGTCGTTCCAGCCCACAAACGGCACGACTTGCGGGTATATCTCCACCCGCGGCGAGTATCTTGTCGACGGCCAAGCCACAGGAGAGTGCCAATACTGTCCGATTGGGGAGACGGATGTTTATTTGGAGTTTCTGAAGATTCGCTACGGTGGTAGATGGCGTAACTTGGGTCTTCTGTGGGCGTACACGGTATTCAACGCACTGGCTGCTGTTGGGGTGCATTGGCTTGCAAGGGTGCCGAAGGGAAGCAAAAAGGCGGGGCGAGTTGAGACGGTGGAAGGGAAGGGAAAGGGGGAGTAGATTACACGTGGAGATTATATATGGACAGATAATGGAAGGAGGGAAAAGGGGTGTATATTACACGTGGAAATGATATAAGGGCGGGTAATGGAAGGGGAGGGTTTGCACTGTATCTTTAAAAAAAAACGTTTTGGGACGTCTCAGGGGTATAAACACAGCCTAGCATCTTGGAGGAGTATTGCCGTTTGACGAAATTGCAATACAAATCTTGAGGCAATCCAAACTTGGAATGCGGTTCCACTGGCACTCTCTCAGTGTGACTCGAGCCTCTCTGGTCTTTCTGGCGTACGATCATCTTGAGGGGTCCGCACTAGAGCGCCTTGCGCTTGGACCAGGCTAGTCACGTGACAGACGCCCACTTCGCGACAGACATCCGTCCCCAACGGTTGAATGACCTATCCCCAGCTTCTTCATCTCATAATGCAGCTTGTTACTCAGAGAGGTCGCATGTGATGTGCAACCAACCCCTCTCCATACAGGGCAACCTCCACGACAACGACGGCGCGGGGCACACACCACGATAGTCTTGGCGACGACGCCTCACGGAGAAACCCAGCAAATAAGCGACGAATCTTGAACCGGTGACGCGTTTGCCTGGTGATCACATTCTGCGCCGGCTACATCATCACTGCACGGCGGCAGCCCATTCGTCATGGTGTCGGGGATTCCTCTTGAAGTGAGGGGCTGCCTCTGGGTGTACAGCATGACAGAGCTCAGATTTCTACTGTGAGTGCGGAGTCGGCTCTCACCGGTTTGCAAATGCGCCACCTAACCTAGCGAGACAGACAGGATAAAGATGTTGGTCGGAACCGATCCAGATCTCTGCGGCCACCATGGTAACTACCTAGACGCCGTTGGCTCTGATCACAATAACTGCTTGTCACCATGTATACCTTCATTCTCTCCCTCGTCCTCGTCATCGCTCTGTCCTTGGCGGACCCGCTTCACGAGCAGGACACACTGCTCTGGATGCAGCAACCGGTGTCCAGCATCAACGGCTTCTTCCAGCAGCCGTGGGTGTGCGGGGGATCGAATCCCGGCGTTCAAGACATGCGGGAGTTCCACTTCAACTGGCACTGCGGCAACCCTGACAACGGCCCAGACAACTTCGGCAACCGCTTCTTCGGTTTTCACAAGCAGTTCCTGCAGGGATACAACTCGTACCTGGCATCGGTTGGGTCGCCGCGAGTGCAGGTGTGGGAGCCCAGCCCGGGAAAGGTAATCCCGCCTAGCTACCAGGGCCGGCCGCGCGACACGCCCTGTCGCTTGTGCCAGGCCATTCCGCGCGAGTGGCTGGCGCCGCCGGATGGGACGCTCAACACGTTCCGTTCGGCAAACGCACTGGGGTCAGCCCTGATCGGCTGGCACAACGATAACCACGTCTTTGTGACGAGGGCTAGCGCCGACGCAGGGAGTACTGGCCGGTGCAGCGGCGGGCGTCCCGACATGGGGTGTCCGGCCTGGAGCCCCAACGACCCAATCTTCTACCCGTACCACCACGTGTTTGACGAGATCCAGGACAACTGGCGAACACTGCAGCCGACTGACGTGGCTATTGTGCTGGACCGGTCCGGGAGCATGGCGCTGCCGGGGACGAGCGGGTCAACGCGACTCGAAGCAGCCAAGTCGGCCGCAGCTCTGTTTGCTGAACTGGTTGAGGAAACGGGCGGCCACAAGATTGGCATGGTTTCCTTCGCGACCCAAGCCAGCGGCAGCCCGGACATGCCACTCACCGACCCCGCTGCGGCGCCGGGCGTGTTGGCGGCAGCGCTGGCGAGGCTGACGGCAGACGGCATGACCAGCATCGGTGACGGGCTGATCAAGGGGCAGGTGCTGGTGGCCAGCGGGACCGAGGAGCGCAAGGCAATCTTGTTGATGACGGATGGCGAAGAGAACACGGCGCCGATGATCCGCGACGCCTATGGGCCGCTGGGAGACACCACGCACGTGTGCTCCATCGGTCTAGGCACGTCTATGACGCTCAACGGGCCCAAGATGAGCCAGTTAGCCGAGCGCCAGGGCGGCATCTACATCAGCACTCCCAACGACCTCGAACTCAAGAAGTTCTTTGTCTTTTGCTTCGCCAACATTTTTGATAGCTTCGTGGGCGAGGATCCGCTCGACGTGCTCGAGGCAAACGAGGTGGTCTCGGCACCGACCGTCCATCGCGCTGTTGGTGACGAGAAAATCACTTTTATCTTGGGCTGGGACAACGAGACGTCCCCACTGCGCCTGGCTATCACCACACCATTGGGCAGCGTGCTGGATCTTAGCGCGCCGGGCGTCACCTCCAAAGTCGGCCCATCGTGGCACATTGTGCGTGTCAAGACGCCCTACTTTGGCGAGACGGATGGCGCCTGGACGGCGCGGGCAGTGCGGCCTGTTACCTCGTTCGTCAACGGGTTCACATCACGGTCGTTTGTCAACGCTTCATCCGGGCTGGAGCTCTTCCGCGCCCAGCTGTCGGCGCTGTGTGGCGGGAGTCCCAAGAACTGCCGCCACATCTTGTACTATGAAGACCAGCCTCCCAACCCCCTCGACTCGTTTAATACTCGGTCGTCTATCTACGCCGACGGTCTCGCGCAGATGACAGGCCGTGGCATCCTCGGCAATGTCACTATGACTACCAACGCCACCGAGTTTGACTCGCTGCTACGCGAATTTGAGCGATACGATCTGCTGGTGTACAGCTCGCAGTTCACCAAATCTGCGCAACCGTACGATGCGCGACTTGCCGAGATCTTGTGCGCGCGTCTCCTCAAGAGCATTGTCAGCGACAACCGCGGCACCACCGTCCCTGGCGCCATCGACATTCTCAAGTGCGCGGGCGCCGGCCCCGGTCCGAGCAGCAGGGAATACACCCATCTCTACCCGGCCACTTCGTCCTTTCTCTCTCGCCCCGCTGAGATCCAGCAGCCCCCCGACGTGCCTTTCCCTCCCCACCCGCTCTTCCCTGGGGACTCCCGCCGCTCCTCGGTGCAGGCAACCTATAACAATGACTCGAGATACCCAGCCGTGATCGCCGTCGGCGCAGCCCTCGCCTCGCGCCAAGATTACTTTATCACCATCCTCACCCGCGGCCCCGCCAAGGTCAAACCCTGGCTCTACCGCAACAACACCTACACGCTCGAGGACCTGCACCCGACTTTTCGTCTGCCCATCACGCACCGTCCACCGTGTGGCTTCTCCTCCGTCAACGCCACCGTCACCATCACTCGCCCCTTGGCCAGCACGTCCAACTTGACCCTGAACGCCAACGCTCCCGCCTCCATCACCCTCGCTGGTGACGCCCTCGGGCCCCGCGCCGCCGCTGCCCAAGCCCTCGGTCCGGACCGCGCCGCCCCGCCCACGGCAGTTGTGGAGCTGCCGCTCTGGGACGACGGCACGCACGGCGACACCGTAGCCGGCGATCACTTTTACGAGACCGCCGTGCCGCCTGAAATGATACGCTTCGACGGGGAGTACCACCTGCATGCGCGCTTCCGCCTCTGCACAAGCAACTGCGGCAGCGGGACATGCGACGCAAAGGAAACTTGTGTGCTTCGCGAGGCGCACCAAACCGTCTTCGTCACGGCTAGCATGGTGCCGTCCGGGACAAAGGTTTCTGTGCAGGACTTGGGGGGTGGCGGCGGGGGACGGGTAAGGGCGAGTGTGAGGGTCACGCCTGGTGATGCGGGGGGTACGCTGCTTGGGCCGGGGTTTGCGGATGAGCTTGTTGTCACGCAGGTTGGGGATGTGGTTGTTGAGAAGGTGGGTGAGTTTGATGGGCGGGGGACATATGAGATTTTGGTCAATTATGTGAGGGGTGCGAAGGTGGTTGTTGCGCAGTTTGGGCGGCCTGGAAATGGGGTGACGGTTGCTTTGTCCTAGGTAGACCACGGTTGGAGGAGACTTGGGGTGGTTGGGCAGTATGGATTATAAATGTAATTAGGGGTCTTACCCTCTGTGGAAAAACCTTGTCGCCCGCTCAGAGGCTTGGTTCGTTGCCGAAACGTTGAATTGTCACTGACATACCTTGGCAAAGACCCATTCTCTGTCCAGAGATGCATCTCCTTCCCTGATCTCAATGTAGCTGGCTGGGTAGTCGACCCAAACCCTGTGGGCGGAACTTGGTCCAAGAAGGCTGAGGCTTTGGTCCACACCCAAAGCCAGCCAGCCTGGTGTAGGATATCAGATGAAACGTGGGCTGTTCTCCACCACCATTCCCCCTCCCTTACCAAAGCCGTAAAAAAGCTGCAAAAAAAGGGTGTGCTGGGGTTCGAACAAAGATTCCGAAGATGCTTTGTTTTTCCCGACGGGTTGGTGTGATTAGTACCAACCCAGGCTCCACCACCAGAGCTAACCAGACCAGCACGTCAGCAGCTGACAGAATGTGAGGATATATACCTACCCAGGCCACGGAATTCAGACAGCTAGGCGTTTTCCCATTTTCAGCCCAATGCAAAACATTGCCCTTATAGCATTTTGACTCTCTAAAACAATGCCGCTAAATACAGGCTGGTTTCCTGCGACGAATCTGGGCACACGAAATTTCCTTTTCCGTCCGTCATCCTGGGTTGGGGTGAGCTGTGGCTGATTTGTCCTGAGCTTTCCCTGATTCTTCCCTGAGCTAGGGTGATCCCATACGCCGCCACCGCACAGCCTTAAGGGCCCGTTTCCAGTCCCCCCTCCCAAGCCAGCTCCTCACCTGTAGCTGTAACCATAGTATCTTTTATCTTATAGCTTGGACCTCCGTGGAGGATGATCCCTGGGCGGGACCCGAGGGGGTTACGGGGGTAGAGACCTATATGGATTTTAGCAGTGACGAAGATGTCGGATTTGTTATTGCTGTTGCAGATCTTGAAGGTTTTGAGTATGGTGGTGAGGTTAAGGGAGTCGTAAATGGTGTAGGTGTTCGTTTATAGTGGGTGGGAAGGCGTGGGGAGTTTTATGTTGGAAGGGGTGGTATAAAAGGGTCCCTTATTTTATCGTGGGTACGATGATAGTATCTATACTGTTATGTCGTAAGGTAACTTATACTGTGATCACTCCACGTGGCTCCACCGTGCGGCACGGTGACCCCTCACTAGGGGCCGTCCCGGCCTGTAGGTTGTCACAATTTGGGACCGTGGTTGGAAACTGCTGGGAGTCGATATTGCCCTAATGGCCCAGAATATACCAGTATATACCCTGGGATGGTATATAATACCCTAGCTTGAATTTTAGGATAGTATATAATATACTAGCACCGATAGGATGTTCCACTGTATACTAGCATATAATAGGATGTCTTAAGATAGATTACTAGTATATACCCTGGGATAGTATATAATGTCCTATCTTAGAGGAGGTTATTAGTATTACCTGATATAACGAGACTGTTTTTACCTATCGATAGATTAGAAATTCAGATAATCTTTAAGGGTTTAGAGCTTTAAACCACAGGTAAAAAAAAAGTCCCCCCTATTTTAATCTCTATTATAGAGGGGTGGGGTTTGCATAGTAATGAAGATATTGGAGCGTTAAGGCACAATTGTTAGACGTGTTAGACATATTAGGATATAGTGGAGCACTGCTAGTAAAAGTTAAGGCGAGATAACAGCCTAGTTATCTGTAACGAATTTAAGTATGCGAAATTCCCTTTTTCGTTCGTTATCCTGAGCTAGGGTGAGCTAGGGTAAGCTGTGGCTCCCTTAATTCTTCCCTAAGTTAGGGTGATCTTATACGCCGTTACTATACAGCTTTAAAGGCCCCTTTTTAATCCCCCTTAGTTAAAGTTTCCGATTTATGGAAAGCAGATAACGCGTAACCTGTAAGGATAGCTCCTAGGTATTAATTCCAGTTATAATGTATATAAGTACTAAGTGTATATATAACTTGTCCTGGGAGTGTAACGACTTACGGGTTGACACTTAGGCTGGTGTGGGCTGGGAGGGGCTGACACGCGGAACGGTCATTAGGCTAGGGGTATAAAGACCTACATACCCCTGTAATTAATTAAGAGTTGCTCTGTCTTAGTAACGTGCTTTATAACAAAGTAAGGAAAACACTGCAGAGCAGTGCTCTATCTTAACAATACTAAAAGATAGAGCAAGGTATAAGTTACATCACTGCTAGCTAGTATAAAATACCATTACGGTAGTATAATAGAGTGTAAGGATTTAGGTTCCTTATGTAAGTAATTCATTATTTATTATATCTTATTATTCAGACTCTTATCTGTGTATTATAAAGACAGCAACCTACAGTGATTATTATAGCTGTAAGGACTTACTTTAACATAACAGTCTCTTAATTATCTTAACCTTAAGGTACTTGCCTTACGTTCCGATGTAACGCTTATATTACGATCTTATCTTAACCCTTTTAAGGTATAGGTTGTAACACTACCTTACAGAAGGCTAGTGCTTTCTTAAGCGCGCTCCTGCCTAACTGATAATGGGGTATCCCTAACCGGTAATTACTAATAAAGGGTAAGCTGTCAGGGTAAAACTATTGTAGTATTAGTAGTAACGGCGTGAAAAGATAAGTAAACGAATATTATAATCTATTATAGCTAAGACTATATCCCGGATCTGCTTATAAGACGGGCCCGCTGTAGATAGAATTTATATTATAATAATTTGCGGAAAGGTAAGGGCCAGGTTTGGGACTGTTAGTCTGTGCTTTATCTGCCCAGTGCTTAAGTGATATAGTGAAACTGTTATAGGGCCTAATTATAAGCCCGTTCGCTAGAGTGCCGAGTGGCGTTAGACTACTCGCTAGGCGTTACAGCTTTTAAGCTAGTCTTAAGCCTGAATTTTAGCCCAGATTATACTAGTATATGCCTTAAGATAGTACATAATACCCCAGCTTGAATTTTAAGGTAGTATATAATATCCCAGCTTAGAATCTAGGATGGTATATAATATACCAGCATAAATAGGATATTTTAAAATATATTAACAAATGCCTATTATCTTTTTAATTATAACAGAAAGGTATAGGACAATCTTATTTCCTTACTTTTACTTAGCTACATAAATCTAGTGACTCTTCTTAATACCTTAACACTAAGCCAGTCTCTAGGCAGAGAGAATCTCCGCCACAGCAGCTACGTTAAGTCTAAATATATCTCCTAGATCCTTATTAACAAAACTCTATATCCTAAAGACTTATTAGTGCTTTATAGGCAAATTAGTCATTTACCTAAATTTGCAGCTAATACAGATGCCCTAACCGACTCTGTCATCCTAATAACTTTTATCTTTCTTAACCACCACTACCCTTACATTTAAGATAACTAAGTGCCCTAAGCTTGCGATCTTACAGCCTTACACCCTTACAGTCCCGCTAGAAGTCCTCACAGTCGTAAGGCTAATAGTTACCATAATTACTGCAGATAATATTAAAATTAACACACTAAACACACTTATGGTATTTCTTATAACCTTAATAAAGCTCTCTTTAACCTTTTACTAGTGGCACTTATAATAATTAGCCTTATTAAAGCCTGTATAAAAGGCGTGTAGCTTGATAAACATCTTATTATAAGTTAGAAACATAATAGATTTAATATTTAACAATCCCCTCACGGCTAGTTAAAGAAGAATCTCCTAATTTAATTAATAATTAATTATAACAGCCTTTTTAAAATTGCTGGCGTCGCTTCGTTCGTCATTCCGCGACGGCCCTTCGCTACGCTACAGGGCGCTCCATTCCTCACTTTCGCTCCTGGTAATTTTGGGGTGGGGTATTAAGCTTATTTAAATAAGTTCAGCGAACAAAGCGACAGAAACCTGTCCGCAGGCCAATACATCTATTTAAAGAGATAAAAGAATAATTAAAAATAAATCTTACTTTTTAAAGCCTCATTTTTTACGATTTAAAGACTTTATTTTATA
>Ga0247760_1000568_pt1 | contig 39436 bp, 36 predicted proteins | sample UWRJL171409R4_FD_179936 | JGI IMG/M metagenome (GOLD analysis project Ga0247760, IMG submission 179936) | Plant litter microbial communities from Arlington Agricultural Research Station in Wisconsin, United States - UWRJ-L171-409R-4 | ecosystem: Environmental > Terrestrial > Plant litter >... | reverse complement strand
TTTTCACAGATAGAAATAGAAATAGTATAGTGGTAAATAGCGTAATATAAATTAAAGAGGTTCCCAGTTCGAATTGCATTTGTGAAAGTGAAAAAAAAACTGTAAATTGTAAATTGTAGAATAAAGCCTGTAAACCCTATAGAATAAAGCCTGTAAACTCCGTAAAAGAAAGCCTTTAAACTATATAAAATAAAGTCTTTAAATCTTAAAAAATAAAGCTTTAAAAAGTAGGATTTATTTTTAATTATTTCTTTATCTCTTTAAATAGATGTATTGGCCTCCAGACAGGTTTCTGTCGCTTTGTTCGCTGCACTTATTTAAATAAGCTTAATACCCCATGCCAAAATTGCCAGGAGCGAAAGTGAGGAATGGAGCGCTCCATAGCGTAGCGAAGGGCTGTCGCGGAATGACGAACGAAGCGACGCCAGCAATTTTAACTTATTATAAATTAACTAAGATACTATCTATTATAATACATTAAAAGTTACTTAATACCTTTATTTAAAATATACCTTTTACCTCAGTAAGCTGTGTATTTTACCTTATTTAAGCTTCTATTTACATCTTAAACTGCAAGTATATTATATACACTGCTTATATATTAATCTGTATTATGAAAAGTTACACTGATTAAGGTTATAAAAATATTTATTAAGTAAACATTATAACTAATAAACTTAAAGTATAATTACTATTTTACCCTTTATATTACATAATAAACTATACAAAATTCTTAATAAAACGTCTTATAGTTAGCACTTAAATACTTAAACTTAAGGGGTTAAATCCTTATAATACATATCAGTTTTTATAAGATTTATAACATAATTTTAAACTTATCCTTATATTAATTCGGGAGTATTTTAATACTATTAATACATAAGATTCTAACAAGTTATTAAGTTTAAAATTAAGTTAATTTATATTAATAAATATCCTTAAGGATCCTCTTTACTATAACCTTTTTCTTAAAAGGAAAGATACTTATAAATTATAAAAACGACTTCGTTAATCTTAATTTACTTAAAATTAATAAATATAATATTTCTTTAAGAAAGTTATTTAAATAGCCTGTAGATATTATAAAAAATGTAAATAAAATAAGAATTATGTTAAAATATAAGCATTACACTATTATAAATGGTATTAGAAATCTGGAATATGTGTAAGTTAACTATCTTTATATATATATTATATATTAATAACTAATGTAAATTTAATAAAGAAGATATTTATATATAATATTTAAGAGAATCCTATATATCTAAGTTTATTAATAAGATAACTAATAAGCTTTAAGCAAGTCTTTTTTATATCGAAATTTCTACAGCTTTAGAATTCTATTTAGTACCGCATAATCTAATAATATATATTAAATGTTAGTTAAGTCCTAAGCCTACTTTTATAAACTTAATAAAAAAGCTGTACTATTAAGCTATAGGTATTTATTACCGTAGTGATAAGGTATAATATATACATTCACTATTATATATATAAACGTTAATTATATAATATAAAGATAATTCCTTTTTAAAAACAGTTATTATATCGGCAAATTCTATAAATTCAGTAATTAATATCAGCATTAGTAACGAAGTTAGAAAGTAAGAGCATCTTAGTAACTGCCTATATATACTTAAAGATTTATTTTATAATTAAAGTTTTAATTATATATTTAGTGTAAAGGATTATTAAGCTCTTAAAATAAATGTAACGTTAGATAACAAAACTGTAAAGAGTATAGAGATATTAAAGCTAGATTATAAAGCTGAGTTTAGGATAGACTGGGAGTTTAAATAGCTCGAGGACGTTCTTAATACCTTAAGATTAAAAGTATAATAGATTATGTTACTAAAGAGGCGATTATAAGCTATAACATAACTATAAGTGTAAGTAGATATATTAAAGTGTGAATTCCCTGTTTAAATAGTTTTAAATCTAATAAACTCTAGCCCCCGCTACCTTAAAGCAACTGTTAGATGCAGTTACCCTCCACTGCTACGTTGCCAGTTTCAGCCCCGTTTAGCTTCGTTCAGCCACTTAGAGCATTATTCAGCTCCGTGTAGCCACTCCACTTAGATCCAAACAGCTGCTCCATTCTTAATATTCTTAGATCTGGCCAGAACCCCCTTCTTTCTGACAATTATTAAGGTTGATGCTAGAGCAGAGTTTACGGTTTTAAAGGCTAGTTACTTGCGGAAGTAATATATACTATATTATATTTTAAGACCTGGTTTTAATTCCTCACCCAGGAGTTTCATGTTCACTTTCTGCAAGCTTATACTAAGTTTTCAAGGCGGGCTAGTTACTTACAGAAGTAATATACACTATAATATAATACAGTATAACTAAACATATAGTAGGATATCTTTTAAATTTTAAGTTATAATTAGGGTGCCTTGCCGCTAGCATTTACAACTTTATTCTTAAGTGTTAGATTTACAGCTAATTATATATAACTCTTGTAAACTTATTATTAAAAACCTATATACAGTATAAGGTGAATTAAATATCTTTAAATATTAAATCCAGCAGGTGTACTAATAACAGGCTGTTAATAGGCTGCCGGTCCACGTATACCTTTAAAATACCCGACTTCCAGATCTATAACTCAATATGGATATTACACTTAAGCACGCACTTAATAGCAGGCATTATATTACAGTCTCCCGTAAGGATAATAAAGATTATCTTATCCTTTTTCTTAACAGCTTAAAGGTTATAAAAGTGCTGGACCTTAAGGTTAGCTTTTACTTATAACTTAACGGCTTCTATAGTGATATTAACTAATATGGAGTTATAACCTTATTTTCCTCACTACCGTAGGTATGGTTATAGATGCTGGTTTTAAACTGGTTCTTTTTAAAGACCTTCTAGATTATGTCGTTAGGGTTAGGGCGGGAGCTGTAGAGGAACAACGAGCCCTAAGTACAGTCCTTACACCAGAGCCTCTTTAGCAGCTTATTAACATTAATAGGGAGATATAAGTTACATTAGCTCTCTTTTAACTTAGATATGTAGCCGTTACCTAATACTGTAGACTTTTAGGCCTAGAGGTTAAGGTTATTAATAAAAGTAATGTACGTCTCTTTAGATATTATAATGTATTCTGTTTTAAGAGGGTATAAGAATAAATATTAAGTAAGATGGCTTTAAATAACAGATTAGTAGTAAGCCTTTGCACTAGAGGTTGGGTGGCTGTAGCAATCTGCTAGGTGACTTTAATTTACGCCTCGATTGGCTTCTAACTAGAGCTTGGAGAGTATAAGGTAATATCCCTAGTAAGAACTATAACGTGCAAGCTATTATATTCTAAGCCTAACAGGCCTATAAGCCTATAAGAGTAATTAATTCTAATAATTATTAATAGCAGTAACTTATTAATAAGTGTAAAGACCGGAAGCTATTAAGTTATTAATAACTAAGGAGTAGAAAATAAAATGCTAATTATAATAAAATTAGCTTTATTATTAGAAACTAATAAGCTATATATAATCCGTTATTAAATATTAGAATTCTGTTAATAATTAAGACTTAAAACTAATAATATATTTATAATGTATTTAACTAGTTTTTAAAAACAAATATATCACTTATATACCGTTTTTAAGAATAGCGACTTTAGTTAGGGTTAAATTAGATAAGCTATTAATAAAAGGTCGCATATGGAGGTTATTTACCCTACTATACGCGCCTTCTTCATTATATAACAATTTTACAAATTTAACTACTAAACTTACGCTTATAAGCCTTTTAGTGTTAATCCCTTTACAGTCTTAAAAACAGAATGTAAGTGATGTATTAGTTTTTAAAAAAGAGTTAAATAAATTATAAACATATTATTAGTTTTTAATCTTAATTATTAATAACATACTAATGTTTAATAACAGATAATAAATAACTTATTAATTTCTAGTAATAAGTTAATTATAATGCCTAATATGTTAGTTTCTAATACTTAATTATTAATAACTTAATAATATCTAACTTTTACTTATTAATAAGTTGCTGTTCCTAAAAAAGCAATATAAGTGATATATTAGTTTCTAGTAATAAGTTAATTATAACGCCTAGTATGTTAGTTTCTAGTACTTAGTTATTAATAACTTAATAGTTTCCGGCTTTTACGTATTAATAAGTCGCTATTTCTATAAACGGTATATAAGTAATGTATTAGTTTTTAAAAACAAGTTAAATAAATTATAAACATATTATTAGGTTCCGGTCTTAATTATTAATAATATATTAATGTTTAATAATAAGTTATAAATAACTGATTAGTTTTTAATAACAAGTTAATTATAACGCCTAACATGTTAGTTTCTAGTACTTAGTTATTAATAACTTAATAGATTCCTAGTTTCTAATTTAATAGTTTCCAGTTTTTATACTTATTAACATGTTACAGTTCTTAAAAACGGAATTTAAGCAATGTATTAGTTTTTAAAAACCAGTTAAATACATTATAAATACATTATTAATTTCCTATCTTTATTATTAATAATTACTAGTTTTTAATAACGGATTATAAATGACGGATTAGTTTTTAGTAATAAGTTAATTATATTATAACTAGTTTTCTAATTTTTAAAAATAACTTAATACTTTCTTATAAGAATAAACAACTTATAAATTCTTAATAGTAAGTAAATTAATAATACAGTAACAAAAAAAGCTATTATTATATAGTTAGGTTTAAATATAAAGTTAGTCCCTAACATTATATTATTTATAGCTTTTTATTTCTCGTTTTAAAAGTGTAGAAAATATTAATAATTAAAAGTTAAAACTAATACCTTATTAATAATATAATCTTATAAAGACTAGAAATTAACTAACCGCTTATAATTTAAATAATTTGTTATATAATAAGCTATTATTACTCTTTTAAATTTTAATATATTTTAAATATTTGTTAAATTCTAGCTACAGAGTACCCTATAGGCTCACTGTACTACAGGGGCCTCCACTACGTACCCTATAGTGTAGAAGGGTTCCAGAGGATTCTAACCCACCCCAGGGCCCCCTAGGGCCCCTGGAGCACTCCGAACGTTCTGGAATTCAGAGGGGTGGAACCCTCCTGAAACTAGTAGAGTTACTGCCCTACAGAATTAACTAGAACACTACAGTAGCCACGTTAGCCATTACGTTAACAGAACCACATATAATGGTTTAAAACAGTATTAATTTATTATTATATTAGTTAGTTACACTTTACAGAAGGCTCTGGAACTTTTCCAGAGCCTCCACAGCCTATAACAGGCCTTCTCCTCTCCTGTAAGCAATTCCATTCTTTTCCAGTTATTCACAAAGCACTTCCTTCCAGATCCTCTCGTTCTGTAGTGTTAAGATTCACTGTAGCAACCTATTTTACAGTGGCACTGCCCTGTAATACAGGCCGTTCGCTTAGTTCTTACAGCGCCTACAGCGCTGTAGTTCGGCTTAGACTAGTACTGCACTTCTTCCTCTAAGCCACAGCCCTGACCTACAGGCCTGTGAATTCCTGTAGTTTAATAATATTAAATGTTAATTTGTTTAATAAAAGACTTTTAATATTATTCCTTTATATATAAGTTTAACATTAAACTATTTACGTTAAGTTATAAGTTATTAATAGCTTTTTCCTAAATCGGTACGTTATTAATATTAGTTATTAAGTTAAATTAATTATTACTTATATTATATAATTTATAGTAAGATTATATTAATAATATTAAACCTTTAAGTACTTTACTTTACATATACGTCTTTCTTATTAATCCTACTTCACCTTAATAAGTAATTTATATAAAACTACTATAAGTTATGTTTTAAACACATTACTATTTTATTAATTATAAACCTTAAATATAATTAGTTTAACATTTGAATTTCACTAAGGAATATTTACACTTATAATCCTTTATTACTATCGTAGCGAATGTTATCCGTTTCCAGTATATACAGTCTCCTTTTAACATTCTCCTATCTTTATATGCTTAATCTATTTTAATTAATAGATTTCTTCCTTTCTGCTAAGCTATCCTTCTATTTAAGTTTTTTTATATCATACGTGAAAGTTCCCATCCCGACTTAACCACGGTTATCAGCCCCCTAAATACTATAACTGTTATAAGTGTTAAAGGAATAGGTATCTTAATATAAAAGTTAAAGTTAAGTGAATAGGATAGTATTAAATAATATTATGGTTTAATTATATATTAGTATATTTTATAATAATTAATATCAGCTTAGCTTTATTAAATTTAATACTAAATTTCTTTTTAACATTTTATTTTTAATAACGGACTTTTATATAATATTATATATAACATTAGGAGCTTATCTTAAGTATATATATAGACCTTAACGGACGTACTGCTAAATAAACAGAAAGGTTAAATAACTAGCTAAAACGCCTCTCTTTATTAATATGGTAAGGAAGACTATTAAAAGCACGACACCTCTTAAGGCTATAAGGGCTAAAGGACCAGATAGAAAATTTATAAAGAAAAATAAAAAAACCGACAAACCTAATTATAAATAACAAGCTGAGAATAATGGTAATCAGAAGCCTACAGCTTATAAAGAACCCCCCCCTGTTAATATTAAAGTGAGAAATATTAATAAAAATATAAAATATCGCCGTCTTAAAGTCAGACCTATATATAGAAGACATTAAAATAATAATCAGACTTATAATAATAAACAGCAATATAAGGGGCTTAGTGCTGATAAATATAACTAGGAATATGAAATTTACCGTCTATTAGAGCGGAGAGGATAGAGTGATAATTAAAGGGTTAGACGTAATATTAAGAAGGAGGACTTAAAAGAGGAGAGAACTTATAAGGACTGTATAGATAGTGATATAAATATACCTTAGGCATAACCAGCTGTAATATTTAACCCATTTATTACCGTTAACATTAAATTAAGAAGACCTGGAATTTAAATATTTACTAAAGCAGATAATGAAATAAATAAGTTACCTTACTTAAAGCTTCGTTTAGTTTTATATTTATCACAGTAACTGTCTTTAAAAGAGCTATAACTAAGTAATAGTATAATAACGTATAGTAAAGTAACCTTTTTAACTTAAGAACTTTACCCTATTAAGGAGTAAAAAGCCACACCTATTATTATAAAGCCGGGTTAAAATAATATTATATTAGTTAAAGATTTTAAAAGGTTAATTAGAACCCTAATATATATAAGGATTCTAGGAATTACATTAAGGGGGGAGTTATTTGTTACATTAAAATGTTTAAGTAAATATAACATTAAGTAATGTTATAAGATTAAAGGATCCAATTACTTTAAGAAGAAATTTCTATACCTAGATAATAAAGGTATTTAATTTATTAAAAGGAATTTATCCACTTTAGTAAGCTGTGAGTAGATAGAGTTTAAAGTTAATAACGTTACGTATAACGACTAAAAGAAAAGTGTGGGAATTCTTAAGAGGGCACTTTAATAGGACATAACATTTTACTAAAGTAAGTTAAATCTAGTAAAGCGCTGGGGTGTTAAGAAGGTATAAGCCCTAATTATAACGTGAATGAAAAAGGCAGGTTAAAAACTAATAATAAAGAAAGTGGAAACTGTTAATAATCTTATGGAGGAATTAGTAATGTTAAAACTAGAGGTGGACGAGGAACTAAGGGTGGAGGAGGAACTAGAAACCGAGGAGGAACTGTAAGCTAAGAAGATAATGTAAAAGAATAACTTAATAATATATAAAAAGTAAAAGGAAAAGGTTTAATAAGGCAGTATATAAGCTGTACTATTTCTTATAGTTATCTAGTTATCTTATTTCTTTATAGCTAACTAGTTAAGATAATGGAATTTATATATAAAATACTATAAACTAATATAATTTAACATTATATCTAGATAATAAATAGTCTTATTAGTTAAAGTCGCGACTTTATAATTAAATTACTTTATTAAATATATAAATTACAATTATAAATAATGCCTTATTTAGTTATAGCTGATAATTTCTGATTTTACTAAGTGCCTTATATTATCCTTATCATAAGCACTTTAAAAAAGAATCGTATATTAAGGTCGTGAATAGTAAATTAAAGGACTGAACTTAAAGCTGATGTTTACGTAATAAATTACAGATTGGAGAAAAGCGTTATTATACTTTGCTGTTCTTATAAATGCAGCTAAGAAGGTAAATACTAAGTAATAAATACATAATATATTCTATATAGTAATTTCTAGTTATTAATTACCTTATGTTAAACTTCAGGAACCCACAGGCCTGTAGTACAGGGCTGTGACTTAGAGGAAGAAGTGCAGTACTGGACCAAGCCGTACTACGGCGCCGTAGGCGCTGTAGGAAGCAAACGAAGGCTTGTATTATAGGGCAGTGCCACTGTAAAAGAGGTTGCTGCAGTGAATCTTAGCACTGCAGAACAAGAGGAACCGGAAGGCAGTGCCTTGTAGAATGACTGGAAAAGAATGATGTTGCTTGCTTGACTAGAACTAGAGACAGGAGAGGGGAAGGCCTGTTATAGGCTGTGGAGGCTCTGGAAGAATTCCAGAGCCTTCTATTACTAATACAGTTCTGGAGGGTTCTGTGGGGCTTGCCCCACAGTGAGTCAGAGAAGTGAAGCCCGAGATTCCAGAGCCTTCTAGAAGGTTCGGCTTCGCAGTGCAAGCCGTAACTGCAGGGTACGCAGTAGTGGAGGACAACTGCTTCCAGCAGTTGCCTCCAGGGCAGCAGGGGCTACTTTGAGTTGTTCCATTCTTCCAGACTTCTCTCTCGACCCCACTTTGGGCTTCAAGTTTACCCGATATTGAACCGATAGAGGCTGAAGCCCGACGCGGGGTCCATCGCTGTCATCTTGACCACGCCTGACGGAGATTTTATCGTCGACCATCGATCCAGAGCTGTGTTTCCCAACGTAACTCTCAGTACCTAAACTAACAAACCGTTTCGACAGGTAAGTGTGAGCTGTGCCTTTTAAGTTCAAGTCGCTAACTACAGTCTGTTCATCCCAGGAGGCCCGCATCCGACCCCGACGTGCGATACGATACCCCGCATTTCAGAGACGAGCTTTGCGGAGGAATGAAAAAGATCCGACACAGATACTCCACTGACGACAAGAGCCTCTCCTTCACTATCGCCCTGATACATTGCTCGAGCCGGGCCGCATCAAACCTCGCGTGGGCCTTCATGGCATCAGACAACCTCGACACGACATTGAACGCCTTTCTTCGCGGTTTGAAGATGGATTCCGACAGCGTCAGATATGCGCTGATGGCGCTCTGCACATCCATCTCCAGCCGGCCGAGCATGACGGCGATAAGACTGCGTTTCGGTCAGAGCACAACTCGAATGTCGAGATTGGGGTCGGTACAGTACCTACCCTCCGGTGTTTGTCCCCCCGATGAGATCAAAAACTTCGCAGGGTTTGGGTGGCTTCTGCGGGTTTATCCTCTCCATCATGGCCTGGAGGATGAGGAGGATGGAGAGTCCGCGCACCCCGCCCCCATCTGAGAAAGTCAAGTTAGAACGCACCTCCATGCTTGTAAACTGCTTTCAATTTCTCTTACCAAGTGACAACATAAATCGAGGTTCCATTTCAACAGTCCCACCAGGTTGCTTCGAAGCAATGACCTGGTGTTGTGCAGTCGCAATCGCGTGTACTTGCAGTAGGTATGGAGTTCGGCCAACCTGTCTAGGGACAGAGGGGTTCAATCCGCGCTTTTATTGGTACACCTCCACCAGCATAATAAACACCTAGCGCGCTACAAGCCCCACCAGCTATTCCGTTTAGGGGAGTGGACCCACAGCAGTTAAAGTATAAAATCACACAGCTAAAAAGACAGCAAATAGAGGTATTAGTACTTTATTAGCCCACTTCCGTTTTCAATGACTATTCGCAGTCTTTTTGGCATCGAATGTACCAGCCGTAAAAGAGGGTCTTCAGGCACTGCCTCCCACGCTCTCTAAATTACTTCTTATAGCTCCTCTAACTGTAAGAACTATAGGTTTGGATATTCCATCTCAACCCATACCTTCATCCACTACTAGAGGTTCTTAATAGGTGATAAATCTGGGCTTTTCGCCGGCTAATTAAGCGTATTTATGTCCAGGGCACGTAATAACCAGCGGGTTATGTAGGCTGTGTGTAAAGAAGTGTTATTATATTAGAATATATACCGTTTCAGTTAGGCCTCTAGAAAACTTTATACGCGTGGAATAATATGCTATTAGTATTTCTCAGCTGTAATACCACCGTATTCTTTTTCCCAGAAAAAACAGGGTCCCTTTTTTACACCTGCTATCGAACCCCAAAACATCCAGCCGTGTGGTTTTTTTCAGACGAGGGTAAAGGCTTTAATGTCCTCAGAATCGTAAATCGTAACCCATTTCTTCCACATTAGTAACGTAATTACCCAGGTCTTGTTAAAAAAAAGAACTTTCTCCTAATCCTTAAAGTTTAGCTATAAGGTTAATTATTTGTAAGTGAAGGCAAAACGTGTAGCTTTGTAGCGGTCGGTAAGATATACACGCCTAGGTTAAACTGCGCGCCTGTAACCCATTGATTATAAAGCTGTACAGATCGCCTTTTCGCCATAATGATTAAAATCTGGAATATACCACTTTAAATCGGGCTATAGCAGATTCAGGTAAGCAGGGTCTAATAGAAGGAACTCGTAAAGGTGTGTTTTCTAAGGCGTATAGAGGACTGGCTTAACACCGTAACGGCCTTATATAAAGGCAGTTAGTCTTACAGCTGTAAAAGTGATGGAAAGAAGGCAAAGGCAAAGGTAAGGTAAGGTAAGGTATACCTTTTTTCTAGGAGTTAAAAGTCTAGTACAGGCATCTTTAACTTGTTGGATCGAATAACCAGTCTTGTTAGTTATTATAATATAAGACTACTTATTATACCTTTACAGCGTTTGAATTTCGACCTTTTGATCGCGTGTTAGTTCTAGTACGTGTGCGGCACGTGGCCGCGTTGTGGGAGTAAAAGCCTCTGGTTGATTAAAATTTGGCTGGCGTAGCTGCTTTACTAATTGCAGTTAGTAGAATCTTTCAGCCGCAGGTGAACTGTAGGTGTTGTAATTATTAATCAAAGCTTGGATATTCATAGCGACAGCGATGTGTAGTATCGTGGAAAACGGTGGAGGTCAGTGGAGTCTCCGCAATTTAGTTCTTGGAAGTACTGGCCCATAGAAACTGCTAGAATGAGTATAAAGAAATCCATTACGTCGATGGCGGCACAGGGGGGTTGCTAGAAACGGAATGGTTGGTGGGGCTTGTAGCGCGCTAGGTGTTTATTATTGTCAGAAGCACTGCACACTGGATTCGGTGGATTTGGAGGGGTTGCAACTGCGTGATTGTGTTACTTGTGTTATATAGCTCTGGTTGGAAGCCAAAGCCTTCTATATAACTGGTTTACAAGATTCAAGCTTCGTCACTATAGTGGCTAAGGCTCACTAGCGTTCTAGCAGTGCCAGGCATCCAGTCAGCTCTGCTGACTAGATGCCCAGGGCCTCTGAACCCCCTTCTTTCTGACAATTATGCTGGTAGAGGTGTATATTTCAGCATTTCTCCTCTTAATATCAGATTATTGATCCTAAAGGAGAAAGGTTATGCCATTTTGGGTCTGTTGGCTGAAAGCTAATCTCCGCTTGGGCTTGCGGCTGAACTTGGAGGCGCCACCCATTACCATTCAGTGCTTGCCAAGGCTGCGAGTGCGCAGGGAGTAAGTAGTGCAGCACTTGTCGATCCAGCTGTACCCGAGGTTGCGCTTCAGAGCCAGTTCGCACGTCTCGAGGATCTTTTGGAGACGTTAGCTGGTGGTTTAGGCGACACCTTTTCATAGTCGCCCCAGGTGTGGGACAGGATTGCGTACGAGCGTTTCTTAGGGTTCTGGGCAATTCGAGATCCTCGGTATTGTTATTGATTAGGCAGCCACAGGGCCAGTGATTCGGACATTCGAGTTAATGCGTCGGAGCGTCATACTTTCGGACTATGAGCCACGAATCTGGGTGCAGCGGCACACGAGACAGATAATAGGCCACGAGCCTTTTCGCGTCGCCCTCGGAAGAAGAAATGCCATAGGGGTAGTTGGGCCTTTTGATCTTTATCGAAGTTGCCGTGGGTGCTCGGTTTGACAAAATAAACTGCACTGCAAAATGATCTCTGGTCCGTGCAGACATACAGGACTAACAGAATTTCCAAATTTCTTAGCGGCATTACTCAGAAACTTTATGGTAAGATCATAGTGAAATGCTGCGATCTGTTAATTAAGTATCGTGAGAGGAGACATAGTGGTAGTCTGACGGTACCTTAAGGTACCTCATATCCTAGCAAGCTGCTGCCCTTTTAAAAGTATTTTCAGGTACACAGTGCAGTTTCTTTTGTCAACCGCCTGCCCCGCTACCCCGCATCGCGACCGCTTTTGTAATCTGCGTCTCCTGTCATTCACGCGATGTCAGTCATTGTAGTAAAGAAAAGAGAGAGGGTGGTTGTACGTTAAAACCATTATTGAGGGCCGCGAAGCTAGCGCGAGCTAAGTATCAGGGGTAGCAGTGCGGCGAAGCTCTCACAAAGTCCGCGCCTTTCCAAGCGTCAGAGGTTACTGAGGATGCGACGCATCGTTCGCAAGTCGTCGAGGTTGATGCAGCACGGTACCGACAAGGCGACGCTTGAGATTTGTGATTGCTAGAGGGCATCCCATTTTCCCCTCTTCTTCTTAACTAGGTACATGGCCTAGCCACCAACATCATCTCCCAGATCGAGGCACCCACACCGTCTAGCAGACCACTCCCACGCGACACCTCACCGATCCTCGTCCGCAGAGCCAGCTTGTCTGGTCTTGCCCCAAGAAGGCTGCCCCCCCGCCCACCAAAGAAACGCGTTCTTCTCATGGTGCCCGCCTCGGGGCTCGCCGTCATGGAGAGTAGTGGATTTGTTGAGTCATGGCATGCCGGACTGTCGCGTCGTCCTTGCGCCCCTCGAGGCGACGCGTGATGCCTTAGTTGAGAAGATGGAAAAGGGGCTTAAGGGCGGCAGTTGGGACCTGCTGCCCGTGAGTCTTCCGAATGTGAGCCAACATGCGGGGTCGTTTCGCTAGATCAACAACCCTGCAACGGCCAGAGCGATCGAATCGTCGGTGGCATACCAGAAAAGGCCGCTTCATGATTCCATAAACCATCAGGCTGAAGCTTGGCTCATGACGACATGGCCGGCAGGATGACACTGCGGACCGGTACGTAATATGTAGTGTGCCGGCATTCCGGTATGCATGCTCCCCTGCTCACGTGGCATGGATGGTAGGTAATATCGCCTCGGATGTGATTTGGCCGTCCGGTGCTAGGGAGGGGCGAGGCTCCGGCGCTGGAAGCTAGGTGCGCTGTCGGCGCCCAGGCCGGGCCGCCGATGGGGCTCAACGGGCCAGTCATGATGATGTCCATCACGGCGTGACGATCGGCACCAGCTCGAGGGAGCTCTGGTGCGTGGACTCGGGGACAGGGGCAGGGGCAGGTGCGACGGAGCCGGGGGTTGTGGGGCCTCGGGACACCGGGCCAGGGGTGGATGTCTTGAACCGTCGCTCGGCTTCCCGTTCGGCATCGGGGAAACGCAACTTCTTGGCTTTCTTCGGGGGTTTCGGCGAGGATGGTGGTGAGTACGACGCTGGGCCTGCGCCACATTGAATATTACGGACTGAAATGGCAGCCTTTCGACAAAACGGGCTAGCTAGCTCCTGATTTCCGATCGCTGAAGTCTTGGTATCTAAGCCCTCATTTCCAGTAAGCGCCCAATTCTTCACAACCGCTTGACAGTAAACAATGGGCCACAGGGAGATGACGATCCCTTTAGTTGCTCCGATACCGGTCGAGGTGGCCGTTGATCAGAATTAGAAAATATTCCGTCATTACGATGCTAACACCCACGGTGAGGTTCGATAGGCGCAGGACATGATCGGGCTGCATTTCACCGCATTCGGGTATGGAGTTGAGGCGTCTGTGTTCAGACAACACTGCATTCATCCACCCGCCAAAGACGGACGGGCCCAGTATCGGGCCATTAAGTAGATGTCCCTGCCCGGGTCAACTATAACGGGGTATTTCCCTGTGATGAGCGCCACGTGTGCTTGCGGATCCTTTGTATTTCTGCCTCTCGCTATCTACCCAAGGTACCTTACCCAAGAGGACCGTAAACTTACTACTACTCTTCTCTCCTCACTTCCGATTTATTCTTATCTATAGTAAGTATGATTAAAATCTATCAACGCCCCTTTTCTCACAACGGCACCACTAACAGTGTTTGGTGACCGTTACAAGGTCCTAACAATGACTGGCCACTCGTTGTTTACGTCTATATATACATCAAGAAGAGTGGTTTTATCCTTATTCATAACCTTTACAAGGACTAGGGAATGGAGAACTCGCTCTTACATCCTAATACCGTTCATTGATAATATTACGCTAACAGTCAAATCATTCTCGTATTCCAGACAATAGACTCGATGGGAGACCGGCTTTATATGTCTTTCGTGTCCGGCGACTAAGTACCATCTCTCCCAGGCCCTTAGACATTTAGTATTTTCTTTTGTTTCTCCAGGTGGATTTCACTATTCTTTACAAATCCTCTAGCTCCTCCTTAATAACAGAGGGTGAGTCTTAAGATTCCAAAAATCTGCTATCACATAAGCCGGTATAACCCTCAGTGTCTCGAGACATATTCAAAGAGGACGACGAGAGTCAGGGTAATAGCGACAAGGTTAGTGCAGATCATGTGGAAAGTCGAACACATATGGCTTACCTGCTAGGCTCAGTCGCTAGTTAAGAGGCGCATCTCCCCAGTCAGGAAACACCTAGCTAAAGAGATTCTTCAAATCACCCATTTAGGCGTCTGCCTCCTGCATCGTGTCGTCCGTCAGGTATTCTAGATGCTCGAGCGTATCGTGTAGCTCGCAGTTTAAGCCAGTGATATCCCGGGCAATGTCGGAATAACTGCTAGGTTGCTACCTAGAACAGCTCTATTCATTGGTCAGTCTTGCTCTAGGGTGTGTCTGGCTACTAACGTACACGGCTGCCATCTTTCCACACTCCTGTAAGCTGCAGTTTTGTCCCACCAAAGTCGTTTAGTCCCGGGGGAGGCGTTACGTTTTGCGAAGATAGGATAGATTCGTCAGTGGATGTTACTAGCAACTCGTCAAACTCAGAGCCAGACCTGTCCCCCTTAGACTTATTCACGTATCGCTAAGCAATTCCTGCGAATTCAGAGATCGTGTTTCCAGGCAGCATCCAGCGAGATACAGACTCTAGGTGTCTGAAGTGTTTCCCAGCTATATCAAGAAGAGCAAGATTCTCTTCTGTGTCCGAGTGGGTTGGGTTGTGGATGACAAAGTCAAAGAGAATGAAGAGCGCGGCGAGGGGCATAATGCCGCAAATACTGTAGCACATAGAGGTCAGTCTATTGCCCTCTATTTCTGTAAGAAAGTTGTATCGGGCACAATGATGCTCACCCAATGCTGATGAAGGCGCGAGTATCAATGTATATCGTTAGCTCAATTGTCGAACTGAGCCGTGGCGCTTGGCTGGCTTGGCTGGAACACGGGCCTCGGATCATGTGCTCTCCTCATACACAGGAGTTTCCTTTTGTATATAACTGGGGTCTTCGCAGCCCCCCCTATTTCTACCTAATTAAGTCACTTTGCAACTGAACTTCCGCTGCTCACGAGCTCTCCGTTCCTCAGTCAAACGTTCCACATCAATAATGGTGCGGGCTGATTGCATAAGTCGGTGTTTGGCCTCTTCGATATTTAGAGTGCCCTCGTCGACTTGGATAGTCAACCTGTCGAGAGCAATCAAAATGTTGTAGTACTGGTACTGGGTCTGAAGAAAGACCAGCCTTGTGCTGGGAATTGCATCCCTCCCCGCGTGCGCTGAATCCAAACCACAGCAAGTAATGGGGGAACATAGTAGGCTTGGGCTGGACTTTCAACTCAGCGGTGTACAGCGAGTACCCCGTGCTCCTAAGCGCCTGTGTTTTCTTGAAGGCGCTCTTGCGGTGCTCGAACCGTGGCGCGATTGTAGTGCCCACTTGAGCCACTGGGACTGGGAGGGTCAGTGTGATGTTACTAAGGTTTGCTGCGTCGCGAATCTGGAATGACAGTCAGCACCAGTCCCGGGGAATAGTCTCGATACTACGGAAGGCGAAGAGAAACAAAGAGTCCCACAGCAATAGTCACGTTCAGGATATACGCCCGCCCCATTATACCTATGTGTTAGAAGGGGAGTCACCTTTAAGCTGCGTTATGTAAAATACATAATTTTAATCTAATTCTCGGTAAGAGGCAGTGAAATCTTAAGCTCCACATGTTAATAGAACAGATAAGCCACCTTTTAATATGTCACCACTAAGTAACACCACTCCCCTTACGTCCTAAGTGGTGGAGATATCGAGTGAGTTAAGAGTTTTCTATGCAACAGGTAAATACCTGTTATTTTTAGCCGCTATTGCCGAGCAGAGTAGCTAGAACGTGCATTATTGCTGCTGTTAAGACCCTAAAAGTGGTTAATGGATATTTTTATCTGTTCGTCGAGGATAACATGATTGGCGCTTATGTTGTCAGAAAGAAAGGGTTCAGGGGCCCCGGGCATCTAGTCAGCGGAGTTGACTGGATGCCTGGCACTGCCAGAGCGCCAGTAAGCCTGAGCCACTATAGTGACGGATTCAGAGTCCTACCGAAAAGCCTACAAAGAAAGGGGCTCTAGCTGCAAGCCAGAACCACAAGGAGAAGTAATACAATTAAGCAGGTGCAACCCTTAACAATTCCAGAAATTCCAGAGTGCAGTGTTTCTGACACAAGCATTCTGTATATTCTTACCGCCGTAGGCTACCTGTACCCGCCAGAGCTTAATAACGGCTACGATGTACGTATTTACCGTACCGTTAGTATTAAGCTTGCCTTCCGCCTTTACCTCAGCACCGGCGCTGGCGTTAGTGCCGGCTATACCAGGTGGCGGTATGTAGCTTTTATAGTTGTAAGTGAGGATCTGGATGGCCTCGCCCACAGGTACGTCTAGAGTTACGGCCAAAGTCTTGGCCTCCTTAAGAGCAGCCTGCTCCTCCGCTGGAGCGTTGGCTCTGTGCAGCCGCCGCGGCGCTTCCTCGGTGGCTTATCCCGCCGTTGAAGGATGTCCTCTTTAAGCCAGGCTGCTAGCTTATCCGGCGTGACGAGCTCACCGTTTGGCCAGGTGAAAGAGGTACTGTCTGGCGCTGCGCGTGGCGTACTGCACTATGCCGTCCACTTGCGTTGCTTCGCCGTGTAGCTCCTCGTTGTATTCTGCGGCTGCTTGTCCTTTTTGCTTACAGGCCGGCTCTCCGAGCCTCCTGGCCACGCCCTTCGGCGGCCACGTATAAGCCGTCAGCCATAGATGGGGTAGGTTGTAGGAATGGCGTGGTAATAGGCGTGGCAACGGCCTTTAGCGATGGCGATGGTAAGCGGGGGAAGCTTATTCGCCGTGTCTTATCGGCCTTATCGGCGTGCCGCGCAGCCGATTGCGACGATTGCGCGCCCACGCAAATGTCAGGGCGCCATACCGGGAGCGGCCTAGCGGCGTTGCGGTACAATTGCGCTAACCCCCGATAAGAGAAGTTGGGGAATCATGATTTCAGAACCCCGCTTCTTGATCAGGATTTTAGAACCCCGCTTCTTGATCATGATTCCAGAAATAGCTTCGTCCGAGTACCACCGCCGAACCTTCAAAGACGGCAGTCATGGCACATTCCAGCGATGCCCAAGTTTCGGACTTCGGGCTCACAGTCCTCCATAAACCCGACAGGGAACCTTTCAAGGCGATGTATGTGATTGATGTGCCAATTTCGGTCTTCTACCCGTGGTCTAACCATACTCGTCGTGCAGAATTATCGCGGTTCATGGCCTAGGAGGGCATCCGAAGAGAACTTGGACTGACGCTGAGACGTCCTTCTACTGGCTCCGTGATGCTCTACCTCACAATTTTCCAGAGTGCATTGTTGCGACATATGGTTACCATGCGTTGCCGGCTTCATTTCGCATACGCGATCTTAGCCGTGACCTACTGATGTGCATCCAGCTTTTGCGTCCCAGATCCGAAAGAATTCCGCTCATTTTCATCGCCCACAGTCTTGGTGGAATCGTAGTGAAAGAGGTAAGCGGCAGGGACCCGGACCGATAAACCTGTACTCTGAGCGCTTTTATAATTACCTGAGATAACCACCGGCTGACATTGGAAAGGCCCTCGTTCAAAGCTCCCAGTCTGCGGGACGTGATGTCTACATGCGCACGGCAGCGATAATATTCCTCGGTTGGTGTTCTCCTCCTGTCAGCTCCGAATTTGCTGGCGAGGGTTTCGGCTGACCAGGGACCTCGCTTTGTGTCCGTAATGAAGGTACTCCGCATAGAGGGTCGTCAACTTCCTCCCAGGCGGCCATACAAGGACGAATATTTGCAGCAACCTTCCGGACTAATCCTGCGCTGGTTCGTGCGCTCGGGGAACAGGCAAATCAGACCGATCTTTTTAATGAGGCTTTTGCTCATATTGCCTCGGATTTTGACATCACATCGCTTTACGAGACAAGGCGTACGGCGGGGATGCTGATCGTGCCATCAGACAGCGCGACGCTAGGACTTCCCAACACCAGGGAGCTAGCAGTGGATGCAACACATGCCGAATTGGCCAAAATACCGTCTCCAGATGACGGGACCTATCTTCTTATTCGAGATGTCTTGACTCGAGTCATTGACAAGGTCCTCCCCAAATATGAACCTGGATTACTTCCACCACCCACAACGCCGCCAATGGACCCGGGGACCGTGAGTGATCAACCACGACGGATTGACTTTCCAGCCTACGTATATCTCTTGAAGGAGGATGGCGCTTCCGCTGAAGGCGGATTACACGCCATCTCAGACATTCAAGACAAGGGACCAAGCGCCCTACTTCAACTTCAGGTTCAGGTTCACGGGGATGCACAAGCAGCAGAAGCGGCGCTGGAAAGGCCGCCCTCTAAGTTGCTTTGGGTCCATATCCCACTCAACAACACCGTATGGGTCAACGTATGCGAGCCCCTGCAAACCTCCTCTCTTTACGGTGCCATCGCTAACGGCGAGGTTCTCCCGTGCGCAATAGCCTTGTCTCAATAGCATCGCCCGCGATATGTCGGTCGAGCTCGCCATAACCGGCGAAAAGTACTGGCTCGTGCATGAACGGAAGAGCAAAGGGAATCTACTTCACTCACGCCACTTCGAGCCGGGATTCTTCCTCGAGAGAAACGAGTCAAGCACGCAAATGGTGTTTTATGTTTGTCGTCGATCCCCTAGGTACCCCACGAGCGGCCGCACTGACTCTTCCGCAGCTACCGTACTTGCACTGGGACCTTCTCAGTACTTTCCAGCGCCGCACCGACTTCTTGTCCGATATCGTGAGCGGCAGTGTCGTGAGCGGCAGTCGGCCGAAGCTTCCTCCCAAGCTTCCTCCCAAGCTACCCGATGCCGCCAAAGATCTTTACTTGGCACTGCGAGACGAGCCAAACCTTGCTGCGTCGCTGCACCCGCGACGAAGTCTGGACCAGTTCTTCTACTCCAGCCTACCGAACACAGATCAGCGAGATAATGACCAAGTTGTCAGCAAGGACACCATGGCCTCTCGTGGTGGCGCCAAGATGGTCATGGTCGACCAGCTATGGCTCTGGGTTATCGAAGTCCACGAATCTGGATCAAACACCCGGACTCCCACACTCCGCAACAGTGCCATGTTCTCTTGTTTCCCAGGGAAAGAACAAGACACGGAGGATACTGAGAACAAAGATCTACCCGCGATTGCAGATCTGCGCCAGGCCATTGCTGACAGTCTGGAGAGTGATCCCCGAGCTCGCAGTCCGGGACATTTGGCGGCCGTTGCCATTCAACGAGCCGTCAGCTTGATGCTCCATGTTCGCAATGAGCCGTCACTCGACTTTCTTAACATATTCCGAGCTGCTATTGCGGAATTGGTCTGTATTTCCATTTTAGCTCCATTTAGTTTCACTCAACATCCTGACCGCAGTTCTTTCTTCCCTTTTTACATTTCCGACTTGGGTACTGACGGCGGCGGCCGCGAATCTCCAGACTGAGAAGCAGACGGGATTCTTCTCCACATTCCACTCACGCCTGAAGGAGGGTAAACTCGGCGTTGATGGCGACACCGCGCTCAAGCAGGACGAAGTCCGTTGCGTCTTGGATATCGCGGACGTCATTGACGAGCTCAACAGCATCCGTCGGCTCTTCGAGGCTCAGAAGGACGTGCTCACAACGGCAGCCCGCGTTCTGGGCGGCATTAAGGCGTACGCGGATACGAGAAAAGAGTTACTCCAGCTGATTAATCAGGATATTGGCGGCTATATGCATCAGATTGACCGTCTGAGCCGGGATGCAAAGAGAACGAGAGTTGCGGTATTTTTCTACCCACCGACCTAATTCTGCCCTCTTTGAGGTGAATAGAACTGACGCGGCATACTAGATCATGAGTCTCCTCGACTTGCAGCAAAAGGAAGAGAGCCTCAAGGAGGCCATATTTTCCAATGACCAGACCCTCGCGCTACGCAAGCAAACGGAAGAGACCAAGGCCCAATCGCAGATTCTGTTCTTGTTCACAGTTGTGACCATTATCTTCGTATGAGACTCCCCACCATCTGTGACCCATCGGACAACCGCTTCAAACAACCTGAACACAAGCAAGCAGGCATGACTGACACATGCTGCCTGCAACAGCTGCCCCTGTCCTTCTTCACATCGTACTTTGGCATGAACGTTGTCGAGTTCACCGGCGATCAGGGTAACACCAATCAGGGCGAAGTGTGGAAGATCATGGGTCCGATCTCGTTCGGAATCACCTTCAGTCTCCTAGGCATTGGATGGCTCAGTAAGTACCAACACCCCTAGAGAGAGTATCTAGCCGAGCCAATTCCAGCAGCTCCAGCATTTGGGAGATCAAGACCAAGATACGCCCCGTAGGAAAATATTACTAACGTTTCTACACGTGCAGTATACAGCAGGACATGGGCCGAGCAGCCAGACAAAAAGGATCCAGGACCAGTCATAGTTCCTCTCGACAGAAGAGGGGCTCGCTAAATCAAAACCGAAACGGAGATGACGGCAAAGGTATTTTTCCATTGCGTAATACCATTTTTGGTATCATACGAATAACAGTGTGTTTCCCGCCCCCATCTGTCTACTCACACGGCGTTGGAAAATACTTTGCGATGGCCGCGTTTAGGGCTGGGTATGGCACGGGAACAACATGGTTTGATTTCGGGGATTGCGAAAAATTCAATACCAAGAAAAAGGCGGTAAAATGGGGGATAAACTTCGGACCTTACATCCGAAGGTCTTTCCTTGGGGATCAGGTATTCAGTCTATAAAACACAACTTCATTTCGAAATATCCATTGTCGACACAGAGGAGATGCATTGTTTCTCAACTCTCGGGGTTTTTTGGTGGTCTTTGCACATTGTGCATCGCTAGGATACCACTGGATTGTGAAGAAGAAGACCTGAGTCCCCGTGGTAACCAATGACTCCCCCATTCCTTGAGGAATGCTAGGGCCGACTTCCAACTCGCGGAAGAGGTAAAGCCAGGACTTTCTTCATTTTTCCAGGCCTCTTGCTGAACCTGTGCCTCAAATTTATGAACGGAACCGGGTTCGAGCTCCAGAAAATCATCGAAAAGTTGCGCTCCGCAACTCTGCTTCAAGTGGGTATCAGATAAAGATGAGGTTTGAACCCATCGTTACTCACGGATTTCCAGCGAGCACGCCTGAGACCGCTAGGTATTGGGGGTTCGTACGATGTGCCAATGCAGTCCAGAACTTCATCCACAAAATCCGGCAATGAATAGTACCCTAGGAGGGAAGGATGTTCGGACTCGCAAGTTAGAATTGTGCGAATTGCTCAACGCCGATGAGAAAATGTCTTCAGTAATTGAGCACCTACCTGAAGCCGTGGGCGACAATGAGAGGTCGTCTTCTTGCCTGCTAGGTAAGAAGAGCCTCGGCGGTGGGTCTGGAATCCCAACCACTTCCACTGCACTGTTCACCCTCGCGGCCATGGTGTTATTCGAAAACTGCTGATTATGAGCTTCCAGTGGCAATTCGATGCCAGGGCTCGTCCCATCACGCGGAAGCTTTGCCTCCAGCGGCAAGGAAGGGTGCACAAGCTGCAGTTTTGTCAGCACAACCACGTGACAACATCGAATGTCGCTTCCCAAAGCAGAAATATGTGAATTGCATCGGTTTCCAACGCAGGTCGCTTCACGGCGCAGGATTCGAACCCCGCCCGCACCGGGCAACCACACAACATCGAAATTTCGAAGTCCCTCTTCACGCTGCGCTGAGTCAACCAACAAGCCTTTCGCGAATGAGGAAGACGGGAATAGAGACCTAATAGGGGACGTAAACTGGATTTTATGTGACTTTAGGGGGAAGAGAAGAGGAACGAAAAGGAGTCGGGTTGGGGTCCCAGTTTTGGGCTACCTGTGTCCCAAAAACTGGGACCTCGCGAAAAGTTGCCATTCAAACCGCAGAGTACTATCTATTCGCCTAAACCATATTTGGCGCTTTCTCTGATCATTTCCTAAGCAGCGCTTGACCAGCGCCTGAGTAGCGCCTGAGTAAGGTGGCTAGGGGTGGTGCGGGTGACTGGGGTTGGTGAGGGCAACTTTAGGGTAAAACAACAGCCTGGTTGTCTGAGACGAATCTGGGCTCGCAAAATTTCCTTTTTCGTTCGGGGGTCCTGAGCCGAGGCGAGCTGTGGCTGATTTGTCCTGAGCTTCCCCCTAATTCTTCCTAATATCTTGGCATCTGCCTGCAGCCTAACCGCCGGGCTTCAGCTCTTCACTCCCCGCATCAAAAATTAAGGCAAGGCTGGGTAAAGAAAGGGCGCTGGCATATTTCATCCAGTGTCCTGGCTAATCCAAAGATCTCATTTTTGCTTCCAACACTTGTCCAATTCATTGCCATCTCCTGGTCGGCTCTCCCAGAGTCCCACGTGTACGGTGCGTTGGAGCAGGAGTCCCATTTCAATGGACTCGACGGCGACAGCAAGCGCGTTGGAACGTTCCAAAAAGTTGATGTTTGGGAGTTACTTCCAGGTGAGTTGCTGTAGCGATGGTGTTTGACGTATATCCGCTGAAATGGAGTCATAGGACAAGGAACTGAAGAGGTTGGCGGCTGGACTTGGCGAGCATGCCACCCCGACGACTTGGAGCCAGGCGTCACTCGCATCATGTAGGATCGGACCCGTTTCACGAGCCGCCAGCTTTCCATTTCTTACACAGCAGCAGACTGGCACCTTACCCGAGCATCGAGACAGCCAAAGTCCTGAGCGCCTTGCTGATCAAGGGGCCTGAGGGCTAGGAGGGGGGCAGACGGGGAGCGGGAGCTCGTTTCGGGGTTCTCCTCGGGGCTGTCCGGCTCGTTGGTCAAGTCGATCACCTCTCCGGGCACCCTTGCGGGCTCTCCGGCCCTTGCCTGGCTAGGCGGCGCGCCTCTAAACTCTATCTCGACCAGCTCGTCACCAAGATCCAGATTGACAGGGCTTCCCACAAGGGAGGCATCGGCGGCGCTAAGATGAGCGTGGAAGATCTGGTCAAGATCGAGGTGAAGGAGGTTCTCTACGTGTTGACGCCTCAACCCTTCCAGTGCCGCGATACGCTGCCGAATGCGGTATTGTATGGGCTGGGGCGCGGGGAAATCGAAGGCGATGGCGGCAGGGAGGTTGCGGTAGGCGTCGAGGTTTTCCCCGCCTTCCTGCTGTCTCACAAACAGCAAATCGTCCGATACCGTGGACGATTCACTGGGGCTCTGGGACCCAGCAGTGGACCGCGATTGTTAGCTGTCGGGCAACGCGGAGTTGGGGTCGGAGTCGGGGGTCCTGGTCAGAGTTGGAGTTGGAATCGGAGCCGGAATAGAAAGAACTGGGCTCTTGGAGAAGCTCGGCAAGCTCAGGGTAGTGATCCGGTTCGGAATCTTGGTCAAACTCTTCGTCTTCTTCGTTGCCGACGTCGTGCTCGTGATAGCCCGAGTTGTTGCCAGGGTGGTTGGCAAAGGCGGCGTGGCCGCTCGCGGAAAGTTCGTCGGCAATGAGCTGGAAGGTGAGATCAAGGTCGTTTTCGAGATCGCCGAAGTCCGAGTCACCGATGTATTCGGGATGATCCATTGTTTGTTTTCGAGGCCGACTCAGAGTGGCATTTGGATGGGGTGCCGCGGCTGACAAAGCTTGGAGAATAAATAGTGTCCATATTTATAATTTAGTGATGCTTTGTTACGGCGTCGTCTTAAACAATGTATAGGCTGTCGACCCAGGGCAACTTCTCCCCTAACGATTCCACGAGCTCAATAGTATCTCGGACGACTTGCATAATTCCGACACCCTTTTTGGCCGCGGAGGATGCGAACTTCAGCGCGTTTTTTTTAGGCACCTAATAGCCGGGCACCCCCATTTTCTTAGCCGGGCACCCTCCCACAAATCTTAGTGATTCTTACCATTGTGAGCAGTGTGATGGCATCTTTTTTTGCAGTAATCTACACCAGTTATTGATGCCAAACAGTAATCTAAATAATTCTCATCATTATTATAGGCATCTAATAGCTAGGCACTTCCCTTTTCTTAGCTGGGCACCCCTTCAAAACCAGGGTTAGGGTTCTGTATGGGTAAAAGAAATTAGACGATGTCGTAATCCTCGGCCTGAATACACGTATTTTACCATATATAACCCTAACCCTACCTGTTCTTTCCACAACCGCACTTACAGCCATCTGCGCCACTATGTAGTCGGCCATTCTCAGCTACCTATACACCCAGTCAGCCCAGCAAACGGTGCAGCGAACAAATACCTATCTTTAGGCAATATAATCGAACAAACAATTATAAGTGTAGTAAAATCAATTAACTTATGGTCCAGTGATGGTGGGGTGTAGGGGGTTAGGGTTATATATGGTAAACGAAAATGGGTCAGTATTTTACCCTTATAAAGCCCTAACCCTGGGGCTGGGGGGGTGCCCGGCTAAGAAACGGGGGGTGCCTGGCTATTAGATGCCATTTTTAAAGTGCATTATTCTCGAAAAATAAGTTTAAAACCTCCGGTTAGCCGCCACCTGTATTCAAAGGTGTGTGGGTGGGGTAAAGGGGAACCGTATAAAAATTGCCACATGAAACGGTGAAGAAACGGAAGGTATGTATAAACGGTTAGCTGCTTTCTTGGCGATACGGAGGCGAATTAATGCTAAAAATAAAAATGAGTGGCGAAGAAGTGGAAGATTTTCAGAAAATAAACAGTCGGCGCTAATGGTGCGAGCGAGGGTGGGGTGTTGATTTGAAGTTTATTTAATCGCACACCTTTAGGTGGCCGAAACCGGCAGAAAATTTGCAAGGAAACCCCCTTACAATCAAAAGGGCCCGTGGTGCAATGGTAGCACATTGAGGATGGGCAAGGTGTGGTCGCCTTTAAACTCAAATCCTTACCAACCAAAATCCAGAAAACCGATAAAAGCTCGCAGTTCGAATCAGACTTAATATTGGACTTAGCCAATAAAACTCAACATTTATCCTATCAACGACGCTTAACCAACTCATCCCATCACTCATCCTTAAAGATCTCGGTTCGACTTCGAGCCGGCCCATTACTTTTTGCCCTTTGAGTCACGGACCTAGCCGCCTGTAACAATAAAGATATGGCGTACCCAAAGATTCTCGGCTTAGAGCAAGAATGTCTCACGCGTTGTCAAATAAATCTCGCGTTCCCTGTAGTAGCAAGCCTCAATCCCAGTCGAAATGGAATTCCGGTGAACGTTGTTGTCTCCTTTGCCTCCTTGATCTCTTTGGTGGTTTAGAGTCATCCTCTGGGATGTCCTCGGAGGACTCTGATGAATAAGACTGTATATTTGATCTTTTTCTCTCAGTCGATTTCGGGATATTGGCTTCATCTGTTGAGTCGTACTCATTATCCCAAAAGGCGTTCTGGGGATCATATTTCAGCTTATCCCGCAGTATTACGCCGGCGTCGGTGCTGGAGTATGGCGGGGACTGTAACCACCAACTTTGCGATACTTCCAACCCCGAAGAGCATGCCATTTCGCCCAGACGCCTTGCAATGATCCCATAGTCCTCATTCTTGAGCACGTAATCCAGCGCCTTCTGAAGGTTCATGACTGCATCAGCCAGTCGGATCGAGCGGTGCTGCTCCAATAGCACGTGGCTTCCCACCTCGGGCTCCTTGAAGATAAGGTAGGCCAGAGTCTCGATGACGACCAACCGGGGCGTCAAGTTGTAATCGATAGGAATCTTGTCGGAGCAGATACCAAGCAAACCGAAGACCCGGTCGATTTTCTTTTCGCAGCGGTGTGTGTGATAATGTTTCAGTAACGCTATGAGTGAAGACCCAGGGTTCTCTTTCGCTTTTTTTCCATGCCAGTCATGCCGTGCAATGACGATGCTGGCAAGCGCTCCCGCGTCTGCGAGGTCCGGGAATGGCACCATCCAATCTGCCGTAACAAACGAGACTCGACGGGCGAGAACGAGCTCTTGGACGACCCACAAGCGCATTGCGTACTCTGATGAATTGATAATACCGGCCACGTTTTCCATGATGTATCTTGGCCAGCCTTTCCTGGCCCAGTTCTGCAGCACCAGCTTGTTCTTTTCAGGGAATAGGCCGTCGATTTCGCGCTGTGCTCTTGCTGCACCGGGGCCGATATGAAAGAGCACATGCTCGGCGAGGCTATAGATCTTCTGCATAAGCCCGACTTGGTGGTTTCGCTCGTTGGGGTCGGACTGGTTGATGCAGATACTGTCCATCCAGATCCACTCGAGATAACCTCCGGGCAGGCCTGGTAAGGGGTTTCCCCGAGGGTACTGTCGCGGTAGACCTTGGGATCCCTCTTCAATGCGCCGTCTCTGGTGGTTTCGCAGTGTCTCGAGAAACAAAAATGCATTGGGCCGTACTCTCAGCACCCTATCGTTGATAATGACATCGCGACGGCCTGGATAGCTGCCTCCCCACATGTAAGAGAGCGATGCAAATGGCGGGCAATCGGCCGATTCGAGTTGAAAAGCTTTCAGCTCCAGCACGAGCCGATCGGAAAACTCGGGGGAGATGCGGAATAATCTTATCGATTTTGTACCGTGCTCGAGAGGTGTGTAAAGTCCGGTAGACTCATCTGGGTTTGCAGCTGGTGGGGCTGCAACCGGCGGTTTCTCCACCACGCCAGGCATTGCGGGATGCAGTACTGGTGAGTGGCGCGACATGGTTCAAAAGGACCCTGGGGCAAAGAGCGGGGTCAATGCCATTATAAGTGCTGCGCGCGAGCCAGCACAGCCTCATCCGCACTGCACGCTCGTCGGCGAGGGGAGGGGAATGATGCACAAAGTGGAAAGTGCTCAGCCACCGAGGCAACCACCTCAAAGAAAACCGAATGGCGCGGCATCCAAGCCACTCACAGAAGTAAACTGAAATCATGTTTTGATGGGTGGAATCGGAAAGGGAACACCGGCCTTTTGGTTCGATGCCTTACTCAGGCTGTTGGAAGAATGGCTTGGCAAGGCGTGTGTCCCAACCGGGCGGCACAATCATTGAGGACAAACACACCTCCGATGAGCGGAAACCAGCGCTCTGTCCCAGGCAGGACCTGTCCTCCAGTGTGGCTTCCCGCCTTCGATTCGTCCGATATCCACGGGTTGTCACAATGCATTGGAAGGTGCAGCCCGGTCGATCAGCAGCGGAGAGACGTCGGTTCTAGGCCTTCACTGCTGTGGCTACCACTGAAAGATCATTGGCTTCTTCCACCCCGCGTCCCCGGCTCCCCGGCCCAGTCCGGATCTGTCCGCAACGTCGCAGTGGCTTGCAAGATATTGGGAACTGTTTCGACGCCTTCAGCCAGCCACATGTCTCGCAGTCGCCTGGAGCAAACTGGCGGGCAGGCTCTCCCATATAAACCCCTCCGCCAAGAGTTGCGATGCTCGCAGCACTCCTCAACGGCCTCGAGCGAACCGTGGCTGTCTGCAGATTCGACCAAGCATTATCATGGCGGATTCCAAGACGGTATTCACAGGACTTGGGAGGAATTGCGGTGAGTAATACTGAAGTCATCTTCTCTTTTCATTTTCAGCGATCAGTCTCAGCGTGGTAGAACCTAACAGCCCCAACCGTCCTTCTCCCCCATCCTACCTACATACTCTAGATCATCCTGCATGGATCAGCTAAAATGCTAAGCCAATCGTCATGCTCAAAGCTTGAAAGCTGTGTCACTAAACCACACACTCTCACCATCCGATCAACTAGGTCTAGTTGTCAACTTCCAAAGAGAAGGAGATTGACCGGGAACTGGCTTGGCCTTGTCGGATTTGGTTGGGAATACGGGCTTATCAAGATGGACAAAAAGAAAGAGGAAAATAAAACGGTTGCTGTGACAGGTGAATGAGTGGTTGGAAATGGTTTCAGAGCTGTACATCATAGGCTTCAGGGCGAAGACGTGAAAGGGGGTCCGGGAAACCAGTACTTCTGACTGCGGTGGTCGTCACAGCAGCATGGCTGTATGCCTTGAGAATGATTGGCCAGACGACTGAGGGCTTTGTTGCTGCTACCACGGTGCATGGTAATAGCCCCGAGTGGATTTCTTTCGGGGCAAGAAGAGGGCCATGTCACTCTTTGGTTCGTGTCGATGCATTAGCGGGCAGGGATGGGTCAATCTGGGGTTCTGAAGTGACATAACCTTTTCTGAGCTCTGTGTTTGCATGAAATGAGCATTTCCCGTGCAGGAAGCCGATCTGAAAAGAATAGACCTTGGCGTTTCTCTTCGGTTGCTGTCTTCTCCGAGTGTGCATCAAATAAGTGGAGCCCCACATTCGACCCAGGCTGCAGTGTGAGCGAATGTTGTGGAACTTCCGAGAAAGTCAGATCGCAGTTCCGCTCCAGCTTCTGCAACTGAACTGAGCCGTCCTTTCATCGCCATTTCTCCCTCGTGGAGAACGTGTGCCCCACTTCGCTAGCCACTGACTGAGTCGTGAATGCCACGCAGCGCCTCCCAACGTTTGTCTCTGGGAGGTCACCTGACCTGCACGGACGCAACTGCACAGTGCAAGAAGCCTCTGTTTGGACAACTGTCAATTGCGCTTCACGCCCTTCAATGGCATCCAAGGCAGCAGTGCAGCCCCAATTGAGCAACACCACGATTCATTAAATACACCTGGTAGGCATCAATTGCCAGAAACAGAACCATCCATTTGCGACGTCCCGAACTCGCCTCCAACCCATCTACAATTGATGGGTCGCCAAACTGTGAACCATGTCGCGGTTCTTCCGGCGCCCCGATGACTCCGAGTCGAGCTCGTCATCATCCGGATCAGAGGCCGCGGATCAAGCCTCGGCGGGCGAGACACCCCAGGAAGCGGAACAGAAGCCAAGGCATCGCGGACCTTCCGCCGAGGATGACGCGGAGCCATCTGAGATTGACCGAAGCGATGCGCCATCCAACTCCACTCGGACAACAAGATCGGAACAGACTCTTTCAGCTGATGGCTCTATCTCGAGATCAAACCAAAATGCCGGCCTGCAAGCCAATGCGGACCCCAGCCAGCACCAGGGAATGCTGCTGGCGACGCTTCTGGAAGAGCACTACCGCAGTCGAGCTGCCGAGTTCCTGAACACGACCAATCCGGGCCACAACTACACCAGACACTCACCCGAGGTGCAACCACTGGCACAACGCCTTTTCACCCAAGCGAGTACGATGCTCGAATCGGCTGGGATTCTCAACGCTCCGGCAACTTCGGACTCGCTGCGTGACGCCCGCGCGCAATACCTGGCAGGTATCGACCAACTAGGCGCCAGCACATCAGCAACGAACATTCTCTCCGCAATGCGACAGTTGAATGTTCAGCCAAACCCCACTGCCGACCAACAACTGATGACGTTCCAGCCTCCTCGACCAAAGAGCCACTACCAGAACTCGTTCAGGGAGCTGTCCCTCTTGGGGCGCGGAGGTTTCGGAAGGGTGTTCAAATGCCATAACCTTCTTGACCAGAAGACGTATGCCGTGAAGAAGATTCCCCTTTCGCCGCACTTGAGCAGAAGCTTCACTGAGGGCAGACACGAGGAGCTTCAGCATATTCTCATCGAAGTGCAGACACTGGCATCGCTCGACCATGCCAACATCGTCCGGTATCACGCCACATGGGTTGAGGAGCCTCAGGCAGGTTCGCCAACAGCAGGGATGTTCTCCGCTATGGGGCGCGGGTATGCCACGGACCGACCTGTATCCCGCGGGCGACAACAACTTCTGCTTGAGAACACAGCGGACATCGACAGTGAGCTGGTCTTTTCTGCGGACCAAGCACAGCCGGTGAGCTGTGGTTTTGTCTTTGCAGAGGACTCGGAGTCTCTTTCGACTGCAAACAACAGGGAGAAGCTTCTCAACCACGAAGAGATTGACTCTGCTGAGCAAGAAGAAAGCGTCTCGGAGGAGTCTAGCGCCAATGCGAGCGACATCTTCACAGATGGCACCCACTCGAACCTCCCACTGGTCGAACGACAACACAGACAGGATGAGGAGGAGTCTTCACACACACACGAACTCTACATTCAGATGTCACTCTACCCCATGACACTATTCCACTACCTCTCTCCTTTCACCTCTTCAAGCAACCTACATCCGCGACACTGCTACCACCTCCTCCCGTCGCTACACATCTTTCTCCCCATTCTCTCGGGCCTTCGCTACCTCTGGTCAAGACACCTGGTTCACAGAGATGTGAAGCCACGCAATATCTTCCTCTCAGCTCCCGAGCCAGAGCCTCTGGCTGGATACTGCGACGCAAGCTGCAACCATGCGTGCCACGGGCAGGAGCCTCGATGGCTCAACCCCCGCATCGGAGACTTCGGGCTCGTGACACAGCTCGCACACGGCGAGTTACCCGAAGGCAAGGGAGGCGGAAAGGCGGTTGGAACGCCACTGTATCAGCCTCCGAACTGCGCCTGGGCCGAAAATGGTGATCCAGAGATGTCGAAATCAACGGCGGAGAACGAGAAGGTCGACATCTTTGCGCTAGGGGTTGTGTTTGTGGAGTTGCTTTGTCCGTTCTCCACAGTGATGGAGAGAGCAGATGCGCTTTCAGGCTTGCAGAAGGGAGTGTTACCCGAGTGTCTTCGTGAGCGTTTGGAGCGGGAGGGCTTTGCGAGTGGGGTCGTGGACCGCGTGCTGGAAATGACTGCGGGCATGGTCGATCCCTACCCGGCGTCCCGATGGAGCGGCGAGCAGATTGCTGAGGCTGTAGAGGCGATCATGAGAGAGATAAAAGCGGCCGGCACCAAGGAGGTTGGAGGTTAGCATCCGAGTTGGCTGTTTGAGATGGACCACTTGCATATTGACAGGTTAGGATTCTGCAACTCTGCATCATACTCCGTACATAGACGGAATAATCATCGTTATCTGTCACATACGACCATGCCCACTGGAAAATTCGGGATCCCGTTCGCTCTACCATAGACAAGCCAGTGAGGGCCAGACTAGTAGTTGGGTCGCTGACGACCAGCGAATCCCTAGTGTTGTATGTCTTTTTGATTGTCTTCCAAGAATTCTTTTTGCTTCCACTCTGGTCCTGCGTTCCATTGACCCACCCCCAAGCTTGCGGGTAGCAATCTTCAGCGCAAGTTTAGGCTCAGATTGACTGGAGGTAATAAAAATGGAAGTTTTGCCAGCAAACATCGTTTTGACCAAGACAGCCCAACCATATCAGAATGGGTATAAAGAAGAGAGGAGGAGCAGTCCAGCGAACGAAGCAGTTATCAGGCCAAATATAAAAATCATCAATTCTTTTTTAGCTAGATAGGTATAAAGCGAGTTCCATTGCATAGGTAGGTACCTACACTCGCATCTTCAACTTCAAGTAAACATCTGCCCTTCGGCCTGCAGCGCGGAGCTAATCGGCTTAGGGCGAAGATATGTGAGCAGAGAATTATGGTCCTAAGATTACAAATTTGAAGCAGCCGTTCGCCGCAAGACCACTCACCTTGCGAACTAAGCCTGAAAAGACTCTGATTCAGAACCAAACCTTCCAAGTCCTCACTCCGAGCAATCTCGAGCCAGCTTCGTCATCACCGACCGAGCTCGCAGTTCCTCCAACAGTCGCTACAGGCAACATGGCTTATTCTGCCGCTACTGAGGATTTTTACAAGGTCCTTGAGATTGATGAAACGGCAGATGACGACGAGATCAAGTCAAACTACAAGCGGCTTGGGAAAATGCGACACAGAAACCCAGATAACCTCCCCGCCATGAATGATGTTCAATTGGTACGTATCTCGCTCACACGCTACAATTCCATCTTGACAAAAGCGCCGACACTGATGTTGCCTTCCCGTCCAGCTCGAAACTGCATATTCTACGCTCATTGACGCCACAAAACGGCAAATGTATGACTATCATGACTACCCGTCGATCAAAAGGGCCCAGGAAAAGGGCCAAACAAAGCCAGACGCAGGAGTTTCCAACTCAACATCGCCGGCGAAAGCGGAAGCCATCGGGGTCATTCGCACAGAGGCACTGGCATGTATGGAGGAGGTGAAGGGTCTGGACAAGTCAATCGAAGAGATGCGTATACAGGCGGACGAGGGGAAGGAGCGCATATCCGCCGCCATACGCAACTTCGATAACCGTAAAGCGGAGTTGAGTGTGCTTCAAGAGGAGGCCGAGAACGTGAAGCAGCGGCGGGCAACCTTAAAGGGCAGCCTTTTTGAGCGGCGCAGCATGGTATTCAGCGCCGAGCACAGTGAGTAGACGGAAGAAGAAAGGCAGCGACGCTTCAACGACTTGAAGGTCCGTCAGACCGCTAAAGAGGCGCACCTCGAGCGTCTGATGGTCATAGTTTATGAAGCCCGTGCCCGGGTTGACAGATTTGCTGATCGGATTTATCGAGCTTTGCAGCGAAAGCGTCGGTTGATGCGGAAGTGAACAGCTCTGATGACCAAGATTAGCCTGCCACAAAGAGCGACTACTTCATGAACGGGAGGGTAAAGAGGGCGGGGAAGTCCTGGGGAATGAACCCACCGACCAAGCTCGAGGAAAAGGCAGAAAGGCTAGACGTCGTGAGAAAGCACGTCTTGAGAAAGCGTGGAAGGCCGAGTGGTGGGACGAGTGGTGGCAGTCGAACAAGACACATAGCAAGAAAGCCTGCGAACGCACTGGATGGTGGGAGCATGTGTCCAATGGGCATCTCTGCAATGATAAGTAGTCAGATTGGGGCGGTTGGAAGTGTCCTCATTGTAGGGTCACCCATGCGCGCGCTGCCGAAACAGCTACAAGTGAGGGACGGCTGGCAGAGACAGCCACTGAACCCGCATTTAGTTAGGCAGAAAAATGAAGAAACCCGGAAGGAGGTGAGACATGGTTGTTATCCAAACTTCTCCTCTGAACTCAGAGGAAGTTGCTAGATCTTGGGATTTTCGTAGCTATCACCGGATCCCTATGCTACTAAAACAGGGCATGAAGACCTTTCCTCCAAGATGAATTTGTCCTAGTATTTGTTTGGTCCTGCCTTCCATTTACGCCCTCCAGGTTCGCGGGCCGCAACCTGCCCAGTGTATCTGGGCAAGAACCCACCGAGCCACCGCCACATTGAGCTCCGGCTTACGCCGAAGAGTTTCAGCTGCACCGGCGGGTGGGTTGACAACTCGCAAAAGCCTGGTTGGGAGTGCCCATCGATCTACTTCCTTCTGACAATCTTCCTTTTACATCTATTGCACTCGTGATGGTCGAACGCTTTATCATCAGTCCGCCAGATGTGCCATAAGAGGACCTAAATTACGGCAATCACGACCAAGCAAAGGAATCGGCTGGCAACTCGGGCAGCGCGAATTTGATCACCGCTGGGTGCGGATAAGGAGTGGCGGGCCCCATCGAAGACTCTGAGGCCGTTGAAGCAGTCAAGCTCAAAACAGTACTCTGAGATAGCGCGTCCTCGCCCCTGCCAAAATTTGAGTCAAGGACGATAAGGTTCAGTAAATCCGGTCTTTGTCACACCATCGATTTGACCGTACCTACCCTCACTTCTCATACTTTTCCTTCCTCGCCACCCGACCCACTCCTCAAACCCTCTTTCCCAGGTCATTTAAATTCTGCTGCAAAAGAATTTTTCAATTCTTCCAAACTTCCTGGCCTCTTTCTCCTCTAACAATCTTTGCCTGAGCTTCAGGACCACGACGAAAGCCTCCACTATGGCCTTGCGCACCCTCAGCACAGCGGCGGAAGTGAGCGCGACTGCTCGAGATGTGTCCCGCAAACGAGGATTCACTTCCATTTCTCGTTCATCCTACTCTTCTTCATCTTCCGGCTCATCCATCTCTGACGAAGAAGCGGTCGATATTCCCGAAGTCCTCAACTCCCGGGAAACCTTGGAGTTCTGTGGGCTCAGCGCCGAGATTTCCAGCTGCATCTACGACTCGTGGGAGCAGCAGCAGCAAATCCCGGGTGAGCTTGGATACGGAAACGATGTTATTACCGAGGCGAAGTATTTCGTCACCAAAATGGCCGAGCGCGAGGATGCTTGGCTCCCCGAGCATGATTGGAGACGTGCTCTTGCCAATATGGGCGCCAGCCGGCGACTTTGCGATGCGATCCTCGACGAATCTTTCACCAACCTCAGAAAGACACAGTCCGCTTCCTATTGGGTGTTAGACACTATCGAAATCGCCTGGGAGTTCCTCGAGGGACTTGATAAGAGAATCCGGAAGAAGCAGAAAGAGGTCAGAGATCTTGTCACGCCCTCACCAAGCATCCAGCCCCGCCCAGCGATTCGAAACCAGCCGGGTCTCCTAGGTACCTACCAAGAGCCTTCTATCCTCCGGACAGCTACCGTCACCGCTGTGCCGTCAAGTGTGGAGGGAGGACCATGCTTTTCAAGGGAGGCAGCATGACCCGGCTAGTGTCAGTGTTCAACGAAGACGGGTCGCTCACCCTGAAAAGGCTTTGGTCATCTCGCCCGACAGATTTCTACCGCGACAAGGGAACCTTGTTGTACTTGACGAAACATTTCGAAGTTGCTGAGGTTTACGCCAAATTTCTCATGTGCCGTGTTACGCCTGAGGAGGGGGCGATCCTTCATTTCGCCGTCCCGTCAGATCTCCTCGAGGATCACCGAGAGATTTTTGGCCGTGATTGGCAGCAGCTGGTGTTTTGGTCCCGAGGGTCAGCTGCCGAGGAAGAGTCATTCTCGCCCCCTTCCCATCCCACCCAGTTTACGGAAGCCCCCGTTCTCATCGGCTGCATTTACGGAATGCCCAATGCGAGAGTAGCTCGGCTTGGTACGTCCTCTGACCTTAATGGTCAGTATATGAAGTTGAGCAATGGAGGAAACGCACCACAGCACGTTTTCCCAACCCTGGAGATTCAGAGGCAGCTCCGGGACCAGTGTCGCGGCTAGGTATGGTACCAGTCCATGCGATATACGAGCGATTTCGCCAAGCGATTTTTGCCGCCTGATGAGGAGTGAGTGAAAAGGGGGGAGGCGTTTTTGGGGGGAACACGTGCAAGGATGGCGGGAGAAAGTTCTGGAAATTCACACCTGCAATGGCGAATGGTCAGATGGAGGCGCTTGGCTTGAAAGTGTCCTCGTTGCGGGATCATCGCATGCGCATACTGCCGAGGCTCGGCTACAAGTCAGGGGAGATCGATGATAGGTACTGAAGTCGGGACTCGGGGAAATGACGAAAAGCATCAAGGGGGCGGGAGACATTTAGAGATTATTAGAGTTTGTCTCGGACACCATAAGTACCCAGTTGTTAGGTATTGGCCTGTTCGTAGCTCTAACCTGCCCGGTTTCTTGGCACTGGAACATGAAGACCCTTCCTCCAGAGAAATTTGTCACAGTAGTGCCACAGCTGTGTGTGCCTTCGCCTCTGCGCGCCTTTTACGCTCCATTATCGCTCCCAACAGTCCAGGTTACACGAGCCCTAAGGGGCAGCCGGAGCCGATCACAGCCATTTTCGGCTTAGCGCCGGAATCCGGCACCCCGCCCCGCCCAATGAATCACTCACCCCCAGACTCCACCGAACGCCAACTCCAACATCACGCATCCCGAACTCTCACCGCACAACCATCACCAAGCTAACCCTCACAACAACCACAACACAACCACAACCACAGCTATGCCCCCTCCCGCTCTCCCCCCCGAAGTCTGGTCCCAAATCTACTCCTTCCTCCCCAGCCCCTCCGCCCGCACAACCTTCTGCCTCCTCTCCCGCCCTCTCTCGCTAATCGGCCTGCGCGCCTCCCTGTCCTCCCTAACAATCTTCCGCCACCCCACTGATTTCTCCATGCTCACCTCCATCGCCAGGAACCCCGCGCACGCAGCTCTCATCCGCAGCCTCACGTACATCCCTTTCACGCTCGACGAAGGCGCGCTCTCGGACTATGAGCGCTTCGTGGAGCATTATCGTGCCCGAGGGCTGGGAAGGGTGTGGCGGCTGTATCGGCCGCTGCCGAGCCCGGCGGAGATGATGGGGTATTATTGCGCGGTGGAGCAGGCGAGAAAATGCGAGGAGGCGATGAGGGAGTATGATTTGGAGAGGATGTGTTTTGAGGAGGTGCTGCCGAAGCTGGAGTGGTTGAGGGAGGTGTGGATGTGGAATGGCACGGGGTTTCATGTGGAGAGTGTTACGGTTAGAGATATTGGACGGACGTTGGTGGAGAAGACGCCGTTTGATGGGACGGGGTTGTGCCTTTGGCCCGGGGGGCAGTATCCGGGGACGGGGGTCCGGGGGATGAGAGCGATGATGGGGGGTTTGGAGGGGGGTAAGGTGGGCGGTATGAGGGAGCTACATGTTGGGCCGGTAGACTGGGAGTGGGTGAGGGAGATGCCGAGGTTGGGGATTGTTGGGGGACTGGCGGTGCTGGATTTGCAGTTTGAGCTGACGGTAAGGGAGGATGAGTCTTTGAGAGTCGGTTGGCGTGGTGTCGGATGATGCTGGAGGGGGGGCTTCTGGCGGATTTCCTGGCGGCGATACCCGGGCTGAGGGACCTGGCGGTGAGGTCGACGCCGAGGAGGAAGGCTATGTTGGGGAGTCGAAGCGTGTACCCCGCGGAGCTGCAGCAGGTTATCAAGCCGGGGCATCAATGGCCGAACTTGCGGTTCCTGGCGCTGGGGAGCATGCATGCCACGAGCAAAGGGCTGAGAGAGGTGCTAGATGTGCACAGGGAGACGCTGCGACGACTGGATTTGGGGTTTGTGGGGTTGGATAAGCATTGGATGCAGTCAGGTCTTTTACTGGAGATGCACGAGCAGCACAACGAGACAGGACTGGAGGTCAACCTGTTTGGGTTCTTGGACGGTCCGTGGAAAGGGCACGAGCCGGGAGAGGGGTACGAGCTGCAATGGCTGCCGAGTAGCGCGTATGACTACTCGCATGCCGCCGACTACGGGATGCAGCAGCCGAGGTGGCGGCCAGCTGGCGGTGGGAGGCTGGCCGACTTTTTTGACGGCCATAACTGCGGAGCTGTACCCGCGCTGTGTTACGTTTGTCGTGATCCTGTGGTGATCGCTGAGAGCCTGAGAGGGAGCCTGAGGTTCACGCCCTTTGTGATGCAACCGGGTTTTCGACGACGCGAACCTGAAAATTCAGACTAGAAGGTCTTTCTGCTCTTCTGTTCGAGGATTCCCTTGAGCAGCAAAACGAGCTAGAGCTAGACGGAGTTATCGGGGATCGTCGGTGCGGAAAATGTTTCGCTGACCGACGGATTTCCGGCCACATGTGGAGTCGGCCTTGGGTTCCAAGCATGGCAGGTGGTATTGGGGGATGATGATGATGATGATTGTGATCGGGGAAATTTGAGGCCGACCGCCCGGCGGGGGCGCAGCCAATGTATTTCTAGTCAGCAGCTCCCCCTCCATGTCACTTCACGGCAGCTTTGCAACTTCCTCACCGCCGCCCTTTTCGATCCCTCCAAAATGGCAAACCCGTCAAATCCCCTCAGCCTTTCGCCAGAAGCCCTTAAAAAGGCTGTCGATGCGCTGCCGGAGATCACCATGACAGGCGGCTGCCACTGCGGGGCCGTCAGGTACAAGGTCTTACATCCGGCCCTCGGGCCGCAGGAGACATGCCAAGTGCCTGTCACCAGCTGCAACTGCTCAATCTGCGAAAAGAACGGCTACTTCTCAATCTACCCCAAGAAGGAGAAGATCGAGTGGCTGAGCGGGTGGGACGAGATGAAGAACTACCAATTCCGAAACAAGGACAGAGACCACAAGTTCTGTGGCACCTGCGGAAGCAGCATCGGCATCGACTTTCAGGGGAAAGCGAGCGATACGATGGCTCTGAATGTGAGTTTCCTGCGCGTCCACCGCAACGTGTCGCTGATCCGCCTTCAGGTCCGGATGATCGATGACATTGATCTCGATAGCCTGTACATCAAGAAATGGGATGGAAAGTCAAAGATTTAGGAAATTTAAGCCCCCTCCCATTCCACATGAATTGTCCACAACCTCGTAGACCGCGGCATCGGACTCGCCCCGACAATCTTAAACCTCCCATCCGCCTTCTCAAATAGCTGCTCCCAATCGCCCATCTCCCGATCCCCCGCATTCTGCAGCACAACCTGAACCAAATCACTCACCCTTGTCTTCAGCTCGGCCGGCTTCGACACGCTCTTCGGCACCGCCACAACAACATCATTCACGACAATCTTCGCCCCCTTCTTCAGCGCCGGTATCAATGCCCTCAGTATCTCCACCGCATACTTATCCGACCAGTTATGCAACACCGCCCTCAGGAAATACACCTCCGCTCCCCTCACCGGCTGCTCCTTGAAGAAATCATGCGCCATGAACTCCACCCTCTCCTTAATATCATCTGGCTTCCGCGCGTCAGCGTTGCGTATAACCGGCTCATCTAGATCTTGAACGATAAACTTCAGCGTCGGGAATGCCCTTGCAATCGCAATTGACACCAAGCCATGCGACCCGCCGACATCAACAACAGTGCTCCCAGCCGGGAGCGTCCCCCACGGGAAAGCATGCACGACCAGCTCCGGACCAAGCTCAGGACGCTGTGTGATGAAGCGCATCACGGACGCGAAGCGGCGTAGTCGATCGGGATGATCGGAAAGAAAAGCGAACATCGATTTGGAGGTGTTGTTTGCGACAGAGAAGCCTGTCTCGTTGGGCTCGCCCGAGGCAGGGAATTTGTGCATCGCGTCGGGGGCGTGATATGCCGCGGGCCAGAGCTCGTGGGTCGCGTACGAGACCCAGTCGTGGAGGGCGTCATCTTCGGAGAGGAGGCGGGAGGCGGCTGAGTGGGTGATGATACCAGGCTGGGGCTCAGCGAAGAGGTTGTGCGCGCTGACGGCATGGCGGATGAGCTTGCGGATGTGGGTCTCGCCGAGGCCGGATGCGGCGGCAAGGTGGGCGAAG
>Ga0247760_1000567_pt1 | contig 39461 bp, 33 predicted proteins | sample UWRJL171409R4_FD_179936 | JGI IMG/M metagenome (GOLD analysis project Ga0247760, IMG submission 179936) | Plant litter microbial communities from Arlington Agricultural Research Station in Wisconsin, United States - UWRJ-L171-409R-4 | ecosystem: Environmental > Terrestrial > Plant litter >... | reverse complement strand
GAGGTGTATCCGGGGACGGGAGGGGGTTTTCTGATCGAGGCGGAGCGGGGGACGTGGATTTTGGGCGCGGGGGTGGAGCACCATGTGCTGTATCAAGTCAATATCCACAACGCGAGGAATGTGTTTATTGGGCTGCAGGAGGGGGAGTCGGCGTACTGGCAGGGCGCGGGAAATAAACTGCTTGCTCCGGAGCCTTGGGGGAAGTCGCTTTGGGCTTCGGATCCGGACTTCAGCTGGTGTGCGGTAGACGCGGCGCAGGTATGTCCCCCTTCTCAGTTCAGGTTTGCCCCATTTTCCCCTTTACCCACTTTTTCGGTTGCCCCTTTTGAAGTTTGCCCGTCTCAGCTACGCTCACATCTTCGATCCAAAATACTGACATGCGCTGTCCAGTGCCGAATGGGTCTCTACCAAGTAATCACTAACTCCACCGACCTCAACCTCTACAGCAGCGGCTTCTGGAACTTTGTCGCCGGCCCATCGCGAACCATGTGCGCAAATGACTGCCAAGACAACGCCGTCTTGTATCAGGGAAATTCTCGTGTGCACATCTACGGGTTAAGCACGATCAACAACAAGAACATGATAGTTGAGAGGAGTCAGGGTTCGAGCGGTAGCCGGAATGGGAGTGTCGGTGTTACTGCTACGAGGGCGGCGAATGCGGGATTGGCGCACGATGGGTTCAAGACAGGGATTGTTGCTGCCTACCTGAGGATGAGTGGTTGATTTTGTCGTGGTACTTTATCCTTAGATCCAACCCAATTCTATACGTCCCCGTCCTGAAAATGCCTCTGAAACCACCGTATCGCCTGCTCCTCGCTCTTCTCTCCCCTCTCACGCTGCAACGGGTCGCCACGATCTCCCCTCACTAATCGTAAAGTCAACTCAGCCTACAGCCCCCTCCCCCCATGGAAGAAAAGACTGGAAAACCCAGGGGGAAAAAGAACCAAACTCACCAGCAAACCCATGTCTCGCCCCCTCATACACAACAGCCTCGTGCCTCGTTCCCCCGCCCTCACCTCCATTCTCATTCTTAACTTCCAACACCTCCATCAAAGCCTTCATCCCCTCCCGCCCCATCTGCCCATCATTATCCCCATTCGCCACACTCAGCGGCTGCACCACCTTCTCGATATCGTCCGGAATTTGTAGCCACGTCGGGTGAGCGACAAACGCGCAGTCCACCAGCGGCACTACCTCCGTTGTCCCGTCTAGTGCAGTTACCTCTACCTTGTACTCAGCCGTCCCATGCGTAAGACGCACGGCGTGCAGGCCGCCCCAGCAGAAGCCAGCGCAGGCGAGTTTGGTGGTGGGACTGGTGGTTATTGGGAGCTGGGGCTGGTCTGGGCTGGAAGGGGGAGGGGAAGGGGAAAGGGAAGATGTGCGGATGGCGCGCATGTAAGCTAGGATTCGCGGGTGCACGACGGAGAAGCGACAGTGGTAGAGGAAGCGGGCGAAGAGAGGGGCGATGCGGAGGTAGGTTAGGATGCGGGTGGGGAGGGAGGCTGAGGGGAGGGCGGAGGAGAGGAGGAGGAAGTCCTCTGGGGGGGCGAGGCCTAAGGAGGTTGGTTAGGCTTTTGTCCCAAAACCGGGGCTTTGTTTGTCGATGTTGATGGGAGGAAAAAAAGAAAGGAGGCGGATTGGCAAATACCGTCCATCAGATCAGGTAGGTAGACTGTGCAGGGCACCCGCTTGGCATATTCATCGGCGAGCACGCGCGTGTTGCGCAGCTTCCAGCCGTAGGCGTCGGAAAAGATAACCACGGTGCCGAGGGGGACGACGCCGGGGTCCGGGTGGGTGACGTAGGTGCTGAGACCGTGGATGACCTCTTCGGTGCCAGTAGGCAAACGATCACTGCGGAGGGTGCCCTTGTAGCAATCTGTGCAGGCCATTGAGGACGTGACGAGAGGATTCTGGTTGAGGACAGGGTGCGATGAGATGAAATGAAGATTTGGGTAGCTGCTGCGGCCTTGGCGATCTGAAGCGTGCTTGGCGATCTATGGGGGTGATATATGCATTTCAGAGCGTACTGTGCCGCAGACTTGCAGCCGAAATGCAACCATCACCGAGTGACTCAGTCGCCGAATCGTGCGATTGGCGCTTGGCTACTCCAAGGTATTAGATACCTACCGGTAGTACTGGCTGCTGTAGGTGAACCCGAATCTTGCAACACTCAAAGTCGGCACACTCCTCAAACCCCTCGACCGCCTTGGTGCTGACGGCACTGACCAGCTCGGGCGTGAAAGGCGTGGGCGCCTTCATGAAAATCGTCTTCATGGCCGGGTGCGAGGTGCCGATCTCGTAGCCCCTGAAGCCTAGCGCGACCATCTCGTGCAGATGCTAGTGCGCCGGCAATTTGGCCAACCCGAAGCCCTTGTAGTCGGCTCGCGTGGCCGTCCCGCCGCGCATAATAACTTCATCCATGCCTTTGGGCTTCCATGTAGACAAAAAAATAAAGACAACTCCTTCTTTTCGACGTTACTCGTTTCATGGTGCATCGTGCGGCATGGGGAATTCCCAGTCAGTCATAACCTTCCGCCACCCCGAGCTGCCTTGACTGGTGGCGATTTGCGACTCAGCGCCTTTGAATTAGTAGGATACCTCTTTGCTACTAGGTTTCTGTGACCAGTTACTGATTTGAGCTCGTGTTGCTATGATGGACTCAACTGTGAAAAGTGGTGAGATTGTGTATGGCTGATAAGCCATGAAGGATGGTCTGACGTCGTGTCACGCCACTGTCATGATCACCACCCTTCCTTCGTCGTTCCTTTACCATTATAACCTAGACTCAACCATTTCTGTAGGCCGATTGCCAAATACGTTATGCAGGCTCAAAAATATGTTGACAAAATAAAATGGCAATGGAAAACGAGCAACTCCAAGACACACCGAGTGGGTCGCCGGTCAAGTCCTACTTCAAGCTATGGGCGCACGCCGCGAGGTCCGACGTCCTGCTGCGCGCCATCGGGACGATGGCATTTCTCGCAGCAGGCGTGGCGCTGCCCGTCATGACAATTGTGTTTGGCGCCTTCGTCAATGACTTCAACGACTGGGGATCGGGCAAGTCGACACCCGATCGCTTCAAGGACGCCGTCAACAAGAACGCGCTGTACCTAGTGTACATTTTTATTGCGAGGTTTGCCGTAGGTTCTGTGCCGCTGAAGAGATACCTACTCATCCAAATGAGCCATGTGCTAAGTTTTCAAAGGTGGCTTACCTCGGGTCTATGCTCTATAATGTGACCGCCTCGAGGATGGCTCAACGAGTACGACTTCAATACGTCGAAAAGGTCATGCATCAGCCCATTGCCTACTTTGACCGCCGTTCAGCCGCCTCGATCTCGACAGACCTTACTAGCGACGTCAACCAAATGGAGCTTGGGCTCGGCGAAAAGAGCGGCCTCGTCTTCCAGGCCACCAGCATGTTAGTCGCTTCGTTTGTAATCGCTCTTTCTCAAAATTGGAAGCTATCGTTGGCATGCATGACAGCAGTGCCCTGGGCATTTCTGGTGGTCATGCCCCTCGCGAGTATCGACACCAAGATCGAGGCCAAGATCAAGGCGATCTACTCGGAGGCTTCGACAGTGGTGGAAGAGGCACTCGGCAGCATTGCGAACATCACGGCCCTGGGCGCAGCCGACAAGATCGTTGCACACTTTGAGACGTATGTCAAAAAAGCCATGAGGACGTCGTGGATCCGCGGTCTCGTCTGGGCGACCATCCTTGGCAACGTGTTCGCAAGCATGCATGCTGTCTATGCTTTATGTTTGTTCTACGGCGTCAAGCTGATAGTCGCGGGCGAAATGTCCGATGGGGGTGCGGTGTTGATGTACGTGCAGTTTCACATGCGTCAAACAACTGGAATTGGCCGGCAATGTTTGCTAATAACGAGCACAGTGTCATGTTCTGCTGCATCCTTGCCAGTCAGAGTTTTGGCATGGTTGCACCTATCATTCCTGATCTTATCAAGGCGGGAGTCTCCGCGCGGCGGGTCCTCCTCCTTTTCGAGCAAGACGATTCAGATTCACCAAAAGGACCGAATGACGTGCTAGGCGAAAAGCCCCGCTTGACCGCGCTCCAGCCCTCCTCCGTCGCTGGGGGCATTCAATTCCGCAACGTATCCTTTGCCTACCCGACTCGACCGTCCGTCCCCGTCCTCGATAACGTGAGCCTCGACATCCCCGCTGGCAAGATCACGGCTATTGTGGGGACCAGCGGCAGTGGCAAAAGCACCCTCATTGCCCTGCTCGAGCGGTGGTATGCCCCGCAGCACGGGGTGATCACCCTCGACGGGAAGAACCTGGAGCAGTATTCGGTTTCGTCCCGGCGCGATGCGATGGGCCTGGTGCAGCAAGAGCCAGTGCTCTTCAACGACACGATAGCCCAGAACATTCTCAATGGTTACCACGGCGGAGCGTGCGATGCGCTGAGCGAACAAGAGAAAAACAACCTCGTCGTCGAGGCAGCAAGGAAAGCAAATGCGCACGATTTCATCTGCAGTCTCTGTGACGGTTACGATACGCAAGTCGGGGAGCGCGGGGACCGGCTAAGCGGGGGCCAGAAGCAGCGCATCGCATTCGCTCGCGCGATTGTCTCGAACCCAAAGATCCTCCTGCTAGACGAGGTCACCTCCTCCCTAGATCCCGAGTCCGAAAAAACCGTCCAAAGAGCCATCGACGCGGCATCGCAAAACCGCACGATTCTGCAAGTTTCTCACAACCTCACCACCGTTCGCCACGCTCACCACATTGCCGTCATGGACAAGGGCCGCATCGTGGAAGAAGGAAGCCACCACGGGTTGATGCAGCTCAACGGCCTCTACACACGCCTAGTCCGAACACAGCACGCCCTCGCCCGCGCTAAACCCTCCCAAGCCGCCGTCCCGGAGACCAGGGACACAAAGACCGCCCACCCAGCCTCTTCGGCACCCGCCGGCCATATTACAAGTCCAACGACAAACAAACTCCCCACCCCGACCGCCGCCGCCCTCGAAGTCTCCCTCCACGATAAGTCCATCACCCACCGCCACGCTCTCCTCCGCAACCTCGGCCGCCTCCTCGTTAGATACTCGAACACTGCCCTGCCCGCCTTTGTCGGCCTCCTCGGCACCGTCGGCATAGCCGCCACCTTCCCCATCACCGCCTTCCTCTACTCTAATCTAATCACGGTCTTCCAGCTCCAAGGCTCTCCCTACTTCACCAGCCGCTCCAACTTCTACGCCCTCCTCTTCTTCATCCTGGCCCTTGCCGAAATGGTCTTGTACTGGGCCGTCTACTACCTCTTCGGCACCGTCGCGGTCGCAGCTGGACGCGGATACCGCCCCGACGCACTGCGCGCGACGCTCAAGCAGGATAGTTCCTTCTTCCAAATCCGAGGGCACTCATCCGGCGCGCTCATGACCATGCTAGCGACAGATGCGGATAGCGTGGAGGACTTGCTTGGCGGCAGCGTCCCTATTATCAGCTACCACGTCCTGAACATCATTGGGTGCGCGGCCATGTCGTTGGCTGTGTACTGGAAGCTGGGCCTGATTTCTGCCTTGGTTTGTCTCCCGCTGTATGTCGTGGCGGGCGCTGTGAGGATGCATATGGATAGTAAAGCGGGGGAGAGGTGTGAGGGATTCTTCTTGGAGACCGCGAGGTTTGTGGGCGAGGCGGTCGGGTCGGTGAGGACGGTGCAGGCGCTAGGGTTGGAGGGCAGGGTTTTGCGTGGGTATGGCGAGAGGCTGCAGGCGGCGGTTGCGAGGTCGACGAGGGCCGCGCTGGGGTATTTTGTACTATATGCGTTCATGGAGAGCGTAGATCTGTTGCGTAAGTCCATCTACCTGGATTCGCTCTGTCCGATGATGCGGGCGGTAGCAGTGCTGATGATTCTGGGAACCAGTCATGGCATTTATGTTTTGGTACGGTGGAAAACTTTTGGCTGAGGGCGAATTGGATGTTGGGGATTACTTCATCATCTACATGGCCGCTATGTTTGGCGGACAAGCGGCAGGGTTTGCTTTTGGATACTTTGCTGGTAGGTCCCAGACACCCAAGTCCCCCCTTTCCATCCTCCTCCCGTCGATGTTAGCACCTCCTGCTCACCTGATCGATAGATCTTGCAAAGGCGAAAATCGCCCTGAACCGGCTATTTTACCTAATCGACTCTCAGCCAACCATCAACAGTACCAGAGGTGCAGAGACAGCCTCGCTTACCGCATCCATCAAAGGGGAAACGGCAATCGAGTTTCGAAACGTTTCTTTTTGCTACCCATCACAACCAGAGGTCCTCATTCTTCAGGAGCTGAGCTTCAACATAGGAAAGGGAGAGAACGTTTGCCTAGTTGGTCGCTCGGGCTGTGGCAAGTCAACGGTCCTCTCCCTCCTCGAGCGCTTCTATGACGTTACTTCCGGCGAGGTGTTCATTGACGATAAGCCGCTAGCCTCGTTAGACGTACAGGAATACCGCCGGAAGCTAGCCCTTGTCAGCCAGGAGACGGTGCTGTATCAGGGTACCATCCGCGACAACCTCCTCTTAGGCTTAGCCAAGGCCTCATCTGTCTCCGACGAGGACATCACAACGGCTTGTCGCCAAGCCAACATCCATGATTTCATCGTTTCCTTGCCTGACGGATACCACACCAATTGTGGTCCACGTGGGACTGCTCTCAGTGGTGGTCAGAGGCAGCGAATCGCCATTGCGAGGGCGTTGCTGCGGAAGCCCGAGGTTCTGCTGCTCGACGAAGCGACCAGCGCGCTTGATGCCGAGAACGAAACGCTAGTGCGGGAAGCGCTGGAGAGGGCTGGAGAAGGCCGGACCATCGTGGCAGCGGCACACCATGTTCAGACAATGAAGGCAGCGGATCGAGTGGTTCTGATCGAACGCGGTGGGGTGGCTGAACAGGGGCCCTTTACCGACCTAATAGAGAAGAAGGGCCCGTTTTTGGAATTTCTGAGGGACGAAACACTAGGGCTCTCTCCTTAACGATGGAGTTCGCTCAACCACTGAAATCAACAATGTGGCAGCACACTCATCCTTAGCGTTTCACAAGCGAGAAACTTGACTAGTTGGCGTTCAAAACTTCGAGTTCTCACATGACTATGCATTCCTCCCACTTATGGCCATGTCTTCGGGATTTCGACGACGTTGGCATGTTTCCACGCCGAGGGGAAGGACAGTGTACACCTGATTTTAACTTCTCTCTTGTAGTACTCGTGGACGCGTTTTTGGCCATCTGACCAGCCACTCGAAATCTCTGATCAGAGCGTGGAGTTGACGATTCACCATGGAACGAGCGAAGTCGAGGCTGTCCGCGATGTCGCCGATGCAGAGCTAACTCTAGGTCGCTCAGATGAGGTCCAGCACTTGCTCAGATCCAGCTCCCATAAACACCACAGCACCAGTGTAAGCTCATCGAAAAACACGGCCTTGGTAAGCGCATGCTCGCCTAGCTTTGTCACAATGGCAAGTAACAAAATGCCCAACCTTCACAGGGCCCTTCTCTGCCTCTACGGTTCCCGGCGATTCGCTCTTGACCTTGCGCCCACTCTGGCCCCGGTAGAGGCGCCCCGACTGGGCCCTACAAGCTATCGTCGAGACCAAAGCCTTCTTCACTCAAAGTCACGTCGACCAGGCGACAAGGCTGCTGCACACGGGTTCGCTCGGTTTGGACAATCTGCATCAGCTGACGGAGCTCATCTGCACCGGTGACCCCCTGAGAGCTAGGCTTCCACTCGAGACTTGTCCATATTCATCTGACCCAACGACTGTTTGCGTAGCCGCCGTTACGACCAATCTGGGGTCAATATACAGCGCCCACCTTTCCCCCAACTTTCTAACCATACCACCCCGCATGTTGAGGCGATTTATCATTCTCTGTCTCTTGTCTGGGGAATACTGCGGACGTGGGTAATTCGAATCCTCTGAGAGCATCATGTCTCCGTCAGTGGCCCCCGAAATAGGTTTTCAGGGGCCAATGCACAACCCCCGAACTTTGAGTTGATTCCCACGACCAGGTTGGGGCGAAGTACCCTTTGGGATGTGTCGATACATCAGCTCTGTGGTGGCCCTCAGGGATAAACCAAAGAAGGTTGAAAGGCAAGTGTGACCCCCCACAGGCCTACATAGTACATGGAATCCGGATTGACCGGATCCCAATTTCCCCTCTGGATCTGAGTCTCAGCAAACTTGTAGGCTAGTCCGCCAAGGGCCGTACGCGGAACACCCACGGAGCACGACTGGCGGAGTCTGGTGGGAATGGTGCGGGTCTTGATGGAGCCTTTGGGGCGTTGTTGAGCGTAAGTGGCTGGACGTCGGTCATCCAAGGGCACATCTCGTAGATTACATTCGTCATACGGTAGTATGCCGACCTCTGGCGGGAACAATACATCGCTGGGATCATACGGGTCGACTGTGTGTAGCTTGCTTGTGCCTCGCTGGTTGTACTCGCGAGCGAGACCGACTCTGTGCAGCCTCCCCAGATCCTCGTCGTCAGTAATAGTAATAACCCCAGGGATCCCCGGCCCCTTTCCGATATCTCAGTTGTATCGATCGATAGCGTATACGACATAGCGCAACGAGGCGCGGTATCCGGCTCCATCTTTCTTGGCGGTGACCAAGCTGGCGACCGACCAAGAGAAACCGCCTACGGCCAGGAACCAATCTAGTGAGTCGATGCCCCAGAATGTGCCGGGGGCCTGCCACGCTGTGGTGAAGATGATCGCCTTGCCTTCTCTAACCGCCGTCTTGTTGTACGCCGCTTTGGCTTCAGTGCCGACTAGCTCCCTAACTCCCGAGGCTAACCCGTTCCAAAAGACGGCGCCTTGGTTGTACATCATGTGGTTGTGGAGAAGAGCCAGAAGGAAAAATATGTTGACCATACTTGTTGGCTTGATCCTGTTCTGTGATGCCGAAGCTTGAACGGATTTTTGAAATGCAAGGTGTACGAAGAGTTGCGCACTCTAGATCGGTCGTGAGAAGAACAGTAGGTGAGGCTCCCAGGCTGCTTGGAGTTAAACATGCATTCTGTAGCCCTTTTTGTGTCGGAACTCTTCCTGACCACGACATCATTCAAGTTTCTGACTATGGCGTGATGACATGATTCCGAAAAGGGTTAGCATGGTAGCAAAGCTGCGCTGAATGGAGGTGCATGTGGCTTGCACTGGCTGCAGCGCTAGTAAGAGACTGTCGCCAACGGTAATTCGCTGTCTTTTAGGTTATCGTGTTTTGGGTTGCGCCATCGTAAGACTCCATCATGACGAAGCTGAATCACATACGAGCTTGCAAGCCCGCCTTACTCAACCAATTATTCCTCGAGGTTCCGATGCATTCATCGAAAGGTGCTGACCGGAGGTAACCTATCAACGGAAAATGTCAGATCATCATAAGCAGTGGGAAACTCGTGCAATCGGTTCCACGAGGGCGATGAAACTGGTATAGGGTAACCAAATGATGTAATCGTCCATTGAGCGGCTGTGAATCAGGTTCTGTGAGCCTGGCATAGTCGAAATATGTAGTGGTAGTTGTCCTGCAGTGGCTGCGCTGGCTGTTGCGGTGGTGTATGGTGCCTACACCTTACTCTGAGAGGCCAATCAGCCCAACGGGCTTCACAGCTGAAACTTCTCAGCTCACCACCTGGTGGCCCAAGCGCGTGCGAGAAGGCCAGTGGCTGCAGTGCATTATCCATTCTCAATCTTTGATAGGCTCAAGCTTCACCACTTTCAACTCACGCCATTGTCTGGCCACAGGTGTCATGCTACAGATATCTGCCCACAATTGTATCCCAGCCTCTCGAGTCCCCTGGTCACTCTGTTATACCTACGTTAGGTAGTTTTGCAAATTTACACCTTGTCAAGGATCGAGGGACTCGGCTTCTATTTCTATATTTCACCATCATCCTTTCTTTGTGGGCGTCCAGTCCATCAGCTTGACCTTTTGGTAGACTTCCGTTACTAAGCAAAGATGGACCCCCTGGACGAGGACGTCTGCTCCCCCCCCCTGAGCATTGGAGATGACAGCAGCAGCAGTGACTCGGATACGGATGATGAGTCCGGAAACCTACGACGACACAGTCGTCTAGTCAATGGATGGAGCATCTGCGACTGGGACAAGTATGGCATCCAAAAGCCGTACGCTGATGAGGTTTGCAGTTCCTGTCACTGACTAAGATACCCAGAGCTAGTGAAGCCGTTGCCGTTCAGCCGCTGATTTAACATGGAACCTAGGCCTCCGCCGCGGACTGGGAGCCGGATGTGTTTTGCCCGAGATGCGCACGAATCTTTGCCGAAACCATTCCACTGAAGAAGACGGCGGAGAAAACTATTGACTTTTCAGCGACTGGACAGAGACAGACATGCAGGCTGTGCCAGTTCTTGATTCATCGAATGGCTCCGAATGGGTTGGCTTCCACTGGGATGAAAGCAGCCTACTGGTTCGAAGGACTTCCAATGCATGTTTATCGCTTGAATTTTGAGCTGCTCTGCGATGACAGCAATCCATCGGTACGGCTTATTATCTTGCCTCGCAGGTTCCAAGGTAAGCCTTCAACGAGAGTCGATTCGACTGAACTCGGCTGACTGTGTAGCCAACGACGAAAATGACTTTGTTTTCGGCACCGTTATGCCTCCTTTTGCGCGGAAGCTAGCGTTCAGCACATACTCTATCCAGAGTTTCGAGCAGATTAACCGGTGGCTGGGCCGCTGCTGTTCTAGTCATGATGTCTGCAATGCGAGGGTCGCCGATAGTGACTTCGTACCAACGCGGCTGATACAAATCTGCGTTGATAGCGAAACAAAGCAGCCAACGATCCGGCTCCTAGAATCCAAGGATTTAAAGGAGAAACCCATCAAATATGTCACGCTCAGCCATTGCTGGGGAAGTACCATGCCTCTGAAGCTCCAGAAGGACAATTACAACGACTTTTTGGTCAAAATCCCACTGGCGAGCCTGTCTCGAGTCTTTTGGGAAAGCATTCACCTTCTCACGTTTTTTCGTGAGGAATTCCTCTGGATAGATTCGCTTTGCATCATCCAAGACTCAGGTGAGGATTGGTTCAAGGAGTCCAAAGTGATGGGCGCAGTGTACCAGCACGGAGCCTTCAATATCGCTGCGACAGGCTTCGGCAACCGGCCGGAGGCGTCAAACGAAGCCGAAAGAGCCGTATCTCGATTGTTTACCTTCAGGCGTCCTTCCTTCCAGGTGCCCATGGGCCTCCGTATCAAAGACCAGGTCGACGGCAATCCCTACGATGGCGACGGCAACCTGACTCTCAGAAACGACGAATACGCGCTCTTCGATGCCGACATGTTAGGAAATGGCATCGAGCGTGCCCCTCTTAATACCCGTGGCTGGGTAGTCCAAGAACGAGCACTTTCGCCGCGTACCCTGCACTTTGGACGAGATCAGATCTTCTGGGAATGCGGCGAGCTAAGAGCAAGTGAAGTATTCCCCTTAGGACATATAAAGTTTGCGACCATCCCTCGGGTGAAGGCCTTTGCCTTCGAGGAACTCTACCAGCTCGAAGAGGCCTTTCGCCTAGATCAAGAACGACGGGAGAATATCAAGAACGAGAGCACCATCCTCGACGACCCCAAAGACACATCGCCCTTCATGACCGTCTTCCGGCCATCCCTGTTCGCCGCACAGATGTTCAGCAAAGACAGCCTAGAATTCGTCTTCCCATCGGAAGCGCCGAGCAAGCTGCGCGGAATGTCCCCGTGTATGCAGAGATGGAGCAACATCGTTGAGAACTACACTCGATCTGAACTCACGCGAGAATCAGACAAGCTAGTGGCCGTCGCGGGCATGGCGAGCGTTCTGCAGCAGCATATTAAGTGTCGGTACATTGCAGGGCTGTGGAACACAGATCTCGAACACCAGCTGCTATGGAATGTGACGAAAGCGCGACCAAGTGTACGGCATGAGCAGACCAGGGGTCCTTCCTGGAGCTGGGCGTCTGTTGACGGACCTGTTTCTGCGGCTCGGTGGGAAGCACTGCCGGAAACGCCGGTTCCGAGGAACGAGAGTGTCTCATGGTTTGCCTTTGTACGGGACATATCGGCTGTTCCGACAAGTCCGGAGCTCGGAGAACTTGGACCGGTCAGGGATGGAAAACTTCGCATGGTCGGACGTCTCCTCGCTGTTCGGGTTCAAGCGGTTGATAAGAGTCAGGAAAGAACTGAAGGATCGTTCAGGTGCAACATATTCTGGGATACAACAGAACTGGAAAGCCAGTTTGGCCTGTCAGGGGAGTGGGATCTGGTTCGAATTCCTCAGCTTCAAGTCGCCAACACGGTGGATGCCAAGACTCTGAAGACAGAGTGGGATATTTTCATGATACCGGTACGAGTCACAGAGGATATGGCAGAGTTCGACAACATGTGGAACGTGTACCTCAAAGGACTTCTGATTGTGCCGACGGGACGTTGCGATGGGGAATTTCGGAGAGTCGGTCTTGTGCGTGTCGAGTATGACTTGTTCACCTCGGTGGAATCTACAGCAATTGTAGATTCGAGGTACTTCACGTCGGTCAAGGATAAATGGTGTACGGTCTCGATCATATAAAAGGGCGGCGTTTTTAAGGCTGTGGTTAGCTCATGTTGATCAGATATAGGAATAAAAGGTTAAAACATACATTTGGAGCCCTCTGAATCGTAATGGACCGTATCTGCATTTTAATAGGCCATGTCTGTATCACAAGGGGCCTTATTTCTAATGCAACACTCCTTACCTGCATTACAAGGGTACTTTCTTTTATGTATATCATGTGTAAATAGAAGGCCATAGCGCAAATAGACAAAGACCATGATGCAAACAGACATTCCCTTAGGAAATGCAAGAATCGACTGATAGCGTGCCACAAACCAAGTTGGTTTTGCGAATTCGCTGCCCGATTCACGCTGCCCCCTTGCATTGATGACCTGCAAGGATTGACGATGAGCTTATAAGGGCACTTTCAATCCACTGAGCTGCAACCTCAATCTCTCCCCCCAAGTGATGCTAGCATGCAATGGCGGCGCGGGGAAGCGACAGCGAAACGCTCTCTATTTCGCTGCCCGACGGCTGCACGCTGTCGTATGGGATCTATGGCGCGACAGCCCCTAGCTCCCTGACCGTCTTCTACTTCCACGGCTTCCCTACCTCGCACCACGAAGCTGCAGTCCTCGATGATGCCGCGCGGGCTGCCGACATTCGCGTCGTAGCGCTGTCTCGCCCCAGCATGTGCCGCTCGACCTTCCAGCCCGACCGGGCCATCGCGCACTGGCCGACCGACGTGCTGGCGCTGGCCGACCACGCCGCGATCCGCGCCGATACTTTCGGCGTGCTGGGCGCCTCAGACGGCTCGCCGTACGTGCTGGCATGCTGCGCCACCCTCCCCGCGTCTCACCTACGCGCCGCGGGCATCCTGTCGGGCTTGTACCCTGCGTCGCTCGGCCTGCAGGGCATGCTGCTGGAGGTGCGGCTGCTGCTGTGGCTGGCGCCGTGGTCGGCGGGGTTGGTTCAGAAGATGCTGGACTGGAGCATAGGGGCGGCGGCGGCGACATCGGATAACAAGCTGGAGATGCTGATGGATCCTGCCATGCGCGCTCGGCCCGACCCAGATAGGCGTGCATGGGAGGGGAATGAAGGTGGGTTGCGTGACATGCCTGTCATGAGCGTGCAGAATGCCTTTCCAGGCGGTGCAAGGGGAGCTGCGTGGGAGGCCAAGCTGCTCGGCTGCTCGTGGGGATTCGAGTTTGCGGATGTGAAGATGGGCGAGGGCAGGTTGGTGCTTTGGCATGGCGGAGAAGGCGCATGCGATGTAGGCGGGGTCCGAGATGCGGATTGGGTGTGATGAAGCGCATATGAGTCTGCTTCTACATAAGCTGCCAGAGGCATTGGTGGTCTTGAAAGAACGCATAATGTATTCATATCCATACATGTTGAACCTCTCTGCGTGAAACGCTCAGGCAAACAAAGATCTTGGTGCAAGCCAAGGCTTTTGTCATGCCCGCTATCGGTCGCATCGGGCTTCCATTATTGTCCTTTCTTTCTCGAACAGCGATATTGTTTTCTCATAATTTCAATATTCCGCGCTGGTGAGTTCTGCCTGATCTGGATAGCCAGTTGTTCGTGACCGGACTGTTCGTGCATAACCTGTGGTGGGTGGAGTGAATTCCACGCCCTCATGTCAATTCACTATCCTGGCCAATGCTCATGTTTTCAAGCGAATTTGTGGGGTCGCAATTCTGGATCTTTGTTGACTGGTGGTAGGGATGCTTGATTGTTCTAAAAGCTCTGGGCTGCGTGGCTGCCTGAAATACTGGTCTGAATAGTGGGGCCAAGTTCCAATCCGTGCCTGAGGCTTCGGACCTGCCTCACATTCTCCAATCCACAACCTGCCATCACCCGCCAAACAAATCTCTTTAGCGGTCCCTTGCAGCGATAGCAAATTCTGCCCTTCCACCATCGGCCTTTTCAGAGTGATAGTTTTCCTTGGCAAAATCCTAATTCATCTTCGAGCAGGTCGTCCCTGAGGAGCAGCCATGTCGCTAGACAACCCACCCGACTTCGAAGCCGTCGCGGCAGCCTACATCACGCTCAGCATTCAGATCCCCCGGATTCGGAATCTCTATTTTTTGAAGCAGAGTCAGCCGGACGACCTTCCCGATTGCGACGCCATCGCTGCCGCATGCACATCGATTAGTGATGAATTCTCGCGCGCTGCTCATGTAGTAGTCGGGGACGCGGTGTTGGGGCATGTGGCTGGGAGTTTCCACTCCATGGCTGAAAATTACCGTGCAGTTGGCGTCCAACTGTCCCGCTTTCGAAACGCGGCCTATCTTCAGCTGGATCAGCCCGGCGTTGGAGATCAGACTCTTCTGCGGAAGCCCCTGCCCGATTTCGACGCCATGCATCGGGCGTATGTGACGCTCAGTATCCAGAACCCTCGATTCGGCAACTTCTTGATCAGCCGCGGACTTCCAACCCGAGCTGTCGCCGCCGGTGAGCGGCGTCACCTGGTACCAGGGGGCCGGAGCGCCCCGTTTCCTGACCTCAAGGCAATCAATGAGGCGTACAGCATCCTCGAACGGGAGATGGGTCTGATGGGCAACCACCTCATCGTGCCGGATAAAGGCGAGGATGTCGGTCGGCAGCTTACCTTGGCAATCCGGAACACCGATCCGGGTCCCGTCATCAAGAATCCGCCCGACAGCCAGGCCACAAATCTGGATGCCGTCGCTCTAGAGAACGACGGCCAGGAATGGAGAAATGGCAACGCTGAAAACGACAAGATCAGAGCCAAGAATCGTCGCGCGTATGTATTACACAACTAGCGTACTCCTGCTGTGCTGGCTGCTAATCATCTTGGTATAGGTACGCCAGGGATCGCAATGCGATGCTGCAGCCGCTTGTCGACGTTCGGACCGGAGTTGAGATTCCCGATTGCCCAGCAATTGCTAGCAACATCGTCAAGTTGACTGGGCCTGCTGCGGTCTGTATCCTCGAGGCCTTGCAGATCCCCCCGCCTCAGACGTTGGCGGCGAAGAGGGCGTCGGTTCGACGACAGATACTCGGGCCGGCCCTAGCTACATCGAGACTTCGCAAATTCTCCGCTTCGAGTGGCAGCGGCGAAGAGGGTGACGCAGCCGGCGAGGACATGGGAAGCGCGGAGCCGGTTTTGATACTATGATACCAGCTGTGGCCCGTAGATGGATGCCTTTGCAGGCTCGAGGAAGTCAGAGGGATGGTTATGGGAAGAAATGTTGACTGCGAGTGATAGTTTCCATTTCTTCAGATGTACCATTCATAGAAACTTCGCTTAGGGCAATCACATTCATGCTGCCAGATGATGTCAATCTAGGTCCTGCTTAGGCCGGACCGTCATTTCTCACCTCACTGATGTCATCAACATACAATGTACCCTTGAAGGTGTCCGCGCCTCGCCGAACCCCAGCATTGTAATAAAATAATACGCGCAAAATCTGTGTACGAGACCACAGCCTTGAACTCCGGGCTGGCATCCCTCCGCTCGCCCGCGGGATAATTCCGCGTGTCCGCAAACACCTCCATCTGGGGTGGCACTTCAAAGAGAGCCAACCACCGTTGCCCTACACAGCTTCCCCACAATGAAGCACCTCACCGCGGGTCAAAGTTCCGCGCCGAATTCCATCTTTTTTCGGCGTGGAGACTTCAATTACAAACGTTGCGCGGTTGCTTTGTCCCCGTTCGAGAGGATTCGCGAAGACATATTAGATCTTCAGAGCCGCTTGCACGACATAAGACTTCCCAGAGAAATCGCCTTCCGTCATCCAAAACCACGAAGGCAGAATCCCAGTCTCTCCCAGGCATTGAGATTTCGGGCCCGAGCGGTAACTTGAACAGTGTTGCGTCTGATTTAGTTGCCTGGATTATGTGTAATCTCATATACACGTCTCATGCCCACATGACCAACGCAGAAAATATCATCGCAGCCTATACTTCCTCCCCCTCCCCCTCCCAGAGAACCCCTCAACCTCCCCATCCATAAACCCATGAACATACGCTCCCCCATCAACGTAGAATCCTCTCCCCCAGGAATACCCCTCAAAACATGCGGCGTCTGCGCCCCATCAAGTACAACAATCTCATCCCCCACCCTCGTCAACTTCGGCACAAGCCCCATGTACCCGCCGCTCGTAACACAAAACTGTCTCCCCACGGAGCACTGCGGATCAACCACATGTGAGATGTCATAATCGCGATGAAGGACCGACGCGATATTGTTGCCGTGCTGCGCTGTTGCTTTGGACAGGCGGGTTGCGAGGGGGTGGGTGAAGCGGGTGTTGTCGCCGCTGAGGAAGCGTAGGTTGTGGTATATTTCCATGGGTTCCATTTTGGCGACATCGGCGGCGGCTGGGTTGGGGTTGTTGATATTTACAGGATGGTGTTTTAGGGGGTGGAAGTGTTGTTGCTTGGCTTGGGCGTTTGTTGGCGGCATTTATGTTCGTATCCTTCTATCATGCCGCGCCACACGGTGTTGAGGAAGTCGGGTGATATTGGTCGTTTTGTTGGTTCGGTATCGCCGACGATGGTGCGCCAGAAGGCTTCTTCGATGGGCTGTCCTGTGGGGTTGTATATCCCACTTGGAGGGCTTTCTCGAAAGGGAACCGCCGGGATGAAACTTCTTCCGTGGTCGAGATGTCGACTAACGTTGTGATTGTATCGAGAGGTGTTCCGTCACAGAGGAGGATATCTGGATCTTAGTCGCTGAACCGCATCCGTTGGACGGCTGGGAGAGAGGCGCGATAGTCATATTCGTGCTTGCGGTGCTCCAGGACGCTCGCTTCGAGGGGAATGGCCCAGTTTGGAGCCCAACTCGGGAGATGGTCACGGCTCACATCATCCATGTTGCCATCTCTCAGCTCAGCTGCCCAGTCCTCGGATGTTTCCCGCTGGCCTGCAAACCGGAGGACCATCATCTGACTCTTGAGATCGAAACTCATGAGCAGAGACCGTGCGACTTTTGTGAACAGCTTCTCGGGCGACAGCGTGTAATCTGGCACGAGCTGGTGTCTTATCCTGTCATCCGGCTGTATCAACCCGAGGAGGCCGTAGACCTTATCCACTGCCTTCCAGGACCGGAACCGATGGCAGAGAACCAGGGACTGGAAGACGGTCAAGGCATTTCCCGAGGAGAGTCGTAGCTCAGACTTTCCCGAAGGAGCAAATTGTCTATGCTTGGGAGTTCGGGGAGTGCTGTGCCATCTGGGCCCAGAAACTGCTCGTTGAACCGTTTGAGATTGGTGCGCGAAAGCGCCGTCATGGCTCGAATGAAGGTTTTCCAGTCCATGTTGAGGCCGCCGTACCTGAAGGTAATGCGTGGCGCAAGGGCAGCCTCTTGGACTACCTAGAGACGAGAAAACCATGGCTGAGAAAGAAGGTCGTGGAGAGACTGCCATTCTTGCCGGTTGCCAAGCGAACGCCAACTGTCCAACGATGTTGTGGTAGTATAGTCGTGAAGGTTGCGCGTGTCCCGAAGCCGAAGAGACATGGTCGATGCGCGATACACGTCCTCCTCGGCGTCGTTCCGGAGCCCCCTCCCATCCGACGGAGTTCGGAGTGGAGGCCGTGCGAGTTGAGGTCTTGTCCAGGAATGCATGCATACATGCGCACACACCCGGTGTAAATGCGGCCCATGAGCGCAATTTGACAGCCCTTCTCGGTCTCGTCGGTCTGGTTGATGCAGATCTGGTCGATCCATAGCATGAGAACGCCGATGCGCCACCGGAGGTCCTTGAGAATTGACCACCTCAGGATGCACCTCAAATGTTTGTCCGTTGATCAAGATGGTTATCATCTCCTCTTTCTTGCATCGCGCAGGCCATCGGTACGACAAGGCGTAATACCCGGGTGCCGTGGAGAGAGGCACCTGCACAAGATCGCATGTCACGGAGCCGTCCCCTCTAAGACTTGAGTTGATCCGCAAAAGCCGGATCACATCGTCGCCATCCCCGAGCGGCCGGTGGTAAAACAAATTGGCCGTCCCATCACTGCTGGCACGTTCGCTCTCGCGGGGGAGGGATCGCGGCTGAAGATCATAGCCCACAATCCAAAAGATGGCCCCAACCACTTAACTGGCCACGGATGTCCAGACAATGGCGCGATGGAAGACACGCGGCCAACGGTGCTTGAGACCGTAGGTGATGACGTACACGCGACAGAACCACACGAACCCCCACCGCATCTGAGCTACGAGACTCGATTCAACCGCGCCGTCAAAGGTCTGGCGTCGCAGCGGATGGGCGTAAACCCCAGCGAGGTGGGAGACGACAAAAGCCACGGCCGGCGGATAACCGTACCACCAAGCCAAGAGCGACAGGGCACTCCACTCGATACCGCCAAGGGTGGAGGGGACTGGCGCGCCGAGCTGGAACGTATGCATCGTCCACTGCGCCCACACAGGCATCGTGGCATCGATGCAATTGTAGAAGACAGCCTCGGCCGCGGCGCGCCATCGAGAGCCGATCATGTTGCCGCCGTGTGCACTTTCGGCGCGCGGGCCGACCGCCAATCGCGGCACCAAGCAGAGGCATGCGAGGATCAGAAACCCGGGCGATGGGTCCAAGAACTTATCGTGGATCGTGAGGGCAGTTCGACCTTTGCGGAATGTGTCGACGGTGGCGGAGAACAGCCCCAGGCTCAGCCGTGCTGGATTTAATAATATGCATTAAATGGTTAATGAAAAGTTAAAATGAAAGGTTGTACATAGTGTGAAAGAATGTTATTAACACAGAGAGTTAGAAAAATAACTGTTTTCATCCACTATTTAATACGTACTATCAAATTCATTGTGTAAGTTACATCGTTTGAAAGTGCGCTCTTTATTCTATTTACTGTTTAAACGGCAGTTACGCGCATCGCTTGCATGGTTAGATATTGCAGTTCGAAGCTAAATGTGACGAAAGTCGGTCTGGTTTCCAATCTGAAAAAAGGCCTGGGCTGGACCCCACTAGCCTAAAAAGTCGAGGGCTTGGTGTTTGGGAGTTATAACTGTCCGAGACGGGAAAGAAGTTGGTTCTAAGCTCGTAACCGTTAATTGAATCTCGTCGCGCATCTTTAACCTTCTGGTACTTCGGATAGAAACAAATATTTCCCAATCCCCCTACTTTCTCTTCAGAATCACCAAGGCTTTCTCCAACACGATTTTCTTACCATCTCCATCCTCGGCTTGCTTCACCAGACCACCAAAGACAGTATACACTATCTCGTCACTCGCCTGGTTCGGCTTGCCTCCCTCCACGGCGACTGTCTCTGCCAGCTCTTCGCATTTGCTGGCCAGCAGAGGCCACCCTAGCGTGCCTGGAATCTCGCACGTATACCGATCTCTGGACCGACGCATGATCATCCTCAGTTCCACGGCCTCGCTACAAAGCTCCAACAATTTGGCCTTCACCTCCTCTTCCTGGCGACGCGTGGCGGACTTGGCTAGGATCGGCCTGAAGAGCTCAAATATTTCCTCCGCCGTGACTGTGGCCGCGTAAGGATTTTGGGGCCTCAGTTTATCGACACACTCTATTGTCAAGATCCTCCAGTCCGAGATCAGCGCTTCGGAGACTGAAGAGCATTTATCAGTCTGATCTAGTTTCATGATTCTGAAGTTTTGCTCCACGGGTGCTTACTTTTGTGGTTCTGGAGCGCCTCTTCAATGCGACGTAGCGCCGGGGCAATGTACTTCTCGCTCCCACAGCCTTCTCGCGCATCAACGGTGACGCCTTCGGCCCCGAAGAGGCGAAAGTCCAGGATGCGATGGAGGATCATTAGGAACATCTTGGCCCTCACGCGACTGGTTCGCTCCTCGGCCGTCAGGCGGTCCCAGACCTTATTGTCAAAGAAACTCGCCTGTTGTTCATCCATCTTGCGCGGCGATGGGCTCGCCGTGTCCATTCGATAAACAGGAAGGCGCGCAATGGTCTGGATCCGCTGCCGAAGGTTGGTAAACATCGCAACAATCTCCTGGTCGCTGACCTTTTGGGTGCCGGCCTTGTCGAGGATAATCGTTCGGAGGGCCGATTCCTTGTGGCGCAGCTTATCCGTCTCCTCGTAGAGGCTGCGGATGGTCTGCTCATTCTCCGCGAGTTGCCGGTCCTGTTGTTTCAGGAGGTCCTCCCTTTGCTTGATAAGAGATCGAACGCGCTCGTTCTCTCGGTGGGCGGCTTCTACCAGTGTCTTGCAGTTCTCATTCTCGCTGATCAAGGTTGCTTTGTGCGTCTCCAGTTCGAATATGTGTTTCTCGAGAGATTCGGTCCTCTCACCCAAGGGGGCTAGATTGCGATCCTGGACGGCGACCTGACGTTCAAGATCTCCGTCGCCGTTGCGGAGCATCGATGCCACGTCGTTTGGAAGCGTCCTAAGCTTGTCGTTCAGCGTACCCAAGTGGGCCTTGACCTGCTGCAAGCCATCGATAATCTGCATGCTGAGGGCCTGCTGGGGGTGCTCAGAGTGCTGGTCAAAAGGCCTGGACTCTTCCATGGGGGTATCTCCATCTTCCATGCTGGTGGGACTGATTTGGGAATTGGGCCGACTGGTTGGTTGCTGGCTGGCAGCGTTGCTGGCGCCAAGGGACTCAGATTCAGTCGGGGCGCTTTTAGTCTGACTGCCCGAACCGAACCGAAAGAAGACAAACAACGAGGAACTCATCGTGAAAAGCGATAGTCTCCGGGGGTGGCATTTACCGCGATTGCTTTAAGATATTGTGGTGGAAAGCCGGCCAGGGTCAAGTGCAGAAAGGTCACCGCGAACTAGACTGTGAGGCAGTCAGGCGGGAAGCGTGTTGGCCGCCTCCATGCTGTGACCCTCCAGAACTTTGATTCAGCACCAATCAATCCAATTTAGGGGGGCTTTCTGCTGTCGGGTTTGCTCAAAGTGGCTAGCAGGTCTTGCTGTGGCGTGTCTGAGGCCCACAACCCCCGCGGAAAAGAGGCCTACAACGTCTCAGGCCGGCAAGGCTACCAACCACAGGCTCCTAGAACCCCGGTTTTGGAACGGCGTGCAGAGCCCGAAATTGACATGTTTGTCCGGCCGCAGGCTCAAGTCCAATTATATTTACGATGCTGCGGCATATTGCCAGAATGTGGACTTGGCTCCAGACCTGCCCGCCTCCTTTTTGGCGCCTAACATCTTGGGCGATGTTGGGGGTACTGAATGGACCGCACAGAAGGAGGTCCACAAGGGTTCGGGTCCTCGGACTCGTACAAGGATATGTATCCTGACATGGCCCAATTCCAGGTGTGTCTGCCTTTGGAAATCGCAAACCCTCCATCCACTGTGCCACTGAAAACGCACCAAACACCCAAGCCGACAAAATGAAAAAGGGTATTCTGTCCGGAGCGCTGCAGAAGAGGCCCTCCAGCGGGCCGGCGACGCTCGAAACGGACGAAAAGCTCGTCATTGCGCTGGACTTTGGCACCACGTTTTCCGGCATCGCGTTTTGCTTTCCCAATCAACAAGACACAAAGGTCGCGTCCATCATCGACTGGCCCGGTGGCGAGTCGGCGCCCAAGATCCACACGCTCATCAGCTACGACGCAAAGGACTCCAAAAAGTTCTCGTGGGGCGCCTCAGTCAACCGCATGACCGACAGCATCATCGGCATCAAGCTCATGCTCGACCCCGCGCAGGAGCGCCCGCTCTACCTCCCGGCCGGGAACCTCCAGCGCGACATCAGGAAGTTGCCCAAGAAGCCTGTTGAGGTCGCCGCCGATTTCATCCGCGCCATCTACCAGCACGCCCTGGCTGAGATCACAAAGCAGGTCCCCAGGGGCTACATGTCGCTGTGTCAGCAGCAGTTTGTGCTCTCGGTGCCTGCCGTCTGGTCAGATGCCGCCAAGCATGCGACCCTCGAGGCTGCCAAGATGGCCGGCATGTTCCCCGTCACGCTGATCAAGGAGCCCGAGGCGGCCGCGCTGTATACGATGCACTCCCTTGACTTTGCGCTCAACGTCGAGGACGTGTTCGTCGTGTGCGACGCGGGTGGCGGTACGGTCGACCTGATCTCGTACGAGGTCGTGGCCGTCACACCAAATCTACAACTGAGAGAGCTTGTTCCGGGAACTGGCGGCATGGCCGGCTCCCTGGGGCTGAATCAGCGGTTTCTGGACGCCGTGAAAAGCCTGGTTGGGGACGACCAGTATCACGACCTCCGAAAGACGAAGGGGTTCTGGCTCGCCGAGAAGACCTTTGACCGAGAGGTGAAAAAGGCATACCGCGGGGATCCCAACGAGGAGTATTTTGTCACCTTTCCGATGGCCAGCCTGGAAGACGACCCGGACAACGGGCTGAATTCAAACACCTGGAGGATGACCGGGTAGGTGCAATGTTTCTTGCGCACCCCACTCTTGTTGCTTCCATCCTGCCGGGCCACTGACCGTTTCTCCACCGCATTAGAAAGGATCTCAGCGCCATCTTTGCTCCCCTCGTCACCGATATCCTGCGCCTGATCGATGACCAGGTCAAATCGGTCAAGATCAAGCGCCCGGGTCAAGAAATCACGGTAGTGCTAGCATTCATAGACAATAGTAACTCGATGGCCTCTAACACTTAATTCTTCAGGGCATCTGCCTCGTCGGCGGGTTTGGAAGCAGCCAGTATCTGAAAGCGTGCGTTGAAAGGGAGCACCCCGACGTCCAGATCCTTCAGCCCAACGATGCGTGGGCGGCTATTGCAAAGTAAGTCCCTACTGCACCCACTTACTGAATTTGATGCGGAACACCACCCGCAACACCTCACCGCAAAAAAATTGAGCATCTCCTAATCTGATCTGGGTTTTCAGAGGGGCTGCCTTAAGCCTTCTTCCCCACAAGGCATCCGTCATATCCACCTCGTCGACAAAGCACTACGGCGTCAAAGGTTGGTCCGTCCAGGACAGTCTGCTGGATGCCGGGCAGCCGAGCCGGGCGTGGCGTGACGGGACAACTCGAGTTGAAACTGTTCGTTGTCCCCTCCCTTTTTTTTTTTTTTTGAAAACGAATACTAGTACCCACGTTACCCAACCGTACATGTATTTGGTCTAACAATGCCTGTCCTTTCAGATGACATGGTACATTGGTGTCGGTGAGGATCTCCAACGTGACCAGAAAATCCGGTTTCCCTTCTACCGAGGCGTCGAGAAGGACTATTCCCTCAGCGACCTCATCTTTTCAGACGAACTAATCGAATGCGCGGATCCGTACGTCTCCCTGCGCCCGCCGGATGTCTTTCTTGAAAGAACGAAAACTAAACATTCTGTCTTAACAGGGCCGCCCCACGCCATCAATCCTCCGGGAGGAAGATCAGCACTAACTGTACGCTCACCTGCGACTTGCAATCCATCACAAAGGAGGACATGAAGGAAGCGGTTGATAAAGACGGTGTCACGTAGTACGTTAACTCCTCAATGTCCCACAGCCATAGCATCCGCGGTAGTGTTTCAATGCTGACATACCCCGAAGTTACCAGGTTCACTACGAACTAGTCATCACGATGGAGTCGGCCTTGATGAAATTCTCGCTCAAGTTCAAAGGCAAGGAGATGGGCTCGGTGCAGGCCGTTTACGGTAACTAGGTAGCCTGTAGGAGGCATGGCCAGGGCACCCACAAGACAGGTGTCCAGTAGCACTACCAACAACAGGCAGGGGATCTGGGGATAGTCTCAAGCAGTTGTGTAGAGAATGAATTGATTACAGAGACTTTTGATCCATCTCGCCCTCTCACAAGAACAAAATCAACATAATTACATCCCAACCACGACTATCTCCCCACTTACACCACCACCCCCAGCCCCTACGGCTCTCTAGGCTTCGCATCCCCCGGCCCCTTCTTCAACAACTCCTTAATACTAACCCTACTCAGCGACAACGGCCTATGCACGGCCCTCGAATACCGCGCCGCGCCCAGAATGATCAAATGCCCCGGATTCTCCTTCGGCACATGCAGCGCCCTACTATACGCATTCATCTGCGGTGTGCTATGCGCCTCCCACCTATCCGGCTGCCCGCCATAGCTATTGGTGAACACATCCCAATGATCATTATCGCTCACAATAATCGTGCCATTCACGCCCCCCTCGGGACTCCACACCACGTACGGGCTCGAGCCGGGCTGCACCCCCTTGATCATGATAGGATACCCGCGATCATTATCAAACTCAAAGGGCGACTTCGCCAGACGGTAATACACCGGGAATTGTTGCCCCGACCACTGCTCGCCGCCGGGGTGGTTCTCCTCCTGGGTGCCGGGGTATTCGTACACAAGGATCCAGAGCTTCATGGGCGGGATGTACGTGATGACGGTCATGCCCGGGCGGTCGAGGTAGGTCTTGTAGGCAACGTCGTTGACGACGGGGCCCCAGGACAGGAGGTCGGTGGACTTTTGGTGGGCGAGCTTCTGGCCGTGCTTGGGGTCGCGCTGGTCGGAGTAGAAGACGCCGATGGTGCCGTTGTGGGCGCTGAGGGTGTTAGATTTCTTTTCTTTTGGATTTTGTTTTTGAGGGAAAAGGGGTTGACTCACAGAATATACGGCTCCCAGATGCAGGGGTTGCCGTTGCGGGTGCTGGGGCCACTGCCGCGGGCGACGTTGCTGATGAACTTCCAGGTGGCGCCCTTGTCCTTGCTGCCGTACAGGTCGATGTTGGTGGCGTTGGGGCCCCAGCTGTTGCCGCTGGCCAACACAGTGCCAGCGGGCCACTCGCCGACGGCCCAGGGGAGTTCGGCGATGGCCGGCTGGGCGTTCATGCCCAGGCCGTTGACCTGGTCGGTGAGGTTGGAAAGCCACTTCCACGACGCACCGCCATCGGCCGAGCTGAAGATGGGGAAGACGCCCGGCGTGCTGTTGAGCCCGGCCGTGGCGAGGATCGTGCCGTCCGAGAGCTCGGCGATGCGCGGGTACGAGATCGTGCTGGTCACCGGGGGCATCCAGATGACATTCTCTTCGAATGTTCCGTTGGCCTGCGGTGTGGGCTTGGCCTCCTGCGCGGAAGCGAGGCCGAGAAGGCCGAACGTCAGGATCTGGAGAAGCATGATGACAGCTACAGTTCCCTAGTCAAAGCATCAATAACTGCAGCGTGAGGAGGTGGAAACGACTTATATATTACTAACTTTTTCTCCACCTCTTAATGACGCAGGTACGCACGCGGTCCCGAATTTCCGGGACCCATTGCGGGAAAATCGATTTCGCTTCCTATACCCGGCGAGGGGGACGTCCGGCCCGTGGTGCCCCCGACTTAATAACACATTCTCCCGTACAGTAGCGCGCCAATCGCCGGGCCCGCACCACTCGGACCAAGACAGGCCAAATTCAACGTCAGATTTCTTGGTGCAATGCATTACGACTAGCTCGTGAAACATTAACAATGCTCGGATCAGCCTGAGAAACAGCCCACAACTGATCCTCCCGCCCGATCCAAGACCGGTTAGCAAATAGCGCCGTATACAGCCCGCACGCCAAGTCGATCGCAACGTGCAGCACTTTATACTTCGTAGATGCGATCCAAGTACGAACCATCACCACTTTCTTCCCCGCGGCAATGAATGAGCATCGCGGTCATCTTCCCGTCTCCCAGCCGCTGCGCTGTGTTCCCGTCGCCCAACACTATTCACAACTTGGAATAAGGATTGGGGGCGGGAGTCCGATTGGCTAGACTGGGCGAAAGTTGCTGCGTGCACCATAGCATCCTGGGCCAGGGGCAAAAGGGGCTGCCCGCGACGAGGAATCAATCGAGCATCACCATCTCACCAAGGGCGTGTGGCTCAGTTGGTAGAGCGTTCGCTTAGCATATTCCAGTATGCGAAAGGTCCTGGGTTGAATTCCCAGCTCGTCCAGAAGTCAATGTGATGGCGAGTCATGGTCCATTGCATTATTGACTCTTCTCTTTTGGGTGTGGGGCTCGCTGTCCGAGCCAACTTCACGGAGCAGGACTATACAGCCGCTCCCCACCCTTTTTGAACCCCCTGATGACATCCTGCCCTGCGTTCCCAACCAGCCATTCCGCAAACACCCTTGCCGTAGCTTTGTTCTCCGCCTTCTCTCCAATCAACAACCTTCCCGGATTCAGCAACAAATCCGCTTCGTCATCCGTCCCCGCCTTGTAAACAACCGTCCTGCTCCTTAACTCCTCCGGCAGAGACAAATACGTCCCCCTATCCGTAAGGGTATACTCCTGCAGCAAAATCGCCGCCGTGAGCGCCTGAATGGGGAAGGCAATGTACTGGTGATACCAGGCCGAGTAGGCCGTTGCCCACGGGACTTGGCCCGTTCCGAGCCAGAGGAGCGACTCCTTGATGTTTGTGGCGGACTTGTCGAAGCGGCTGAGGAATCGCACAGGAGGGTTGGAGTTTCCCTTTTCGGCGGCTTCGTGGAGGGCGGAGATTAATGCGAGGACGCTGGAAGAGTTGGATATCCGGGCAGGGTTGGAAGGGGGCCCGACGAGGAGGAAGTGGTCTCGGAAGATGTAGTAGCTTGGGGGGGAGGCGATGCCTTGGTCGATGGCGATTTGCTCGGCGGCAGGGTTGTAGGTTATGGCCACATCAGTGACGCCGGTTTGCAGGTACTTGATGCTGTAGGTGGTGTCGCTGGTGTACCATGCTACGAGGAATGGGGTGGAGCCGTTGGCGGCGCGGTCTTGGATGAAGGCGTCAGCGAGAGCTTTGACGAGGCCGCTTTGGCCAGCTCCGCCGTTGCCGATGCGCAGAAGGGCTTGGGGGTTGATGGCGTTGCCGAAACCGCCATCGTAGAGGGCGGCGGGGTCGACGGCGACGGCAGAGGTTGCGAAAGCTGCTGCGAGAGCTGCGAATGAGAAGAGCTGAACCATGGTATGTCTGGGGTCAAAGAATGCGATTCCAGAGAGGGATTCCAGGGTCATTCCGGGAAAAGAGATGAAGTATTCGGTGCTTTTTTTCGTACACAGGACGTTTCCGGCGCATTTTATGGCGCAAACTTCGTTTCTGTCTCCGTGTTTGGAAGGCGCCGTCGCGTTTGGTAGTGTCGGCTAGCGGTTAGCACCGCTGGTGTGCTCCGCCGGATGCAGAGGGATGATTGCGTGGGTGAGACATTGTCTCGTTGACACCAGATGACTGGCCCACGACCCACCCACCGACAAACTCGTTGAACAAATTTTCGGCGAACAGACCCTAAGACAAGACGTCCTCGTGCGTTCGACGTTTCAGTCCCTCCAGCCATAGTCGAAGGAACGATGCATGGCTACCCACCTATCAGAAGCGGGTGATCCGAATAAGTTTGCTTGGAATTGGACTGATGATTGCCCACATCCAGCTCATGTGCACGTGTGAGAGGTAGGGTGCAGGAGTAACAATGCGGGTGACACTAACCGAGGTGGAATAGGTGCCCTTTGGATAAAATATAAGATGTTTGTCTTTGAGGGACAATGGCATTGCAGCTGATCCAGCTGTCCATTGACAATACCGACATGCCACAGCCAGAGAAAGCCCGTACTCGAGTCAACACGCCTCTCTCGGTATCTCTGGTGCCCGCTCAGCACTGGCTCGACGGGACCGTACATCTCCTGTGCTCAGATCCATTGCACTGCAGTCCGCCCGTGACGGCGGAGGGCTGTCTGTGACCCATCCATCATCTCGTGGTCGCGCCTGTGCAGGTCGGTCCGAAATTGTCGGGGGAATCACGTAGTTGAAGGGGTAGCTCTCGGTGGTGTTGGGGCGTTCTAGGAACAGTCGAGGAAAGAGATGGGCGACCAGTGGTTTCATAACCATGAGGGAAGCACAGACGATTGCGACATTCAGTTCGACAACGGACCACAATGACACGCCAGATAGGTCGCGGGTAATGTCGGTTGATTTGGCGCCGTAGACGAGGTAGTAGAGTCGAATGAGCGAGATCAGACAGACGCTGTTTACGCCGGGCCATTAGCATGTTTCTGGAAGAAGAAATGGCGGTGGTCGCTCACAAGAATCCAAGCAGGAAAACGACGTGGAGTCCGATTTTTTGCCTCCTCGGCAGGCTTGACGTCTTCAGGACCAAAAACGGGCTGAGAAAGACGGCGAAGTCGGTGAAGATGTTGCCGGCGGCATTGGCATACCACAGCGGCTCTCGAGGCAGGCAGTTTGCCGGCAAGGTGATGTCCCAGAATGCCTGGACAGGCACGCAGCCAAAGATGCCCGAGAGAATGAGCCATAGTCCGTAGACGGCGACGAAGGCGATCATGCCAAGGTAGACTTTGTACATCCGCGTCGTCCGGAAGACGCGCGCGTACAAGCAGAGGATGGAGATCTTGACGAGTGTTTGGCCCGTCACATACGAGAGAATGCTGAAAAACAGAGCCTGCAGAAAGCGCATGAGACGCGTGGGCTCAACATCTTCGATGCCGGTGCCGAGACCATAGCGAACCTCTGAACATCTGTGGTAAGCGTCCAATTTCCCTCCAAAAAAATTAAAAGACACGAGAAGGTCAAGCAAGCACTTACGCTGGATGACACCAGTCACGTGGCAAGTAGAGAATGTCTTTTTGTTCCAATTGAGCGACGTCCGATCAGATGCAAGCGTTGCAATTTGGAAAGAACATACCAGTGCGGCCACCAGGAATGCATCTTCGGCCCCGATGACCCCCACAATTCGGATGCGGGAAACCAGCCGGAGGAGGAGGGTCGCGGTAGCGAAGCCAAGCGAGACGGCCGAACCCACCACGACCGCGGTTGGCGTCGGCGGCGGAAAGTACATGCCGGCGCCAGTGATTGGGCTCTACCGAGAGACCGCAACGCGTCACATGTTTCGAGGACGCGCACGTCCTGCGGCATTCCGATTTCGATTGAAGCTGTCGCGGAGGGAATTCCGTCGTCGTTGCATGTTTTGCGAAGGAGCGCGTCGTCGTTGGAATTTGCAAATCCTTCATCCTCTGCATTACTCGCTCACTGCCGACGCTAAACCCGAGCTGGCGAGAATAGCGGTGATCCCGGCATACCGGTCGCTGATAGGCGTCGGGTGCATCGGTATCCGACCGGTGGGCATGCACCAGCGGCTGAAAGGGGCTGAAGCGGCTGATCCCATCGCTTGGGTTCCGGGTCGGAACTCGGAGAGAGCGCCCCAGAGCCAGCCACTGCACTTGTACCAGCGGGAGTTCACCGCCCTTGCAACCTGCCGTGTTCCTGCCTCCTGCGAATTACGGTACCATCAACCTTCTTTGTCTGCCAGAAGTCCGATGTTCTTGTTGTGAGAGCATGATGCCACAGTAGCATCCACGGATCCTACATTTTCGTATCCCATAATCGATACCTAGTCCGTACCAGCCAGCAGGAGAGTCCGAGCCGGAATTAATAATCACCGATTGCCATGCCACGTTACAAACCAATCTTCCATCTGATGTCAGATCAAGAACGCCTTCAACGCCACGCTTCAATTACCCCGCATCACCACGAAACTTGAACTTAACTACCCTCCCTACATCAGCAATCCCGTCAAGACATTTAGGTACGGTACTGCCCGTGTACAGTGGCTGAAATACCGAACATGGATCCCGTCCAAACGCTCGCGCGAATCGAGGCTCTCATCAGCGTCTACTCGGCCGTCGAGCTGGTCCGAACCGCAACCTACTTCCGGAAGCCCGAACCGTCCACGGGTGTCTCGGTCCTCGCCACAATCCCATTCGCTGCCCTGTTTATCGGAGGAAACAGCACCTACGTTTACGGCATCTTCAAAAGAGTAACAAGCGGCACTGCCGGCCTCGGACAAGTGGCTACCGTCGCCGTCTTGCAGGTTGCGTCTCACCTTCTCTGGGCATGGGCATGCCGGACCGTCGCGAAAGGACAGTTCACAGTCGCGCTCTCGAAAGATAAGCCGAAGGAACTCGTCACTACGGGGCCGTATGCGTACGTGCGGAATCCATTTTACACGGCCTATCTGCTCACATATGCTGCGACGGCATTGCTTTCGGGAAGACCGGTCGACTTCGCTCTGTGGGTCTGTTTTTATGTCTGCTATTATCTTGTGACGATCGGCGAGCAGCGCAAGTTTGAGAAGTCGGAGTTGGCGGAGGCGTATGCGCGGTTCAAGGCCACGAGGGCCAGGTTTTTCTACGGGGACTTTTAGGCCATCGAGAACGGTTGAGACATATGGTAGCGAGCACTTAGAGACTGCCACACGAAGGAAGACATGCATGATTTGCATCTAGAGTCATAGAATCATGGGGCTGCATCTGTAGCTATCTCTCGTGTCGTTATTGGGATCCGTCAACTCGGCGCATGGATGAGGACCACAGGACGTATTTGTGAAATTTAGAGAGAACTGGCTACACTGCTTGACTGGCCTGTAGGCCTGAACTGATGATACTTTTACCTTGAAATGAGTGGGAATGATTTTAATCGAGTCCTGGAGTAGGGGCAAGCCCGCTCTAGAATATGAGTCTCTATCGTTCTATGGGGGCTTGATGTCATCACTTTCTACAAGATCTGACAGACTTAGTCGGTAGAAACCCCCTTGCCGGGACAACTACCTACTCAACATCGACCTTCTCAACCTTGCCACTCTTGATATCAAACACAAACGCCTGAGTCGCCCGCCTCAGCTCCTCCCTGACCAATGGGTTTGCACGGATCCACCTCAGATCACTCTTCGCACTTTCATGGACACTATTGGATCACTCTCAGTTCGTACTCGCCCACACGAACCAAACTTAGGATTAGGTAACTCACTCAGTAAGAGCACCAAACGCCATCCCATCAACCTCAGCCCAGTGCGCCTCGCCGACTCTAGCTTTGATCCCACTGCGCACCTCCTCGTCGGTATATCGGAGCAGCCCACAGTCGGTATGATGCACGATGGCAATCTCATTGAATCCCCCGGGGATGAGGTAGTCGAGCGAGAGGATCTCACGGAGCGCATCGCGGACGCTGCCTCCTCCGTTTCGTTGCACGAGGACGGGGTCTGGTTGGGTATTAGTTGTCCGCCGTGAATGATGGAAGCAGCTGAGGATGGTGCTCACCTCCAGGCTGAAGATTGAAGAACTTCTCTGGGTTGCAGCGGCCGTCAAGACATGTGACTGAACAGGCAGAATATGTTAGCCCAGAGCTTCTCGTTCAGGAGCAAGGTGGTACGTGCCGATCAAGGTCTTCACCGTACGCATGTTGCCCCCTGCCAGCATCTCATCGAAAGTCGGGATGGGGGTGTGTGTTGCGGACGTGGACTTGTTCCGCTCTAAGAGGTCCGCGATTGTTGGGACAGACATTGTCAGGTACTGTAGAAGAACTAGAAGTATCGGTTTGTGTTGGAGTCTCGATTGAGGATTTGCGGTCATGTGGGGATGAAGTTGGAAATTAATAATTTCTGTCAGCCGGTAGAATCAACAACTTATATATCAGTTCCGTCCCATCTACCAGCTCACCTTTCAAGTTGATTTAAATACGTCGGTTGGCATAAAGCTGTAATGGCAGGCTGCCTTGTTCCTGTTAAAGCTTGGCGATCAGTGGACATACCGGAAGTAAACCCCATGGTAAGTCCGAACCGCATTGAGGGGATATGTGGTTGGTTGCGCGTTGAGTCATAAAAAGTTGTCTGGAAATGCGTGCCATCCTTCGTCGATACATCTATATCGCGGCTGGCATCGTGTCGGTGATGGAGAGCGACAAAGCCAAGCGGCTGTTTTGGGGTCTTGGCATCATCGCATTCGCATTCGCTCGGAACTCCCGGCCTCCCTTCCTTCTGCACCACCCTTGTTGAAAACCAACTGCATGTTTTCCTTGTCTTGTGAGACGTATCGAGCGCGCTTATTGGCATACTAGTTTCCCATCCGCCGTTGATCCTGATCATTAGTCGCATCGGTGCTGTCTGGCACATCCGCATTGCGCAGGAGGCAGGAAGCCTGGAAATTCGCTTTCTTCGCTTTCGCCTAATCCTCCACCAAAGGAAGAGCCTTACTGTATTAGACCTGGCTTCCCTCGGAATGCTACTTGTCCAAGTTGGCAGACCGCGTCTTCCCCGCGGTCAGCAGGGACACCCAGCTCAACCAACAGCCCAGCACGATGACCTCCGCCTCATTATCACAGTAGACGCTTCTGGCAGGCAGACAATTCCAAGGCGTCATGTCGCCGTTGGCGCCGTCCTACTCTCTGGCCACGTCCCAGAGTCCCACCCGAGATAAGACTCCAACATGCTCTTCGTCATACTGGTAGGTTATGATAAGGTAGATCGGCATCGAACCGCACCTTCGTACTCAGGAGAAACGGGTCTTCGGACACGACATTGATGCGCCGGCGGGCCTCCTCTCGGAGAGGCTAGGGACGCAGGAAGGGCGCGAGAGATAGTATCGGTGGCGAGCGTGCATCGGAACCAATGGAATCCTCCTAGACTCGGCCGGCAAAGGAAGTGACTTGTCCCAAAAACATGGACGAAAAGGCAACCTGCAAATTTCGTCCGGAGTGCTCGCGAAGAGACCTTGAATCCCAGTCTCCTCGATCGAAGCGAGTGCGCGGCCACCCTCTGCGCGAGCAGAACGACGTAGGAGCGCGACAGGAGGCCGGGAGAAAGGTATGCGCCAGGACAGAAAAAATATGTCTTCAATGTAGACTGTGATGTCGAAAGAATGACGTCGAGCTTGGATCGACGAGTGGTCTAAAAGCGTGGTTGCCGTGAGAGGCACAACTCAATTTTGCGTAGAAACGCGCCGTGCACTGGGCTGGCAGAAGACAACTTTCGACTCGGGCGTGGCACTAGCAAGATGTTGAGCTGGAAACACAAGGGTCCCAGTCGAGGGCGAAATGGAAATGCCAGTCATCTGAAGCCGTTTCCCGGCTCCCGTCGCGGCCGAACGCGTCGCGTTTCGGTTGCCCACTATGCTTTCCTGTCCCTGTTCAATTGATGAAGGCGGGCAAAATCTAGATCCGAACTCGGCTACCATCCCACTGCATGCTTGGGAAAGTACAGCCCGTCCACAAAGATTTCACTGTTCCTGCGGTGGCATCCGAGTCATATAGGCGGGCGGATGGAGAAGTTTGCGGTGCACCATCTCAATTGGCACGGCGGCGCCTTTCTTCATCATCATTCACCCCGCCACTGTCATATCCGACGGCCCAGAACCCATTCGTTTGACATCGTACAAAGTATTTTCTCATTAGAAGCATTACTGGCACCTGAGGCAGCGCCCACCTCGGCAAAGAATCAGAGTGTCTCGGCCAGAAACCAACGCCGACGCCGACATCCCTCTTGACCGTTCCATCCACCATGCGACCGTTCAACAACCGAACAGGCCGCTCCTCCCCGCCCCCAACATGAACCATCATCCAACACCCTCCCGCCCCAATCCAAACCAAACTCCCCACTCGGACTACCTCATCACGGGGCAACACTCGAAATCTGAAAAGGAATGACAGAAGATGAAGAGGCCTCACTGCTCGAGGCGGACGCACTGATCGGGGCCGATACATAAACAGTGGACACCTCAACCGTCACAGTGTCCACGGTGACGTAAGTTGTCGTGAGGGAAGCGTAGATGCAGTTGCACGCCGATGCGTATTCCTCCAAGTTTGAGCATTCCGACGCGAGCGGCCACCAGGGGAGTCCTGAGGACGACGGCAGGGACGCGGATGCCGAGACGGAGGACGGGACGACCGATGAGGCGACTGAGGACGGGACGAGCGACGAGGCGATTGAGGACGGGATAGCTGAAGACGATGCGGCGGAGGAGACAGGGCCTGAGGATGAGATCGAGGAAGCCGGTGAGGCGGAGGATGCTGCGCTGGATGGAGGGGGGGCAGACGAGGATGCGATGGAGGGGACTGGACCTGAGGATGAGATCGAGGAGGCAGGTGCGGCGGATGAGGCCGATGAGTGGTGATTGCATGCAGCACGCTTCTTCTTCTTGTTTGTGCTTCTTCTGGGGAGATTTGGTAGGTTTATGATGGAGCTCACAGCCGGCGGCGCACTGGAACTTGGCACTGCGGAGGAGGGTGTCGCGGAGATGGTGACAGTCTCTGTGGCGGTGACATAAGCGGTTCTATGGTTCTCATGTTAGGCCCTTGAAGTACGACATAGAACTATCTCACAGCACAGGGCACTTACACATCCTCATAAACAGGCGCTCCAAAATACGAGATACACTGGTCCCTTTGCTGAAGACCGGCGTTGCCGCTGAGACCATCGGCGGGGTAGCCAAGGACTTGGTGTATACAAGGGGCAGTGAGCCCGCACTCAGGCCTGGATTGATTGATGCCCATCTTGACTGATATGGCGTTCTGAACGAGTGTAAGCGGGCAGAAGCCACGGAATGAATGACAGAGACTCGGAGAAAAATGAGAAAGAAAGCCGATTGAACGCCTCGGGCGTTGGGCGTCTCTTGACTCTCAGGAAACTATTTATTTCTGACGGGAGATTCCCTGTGGTGCATTCAGGGGCGTCGGCAAAGTCCAGACTAGGGGGGACCAGAATCTCCTAATATTGATGTAGTGAGCCCCGAACGAGCATGTGGCGTACCACTAGTTCGCAATTGAGGCGACGAGAACGCTCGAGCCGGCCTAGCCACACCTGTCAATCAGCCCCAAAACGTGTTAGTCCGCATCAAGCTTCACTTGGCATTCCTTCCAACCCGCTTTCTTAAATGAGATCTCGGGATCTAATAATACTCTCCAGCGCCCGAGCGACGCGACGGAACAAATATCGACTTGAAGTGGAAAAACGCGTCTGAAAGTATCGCTGTGTCCAATAATGACGTCACCATGATACCGTCTAAACAGCGCTCAGCTTACCTCGTACAACTTGGAAATGAAGTTGTGGTCGTTAATAAACAGCTTAATCAACTTGACTGCTTTAAACTGTTCGCTTGGAGCACATCGTCAGTGAGGGTCCCACGATGACAACGATGTTGTAGATACGACCAACGCTCACTTCTCAACATTCAGTTGGGTAAACGACACGTCTTTTGTAAGTACCATCCCAGAACAGTAGGTTCTGCGTTTATTATTATACACATCATGGCATATCCTCATGGTACAACGAGCCATTAAGTAGGTATCTTTCGCGATGGCTTTCTTTCGAAGTGGGGGAAGGCTTTGGAATTGGGTGATGTGTAGAGCAGGAACAGTTGAAGCCACTGGTGGGGGGATGTCTTTCTTACTACCTCTTTAGTCACCCCCCACAACATTTTCTGACCAAGTCCGGATAAGTCGCAGAGCCTGAGCCGAGGGTGAGGCGCGGCGAACACCCTGAGCCGAGGTAAGTTGAGAGAAGCGATCTTTAGGCCCGGCTATAGTTACCATAATCTAAAAGGCATCTATTAGGGACGCACCCCATTTTTCTTAGGGACGCATCCCCCCCCCCCAGGGTTAGGGTTATATATGGGGGAAAATTATCCACCCTCTACATGCGGTTGTAACGTGGCGCACGTTCTAATTAACGTGCATGCGTGCCCTTCTTTATGGTCGCAAATTCTGCCATCGCCACTAAACTCTCAACTTCTCCCAGGCCACCAAACACCCATAACAGTTTATCGCATCGCCCTGGTATGGTTCCAGTAGCTAATAATATGACTAGTTAATGCCCTGAAGCCTTTAGAAGCATTAGATCCCCACGTGGTGTCAAGCAGTCGCTAAGTTTCACAGCTGCAGTAATAGCAACCAATACAGGGCCCCCTATCATCCCTAATAGCGACGATTAGTATTATTACAGTGATATTAACAATGTTCACGCGCCTAAAGACCCTTCTGTTTACTAATCTAAGGCTCACTCTTAACGTAAGGGCTTAGTTCAGCCTTTACGTAAGGCCTTAAGCGTTACAAAAGGCCTTATACCAATTAATCTCCGCGATAATATACCTACTAAACTGTTACTGTTTGGCTCTAAAGGCGACTTTAATAGCGAGTCCTAGGAGGGTATATAGAGTAACCGTGACGGTTAAGGTGACGATTCAAGTAAGGGTTACTTTACTGATAAGGACGAGGCTATTTTAAACCCACCAGCGATAATTATAACAACTATAATTAAAGGCTTATAAGCTACAGTTAACGCTTAGGTGAAGGATAAGGGCTTTACTGTAGTTAAAGGTAATGGCTGTGGAGATAAGAAAAAAGAGGGCTTTTATAAGTAATACACCTTATAATACAACCGTTACAGCCAGTTAAAGAAGTTTAAGGGTACTAGATTACGCGCTTTTAAGACATGTAAATATGGTTGTAATTAGAAGGTTAATACTGTTTAATTAATTAGCGGATGGTGGTTTTAACTTTACGAAAAAGTAATCCACTAAACTTATAATTATAGTTACTCTTTTAACCCTTAAGCTTATCCTTAACACTGTAAAATATCTAATAAGGTCCTTAAGGCTATTACTAACACCTTTATTTACCCTAATATCCGTGTAAGAGACGTAGGTAACCTTATTACCACTTAGTTCCCAGATAGTAATTATATTAATACTAACATTTATAACGTAAGATTACGGCTTTACTAAGAGAGGCTAGACGGTTATATAACCATTATAATAATAATTAAGGACTTTAATAAGTTTAAAATACTTTACGTAATTAAATAAAGAGACCTTAAGAAGAAGGAGGACTTTATTAATATTATTTTTACTTATCTTTTACTCCTTTCCTTAATAGTATTATTATGGGAGGTTATTTAAATGGATATAATGTATAATATAAATATATTTAGTTATCCTCTGTTTTAAGTTATAAGATTAATAAGCTGTAACACCACGTTTACGTTAATATTTAGCCTTATTAATAATGAGAAAGAAAAGGCGTTTAACTTCCTCCTTGCTGGTATAAAGTAGCTTTAAGTAGAGATAAAGATCCTTAAGCCTTTAGTTATTATAACAGACTGTTATAAAGAGATAAAGTTAGTTATCTTTATTACCTTTCCTAATACCCAGTAATAACTCTGTATTTATTACATTATTAAAAACGTGTATGGTAACGCTAAAAAGAAGTATAAAAAGAAGGTTAAGACATATATTAAGGTTAACTTTAATAATAAGGAGTTTAACGATAATAACAAGCCTGTGCTTTTTATAATTAAGCTTAACGCCTTAATAAGGCTTTAAGAAGAAGAAGAGGAGTAGATAGGGCCTAGATTTACAGCTTAACATACACCTTATAACTATCACAGCGTTAAGGTGATGTTTAAGGAGATAGTGTATACTAAAAGTGAAGATACCTTTTTTAAGGCCTAGGTTACCTTAAAGAGAGAGTTCTTAGATTAACTAGTTATATTCTAATATATTTAGAAATAGTGGTTTCCTCTCTATAAGTAATGGGTTAATTATTATATTAAGTGTTACTGTAATTTCAGAGCCAGAGTCACATCGCTAATTAAGTTAATTAACCTTAACGTTAAAAGTTACCTTATTAACGGCCACACCTTTACCTATTACCTTATAGATGCCCTTTAAGCCTTAATGTTACGCTAGATTAAGAAGTGGGAGGATAAGCAAGCCGTTAAGAGTGTAAATATATATTACAAATACGTTAGGTGTAAGTATCTTAATTCCTTGCTAATAAGGGTATTATATAAAGCCCTAAAGTTAATTAATTATAAGTATTAGTATGTAAAGGTAACGTTTGCCATAAAGACTTGGCTAGTTAAGCCCTTAAACCCCTGTCAGTTAAAGTGTACAGTATCCTTATAGTACGGTATTCCGTGCCGTTATATAATCTACTTACAGCTTATTAATAAAAAGCAGATTCGCCTTTAGAGCGTTCTACCTTACTAACACCTTACACCCAGTCTTATAAGTAACCACCATCTTTATTACTAACGTCTTTAATAGTATTAAAATAAGGAGGACCCTTACTTACAGATCTATAATCTTAAAGTGGCTGAGAAGTGGTAAGGAAGACCGTGTAACAGTTGCGTTATAATACCCCCTAAGTTTACAGTTACACAGATTATATTACAGACACTGTAAACATTACAGACATTACGAAAGGCTACCCCTAAGGCTCCACGTAAATAGCGATAAAGAAAAACCCACTTTAAGCCTCCACAAGGTAACTTAACACGTACTTAACCTAATATACGTCGTTAGCTATCAGCTTAAGAGGTTATACCTTCTTTAAGCCCTAAGAGAAAACCTTACTGTTAACTAAAAGCACGCTATTATTATAGGGTAACCCCTAAGCCAGAGCCTTAGTTAGAATTAAAGGCTAAGCCTTAACCAGAACTAGAGGCTAAGCCTTAGCCAGAACCAGAGGCTGAGCCTAAGGCTAAGCCTAAGGCTAAGTCTGAGGCTAAGTGTAGCCGAAGGACTATTCTATACAGTAATCTACACCTAAACTAACGCCCTTTATTAATGATAACTAAGAAGTCGAGAAAGCGGGTTACCACAGGCAGCTCCACGAACAAACAGGTGGGAGAATTGGTTTTAAGCCCTGAGAGGCCCGTGAAGAGGACCAGGAGCGGCCGTACGGTGAAACCAACAGAGAAGCTATTAGGTGCAAAATAAGGCCTTTTACTGCGTTAGCTATATTACTACTAGTTAATCTCTAGCGTTCTGGCCTTACGATACGCCAAGGGCATTAAACAGAGTGTTACAAAACATGTAGATTATAGTTCTGTATTAATAATAGCTGTAGATTACTGCAAGAATAGATACCACGTCACTTCTGCAATACTGGGAATCATCAAGATGCGTGGAAGACTCGTCCAATTTTATCCCCATACATAACCCTAACCCTGGCAGGGGGGGATGCGTCCCTAAGAAAAATGGGGTGCGTCCCTAATAGATGCCATCTAAAATAAGGTACATGTAAGTTGCGGACCTAATTTGAGGACACTAGTCTACGCTAAGTACTACCGTTTTCTTTTGCCTAGTAACCACCGTTAACAGTCTTACTAAAACTACCGTAGCAAGCTGTGGTAAAAAAAAACCGGACTCCAATGGTAGTGGAAATGGTGTGATGTGGCTTGCGCTAACGGTCTCTGGCAATTACATAACACGTCTACTTCGCAAGATGGTTGATTGCAGATAGAGCGAAAGAAGCCTATGTTAGCCGACGATGGTCTGATGACTGGAGACTAACAGTACGGTACCAGAGAG
>Ga0247760_1000566_pt1 | contig 39492 bp, 36 predicted proteins | sample UWRJL171409R4_FD_179936 | JGI IMG/M metagenome (GOLD analysis project Ga0247760, IMG submission 179936) | Plant litter microbial communities from Arlington Agricultural Research Station in Wisconsin, United States - UWRJ-L171-409R-4 | ecosystem: Environmental > Terrestrial > Plant litter >... | reverse complement strand
ACGGAGTGTGACCGAAACCCCCACAGTATTCGAGACGTTATCCCCACGGCAGCACTCTAACGGACTTAGCACCGGCACCGTTGTAGTTGGGGCTCTGCTCGCAGGGGCCGCAATTGGCAGCGCTTTCACTTACGGTCGTGCGAAGGCGGACCGTAGCCGTGCTCCGCGCCAGGAGTTTGATGAGCCGCCAGCGTTTTCACGCCGCTCTACGTTTCCAGACCCGTACCCGGACCGTCATAGCCGGTACGTCGACGTTGAACGGGAGATAGAGAAGGTCCGCCGGAGAGAGGATTATGCTCCGGTGGCTGACTATCGTCCCGCTCCCGAGTACGTCGCTCGGTACAGTCAAGTCGGCAGCTCTAGAAGCAGGGCAGTAGACGATATCTACGAAGAAAAGCGAAGCCGTTACGATGCCCCACGATCGCGAGCGTCGTCCGGACGGGCGCGTAGTGAATCTGCGACAAATCGGCAACCCCTTCTCCTTGCCGAGCCCGAGCACCGAAGTCATGTGAGCTCCAGGAGCTCGAGGCACCCTCCAATCGTGCAGCGCAGTTACACATACGAGACACCGGAGCGTGACAGCTACGTGTCGGCTAGGAGCCACCACTCATCAAATACGATCCGCGGCCCGCCTCCACCTGGCGTCCCGCATCAAATCGTGTCCCGCTCAAGGTCAGGAAGTCGTACCGCAACGACCACCATCAAGGTTATGGGGAACTCGGGCAGCCGTACTGGCACGTATATCTCAGCCCGCGGTATTCCACTTCCCCCGAGCGGTGTAGGCAGCAGCCGTGCCGAATGGGATGATGATGCGGAGAGTGTAGCCCCAAGCGATTCTATCAGCAATGTTGGCAGTCGCCGAAGTGGTCGCTCTTATCGCTGAAGCAGCATGGGAAGTGTGTTGTTTTTGTGTCTTGGCTGTATGTCATTTTCTTTTCAGGGAATCTTGGATGTGTGTTTCGGAGTTTTTGGCGTCGGGCGATGCCCGTTGTATGAGTCATGCAGAAGTATCAACAGGACGAAACCACGAGGCAGGGCGTAGTGTGCAGGGCGGGATGGTGACGATTGATGATGGCTAAAGGGTGGGAAGAAAACAAGTTAAACCAGACCCAGAGCAATCTGTATTGAGTTATATTACCATCTACACTGCCTATTCTAGCAATGTTGTTTACTTATCCAGGTTTCTGTTTGGTAATCGTCCTCAAATGTGCATGGGAACCTATCCCGTGTCTGCTGGGTATCGATCGGAGTTGATATCCCTCCCCAATGTGGGTCGGCTGTCCTTCCGATTCCATCCCGTCCTCCAAAAATCATCAAGACCATGTACTACGGCCGAACGATAAGTGAGCCTACATGCCTGAGGGTCGTCGGTGGAAAGCGGTGACGATTCCATGTTTCAGGCCGGACCGAAGCGAGGGGGCATTTTTTCTGCCCTTCTTCCAGCCCGGGCTCCGACCATCGGAGTTGTGACGGACCGGGTGTGGCTTTCCTCCTCGGGGTGGACCTGGACCTTGCATTTGGAGTCACGAGGCAGGCAGGGAATCCATCGGACAATTTGGCGGCTGCTCGCCTTTTTTCAAGCGTTCGGCGCCGACTCTAGTTCTTGTTCGCCTTACCTTACTTATTCCACAAAAGTCGTTTGGCCGTCTCTCTTTTGGGTTCCGCAAAACGCCACCCGCCTCCATCCCATCCACCCGCCGCTCACCCGGCTCCCCCTCATGCACTGAAAAGGAAAGAAAAAAACACCTACACAAAAAAAGTCGTTACAAGCTCAGTGGTTTGCATATTGTCCACCAATGCCGAGCTTTGGACTTGGGGAATCCATCCCCCCCCACACAGCCCATGTGAGCCGAAACTTGCCCCTTTGGGCGACAAAACACCTCCGCTGACTTGAGTTCCGGGACGGAGTATAGGCTGTGAGTGTATCACTGCCGACGTGGAGTGCAAATGTTGGTTATGAAGAGGGCGAGGACTGGGTCATCAACCGCATGACTACAGGCTATCCTCGGTATGTGATGCCCCTGACACCCAGTGTTCTGAGAACAAAATTAGCTAACATGTCAATCCAGGTTCTTCATCCATTGGAGCATCCAAGCCTTTGCAGAGGAGCTTGCGGGAAAGTATGGCCCTCCCGGATCCAAGGCTTTACTCTGGCCCACTCGCCAAATCGCCCTGCGCTGCGCAGCCTTTGTCCGATCTTGCGCCCCGCCAGATGTTGTGGCAAGTATCTCGGTGATACATCTCGCACTTGATGCTTCGAGTTCTTCTTCGAAGGCACTAGAGCTCTTCTGTCCCGCCATCTCGGCCGTCCTGTGCTCGCCCGAGGCCTTTCCGTATGCGAAACAATACTGGCAGCACACAGGCGATGGCGTTTCTAGCCGCCGTGCCGAGTTTTGTCATGACTTATGCCGGGAAGGGCTGCTGCTTCTCGACGATGGATCCAAGAGTCCCATACAAAAGCCCTGTCGGGGGCCGCGCCGCTACCAGCGACCGCAATCCGTAGATGCCGGTAAACCGAACGGTGCTTCTGCCCCTAATGGAGGCACGCCCCAGCCAGGAGGCGAGCGTGAGGTTCAGGAGACTTCGCGGTTCTTGGAAGAACGCTTTGGTCGGAACCTTGATGTTTCCTTTGTCGAGCCCGCGAAGTCGGCCATCCGAAGGAGGATCGCTGGTGCGCTCTGCGGGAGCCATGAGTTGAGCAAATCACCCCAGCCCGAGATGGAATCCAACACGAGGGGCGTCGTAAACCTACGAGAGGGGGATGTTTACTTGTTCCCGTGTGGCATGAACGCCATATATAATGCACACCGGGCTCTCCTCAACGCTCGGGGCCGTAACCTAAAGAGCATCAACTTCGGGTTTCCTTATGTCGACACTCTCAAAATTCTTGAGAAGTTTGGACCCGGATGCGTCTTCTTTGGCCGTGCATCAGAGCCGGACCTGGATGAGTTAGAGGCACGATTGAAGTCGGGCGAGCGCTTCCTTGCTCTCTTCTGCGAGTTCCCAGGCAACCCGCTCCTGACATGCCCTAATCTAACACGAATTCGGTCTCTCGCAGACACCTACGACTTTGCAGTGGTCGTAGACGAGACCATTGGCACATTCGCCAACGTCAACGTACTGCCGTTCGCCGACATTGTAGTCAGCAGCTTGACCAAGATCTTCTCGGGCGACTGCAACGTCATGGGTGGCAGCGCCATCCTTAATCCCCAGAGCCGCTATTACAATGACCTTCAGGACTTCGCGCGGCGTGAGTTTGAAGATACGTACTGGGCTGAGGATGTCATTTTCATGGAGCGGAACAGCCGCGATTTTGCCTCACGGATCGACCGCGTCAATGCCAACGCCGAGGCCATCTGCGATGTGTTGCGCGTGAACCCGCTCATCAAGACTATCTTTTACCCACGTTGCAACGAGTCGAGGGAGAACTACGAGGCATGTCGGCTCCCGAACGGCGGGTACGGCGGGCTCTTGTCTGTCATCTTTCATGATCGTGCCCAGGCCATGGCCTTCTACGATGCTATTGAGACGGCAAAGGGCCCGAGTCTCGGGACAAACTTCACCCTTGCGTCGCCATATGTCCTTCTTGCACACTACCAGGAGTTGGACTGGGCTGCGGGATACGGAGTAGATCCCAACTTGATTCGTATAAGCGTTGGTCTGGAGGAGACGGATCAAATTGTAGGTGTGTTCAGTGCGGCCTTGAAGGCAGCTGAGCAAGGTGTTCCCAGGAACTGAACACCCACCATACATGCAACGAGACACACAAAGGCACTTGAATACAAGATTCGGAGTCAAATTACCTCTGACATCATTATGCTACCGCTTGTTATTACGCTGCTGCTTGTCATCTCAGACCTGTGAGATATGTCCATTCCTCCCAACGCCGACTCCGGCCAGCCACACTACACCTCGATTCGCGCTCTGATTTCATATTACCGCCGCTACATTATGTTACACGTGGGAGGGGTATCGCCGATAGCTTCGCCGAAAAGCTCCTTGCGTCGTTCCAGTTCATTATATGCCTGCTTCTCCTTGGTTTCCTTGGGAAACCACCGCTCGAGATAATTCATGAGTTTGAGATCAATGTTGACTTGGGGATTATTACTATTAGCATCGTGTCTCCTGCGTAGACGATAAAGGGTTCGTACCCTCTGTCGCTGCCAAGACGGTGTTGGCTCGGCAAAGCGGACAGTACTTTTTGTTGCGATTCTGCATCTTGATCATACAGCGTATGCAAAACAAATGGTCACAGTCTAGTCTGATGGGTAGCCAACAGATGGATAAGCCTACCTCGCCGTTAGTGCCACGTCGCAAAAAACATGCTGCTAGCGGTAATCAATTACATATCGTGCAAGTGTAGTCGGCCACCTGTGGTACAATTGCGAGCACGTCACGCGAAAGGTGTGCGCAAATGTCCTTGGCAATGCTCTCGGCGATAAAATTGGCCGAGTGCATGGCCTTTGGGAAAGCAGACTTTACACCCAGGGATGTCTGCTTGTCAAACTCTGCCGGGCGTGTCAGCATGAGATCGTGTGCTAGGCGGAGGAAACGGAGGAGGGGCGCATCATATACTCTTGATAATCTTGACAACGGCCATCTGGTTCAGCTCCTGGAACTGTACATTCTGCAGCAATGTCGCGTTGAGCGCTAGGAAACGGTTGTAGGCGTTGATGCTGGTCTCAAGCTTGAATTTGCGCAGAATCTCTCGTTTCTCGAGCTCACCCTGAAACCAAACCAGCTGCTTGCGGGCTTTCTCGCTGTTGCGGACGCCACCTCTGGTCTCGGTCGTGGAGAAAAATACTTCGGCAGCGAGATAGAGCTCAAAGATCTCGCGCCAGCGGTAAAGATCCGACTTGGACACTCGTATCAACCCCTTTCTAGGCTTAGCAACTTCGGATATCTCATTCCCCAGTGCCAAGATGATGTCGTTCATGGACCTTCGCTCCTCCGTCTGCAGTGTATCGAGTTCGTCCACGTCGGTTTGGAGAATGTTGAAGAACTTGGCATCAGAATCCAGGGGAATCTTAATCCAGGATGACTGCGTTTCCTGGTCGTCCTTCCCTGCCTTTGTGGGCTTGGACTCGACGGCATGTGCCGGAATGGGAGTCGGAGACGCCGTTGGTGTCAGAGTCGTCACCTCTGTCCCTGGCTCAGTCCCGTCCTCCCGCAAGTCCGGCGGGCTAGGAGGAGATATTGGCCGGACAGGCCGCACCACCAACCTCGGGCGGAGATGATTTGACTCGTTCGTCTCCAGGCTGTACTTGGCATTGTGATCGGCAAGCAGCTTATGTAGGGTGTCGGGACCGTAGCCTTTTGTCATGAGCTCCTCTCGCACTTTGCCCAAGATCTTCTTGAGCTGACGGTAGGGGATGGCCTTCTCCACCCAGTGCTGCGGGTAGGCCTCGCCCTGAAGAGCCTCCTGGAAAGTGTGGCCGAATTTCATCGTGGGTTTGGTAACCAGAGAACCAACCAGGCAGCGTCCTTCCCGTGCGGCGGCGTGTGCATCGCGGAGCGGCTCTTAGGACGCAGCGAGCGAGGTTGAACTAGTGATGACAGGCTAACGGGGGGTGTCTGGAGTTCAGGTGAGGGGTGCAAAAGTTTATCACCAGCAAGGCGAGGAAAGTGTGGATAATGACTCAACCACTTCCTCCGTTTTAACTTCTTCACTGCAAGCGAGACCTGCGCAGAGCTTCGAGGAGGCCTCAACAAGTATCTGACCGCCTCAAGCCTCGAAGACCGACCCGGGCCTACACTAAAAAGAAGCCTCTCGTGACAAACATGGTGGCGATTCAAGTGAAGTGTCGGTGCTGTCTTCGCTGTTTACTGCCTCCTTACGTAATTGAGACTCTGCTGCCCAGGCCAGTCAACCACCCGAATTGGATCCCGTCCAGAAAACCTGGTTGAACCCCGCACATGGAGTTTGCCATCACCTGATGTCCACCAAACTGAAGCCAAGCTGACTTAGGTACTGACTGCCAACCTTTGCAGTGCTGCGAGACTCTGCAATGTCTGCATTGGAACTAGTGGTCAGTCCCACTGGAGCGATCCAAACCCTTGACACAAGGAAAGGCATACACCACATTTTATACGTAATTCAAGCCAAAAGATTGGTGCTTGGCGCAGCACTTTTCAGCTTGGCAGCTGCGAGTGCCCATTCACTTGACGTGGAGTGAGAGTTTTTTTGTCAAATGCAATCCAACCTCTGAGAGACGTGGAACTTTGATGGGTGTTTCGCGAGTGTTTTTACAGCCGCATCAAAGCCAAGATATTTAGGCCCTAGACTGATAGCGTATTGACCTGAGCAGACGTTGTGTGGAGAGTTGAACACATTTTCACAACTTGAAGTGTTGACTGGAAAGGAATGCTTCCAGAAGAATGATTCATCCTGACCAAAAGCTTGGCGGCTGGGGCTGGACAGCGATCGGCCCTGAACTAACTAGCTCTAACGTTAACTAGTGGGGCAGCTGGATGCCATTTCGACCCCGCGATGACCCGCGGTTGTAAATTTCACCCTGTTCGGTTCCTGCCCGATAGGTATCACAAGCGCGCATTTACTGACACCCGTATCTCAAGTGCTATCCACCGGAGGAGGGAGCAAAGAAATGGGACAGGAACAGTCAAGCGCTAGCTCTGGGGCCCGACAGACCGAATCAAGGACTGTTCGCAAAACATGTTACTACGAACTGCTGGGTGTAGATCGCCAAGCAGCCGATGACGAGTAAGTTATACCTCCAGGCACTGCTGTAGGAAGCTGTGCTGTGGGAAGCTGTGCTGATCACCAGAAGAATCAAGAAGGCATACAGAAGGAAAGCGCTCGAGCTCCACCCTGACCGGAACATAAACGACACGGAGAATGCCACGAAACGATTTGCCGAAGTCCAGACTGCATACGAAGTCCTGTCTGACCCCCAAGAGCGTGCCTGGTACGACTCTCACCGCGATGCGATCCTTTCTGGGGACTCTGATGCTGGGGGCGGCCCGTCTGAGCAATCAAGTGCTGGTACCACATCTGTGACAGCTATTTTCTCCCTGATGGGCCGCTTCAGCTCGAGTGTGCCCATGAATGATAGCCCCAGCGGTTTCTTTGGGATACTGAATACGTTCTTCGAACAACTTGCTGCCGAGGAAGCTGCGGCTGCAGAGTGGGAGGATGCTGAGGTTATTGAGTATCCCCCATTCGGTCGGGCAACTGATGATTATGACCCTGTGGCCAAGCTATTTTACAGGACATGGTCTAGTTTCTCCACCAGGAAATCTTTCAGCTGGAGGGACAAATATCGTCTCTCCGACGCACCGGATCGATACGTCCGTCGACTGATGGAGAAAGAAAACAGGAAACTTCGCGAGGCTGGTATTCGAGAATTCAATGACGCAGTCCAGTCTTTGGTAGCATTCGTCAAGAAACGCGACCCACGATACGTTCCCAACACCCAGTCCGAAGCTGAACGTCAGCAAGTCCTTCGAAACTCAGCAGCCCAGCAGGCGGCCCGGTCGCGAGCTGCGAACCAAGAGAAGTTGGCTGACTTCACCGTCCCGGAGTGGGCGCAGTCCCGGAACGATAGCAACGATATTGGCGAGTTCTTGTCGTCTGAGGAAGAGTCTGAGGTTGAGCATATTGAGTGTGTGGTGTGCAGCAAGATCTTCAAGAGCGAGAAGCAATATGAGGTGCACGAGAAGAGCAAGAAACACGTCAAGGCTGTGCAGCAGTTACAGAGGCAGATGGAAAAGGAGAATGCAACACTTGCTCTCCAGCTCGAGGAAGATCCAAGTTCAACATATTCCCCAGTTGATGATAGGCCTGATGCCGCTTCAGAAACTCCCGGCGTGGACCCACCTCAAGATCATGATGACGGGTTTGATCATGATAATATTAATAGCACAACAAGTACAGAAGACGCGAAACCAAGCTCGGCATCTAATAGTGAGACTGGAGACGACGAATACGCGCCCCGCTCAGCCGTAGAAGAACGATTTGCAACGGACAAGGGGCGTGAAACGAGGGGTGTAAGGGCGACGGGTAATACGGATCTTGATGCTGACATTGACTCTGCCTCGGTCAGCGCCGGTGACCTGGCTTTCAACCAAGATGCTCCGGTCGGCCAGAAGGTTGGAAAAGCAAAGCTGAAGAGGGAAAAGAAAGCCGCCCGCCAAGCAGCTGAAGCCAACGCACAGGAGTCAGTAAGTGTTCATCCAGTCGTTTCAACGATACTATCGTATGTCTGACACGGATGCTACAGCATTGCTGCGCGGTTTGCAGAGCAGCCTTCTCTTCCCGAACGAAGCTTTTTGCGCATATTAAAGATCTCAACCATGCAACCCCCGTCCCGAAATCGAAAGCAGGAAAGAAGCAAAAGAAGTAGCAATTCGATAGATGAGCGGAAGTCAACCGATCCCCGCCCAGCTATCATACTTCCAATAGGGAGAGAGACAGATCTATGATAAAATACCCGACGGGGGACGAGGTTGAACTGCCATGATAGACCAACGCCGACGACATACATATAGACTGGCATCTCCAATGATTTGAGTTAAGCGCCAAGACCTATCGCCACTGAGGAGTGATCTAGCTGGATTTCCATGGCGTGATGTTGCTCCACTGACCGCCTTTACGCATCGAGGACCGTATCCGCATCGTCGTCGCTCAATGTTTCTACCTCGTCAATCGCCTCGGCTCGAACGAATCCCGATCCCCGTTCCGGATCATGGGCGGAAACATGGATAATAGCTTTACCCTGGACATGCTTCACAGAGCTCTTCCACAAGTCCCAGTCATCCTCATCCTTGATGAGAAAACCGATCAGCATGCTAGGATCCATGTCTTCGATGTGAAGATGTCTCAAGCGCCTAGTATGGCACGAGTCGAGTTGTTCTGTTGTGTAGTCCTTTGGGTCGTAATGGTAGGGCAGGGCGGGTCTCGGATGATGAGGATCTAGGTAGAACAGCCACTGGCCCTGAACGCCCACAAAGTAATGGGAAGACGAAGGGCGACCCCTGCCATGGTGAGCCAAAGACAAAGGGCAGCAGGTGGTGGTTCTTACCCAGCGATTCCAATGGATTGCGGCAGCTGTAATGTAGATATCAGGGCCTCCGTATATACTTGGTTAATCTTGTCAATACCCAGCCTTGTGCATACGAGTACTAGCGTTGGGTAAAATCTCTGGCCGTCAGGGTTCGCGACAGCCATGAAACTGTCCTCATAAACATCGGGCAAATCGCCAGTCGAGTAAACACGGAGTGTGCTCTCGTGCTCGCTCGCTAATGCCCTGTACTGTATTAGTAACCGTTGCACCCGTGCTGCACAGGACTGTTTACTGGATACAGCGCGACGTTGCGGAGGGGCCAAACCACTCGCCGGGGTACTTCCCGCATGCATCTGCGCCATGTCTGACAAAATTATGAAGAGAATATGGAGCATTCGGGTCATCTGCGAATAGCGACAAGATCTCGCTCTCAGCGCCTGGGTCTGTCGTCCGTCTCCAGTCTACGGGAAGCATGGGCAACATGTTAGCACGAGAACAGACCAAAGCACGAGGAGGCTATGGACACGTACCCCTCCCAAGTCGATTAATTAGCAAAGCATTTGCCAACAGGCTCTGCCCTGATCTGATCATACAGCCCCAGCCCGTATCTGATGAAAAGCCTACAGACTGATCCCCGAATGACGTCTTCAGCCTCATCGTGAACGAGAGCGCAGAGGAGGCTTTAGGATCCGCCGACCGAGGTATAACCTCAAACCCAGTGCGGTATGTCATCCATATTCGGGACTCAAAGTCATCGAGAAACGATGGTGGCCATCCCCCGTCTTGTCCTGGTTCTTCATATGCCAGTGAGGAATCGAAGCTGCTCGCGGCCGAGTCAGGCGGCGTGTCGGGGTCAACGGGCGCTGGTGCGCTGGGGATCGGAGTTGCGGTTACGGAGGAATCAGAACCACTGATGGCGTCCGTGGCATCGGCGGGGGGTGTGCTTGCAGATAGTTGGGGCAACCCGTATGACTTGGTATCAAGTGTATAAGAGCGACCCAGGCACCATACCGGCTCATTCGCGTTGCGATCATTGACAGGCTCTGGATCCCAGATTTTTTGGAATATCCGTCGACTAACTCGGCTCACTTCCGCCGCGCCAGCTATCGCAACCTCCATAGCGCCCGCTAACTTCGGGGAAGTACCAGTTACCGACGACTGCCAGCTACTACCTGTCTTTGATGGCTTCATCGAATTAAATATGTCGGCAAGTAGAGTGTCAGCAGACAATGAAGGTAGTGCTGAATTTTCCCGCAGGAATCGGGGATGCGTCGAGAAGAGCGGCCTGTGCGAGTCGTGGTTGCTTGCAGGGTGAGGGCTTGCAAGCAGAAGGGGAGAGGAAGTCGTGGGGCCGACGGCTTGGGCAGCAGTTGGCGGGACCTTGTGGATTACTGACAGGCTATATGAAGACAAGGCTATTTCGTGGCAGCTCTACGGCTGTTATCAGTCGCGCGAAGGGATGGCGTTTTCGAAAGAGCTGCGAGTCTGGTGACAAGATGGTCGTAGAGCTGGGTATGTCATCTGGTCGTGGGGAGGCTCCACTCTAGCCAAGCGGCAGCCAGGCTGCCGCCCGACCCACAGCCTGCAACCCTAACCCGGGCATTGTGTTGTTGTCATGCATGAGCTCCGGTCCTCCTGCCAGCGCAGTTCCACATCGAAGTTTTGCCATGAACCGCTGCTTGACGCCCGGGATTCTCGCACCCTCCTCGCTGTATCCAAAAACCTGGGATTCGGAGCCTTCCTTCAACTTCCGGGTTTGTCGTGGCCAGTAACCTTCTTTTGGCCTCCCACGCCCTCCGGCCAATCATGGCGAATCGGAGGGGCAAAAAGCCTTTTGCGGGCGGTAAAGCCACCCCAAACCAGATCATGGAGGCTGTAAACAGGGTACGGGATGCCTCATCTATGAGTCGTCCGGGATCTGCTGTTCATGGTTCGTCCTATCGTTGCTAGCCCTGGCTGCTTGACCTAGGTGATGGCACGCATTCTGACTTCCTTCAGGCTTCTCGATGAAAGACGAAGCAAGGAATACATTATCTCATGAATTCGTGTTGGGAGAGAAGCTACGACAAAAACCTGTATTGTTTGTCAGCGCTGGATTTATTGATCCGCTGAAAGAAATCACCCAGCCCACGGAACCTGAAAACCGGGCTCAGCCATCGGAGAAAGATGTCAAAGTGCAACCGGTGGGATCTTCCGATGCAGCCGAGGGGGAGGCTTCCAGCACGCCCCTGCCAGCTGTCTCTATTGCCGACTCCAGCGTCACGGTTTCTGATGCGCACATAACTCTTGATGAGCAAGCACCTGAATTGATCGGCTCCAACAGCGAGAAACAGAGTGATGGTGCGCCATCTCCTGCTGGATTTTTTTTCGACCTCACCAGAGACAAGCAATTACCAGGTGAACAGTCCCACACGCCTTACGCATCGAATTTTCGTTCCCCGACAGAGGAGCCGAATTCCGGAGATGAAGTTATCCTTTTCAAGGGGAGGTCTTCCAATGGCACACAAAATCGTCATCGGAATCCACGTGGGAAGCGGGTCAAAAGCCGTTCCAAAAGCCGCAAAGAGACCTCCAATACTGCCCATTTGCGCCACAAGGAGTACAGTCAGCAGATGGCTGCCGATTCAAACACGAAGGACGAAGAAGACGAAGCTCTGGCTGATTATATAGCCAATATGGCGGCTGGTTCCGCGGCCGATTCCGAGGACGATTTCATCAGCCGGCTACAGGCACTTAGCCACAGAGAACTTGGTGACATGGACGGAGCCTTTGGTGAAATCCCATCAGACAACGAAGAGGATGGCACAGATAACAGTGATAGCAGCGCCGGGGATGGAAACGGCTCAGCCCATTCAGCAAAAGGCAAAGGGCACGCCGAGGAGGATCTGGATATCGAGATTGACGATGAAAACTTGGCACGCCTCTTCGCGAAACAGGAGCAGCTGGGAATCAGCAGTGACAACCTAGCTATCTTCAATGGGTCTTCCACGCAGGCTGGGCGTGGTCACTACCATGCGGCAATCTATCGGTCTGCTGAAGCGAGTATCGGACTGGATGCAAGCTGGGACCAGCCGAACCCGCTCGCTCAGCGCAAGGGACGACGCAGAAAACAGGCACCTGCTTTCAACGTGTCAGATTCAGAGCTGGAGGCTGCTCTAAAAAACGCCTGGGAGAGAGATAGGGAACGTAAAAAAGCCCGGAAGATGGAGCGTGAAACGCAACGTGGGACAGGCCTGCTCTACAGGAACGTCAAGCCCGACGACATGCGCGTTAAATACCCATCCGGAATGACGGTGGACGAGATGAAGCACGAGGTGTTGATGTTTTTGCTGGATACGTCAGAAAGGTAAGCGTGTGCTCGCTCTAGGTTTGGAAATTGTCAACTAATTTCGGAACAGCATCCAATTCCCACCGATGGACAAACATGCACGCATGGTACTCCACGAACTTGCCCACAAGTTCAACATCAAATCCCAATCCACTGGGAACCACGACCAACGACGCCCAGTACTCTATCGCACTAAGCGGACGATAAAGTACAAAGAATCTGAGTTGGTGCTAGCTGAGCGCAAGGTCGACGAAGCCGCCGCGAAGATTGGGCGCAAGTACTTTCCTCGGTCTGACAGAAAAGGCGCGCAGGGAATAAACTGGGGCTCAGGAGGTCGCGCCGGCCACAAAGCACTGCAGCTCAGGGATGGAGAGATTGTGGGTGCCTTAATCCCAGAGATAGGCCAGGAGAACAAGGGGCACGCTATGCTTGAGAAGATGGGTTGGGCGAAGGGAACAGGGCTTGGTTCTCTGGACAACAAAGGAATATTGGAGCCCGTTGCCCAGGTCGTCAAAAGATCAAAGGCTGGCCTAGGTTGACACGACGCAACCATAGGATGGCCGGTGCCATGACTACATTACGAAGTGCTATGGTGCTGCCGCCGTAGATACTTGAAAATCGACAACTTGGTTGAGACCAAGGAAAAAAGCAAAAGAAATCGCGGTGATGGAAAGTACAAGTTTTGTTCATATGCACGATTTCATTTCGTCCGGAAACCCTGATATCAAGGTATGTATTGTACACCCGCCAAACCCCGTAGACCGTGAAGACATTGCCCCCAGAAAAGCAGACCATCCGTAACGCATTGCATTAAGAGACTCCCAGGAATCAACAGCCTTGGGCCGATCTCGTCATGACACCCAAATGCCAAGCAAATCCTATGCCCGAGAGAGAGAAAAACAGAAAAGCAACAGGCAAACAACACTTATTTCGTGCTGGAAGAGTACTTGGTGACTGCCTTGGTACCCTCAGAAACGGCGTGCTTGGCCAACTCTCCAGGAAGGATGAGGCGAACACTATCATGTGGGGTCAGCAAAGGCTTCAAAAGGGATTGAACGAAGCGCGACATACGAGGTCTGGATTTCTCGAGAGGAGATGGTCGACTTCTTGTTATAGGCAGCGAGCTTGCTGGCCTCTGTGGCAACACGCTCAAAAATGTCGTTGACGAAAGAGTTGAGAATAGACATGGCACGGTTGGAGATACCGGTGTCGGGGTGGACCTGCTTCAGGACTGGGAATCTGTCAGAAATGTGCGAAAGACAGAATGCGCGCCGGTTAGCTGCGCAAGAGGAAAACGTACCCTTGTAGATGTAAGAGGAGTAAGTCTCCTTCCTCGCCTTGGTGCGCTTCTTCTTGTCACCAGAAGCGGCGGTCTTCTTGCCCGCATCCTTCTTCTCGGGCGCCTTGGAGGCGGTAGCGGGAGCCTTGGAGGCAGCGGGCTTCTTGTCGGCGGACTTGGGAGGCATTTTGGCTGGTGGAAAAAATCAAAAATGCGATTTGGTGAAAAGTTGACTGGAATCTGTGATGGGGTCACGGACGAGAGCTGTCGGTTGGCTGTGGGAGAGAAGTGGTTGATGGGAAAAAGGTCGAAGTTGGCGAGGGGGTTTGCCTTTTTGTAGCTGACGCGACCGCCACGGATGGTTCGACTGATTGACTGATTGATTTGGGGTGCCTTCGCGCGGAGAGTGGGGAAAGACCCGCAGGCTGGAACGTGATTTGGCGAGCGAAAAATACGGCACAAAGCCCAGCCCCCGGTTCCTCAAATTCACACAGCGACGCGGTGGCCCCAGCGTCATAACAACCCCCAAAAGAGTTTAATCAGATAACGAGTTCTGAAAGCATCTGGGGATCAGTGTGGGAACAGAGCTGTAACCCTGACATGCACCAGCGCGCTGTCATTGTCAACGGAGATGGACCCGCTGCGCCTCCAACTGTCGCGCTAGATAGTACTAAGATACTTCGTACCAGTGGTGAAGCAGGGCAAAACGCGTGTCTGTCGCGTACCCGCCAACCCCACAGAGGCACGCGAGCAACCTTGGGATGTGCAACGTCCAGCCACACACCGCAGCGCCACCGACGCCGCCTCCTTTCCCAGCCACGCCAAGCTGGACCCAGCAGTGGATGCATGACTCTGAAGACGACATCGGCAAGAGCCGCATCGCGATTCAAGACCCGGGGAAGGCTCATGCAGGTTTTCTCGGCCCGGCAGGGCATATTACGGCATGCGGAGCCGGATCCAGATGCAAAATGAGGAGAGCGAGCAGACAAAAGCTTATTTGTGAAGTCATATGTGGGATTTTTTCTTCGTCTATCAACTGTCAGGCCGGCCTCGACGAAGGACCTGAGGTGCATGACCAAAGTACAATGACTTTAGAACATGATCAAGGCTCTATGGCCAAAGTGGACAAAATTTTCCATGTCCTTGAAGAATAATATGACAATAAATGCCAGGGCATGGAAGTTCGAGAGTAATACACGTCGACGCAGGTCAAGTGTCCTGATCAGGGAAAAACTCGGTATTGGAACCTCCAAGAGTGAAAGATGAGCGACAGGCAAAACCTGACCTGGATGAGGCAACCAGATGGCATACAACGGCAAAACGACGCCTCAAAACGTCAAACGCCATCAGTCAACGCTCGAGACCGGCCGTGGCCAAGGTCGACGTCCAAACTCCAGATTAATCAGCCGATGAGATTGATTGAGCAGCAAAAGCATCGACTTGCCCTAGAGTTCAATCAGCAAAAACCTCGATGTTGATCAAGGGGTAGGCGAAGTGGGGGCTCATGAACAAAAATCGCGTCGCGTCTGGTCTTCCAAGCATTTCCGATGGCTGGGATCGCAGGTCGCTGGGGCTGGGGATTATTTGTAAAATCAAGCCTGTTTGAACGCCTTCAAAATTGGGGGATTTGATTGAGCGGGCACCCTTGTCCCGGAGCATGGGGCACGCGGCAGCCAATGGCAGCCATGGTTGACTGCTACCATTTTCTTTTTACCCACGCTCCGCTTTTGGACTAGCCCCAAATTCTCCGATCAACATAGCAGAACCGCGGGTGATCCGTGATTTCGCCGCGCCGTCACGCGAAAACTACTTAATTCGCATATCCCCCACCACGGTTCTTCTTCTACCCAACTCATCGCTCTCACAACAACGTCCAGCTCCACCATCTCAGCGTCGCCTTCATCGACAACAGTCACCCACAAAGTAGCAACTTTTTTCACCCACCCTCAACAATCCATCAAAATGACTGGCGGCGGCAAATCTGGCGGCAAGGCCTCTGGCTCCAAGAACGCGCAATCGTGAGTTTCCCCAGTTTTCGAGCATCGCAGTCCCTGCACGTCGCTCAAGTGACGTTCTGGTGCGCATAACCCATCACTTGTGCTAACCTCAAGCCAGTCGCTCATCCAAGGCCGGTCTCGCATTCCCTGTCGGTCGTGTCCACCGTCTCCTCCGCAAGGGCAACTACGCCCAGCGTGTCGGTGCCGGCGCGCCTGTCTATCTCGCCGCTGTCCTTGAGTACCTTGCTGCCGAAATTCTCGAGTTGGCTGGTAATGCCGCTCGCGACAACAAGAAGACCCGTATCATCCCTCGTCATCTCCAGCTCGCCATCCGGAACGACGAGGAGTTGAACAAGCTACTTGGGCACGTTACCATCGCCCAGGGCGGTGTCCTTCCCAACATTCACCAGAGTACGTCATTCGCTTTACCTGTTCAACATTTCTCTAACATTACCTTCCAGACCTCCTCCCCAAGAAGACCAACACAAAGGGCAAGAACGCGAGTCAAGAGTTGTAAGCGGTTTATGTGTGGTTTATGCTTTTTCTCGGTCGGCACGTTTGGGTTCATGATAAGGGGTCACGGTCTAGGGTCATGGTTGCTTTTATGCGTTTGGGCTGTACATTAATCCCATGATGGGTCGGTCATGGTCATGAATGAAATACCTTTGAACATCTATCTTTTCCGTGTGTTGTCTTTTATATACCATGCATGGGATCCGGTCTTTAATGAGGGGAACCTGCGGATCTACAGATGCTTTGGGAAACCGTATCCTGGGCAATAAGATCCATGTTGCAGCTGATGGCTTGAAGTGCATTTGAGAAAGGAGATGTGGTTGACTAAAAAAGGTCTATTCATTTCTACATTTAGTCCCTATGTACAGTTCCTACTATTCTCCGTTTTAAGCTCCCAGGCTCGCTTAAAACTTCAATGGAGGCGGCGCTGGATGTTGATGTTAGCAACTAGCAACAAAGGATGCTTCGTGGTTGATGACTTACGGTCCAAGTTGTGCACGGGAAGATTTCTCTCATATTTAGATCCTACGTGCCCATTAGCTTCGTCGCGCCAAACAAACAGAAATTTTTCATAACTTACCTCCCGGGGCAGTTGGGTGCAGGTAGGGATCCGGATGCTTCCACTGCTGGAGCAACTTCTCCGTCTCTTTCAACAACGCCTAATGTTCTCCGTCAGCCAATCCATCATCCATAGACCACGAAATACCTTTCAGGAACGAACCCGCTGTTGTCTCGGATCGGTGACATCGCGATTCTTCTCGAAAAGGGACCGAATGTAGAGGGCCTGTCCGCGCCACAGGTATCGGTGCACTGTCCAGTCCAGCGCGAGCTTGAGTGAGCGCCTGTATAGAGACCTATGCAAGCATTAGCAGTGCTCACAATTCTCCCCCCGACAGTTGGATGGCCTCACAATGCAGCCTGGTTGGTAGACATGACGGCGTGTTCCTCTTCGGTGCACGAAGCTCCAGTGTCCCGAGCAGCGTGGGGGCTGGTCTGGAGGTGCGCGACCGCTTCGACACCCCTCCAGGCGTCAATTCCCGTAATTGATGTGGGAGTTTGTGGTAAGTAGCTTCGTCACCAAAGGCGCTTGGATGCTAGGGACAATTGAGAGGAGATTTGGGAGTGTGGACAAACGACAAGGTCGTGCTCATTCGGCGTTGACGACCGGAGAAGTTACTCACGCGTGCAACCGAGCTGTCTGTGTGCCTCAGGCATGAAGCGTCTGAGACCAAGCGGGGCGGATCAACAAATAGTCCAGCGTCCAAGTGGGGCCTCTGGACCTCTCCGCTGAGCCGCTGCAGGCACGGTAATGCTGGTGCTTGGAATTGGCCGGAAGGTGAACACGGCTAAAATTTCCCTGGTACTCCGTAGTACATTCCTTACATAAACCTCGATCTTGGTCGCGACTTGCGTTGCGGAAATCCCTCTTAGCCCTCCCAATCGCTCGCTTGAAGTCTGTTTCCCGTTGTCTTTTCAGCGTCTGCACTTCGATTTTTCAAGATGCGCTTGACGAACCTCAAGACGCTATCCCGAGGCCTCCCGACCGCAATCCGGTGCAGCCCAAGGCTCTCGCATTACAACGTCAACACGGCACTTCGACAACTTCCTACGCAGTTCCAGCATGTGCGAACCTACGCAGACGCAGTAATCAAGGTGCCGCAGATGGCTGAGTCAATTAGCGAGGGTACCTTGAAGCAATGGAACAAGCAAGTGGGCGACTTCGTCGAGCAGGACGAGGAAATCGCGACAATCGAGACGGACAAGGTATGCAAACAACCAAGCGAGCTCAATTGGCCCGTCTGATACAGTTTTCCATCACCACAGATTGATGTGGCAGTGAACGCCCCCCAGGCCGGTACCATCAAGGAGTTCCTCGCCAACGAGGAGGACACGGTGGTGGTTGGCCAAGATCTCGTCCGCATTGAGGTCGGAGGTGCGGCACCGTCCGGGGGCGACAAGCCTGCTTCTTCAGAGCCGAAAGAGAGCACCCAACAACCTGCCACTGAGAATGAGGCCCCGAAGGCACCGGAGCCGAAGCCCGAGACCAAGCCTGCACCACCCGCACCGAAAGAGACACCGGCACCAAAGCAGGAAACTAAGGCTTCCGAAGTATCCAAAGAGGGCCCAGCGACACTTGGAAACCGTGAAGAACGAAGGGTAGGTAGCATTGGGTCTCTGGACTGAGTTGCTTGTCCGCTGCTGACTGGTCGCGCAGGTCAAGATGAACCGGATGCGTCTGCGCATCGCCGAACGTCTCAAGCAATCGCAAAACACCGCCGCGTCCCTGACAACCTTCAACGAGGTCGATATGTCTGCCCTGATGGACTTCCGCAAGGCTTATAAGGATGAGATTCTGAAGAAGACGGGTGTCAAGCTAGGTTTCATGAGTGCTTTCTCCCGTGCCTGTGTCCTCGCCATGCGTGATCTTCCCGCCGTCAACGCTTCGATCGAAGGACCGAATGGCGGTGACACAATTGTGTACAGGGACTATGTGGATATTAGCGTTGCCGTCGCAACTGAGAAGGGTCTTGTCACTCCTGTCGTTCGCAACACTGAATCTCTCGATATGGTCGGTATTGAGAAGGCTATTGCCGACATGGGCAAAAAGGTTTGACTTTGGTTGTGGCCCTTCCTTTTCCAGCATTGGCTAACCCTTCAAACAGGCGCGCGATGGCAAGCTCACCATCGAGGACATGGCCGGTGGTACCTTTACCATCAGCAACGGCGGTGTCTTTGGTTCGCTGATGGGAACACCCATCATCAACTTGCCCCAGACGGCCGTTTTGGGTCTGCATGCGATCAAGGAGCGCCCGGTCGCTGTCAACGGGAAGGTGGAGATCAGGCCAATGATGTACCTGGCGCTGACCTATGACCACAGGCTCTTGGACGGCCGAGAGGCTGTTCAGTTTCTGGTCAAGGTTAAGGAGTACATTGAGGATCCCCGGAAAATGCTTCTCTAGGTTGTATGATATAACAGATTGGCGACTCTGTGGAGGCTGGGTCTGCCGCCGAGCCGCTTCGTTTGTATAATAGAGGTTTATGGGCATTTTCCACTAGCACTCGCATCTGGGGGCGTTTGCAGTTAGACATGGCATGCCGTCTTTGCGGAAGGCGGCTTCGGTGCCGCTGGTGCGGGCTGGCTCGTCGTGCGTTCCTCCTGTACTACCTACTTCTGTTGCTTTAAATTATGTCCTTCGGCTCGCAGTCTAGCAAGCTCCACTCCAGCTGGTCTCAGAAGCCAATCCACTTGTTTGGTGACAAGACTGTCTGTCGGTGATGACACTGAAGAACGAACAACGGCACCGATCGAGAAGAGGCACGTCCGAGTGGTGTCCTGTCTCAGTCCGCTGCGCGTCTGTTTGATAAGGATACACTTTTCGCCCCCACGGGCCTTGAGCTTTCGGTTCGAGTTCTCCGTTAACTTGTTCTCGTGAAAGTCCGAAAAGAGTCCCGCTACTAGCTGAACATATCAGGAGGTCTGTGACTGTCTCGTTTTGCGCCAGTTCCATTGAGGGCCGCAGTGAAAAAAGATGCTTCCCTTAGGGACGGAGTGTCTCTAGGGTATACATATTGGGGCCAGGAGGTGGGCTCTCTTATAGTTGCATTCCACGGAGTGGTCGATCACACGTCTAGGGCTGCGTGCAGCGTCCTGAGGCAGCCTACTTTCTCCTGGCACCGTGAGGTGGACCAGCTCTGGTGTGCGTATTGCGGCAAAATATGCAGTAACTATCCGTCCTACACCGAACAATCTCGTGAAATTTTCGCCTCATGCCGAAAGAAGTAGTAGCTGCATCTATCCACACTATAGATCACATTACTTATGTCTGGCAAGGTGCGTTGCTCCGTGGAGTTGCTTGGCCTCTTACCGGGCAGGTTGTCAGTCCCCCATTAGTCTAGCACAGGACAGATTGTTCGCGGGCTACCTTACGGTTTAGCAGCCGTAAGCACCTCTCATAATCCGCTCGGGGCCCAACTGCCTGTGAGAAGTAACAGCCTCACCAATGGCAAACATTTCCCTGGCCACAGCGGTAGTCTCGGGGCCGCCACGAATATATATAGTACGTAAATTATTTAAACCAAGCCCGTCTGATCCTGTAGTCTGATGATGCCAAGTCATACAAAGACGACACGCACGCGCGCAGCGATCTCCCGGGATACGACTGCGACAATCAACAGAAGAGTTGAACCTCCATTTATGGTATACATATCCATCCAGTAGATGCTCGCGAGTGGTTCATTTTCATATCCTTTCTGGGCCCGGTAGTGGGAGGCGTTCAGGCTACGCTGCTCGGGCGACGGGGTTTGCTATACTTGTCAACTACAAAATGGGCCAATCTTAGGTCATCTCTTTCAAGTCGCCCATATTTCCAAGTAGTTGGGCAGGCACAGGTGAAGCAGTATGATAACAACGCCCAAGGCACTGTTTTGTCTGCACATCCAATAACTACGACCTACCCTAGCCTCCTGGTCTTGAAGTCCTCATTTAATCCGAGAACTGTCAGAATTAAATCTAACATCACTTTATGGGTTCCAGCACACCTGGTAGTGGATCTAGCCCACCCACTCACACTCACGATAGAACAGAGTAGTAAATGGCACAAGGAAATCGTGGCTGGCAATCATAGGATGTAGTGCTGACTCCTCGAATCCTCCGCGGCTCTCGGGTTAGTACGAGAGGTGACAGGTTGAATAAGAGACATCGTGGCCAGGGACTTCTCTGGTCGAGATATCCGACACTCAAAGCAAGACATAGTTGGATTGTAGAAGAAATAAACATCATCCACGGATCGGGTTAGAGGAACAAAATAGGCTTCTCTTGTGCATAGTTACATATCCACCTTGTTGCACACGGTCAATATCAACTACCATGTCGCTGAAGTAAAAAACAATACTGCAGCCGTCCACAGCCGTGAAAGCACAGGGCGGCATCCACCGACAACGACTGATGTGGCCGCAGTGGCTTGGGCTTGCAGGCACGTATTCCTGGCCTGGGGCAAACTGTCCACAACACGACAAGCGGGGGATTCTCTACCTCGAGATGTTTGAAACCTTACCCCGTGCTCTATTCGATTGACCGTTGCCGTTACTCCATCCTGGGCACAGACATGATACCGCATTGATTCTACAGTCACTCCAACAACCAAACCCGAACAGCCTGGCAGGCAGCCAGGTAACCATCTAGGGGCTTGTGACACGTCTCGTTTAACTAAACTATACGCAAGCGGTTTACGGCTTGTGGCACCGCCGTCTGCGCTGAATCCAAATTATGTAAACTAAGGCTTACCGACACAGGTTGAGTTATGAGTATGGATGCACTCGCTGAAGAGCAACGTAGTTGAAATACACGATACTAGGTAGTATTAAGGTGCGGAAAGATGGTAAACCCGAAAACACGAACAAGGATGTAGCTGGGTGCCTGCTAGAACGCGGCGACCCCTTGACGATCTTGCGGGGAGACCGCTAAGGCTTGCAATTGTAGAACTATATCCGTGCGAACGCTCGGTAAACAGATGGAATGCCATGGGGATGCGTCGCCAGTACCAAAGTGCACAGAGCGCGTGGGTGACATGGGGGAGGCCCGCCGCAAGGGGGGCATATCCGTTTGCCCCCTCGAAGAAGGGGCGTTCAACCCTCTCCATCAAACTTCGTCACAACCATGAATTCAGTACTTTGGCAATACTCGTCAGGTCTAATCGACCCTCCTGCCTCCGCGTCGCTGAGGCACCACATTTTCTCACGGAGGTTGGAAAATCAAGGTTCAGGGGGTACACTGGGGCCAATTGGATTGGTCCCCCACAGCGCAGAGATCACTGTCGCTTGATATTTCTCCCGATCAAGAAGCTGCCTTTGCACTGTGGCTAGAGTGATAGCACAGATCAAGAAGCTGCCCTTGCGCAGCGGTGACTAATAGATTCCCGAATGTTCCAACCCCTGTGAGAAAAGACGTTGGCTTCGACTAGGGGTGGGAAATGAAATTCTTTCATTTCACTTTTTCACGGTCGGGCCTGAAATCCATTTCTGAAATCTGGGGGTATGACGGCAGGCACGTAATTCACGAAATTGATACGCGATAGCGTAGCCCAAAAGCGTTAATTTAAAGCTAAAGAAGAAAAAGACAAAGAAGAAGAGAATTCACAAGCTGTGGAATTCCCTTAGGTAGGCGGTGGGGTTGGTGGGTCTCAATTGCCAAGGCGGTGTGAGCTGGCAATTGACCACTCCTGCGCACTGGTCGCGTGGGGCAATCCCTAGGTCCCAGCCTCCACACCGTCACAGGGAGTTGAATGAAATGGTTGAAATGTGGGTCATCTTGGCACATGTCAGACTGCCCACTATAGGGGATAGAGGTGGTATTTTTGCAAAGAGAAAGCTTAAAAGCCAGCGAGGAGTTAGAAAAGCCATCTTTGTAATTTGCTCTTAAAAGTGGTTAAAAACGTAATTGTAGCGATTGTTGATTAAGTGGTTTGGTTGGTGGTTTGTTAATAACCCTGCAAATAGCTTGCAGTTAACCTTGGGCTTAGTTGGCAGTGACGGGAGATGCTGGACCCAGAATCTAATATAACCCTAACCCTGGCTATTCCTAATTGGGTTAGCGAAAATTTTTATTGCAGAAAAAAAGAGGCTTGAAAAAAATGAAATTTCGCACTCTTAGCTTCGACTCGTCTAGGCTAAAATCGACCCTCCTCCTACCTCCGCTTCGCTGTGGTAGTCTGGTACTAATTTACCAGTGTGCCCAGGTATTTTTGTTGCCCCCGCCTTTGCATGTTTATGCCAAGCCCCTGCTTCATTTATAATTTTGTCGTCTCTAGCGCAAGTCTTTGCAGTCGGCCCAGCCTAGTCAAGACTCGCTTACTTTTTACTGGACCAATCAACTTGCAGCAGTAAATTTTTGGTCGAAGTCAGCAGTTTAGTCAAAGTCAACGTACCAGACTACCATAGTGAAGCGGAGATAGGAGGGTCGATTTTAGCCCATACCAGTACTTTTGCTTCCAGGCAGAGGCTATCCAGGCCTAGTATATCGCCTAACCCAGAAGTCACACCCCACCTCCACAAAGGCCAATACGCAAGGTCTGATTGGCTAAATCAGCGAACTTGCTAAGACTTATTAATGCAAAGGCAGCGTCGCCCAAGTCTAATAGGTGCACCTGTTGGATTGCTAAACTGAGTGCTAAGGCTTAACTGGAACAATGGCTTTGTTGTTAGGTTTCTTTATTAATCACCACCACCACCACTTTTTGGAAGCATTATTATTATTATTGATCTTATATCACAAAGGACCTCTGGTACTTGCTCTTAGTGAGATGCTTTCATAGTACAAATATTAATACGATATTGCACTTAACTAACTTAAGAAGGGGGGTGCCCGTATATTGGTTTGAACTTAGGCCATACTTGCTTTTTAGCCCCTGTACCCCAGCTATATTATTAAAAGGTAGGAGGTATAAGAGGGGGAGTATTTTACTCTTTCTTTTATATTTATTACCTCGCTTTTGGCTCGCCTATAGTTTGGAAAATAGCCTCGTTTTATAAGTAATTTGCTCCTTTCTCTTTTTATAATTTACCTCGCTTTTAGTTTGTTTTCGTTTATACTACGGGTAGAAGGCTATCATAGCATCGGTACTGTTATGGCATCGGTGGTATATTTGGGTAGAAAGGAGAGAAAGAGGAGGGGGGTTATACCTTTCTTTGTAGTAGCTGCCCTCGCTATCAGTTTGCCTTCGTTTAACTTTTTGAAAGTAAGTAGCTTAGTTTAAGGGTAACCATCCAGGGTTATTGGCGTATATCCCAGTTTATAGTATAAATTAGAACACTTGGCCTGTACATTGGACTTTTTTCTATTAATTAATACAACTTAAATTTAGTAGCTATAACGTAATCTACAGGATTCTGAGCCACCCTTGCAAGTGGGCCACCACTTTGCCAAATCTATCCAAGAAAAAGAACAGACGACTAGGGTTTTCCACCACAGCAATAACCAGGCCACAATAACAACAACTTTCTACCTTTTCTTTGCATTTATCACCACTTTAGTAATTACCTTAGCGTTTGTTTCTTAGGAAAAACAAAGATTTTTACAAATTTTAAACCAAAAACAATCATACCGTAATTAAAATTGCCGATCAGCCGAACCCACTACCCTACTACCACTACTCGTACCGTAATTTTAAGCCCAATTATCAACCCCTATAAAACCTATGGCGCCTGCAGAACCTATAGCGATTAAGCGAACCAAAAAACAAGCCCGTAGGGCAAGCCTTAGCAATTAAACGGGCCTCCCGCCTAAAACAATAAGCCCGAATGTAATAAGCTACCCTAATAAAGCAATGGAATAGAATACCCTTTATAACTTCCGAGATGATCAGGGCTTGGCGAGCTAGTCAGCCGACAACACAATGGTCCTGGATGATGACTAGCCCCCGGAAATAAATACCAGCGAGGGCGGTACGCCCTCGCAGGGGGACCTCACCAACTGGCAGAACAGACGTATCCAAATAGAAGGCCGATGACCGGCCCCCCCCTCCCCTGCGAGGGAGGGGGGCTTAGGTTTGATCAGGACTAGGGAGGTTTTTGTACGTAGCACTGGTTGACTGGATACCTCGCAACGCAGGCGCAGCGTTTTCCACCTAGATAATATCGATTAGAAGTTCCGCTTGGCTATTAGGGCCGGTGGGTGGCACCCACCCTACGCACGGAGTAAGACAATATATATACCCTTTATAACTTAATTAAAGATTGGGTTATAATAACTAACTCTAGACGAAGAAAATACTATTATTTAAACCGTTTATCAACTTAATACCTAGGAATAGCCAGTAGTTATTCCAATAATTAAATATCTAGCTAGGGAGCTATTGGCCAAAAAAGGAGACTACTAGCCTTTGGGCCGTAATTAGTATTAAAACTTCATCTACCAGTATCTATATCTTCAGTCCCGTAAATTTAGGGCGTTGGATTAGATTTACCGTAATAAAAAGGTAGTTTAGGATTACCTTAACAGCTATAAATTATTGTTGAAATTACAGCCCAGTTGCCCTGTAGCTACAGCACCCTTGGGTGCTGTAGCCTAGTTGATCTTCTGCCCTGGGAGTGCTGCCGACTGCACTATGGTAAAGTGCAGTCACCATAACCACAAGGAGTTGGTGTTGTGGTTCAGGGGGGCTGCCAAGCCCCCTGGACCCACTGGAACCCACTAGAACCGACGGGGAGTTCCGAGGACCCACCACCTGTAGGCTTGGCCTACAGGGGTAGATCCACCACCACTGTTACGTCAGCCAACTCGTTGCCCTGGAACCCTTTGGATTCCAGCGCCAACGTAAGCACTTTTCCCTCTATAGTATAGGCTTTCCTTTTGTGTTTTAGGGCCCTCACCCCCTGTAAGATTGACCCACACCTACTGAGGGCCCTATAAAGAACCATCTCCCCTCCTGTGTTTCTGGTGTCTGATTCTTTTCTTTTCTTCTACTTTAAGCAAGATAGTTTATATATAGCCTGCGGGCAGCCTATTGACCTTCGTGATCTCTGTGCAAAGCCCACTGTAGTCACCCTGTTACAGGGCATAGACCCCTGTATCTCTGCTTGTTACAGCAGGTTGGTCTGCTGATCTTAGCTTCCTTTGACCCCGTCCCGGGCAGTCATCGTACCCTCAAAGCCTTCCGTTGCGCCTGTTACAGGGGACTCACCCCCTGTAACCTCCTGTACTAGACCTCACTAAGACCAGTCAGGCCACACAAATTAACAATAATATCTTATACGAAGGGTAAATATTAGCTATTTATTTTTAATAGCTATAATAGCTATTACTTTAAAGAATTCGAAATTTATTACTAGGAGTACAATATTATTACATTTTGTATGCCTCCGTACTTTTTTTACCTACTTTAGTTATTAGATATTAGTTGTTTTGGGCTGTTAAGAAGGCGTATAGTTGTTAGATTAAGCAGTTAATATAAATAAATATTATATATATTAGTAAGCTGGAATTTCTCTATGCGTTTAGAGAAGCGTTTTTTACTTCGATTACAAAAAAAAATATCTAAGGGGGGTTTACCGGAGCCGGTTTTATACCGTACGACTTAGAGAGGGTAATATTTAAATTAGATGTACGTATTTGGACCCTAATACCCCTAGCCTTAAACCTAGGTATAGTACTACCTTAGGTCTCCTAAATATTACATAACCCTTGAAAGGCTACCTCGTAATTAGTATTTATTAAAGTTCGAATTTCCAACTATTAGGGCAACTCTTTAACCTTAATATTAATTGCTGTAGATTGATTGGCTAAAGGTACGATGGTTGTAATATACGAGGTAGCTTTTTTCCGTATAGAGGTCTCGGTACTATGTAAGGTTAATAAAGGCCTTAATAAGTAACGGAAAGTTAAAAAAATATATATACGGTTTAGGGGGTATTTATTGTACAAGAGGTATAGGATCTACTGGATCAGAAGGCTACAGGTGAGCAGCTGGCTTAGGAAGGACGTCAAAATGGTAGTGGTGCAAGAGAGTTTCGTACGAAGATTCGGTGTTGTAGCGTATGTGGTAAGCTTGGCCATAATACACGTACGTGCAAGGAAGCTGCAGAATCGTCTGATTCATCTGTTTCCAATTTAGTTATAGTTATTTCATAGTATTGTAGTTGTGTAATTGAGGATACTTGTCGTAGGGTGGTAGAAAGTGGCTGACTCGCTTGTCTGGCTGACTCGCTTATCACGTACGTTACCACGATTTCAACGCGTTTCTTGAATCTCGCCGCCATTAAGCTCTTAGTAGCACAGATGGAAGACTCGTTGACCCGCATCCGCTAACTCCTGAAGTCAATCCGCCTCCCAATTCCTGGGTCCGAGGATGGCTTCTACGTACACGAGCGGCTCCAGGCCGTAATCACGGAGGAACTCGTCGTCGATTCCATTAGCCAGTTAATTTCGGATTATATGCGTGAAGACGTTCTGGCCAAAATCATGGGAGATAGCATCAGACTGTTTTCTATTCTTGCTCTTATAGAGCAGCTCGATCAAATCAAGCACTTCCTTGCCCACAGCATGTTGGATAACCGGCTGCCTATTACTTAAGAAGCCGAATTCCGCCGCATCACTCCAGATTTGGACAGCTTGTTCTTTACGAAGTACCAATGGGAGTTCTTTCCGTGGGTATTCCAGAAGGACTCGGGACATTTGATCTTCCACAGCAACATAGTGCTCCCCTTTACCTCAGAAGAGGAGATAGGTTGCGGTAATAGTGGTATTGTTAGTGTTGCGACAATCCCTGAAGAACAGCAAGGGTTCTTCGCCAGCGAGTTTGTGAGTTGGTCTTGAATTTTCCATTAACGCTCTCACTGCTTCTTTGTTTCAATGAAGTGGAGAAGGGCATATGGGTTTATCAGCGAATTGTTTTAATAGATTATGAGGTTAGAGTGGCGCGCAAACGAATCACACCTCTCAGGACGGCAGAAGCAACAAATGACATGTTCACGGACGAGAGAGAGTGTCTCGAGCTCTATCGCAGACTTCGCCACCCGAACATCATTCCACTTCTTAGCAGCTTCACACTCAACGGAGAACACAGTCTCCTCTTCCCGCTGTATTCGATGGATCTGGGCACATTCTTCGACAAAGATCGTTCTGGACGCTTTACTTGCGACACCACCTTCACAGCCGCTGTCGCAGACCTCGGCTCTGCACTGCAGGCTGTCCACGAGGCAAACTGGCGGAGCAAGACATCTCCAACTTTCTTCACTAGGTACGGATATCATCATGACTTTCGGCCGGAGAATATATTTGCCACAGAGAGCATGTTTGTTCTCGGCGACTTTGGGCTTGCCTGTCCCCGCCCGGCTACCAAGGAGCCCGTATCGTCGTGGGCCGGGGGTATCGGACACTACATTGCACCCGAGTGCATGGATCCTGAGTTTGAAAATGGGCAGGTGGGCCGCTCCTTCGACATTTGGGCCTTTGGCTGCTTTTTGAGCGATATTGCCACCTACATGGAGCTGGGCCCATCCGGCCTCAATGAATTCAGGGGGCGTCGGACGACGGATACCTTCTACGAGGAAGCGTATCAAAACGGCTACTTTTTCGATGGCCCGTCATCATCTATGAAGGCCGAGGTGGATACTTGGTTGCGCAACTTGTCAGAACGGTCGCGGGATTCGGTTGCGTCACTTATTGTGCTGAGCAGGAGGATGCTTCAATGGCGTGAGATCGACCGCTCGGACATGGCCGCCCATTCGATCTGTCTCTCTTTCATTCACGCAAAGGAGTTATTCCGGTCTGCAGTTGGCTCAGTCGCAAGCACGCTGTCCGCATTGGACAGGACACCGTTTGGGGTGTCGATGAATACCACGGAGGAACTGAGGCTGGAACTGAGCAAACTGAGAGCCTTTGGCGATATTCTCCGCATGGAAGAACAAGGGAGGATTGACTGCGAACTTTTCAAAAACACGTCGTTCGCAACTCACGTCAAGGAGTGCCTGTCTCGGATTTCCGCCAGCCGTGGTTCATCGCACACGGACACGGCGCGGTACGCTCCAGTATGGACGACGTCGGCGTCGCCGCCAGGCTTAGTCAAAGAAGTGAAGGTATTAGGCTTCCCGGATGAGTCGATCCGCAGCGATATTCAAAAGCTGACCGAAGCCTTGCCTGAACAAAAATACTTCTGGCACTTGCTCATGCGCCGCCACTTCGAGGGTCTGACGGACGAGAAGACCCTTCGGATGATGGAAGAGTCGGGAAAAGAGAAGCCAGAGCTCTACGGTGAAGTTGGGGTGCACGCAAAGCTACAAAGACTCGACCGTGCACTGAAAGAGGGAGTTAGCAGCGCAGAGGGTGATGAGACAAATCTGATCCTGGACTGGTCTGATCTATCCCCCGGCCTGCAGATTTTTGACAGATACCGCCACCGCGGAGTCTACACACACCGTGGTCCTGGCGGTACCCGGGACGCATTGCCGGTCTTTGTTGAATGGATTTTCGTTTCTCAGTTTCCCGAAGGTGAAGCTGAGGGTACAAGGATCGACAAGCTTCTCAGTCTCGCCAGGCTGCTGCATTGCCCCAAGCCCCCCGGTTTCCGCACCTTAGACTGCCTCGGTTTCCTGCCCCCCAAGGCAGACATGAGGGGGTATGGGTTCGTCTAACCCTTCCCACAAGGCAAGGACTCGACATCTTCAATGACGCCCATTTCTCTTCAGGGGCTTTTGGGAGACACCAAGGTTAGAGTAACGCTGGGGGAGAAGTTCGAAATCGCAAAGGCTCTATGCAATAGTGTGTTTCAACTTCATAGCCGTAATTGGCTGCACAAGAACCTACGTCCGGACAACATCATCTTCTTCTCAGGCGACGCCGAGCGCAAGAAGGGTCGAAAGCTTGCTATTTCAGCCACCACTGGTCCATATGTGATCGGCTATTATCACGGCCGGCCAGACTATGATTTGTTCTTATCAGATTTGACCAGTGGTGAGAAAGGCACGGAACAATCGTTGCACCAGCACCCCGGATACAAATCTGGCGGGAACCGATTTCAGAAAGCGTATGACTACTACGGACTGGGCATCATTCTCCTGGAGCTCGCATTTTGGCGTCCTGCGAAGGAACTACGAGAAGAACAAGAACGTAAGAGCGCTTCCAAAACAGGCGAACCGCTTCAGGGAATGTTTCACAGGACCTACGTCACCAAGTTGGCCGAAGTGATGGGAAAGTTGTACATGGAGGCAACCAAGTTCTGCTTGAACGGTGTCACAGACTGTGACGAGGAATATGTTGCATGGGATGATGTTTCTGATTTCTACACAAACGTAGTCAGCAAGCTGGATGCTTGCCACGTAGGGTAATAGAACGGGACAGTTGCTTCGTTTTTCACATTACAGATCGGACACATTCCGGGTTTCGAGGGCGTCTTCTTCTCGGATTCCAGCGTCAGATTAACTTTCAGATCACCGTTTAAAAAGTCACTGGTTATCATCGGCCGATGGATCATTGCGCTTCTCAGACGAAGATGTGAAAAATATCATTTGGGGTAACTGTACCGACGATCGGGGCGGATTTAAACGTAATCTAAAAGTTAGCTTGGAACCACAATGTGGGCAAAAGAACACGCCCCTACAGCTTGTCACTTATACAACTAACGGGGTTATAGATGGTGTCTGGGGAAAAGGTTAGATTTATGCAAAATGGAGCATATAGAATTAAGCGGTATGTGACACGCCATGGTTGGAAGGTCGCAACCCCCGCCGGCGCAGTACTCTTATATTTGAGATTAGATCGTTGCATTGAGAAAGGCACCAATATCACCATAGTTCATGAGGGCTAGAATCCAAATTTCGTTAACAGGGTGAACCAAATTCGTCACGTACCTCTGGAAACTTGCATCGTGCCTGCATGTGCATAGCTACTTGGGGTACTTACCTCTATAGTCTCACCCGACAATTTTTTCTGTCCGAGTCCGTATTAGTCGCAAATCCTAAGCTAGCGGTGAGCCGTATTGAGGGCCGCCTGAGCCGAAGTGGGTAACCGGCTCCTTGGCGCCTAACTTTAGCTCACCACCCTTGCTACCATAGTCGGCCGGCAGCTTCTCACTCAAGCATTTGACTCTGTTGTCTGGGAACTCGAGATGGAGGTTTCCGCCGTTTCTCATGGGGTGGAACTTCTTGATCGTCTTGGCCGCGAGGAAGAGTTTCATGAAGCTACAGATAAAGCACTTGATGCCTGGCACTTTGACAAAGAACTTCTCTTTGAGGAGCCCGGGGTGGTTCTGCGCAAACACGATGGTCTCGAACGAAGAAACGTGGTAGACCGAAACCAATCTTTGCAAGCCGTTTAATATAGTTGAGGAACTCACGCCATCGACTGGGGTTATTTCCCAGGGAGCCACAATTCGCAGCACAGGAGAACCCGGTGGGATGATCGTTGGGACTTCGAACCCTAAAGCAAGATCTCGATTGTGGATAGCAGCTGCACTGAATTTAGCCTCGGCTGTGCTCCTCCGCTCTCGCGGTGTCCGAAGCGACAGATATTTTGCTCTGCTGACCTCTTTCTCAAATTGCCTTATTGTATCCTGAAATCCCTCTCTTCCAAACCCTCAAACAAAAGCCCTTCGCGGTACATTATCCCATGAACGTAGCTCTCCCCGACAAGCCGGGATGCCCCCGGTCTCTCCGAGCTTTCCCGCAAGATAAAAGGAACCAACCCGCCCTTCAAGACAGCCACTGTATCCCCGATTTCGGTTAGACCCGGGGCGACACCAACATAACCTCTCTCAGTGGTAATGAATCTCCACCCTACTGCCACGTCCCGCAGGGCTGAAGCATAGCTTTCGCTCTCTTGGCGAGATGCAATGGCCACCAAGTGCTGTAGTTGGGCAGTGTATGCCGAGGTGTGTGATTCGTTTATAGGCGCGTCTTCGACGGCCCTTATCTGGTGGCCGTCCAGGTAGTCCCTCAGCGCCATGTATGATGGCTTCAGGTCCAGAGTCCCCTCGGTCGAAAACTTAGGGTATTCCACGCCGGCAATCGGGATCTTCCACTTGAGATCCTCGCGCGAGTCCGGCACGGCAGCCAAAGCTATTTGGTCGATCATGGCATCCACTTCTGCGAGGTATTGCTTCCATTGTATCTCGGTATTGGTTGACACGCTTACGTGCTGAACGCGGTCAACTACGTATCCTCCAACGAGAAGCTCGTCCGAATCGGCCGAGGACTTGCTAATTTGGGGACCGTGAGGGCCGCTCGCTGCAAAAGGGGTGGCACGCTGGTCAGACTCGTGAAGGCAGTCGGGTCGGGTCTTGGTCCAGTCGGGTATCCAGGATGGGAATCGATGAGAGTGTGTGTTCAAACCAGCATTGTAGAGCATCTGCATCCCCCTCCCCTGGCGCACAAATACTGTGGCGACTTTGAGGATAATCGTTTCAAGCGGGCTGTCATAGTCTGGCGCAAACTCAGGCTCGTTCGCATCCGATGCGAGACCAAGGAGGGCGAAGAAGCGATCGCGGCTCAATGTCGACTCGGCGTGGCGAAAGTGCTCCAAGAGAAAAAGAAGAGTCCATCTGTGTTGCATCATCTCCCACTCCCGTTGTGTTGCCAGGGTCAAAAAGGGTTGCCAAGTCGCTCGAAGGCGGTGCAGCCTGTTGTCGTCCGACACTTGGGCCTCGCGGTCAATGATTTCTATGGCGAAGTGGATGTCGCTGAAGTCAACTAGCCACCTGCCGCAGACGACCCGCACCATGGACGAAGCTACCGTCTCCTGTACAATCCAAGCTCTCCGAAACCAGGGGCGAGAAAACAGTGTCTTAACCACCCCCCAGATAGGGTCGTCGGCATGAGGTATGCAGTGGTTCTTCCAAGATTCGGGGATTCTGGCCAGCTCTTTCGGCCAGTCCTCCCCGTGCTTCGAAGCCCCATCGGGAGCAGATTCCAGATCATCCCTCTCCGCTTTGTGGCCTTCAAGCGTCTTGTTGAGCCGTTCTTCTTCGAGCTTAGCTTTGACCCGCACCTGCATCAGCATCTCCACGGCAGCGTCAAACTGCCTGTGTGAAGTGTCCCAAAAAGCATAAGTGAACAGGGCATGTTGGAAAATCTTCGGAAGAAGCTGGATCTGGTGCGCCTTCTCAGTGTTGTCTTTTTGGTTGATGCAGACAGCGTCGACCCAGAGCACGAGAACAATCGTCTTTTGCCGGAGATGCCGAAGCGCCCTTCCCAATGATGGTGTGATGTTGAGGCTACCGTCAGGCGTGATGAGCTCGTCCGTTGTATCATCCATACCCCAAACATACGACAGCGTACAATAATTTTCGCGTGGGTTGGCTGACACGTGGTTAATAATACCTCGTAGATGCTGTTTTTTTTCTCCAGGGAGGAGCCGTAACAACCGTATAGACTCGGGAGGTAGGGTCCTGTAAGTATATACTCTTTTCCCCTTGTCGTGGCGGCTTGAGCGGGTTGTTGACGACGTGCCCCAAGTCGCGTGGAGCGTGGTTCTCTTGAGTCTCTTCCGGGACCCAGGGCCGTCACTCTCTGGCATTGTTCCCTGGAGGTACCAATTCGGCTTGAGTGCCAGTTCATTCAACTCAAAGAACCGCCACGGGTCTACCAGAAAATCGAAAGATATCTGGCTGTCAGAATGGGTATCACTGACTCTCACGAGGACCGAGATGTTGGTTTCCGATTGGTTGATGTCGTTATCGCCAACTTCGTGGATTCGAAACTGCCGCATCTAGTACCGCAGTGAGCAAAATCGTCCTCAAACATCAGGCATCAAAGGTTACTTACCCGCTCCAGGGCCGCCGAGGATACAGCGAACGGCGAGAACTTTGTTTCTGGACTCACCGCCAAGTCGAGGTGATAAATTAGCCGACGATTCACAAGGTGATTCTCCCAAGCGGTGGTCCTTGATCGCCCATATTTGAGGAGAAACTTGGTCCAAAGCTCACAAGTCCGAGGTTCGCGCATCGTAAAATCCGCCTGTGTGAATGTAGGGGCTAATTGCTGCGGCCGATACCCAGACATAGTGCGCAGCCAGCTAGTCCAGTCTCTCTCAGGATCATACGCATCTCCCAAGTGTTCATGAAGGAGTTTCGAAAGCTGTGAGTCATTAGATTCAAGGCACCCGTTATTTTAAATCAGCAAACCACGTACCATATGCGCGCCCAAGTGTTGAAAATGCTTCGCATCTTCTAACCCGTTAGGTGGCTCCAGACGGAATCCTTGGAATAGCATCCTATCCACATCTACTGGCTCCAGTATTGGAAGTCGACGGTCCTCAGGAAGGAGGTTGCGGCCCTTTCCAAAAAATCTTGCTGTGGTCACATCTTCACCAAGGCTCTGAAGTGGTCCCTTGAGCTGGTGGAGTTTTGACAGCCATGGAGGGAGTATACGGGTCCTGGCGCTCCTTCGCAGAGTGCCATTAATGTTCTCTGTGCCAGCCCGAGGTCAACATCTGCCGAAACGAAGCGACAGTGAGAGAGCGCCGCAACTTACCGAGTGTCAGACCATCCACGCGGATTCCGTGCTGGTTAAAGACAGATAGGATGCTGTCTGCGCTTACGTCACTCAAGGCCAAATTTAAGAGAGTGAAATCCTTAGGATCCGTGACATGGAAGGTATCGGCGAGAAGCTTCACAAGCTCGTAAGGTGGCGTTTTGGCTGTGACACATTCCTCGCTGATGATCAGCTTGACATGACTGCCCTTGGAAAGCGCAACCTGCCCAAGCACAGGATGCCCATCAACTCGCCTTCCGGGAAACTCCAAGGTAAATGTCTTGGATATCTTTGTTGCAACGTCGATTCGAACTCCGTCGATCTGATGCATCATCTTCATTCTATCGGGGTAGTCCTCTGTTATCAGACTGTGTAGCCGCTAGTTAGTGACCAAACTTGCTCCCAACTCTGGGAATGCTTACGCTTTAATGAATGGGGCTCTGCCGGCAAAGAAAGTTGTAGAAGGCCAGTGAAGAGCGACTCGACCTCTCGGCTGCGTCTGACACCTTGAGCGCTTTGAGAGGTTGCGATCCTCCAGTCTTAAGGCTGTAAAGAGATTGTGTACTGCGCGTATATCCTCCACAGGCAGCGCCAAGAGAGGAATCTTTCCCACAAAGCTTTCTCGCAGTTCTGATTGGTCTGCAATGTACCAGCTCGTGTCCTGGAGGCTTAAAAGCCGATCAAATCCATCATGTTTGCACTTTCCCAGCCCATCCGTGACCGGGAAAATGGGTCTATCGTGGAGAGGTCGAAGAAGCTGAGCAGCCTTGGTAGCATTGATGTCCTTCAGGGCCTTGCTAAGATCAAGGAAAAGTCGAGAAATTGCCTTCGGGGTGGCGGAGGGCCTGATATGTGAGACGACTGCGACCTTTGACGAAATGGGATCGCCCCCAGGGGATAACAAACACTGAAAAAGGTAGGAACTAGTTGGGTACTCGGACTGAATTTTGATGCCCAATGCGATGCATTCTGCGGCATTAATCCAGCGAGCCGAGCGGAAGTCTTGCTCCGGCGGCGCCCTCTCGCGCGTCAAGATAATATCCGCTTCGTAGAAGGCAGTCCTAGCACTTGCAGTCAGTGAACCTTGAATTTTGGTGCCCATTGTATGGAAGGGGGTTACCTAATGAGCCCTTCGTTTCCCTGATACCGTGACTGAACCTTCTCGTAGATGTAAGCAGCTTTGTCGACGTCGACACCAGCGCTCTTCGCGATTGTAGCGAGGCAACGGAGGTAATAGTGAATATCCGGGGTTGTCACCACTCCGAGGTGGCTCAAGAAACTCCAGTCAGGATGCGAGGGATCCACGGTGCTGCTCAGGGATGGAATGGTGCAGCCATCATCAAGTTCGCTGTCAATGCCAGCCAAGACAGTTTCTTGTAATGCAAGGCTGCCGCTGGTGCTCTGGACGGTAGTGTTGCGAAGAGTCTTTTTCACCGCATTGGTGGACTCGAGGAAATCAGCGCTTTGCCACTTCATGTGAGCTCCGTCAACCCATTGTGAGTAGTGCTGCCAATTGTCCCGGAGAAGCTCCAGTACGTCGGAGGTGGCGCATTCGCGGAATATGAAGAGAAACTCGCTCGAAAGTTCAAATATTACTGTCGACTTGACCACACTAGGCTGTGAAACCTTCGGTTCCTCAGGTTCTTGTGAGGTTTCTGGGCCCTGTCCTATATTTGGGTCAGTTCTCGACGTATTTGAGAACCGTGATGGATTGGAGAGAAGCTTTACTCAGTGTATAACGTACCTTCTGCATCTATATCTGAGCCGAGGGGTGACAAGCCTCCATTGACCTGCTTCTCTTCGTCGATATGGTGTTCAAAGTCTGATATGCGAGAGCCCAGAGCTAGCCCGTCATCATGTAAGAATGAATCAAAGTCAAAGTCGGACATATCCTCGTGGAATGGATTTGGACCTTCCGAGCCAGTTGGTGGTGGTGGGAGGGGTAACGCCCCATCTTGTCTCCGCGCCTCCATCAACACCTTCTTATTTTTTTGCTCTAGAAGAATTAGTTGCGCTTGGTAATCAAGTAGCACGTGATAGCTCCCCGTGGCAACATTGCCAGGATTCATAGGCACGGGCCTATTCTCACTTGGGAGCCTCGTTGACTCCACAGGCTGCGGTTTTGGGTCAACGTGTGGGGTTACCAATCGTGGGACTCTCGCGAGCTTCAGGTGTAGAACAAGCCAATCATGCCAGTCTCCGTCTGGGGAATCCGAGGAGTTGGTTTCAAGATAATCGCTGTGGATAACAGGGAACTCATCTTGCATGCGCGCAAAGACACGAGCAGCCGCGGAACCTGTTGCGGCACTTCCAAAGATGTAGAGATCTTTTCCCAGACATCGCTTATCCTGCGTAGTTGCGAACCACAGATTCGCGTCCTTGGGTGGTTGCCAAGAGGCCTTCCAGAGAAACTTGGCATGAGAAACGAGCTGAGCTGTTGTCAATGATATAGGCTCGAAGCTCTGAGATGTATGGACTTGTAGCACTAGGCGGCAAATCTCGGAGACTTCCCAATCCTTGACACCGAGGGTCGCAAACAACTTTCGCCGTGGGGGATCGGATTCGGCCTTTGCGTCCACGAGTACGTCTATGCCACTAGGGATGTCCAGGCTGGACCCTGCCCTGGAAAAGAATATCGACTGGCCTTGGGCCGAAATCCACCTTCCACTATGCAGCGGAATGATAGGCATCTCCATGATTATAGCCATAAGACCAGTATCAGCCACAAGCTTGAACAGAGCCATGGCAAGGTGTGAATGCCAATCTGCAGACCGGGCGTAGAATGCATCCTCATCGCTGGCTATGAGAGCACTCAGATCTTGTAGGAACTCTTGAGGAGAGAGCTCCGTTACCCCTATGGAGCTTGTCGCTTCGACAGCCCATGGGGGATACCTTAGCGACAGGTATCGAGCTTCGGTCTGAGGGCCGAGCGTAAACGGGATGCCGTCTGGGCTGGCGAAATGATGAAGTGATACGCTCTTCAGATCGAATGGCTTGGCAACGGCCCCAGTACAAGATTCTAGAATATGACTGTCTCGTAGCCTCGATAAGATGGTCTCAACGGCTGGCTGGAAGAAAGTGCACGCGGCGGTCGAGTTAGAAGGAAGATAGTACGGCCAGATATATCGCATGCCTCCTCCGTTGAAACAGTTGATTGTTTCCAAGAATACCTCGGCTACCGCCTGGCGGAGCCTGATATTCCATGGCCGTGTGCTCTCGATGTCCTCTCGACTGGCAGTTAGGAGGAAGTCGCCTTGAAGGAGAAACTAGACTAGGTTAGAACATAGGGCAGGCGGAAAGGTCAAGACCTAAAACGCACCTTGAACCCGTAATTCCTGATGGGGAGAAACGCATAGACGTTCTGAAGAAGCAGCCGTGGTTCTTGGGCAGCTTCCACCACCGGAAAAGCAAGGAGGATACTTGTTTCAGACCAGTCTGGCCGCTTCTCCTCTGCCGGGAGATTCTTGACGTTGTGTGCCTGAATTAGATACTGAAGGTTGTCACTCCCATCATGGAGATTGACCACGCCGATCTCGCCGCGGTCGTCTCTTGTCTTCCAGATTCTCTTTTCCCAGGATTCCCGGCCCGGTTGGTCGACTTGTATGCTGATCTCTTCGATCCGCCTGAGAAACATAAGGAGGTTGGCGTCAAAAGCTAAAAGGCCCCTAACAAGTATGTCTTGATTGGAGCTTTCAGATAACTCGAGGAGCATAGAAGTGCAATCAGGCCGGGTTGGTTCGGGGAAGTCGGCCCATTCAGGTTTCACCATACCCAAAGGAGATTCTGTCGTGTCAAATTTGAAGCTGAAATCCCGTGACGATATCCACACGACATCTGCTGCCTTGAAGACGGATTTGAAGCCGATGCCCTTCTCTCCGATGTGTTCACCATGGTGAGCCTTGCCGGACTTGGTGCTCTGACTGACGGCACAGATCGCCTCGACATTTGCCGCAGTGAAGCCAACTTCGTTGCAGTCAATGCGGAGTTTCCCAGGCTTGTACGTGAAGCTGATAGTTGGCCGCCTGCCCTCTGGGTAGATGTTATCGTCTGCATTCTGAACAAGCTCCTGGATAAAGTGCGTCGATTTGGCATACAGCTGGCTCGAATGACTTGATAGGATGTCAGCTCCAGTCGATAGGTCCCTGATTGAGGTCAACTTTACATCTCAAGGCAGCTTATTATCAGCAGCTTAAACCTTGATCCAGTCGTAGAGTCATCGAACGTGAGTTCGCGACGGATCGTCTCGATGAGGAGTCGCGCTTCGCGCTTAGCCAAGCTTTCCATCATGCACGTATCACCATAAGACGTCAAGTGATGAGGGAAGGAGAACTGTGTAGCTCACTCAGCACGGATTTCCATGTTATAGGGAGAGCTTTTGTCGCGTCTTCGAATTGCGAAATGCTAAAAACCGGTGGCCCCGCCCCCAGCCCCTGTACCCCTTCGGGCAGTGCAACCGTGGTGGTGGCTTGGTCTGGGCTGGCGCAAAATTCTGCCTGCCCGAAGTCGCTCGCATAGATTCAGGCCAATGACAAACTACCACGTCCCCAAACCACTTTTGGCACTAGTAAGCCGTCGATGCTCCAACAGTGTAGGTATATCCATCGACGGCCGGTAAAGGCTTTAGTCAACCCGATTGAGCAGGTCGGCCTTGATCTTGCATAACCTGTCATGCATACCAGCACAACAAGCCGACCCGACGAGGCACCAAAGTGGAACGAAACAGCGTGCAGCCCCGCCCTTCTCCTAACGTGTATCAAAATGCGCGAGGCAGGATGGTGAAACTTCAGGCAAGTTCAGATCTGTAATTCGATCTCGGACCGTACTACTCTTGAACCGACTATCAGTTCAGAGACCTCCCCATGTCGTTGTTACGAAAGGGGTGTATACCTAAACATTGCGCTTGGTTAGTAGGCGCTGTCAAAAGAGAAGGGGTCCCAACCACATTGTCAACAAGATAGGGGCTCGACCCCTGGGTTGAACCCAGGCACTATAGTCAGTGTGACGGTGGGGGTGCTGGGACCTGGGTTCGCCCTACCTGTGCAGTCATCAATGCACAAGTGTGGTCAACTAGCCTGGCGGCCAATTGCCAGCCCACACCGCCCTACCTAGTATTCCCAAATCAATTTGAGTCGAATTGATTTAACGGCCATACAAAAAAAAGGGCCCACTTAAAAAACAGGGGGTCGAATTGATTTAATTTCTAAAGTTAAATCAATTCGACTCAAAACGCATATCAAAAATGGTGCAACTAGTATCGTTAGATTTGTCTAACTATAGTCCACGCGGAACTCTACTAGAGTTCCTTTCTTTTGCCCCACTTTTTCTAGGAAATGGGGGGTAGAGTTCCTTTCTGTACAGGGGGTAGAGTTCGTTTTGTTCCCAAAGGTGTACAGT
>Ga0247760_1000564_pt1 | contig 39535 bp, 45 predicted proteins | sample UWRJL171409R4_FD_179936 | JGI IMG/M metagenome (GOLD analysis project Ga0247760, IMG submission 179936) | Plant litter microbial communities from Arlington Agricultural Research Station in Wisconsin, United States - UWRJ-L171-409R-4 | ecosystem: Environmental > Terrestrial > Plant litter >... | reverse complement strand
CGCTTCCGACCAATGATATGCGTAATGGTCATGGCGGTCAAAGAAGCAGTGAAAGGGGGCAGGGCTCAAATCAGCACTGTCTGGGGCGCCTTCAACTTAATACCTAGCTCATCCCTTTCTGGCACTTCCCTTTCGAGACACTGGTTCAATCGATTTATACATGAGTGCGTGTTACTATTGCCATTTGCCATGTTTCAAGCAGTCTTCGAGTGGGGTCAATGCGAACATGCACACCAGTTGATTGGGCGATGAGCCACGCGATGCCGAACGAGGCAGAATCCTCCAGGCTCCAGCTTTCCAGTGACTGGGCAACCAACCAACAGCACCCCATCACGCAAAAAGTGACGCGCGGCCGCGCGTCGAGCAGCCGTCCAGCACCCCACTTACCTCCAAAACAGACTCCAAAACACAGGACATGGCGATACGAAGTGTGTGGGCGATGCAGTTACCGCACATGGACTGCTCCTTCAAGGCGCTATCGTGGCCCCCCAAAGCCAATCATGCCGCTGGAATGCCGCTCAGGACAGGCGATCTTGCACAAACCAGACCAAAATCCCCAACCCCTGAATACGTATCAATGCATTACAGAGTATATGCATCTGAATCCGTCGAGGACCCGGTCTGGATGGTGGATGAGAAGTACGCACGCCTGAATGACGACGACCGATCCTACACAGTGGATCAAGAGATCAAGAGCGGGGCTGATATGGGGAGATAGCTCGCTGTCCTTGTCAGATGGGCGAAGCGAAGCTCCACGTTGTTGACGTTTCCGTGACTGCCCTGGGACTGTGCCGCTGTCTCGGGAATGAGAACCCGGCCATGTGCACGGGGAACCGCGGCATTGAAGCCAGTGGGGATCTTCCCCGGGGCCAGGGGCAACGACCTTAGCGTCAACTGGTGACAAACAGGCCGACCCTGTCCTTGGCGCGGATGGCAGCAGTCACTGGCGTCTGAACCTGAGCCACAGCGGATCTGATAAGCAGCCACCCGTCCCCCGATCCACTCAACGCCGCCATCGCGGAGCCGGGGTGCGAGCTCAATCCTAACGACTACCGATGTGTCTCCGGGAGCATGGCTCCGGTTGCTGTTCTTGGGTCGGCGATAACTCCAAACATGCCATCTGGATGAAGCGACTGAGCTGCACAACGTCCATCTCGCAACGCTGGGTGTCCGCAGGGTGTGTGCAATAGTTCTTTGTAAGCTTTTCACTCATGTTGTTGCGAAACGAGGCCATCCATCGGACATGAAATGCTGAGCATGTCTTTGCTGCTGCTTGAGGAATTCTGTCGGTATCTGAAGCAATACGGGAAGTCATGCTATTGGAGGATACCTATAAAGATCCCCGCGGACGTACTCCGTAGTATCATGATTCTCCGGAACCAATTGAAGTTGAGTATATTGCGGTCGCTCGGTACCAACCCCTATCTCCAAATGTAAGCCCAATCAGCACTCGAGTTTTGAGGCAATTAAAACACCTGATTGCTAACCAAAGTCTAACCACACTTGTCATCGACCAAGTGCCAGCTCTTGCCAACTCTTAAGGTAATAGCCGGTTTCATAAGAACGGGGGCGCCGGCAGTAGCACTGAAAAGATCGACTGACCCCAAGCAATGACGGCCATGATGCTGGTTTTGGACAGATCGCGGGAACATATAGCCAATATAGAAAGAGGCTACAACCACTTATCACTTCCAAGGTCGCTTCCCACTCGCGGTATCTTGATGCAACCACCAGGATCGAACAGATTTCGTCCCCGAAGAATGAAAATGGAAAGAAAATATTAGCTCAATGAAGGGGCTGGTAGAAATAGAGAGCTGGCTCAAGTAACTTAAAGAAATGTTCTGACATGAAGGGCTGGTGATGCTTCATTGGTGCGGTGTTGACTGCCTCTGAAACAGACCAAATCGGCCAGACTCGATGCTGGCGGGCTTGATCTCTCTCAGCATACGCGTTCTCGATCGCAACGCCTGCGCAATTCTCCCGCAGACGCCCCGAACTCGTTCTCAACGGCCAATTGGAATAAAACGACGCCTTCTGCTCGCAACTCGCATGCGATAGGGGGTCTCGGCAAAAACACGACTGCCGCTCGGCATGGAGACACAATTCTCAAAACTGTGGCCGTCGGGAAAAGTCCACCAACAGAATCATCTTCCAGGCCTACTTCCACAATGTCTCCTCAACAGAAAGGGGAATCTCTTGTGCTAGGGAGTATTCGAAGGCAAGGAAAGGTAGTTCGAAGCGAAGTCTCGGAATCGGGGGAAGGACTCTTCAAGCGCTGCCGGGCAGTATTGCATTGGAAATGGTGGTCCTGATGCCCTTGGGAATGAGAGCTGTATGCTTCCTGTCTATCCAGGTCAGCAGAGAACTTTGAGCACTGAATGGGACTGTCAACTGGCCTTTCGTATGCCGCAACCTTCGTGCGCTACCACATCGGAGCAGGCAAAGTAAACTTTTAAGCCAGCCTCCGAAGAAAAAAATGTGACATAAGGAGAAAGAAAACGGGGACTGTGTTCGGGGTCTGTTTGGAGGCAATGGTAAGGAGCAACCTCGGCTTCCAGCTGTCACCTCAGGTTGGGGGCCAAAAGGGCTTCAGGTGCCTCTGCCTGGCGCACCACCGGCCGAACTGGTTCGCAGGTCCCCCTTCGGTACCTGGTTACCCCGAGTTTGCCTCCAAAACGATCACGCCTGTAAATGGAAGGAACTACATGGAAGCTGCAGCTGTCAGGGCGTCGGAGCGCGACAGAAAACTCTGCATTTCATTCAGCTGCCGTTTCACAGAGATTACCCCCGGATAAAATTTTCAAAGATTTCAGGTCATCTCTTCCATTCCTCATCGCTCCCTCCCTCTCTTCTGGCACCGCTATTGCAGCCTTTCGGTCGCCGTGTGCCGCACCACTTGGCTGCCTCCCATCTTCACCGAAATTATTTTGGTGCGCAGAGCCCGAGGGCTTGGATCGCTTGGATCGCTTGAATCCCCAAGACAATGCTCTGCACTTTCATCCAATACAAAATCGTTCATTTGAACAGCTGCACACCCACTCAAACATCGGTTCCCCTCCATGCTGCGGCCATTGCGGCGACCGTAATGTCGTGGCGACTGGCGCTTAACGGACGGCCGTTGAAAACGGCCACCACGACACGGGAAGAAGCCGCAGCCACGTCTGCACCACTGGGAAATTAGACGCCCAAATGAGGAGATAGAAAAGGCATCAGATGCGAACAAAAGGCAGACGCCAAGGCGTTGCGAACTACGCCGTGTCATGCGTGCATCGCTTTTGGAAGTGCCCTCACCCTAGGTAGCAGATCGACCCAACTCTTTGGGCCCCCTTAACATTTTCTTAGTCGTTTTTAAAGATCTCTCACACGTGGCCGGAGCGCCACATTCGCTGAATGTAACCCCATTCCAGGGGCGCGGAAGACGGGAACAGTGGTTGCGCCGCACAATTCCAGGTTGTTCCTTTTTCCAAGGCACTCTCACCAAGGTATCGTCTTGAAGATTTGCGCAGTGACATGACTCATCCCCACCCCGAGCCTGTGTGCGGCCGACTTGACGGCCCGAAAAACTCTCCACAAACCTTTGATGGCGAAAGATCACGAAGGGATGGCCCAACGAACAGGCCTGGCGGCCTCCTCCCTTCTAGAATTGCACCCAAAACTGTGCAAGGTGCGCAATCAGGTCAAGGCCAAGTGCGCCAACGCATTTCCCGCGGCGTGCCAATGGATTCCGTTCGGTGTCGTGATGATGAAACTCCGCAGTTTGGCAACCTCGTCCCCGAAGGTGTGCTCGGAGTTAGCCCAGCAAGCCCAGCAAGCCCAGCAAGCCCAGCCTGGGTAAGGCAAGAGCGACGGGATCCTCTGCCTGGCCAAGAAGCACAAGCCACCTGCCCAACTCCGACCGTTTTCCAGCCCTCCGCCTCTCTCACTGCTCGCTCCGTTGCTCGCTCCGTTGCTCCAGCTAGTCTCACGCCTCAATGTCCGGGTAACGCCAAGTCCACCACCCCTGGAGCTGACATCTGATCAGCCCCCAGGCACTCTGCCAGACTCTTTGCCTGACGGACTCCTTGCTTTGATCCACGCCATGGTGCTGGCGTATTTGATAAGGGTGGAGCGGTGAGAACGCACACCCTGGTCATGATTCCGCCTCGAGGTGAGGTTCTCTCCGTTCATGCCTCCTGGCTCCGTTCTAGTACCCTGGCTCCCCCGGCGCAAATCCCTCTGCGCCCCTTTCCAGCCACATACCTTACCTAAAATCCAGCTCAAGCCGGGTCTTCCAGCGGGCTTTCTGGGGATAACCACAGCTCTGGAGACTGGGTCCACCCTCTTGCAGCCGATGTGGCACGCCACAGCGCGGTATTGGGTGACAGGTCGAAAATCTGGGCGATCCCCGAGAGACTTGAAGTCCCTTCGACTCCAAAGAGCACCACGACATTCGGCAACCGGCAGGAAACAAACGAAAGCTCGGGAGAGTGCAGGATTCCATTTCTTTGCTTTTTAGCTCTTGATGACCTGATGGCGATGTGTTTCTTGAGGATATAAGTCCAGAGCGTTGTCAGCATGGTCTCGGCATTTGCTGTCAGACAGTCTCGAGGCACTTCCATTCTTTCTCGCCCGGGCCAGCGCAAAGACTCGCTAATCTCTGTGTGCCATCCATCAGAGGACCCGACCCCGCCCCCCACGATATGGGTGCGTGACAGGGCATTATTCAGTCGCCTGGCCTTTCGCGGCCAGGCCAGGGGATATCGCTTACCAGATCTTAGATTCCCGTGCATCGAGGCAAATGGCGGAGGACCTGCAATGCATTGGAGCTTGGTGCCAAGGCAACGGTAGGCATCCTCTTTCCTCCCGGTGTCACCTCTGTTCGTGTCTGCCGCACATCACTGACGCTGCAACCATCACTCAGGCCAGAAAATTGAGGTCGCTGCAGAGCCAGTCCTCCCCCTCCCCCTTCATAGCCCGTGGGTTCCTCTTTCACAAGGCAAAGGTAGGCCTCCTTACTCTCTGGTTATTTTATTACCACAAGGCCGCAGCACATTACTGACGCTGTAACTGCCACTGCAGACTGCCAATTTGAAGCCGTTGAGGCCGCTGGAGAATATTTGGACGTGTGTTGTGACTCATACCGTACGGGCGACTTGACAAAGCTCGCCCTATTCTGCCCCAATCAAGGACCATGGAACCCTCTCCGGGCACAGTACGGCAGGTGGTTGTGCTGTAACTGCGCCTCCGCGTTCCCCCGCAGGTCGTGGTCGTTCTAGAGACCAACATACATACGCGCATAGCTGCGCAAGTCCCATAGGTACAGGTAGTTTTGGATACCAAAAGTCAAGCCCATCATTGTTCATCACTAGGAGTCTTGGGCTCTTTCTTCTGGCCTCACCAATGTCGTAATTCTGCCTGCTCTGACCGGCGCGGCGGCCTGTGGCCGATTTCTAGGTAGGTTCTATTCTTGGCCGGGCCCGAGGTTTGGCTTGCACACCCCCGGACCTCAGTTCGCAAGGTCGTTTCCACCTGCTCCCTTATTCGCCTGATATTATCTCTTCGCTGCTTCCGGTCAGATGCCTGCTCCTCGGGCAGATAGCTGACCGAAAAGAGCAGCGTAGGTATCTGCACCACGCCGCCGAAATCTGCAGCTCGTAAAGGTTCTGGAACAAGACCCGCCCTACGCGAGCCCCCCAGCCTTGGCTCGGAGGGCGGGAGACATCCCCCAAGCGCGGCAGCCGCCTCCGTTACCTGGTAAAATAGGGGCTGGCACGGCTGGTAGCCCCTGAGCCGGGTCACCGCCTACCCGGTGCCCTAAATTACCACCCACACTTCACTAATCAGCCGTAATTGGATGGTAGGGGTCCAACCGTAGGCCACTTTGAGTCAGCGGGGCTGCCTGCCGACGTTCAGTGTTTGCTCCTCGCATACAACAGCGCCCGAGGACGAAGCACCTGGTGATCCGCGCTCAGCGACACACAGGGACGCCGGCACCATCTCCGTCGTATAGGACGCCGTACCGGAACAGCCCATGCAGTAGTCTACCTCTCCACGTAGCATGGCCGAGCGGTTGGTCTTCCGGCCATCACATCCGACTCAGCTTCATCACACTCTCCCGACTCGCGTCTATCTGAGGGGTCGCCTGCAGCTGGACATCACTGTTGAGCTCGGCGCTAACACCGGCTCACGAGATCATGCAGGAAGTTTGCTTCTCTGGCACTGGGATAGTTGAAGATGCCGGTAAGTGCCGCGCTGTGCCATGCAGGCCGGGCACGACTCGTGGACATCCTCGGCGTTATTAGCTCCTTTGAGACAACGATGCGTCCGGACGCTGAGCGGAGAGCCGGCGGGAACCCCGGATACTACGTGGCGGCACTGGAGCCGGGCAGGCTCTGCGGCCTCAGCTGGGTTCAGGGGCTCTCTGCAGGTTCTGGGCTGCTGACAGAGGGGGTCGGCACTGGCAAAGGGGGAGGCTCCAGCGGGGGCTCGAGCGGCTGGGATGACTTCCGTCGGAAAAGGAACTCGTCAGAAAGCCAGAAGAACGGAGTCACGCAGCATGGCGGTGTGAAGGGTGCGCAGCTGCTGATGCGGGTACCCTCGAGCGCAATCACCAACGTCAGGGGCTCACACCGGCCTACTTACCGGAGTCCGGCGATGAGGAGGCTGGCTTGCCCCTCGCCCACGCGCTAATGACTGCAGACGCGGCTTCTGCGGCCGGGAAACCCGACACACAGGTGTTAAACTTGAAAGGCGTGGAGCTGGAGTTAGATTCCTTTCTGCCGGTGACGCGTTGGACTGACAAGCATTGAAAGTGACGCGTTGGACTGACAAGCATTGAAAGGGCAACGTGCTTGGAGACGAACAAACAGCTTGGAGACTGTGGAAGAGGCCAACGGCAGAGCAAGAAACGGCGAGATCACCACTCGGAAAATTTTATTTTGGTGTCACCTCAGATTTGGTGAGAGCGACGGACCTGGAGAAATTTTGGGCCGTGAGTGACATGCAGGGGTGAAAGATGGTGTGTGTGGGAGATACGGCCTGGTAGGCGACCACCAGGCTGTGGTGTGGCATAGTTTCGTGGCTAAAACGCATCCCTCCCCCTTTGACTCGAAACCAGTGCGGTCGTCACGATTCTCCCCATTTTCCCTCCTACCGACATCATCACTTTGATGGGTTTCGTTGGCTGAAAAGTCGGCTCCGTTGATGAAAGTCTTGGTTCACGACTCCCCATGCCCCCCTTGCCCCCGAAGCCCCGCCCCTCGATCCCTTCAGCCCCAGCCAAAACACGCTCTTACACGACAGACCCCGCCTATTGGCCTTGGACGCGAGCGCGGGGTTATAACACGACATCTACGCGCTCGCTTCCATCGAGGACTGATCAAAGCCGTCATGGAAACATCAGGAAGAGCGTCGCCGTGCCGGCGCTCCTCTTGAGCCTCTCCCGGACGGCCTCGAGCCTCGACGATCCAGCACCGCGCGCGGTGCCTCTCACCACGAAACAGCAGAGCGCCGGCTACCCGACAACCCCCCGTCATCTACTGCTCTGGCGCTTCGAGTTGCTGCTTGCGCTAGCCCCTAATCACGATGGGGCGCGCTTCAGCAACACACTCCGCCGTCCAGCCGCCGCTCCTCACCCGCCATCAAAACACTACAAGCCAGAACACAGCACGCGTCAGCTTATATCCTCCTGCCACAGCAAGAGAGCCATCAAGCAACACCTCCTTCGAACCAGTGGAGACTGGAGCGCGTCTCTGTGAACCACAACAACAGACCGCCCTCGAGACGAGCCTCGGCGAGGAAACAGAGACCCCACGACATTGTCTCTGTTTTGACGCAGGCCAAGAAGCCTCAGCACTACCGCAACATCTCTCTCGTGGCGAACAACCACACGGCAGAGAGCCGAGAATCAAACGTAGCTGTCGCACCGTGGGTCGCCTGGCGCGTTCAGCTCCATCGATACCATTCGTCATCGAAGAGGCAGCGCTCTCCCAGCTACCGGGGACGGAATCGCGACATCGCAACAAACTCAGGCCATCAGCGTCTTGTACCTTCTTGGATAGAGCGGGCGGGGAAGCCCCGAGCGGCATGAGTCAGGGGCTCTCGCCGCTCAAAGCCGCCCGGCGCAGCCGCGGTATCCGTCCCCTCGACAGTTGACGAGACAATTATCGGCGTTGAGCGAGGGCCAGGACATCCCACCCCGCAAAAGACAACAGGCGTGAGTGGTGCATGGCCTTCGAGAAAGAGAAGGCATACAGTCGTCGGGTGGCTTGGAAGTTGGGTCATGTCCTCGAAGGGCTGGACGCCATTTGCCTTCGCTATTTCGCCGGGTAGCTACCAAGTGGTACCAATGAGTCTATTGTCCAGTGGCATTGCTCCAAAAGGCGCTCCTTCTCCCTTTATATCCCCTCCAGCCAGTAGCTGTGTGCATTGCATGCGAAGCTATATCGCAGTTTGAAGAAACCAGAGCGGTGGATCGATGGCTAGTCATCGTCCTGACCATCCAGCCTCTCGATCTCCTCCCCTTCTTCGTCAGCCTCGTTGTCGCGGCCTTCTTCGCCCTCGCTGCAGGTGTTTCCGATATTCTGTGTCAACGCGGTAGACGTCATCAGCATCGTGGGTGTTATCCTCCTCGTTCCCGTCTCACCTGGCGCTTCCCACTTCAACCGGGGACTGAGCTCCTTCTTCGGAAACGGGTTTCCCAAGATGGTACCATCAATCACCTCCATGATGGAACCCGGGATCACCTTCTCGTTGTGGCAGAGATATGTGACGCAGCGGCATACGATCTCAAATATTAGTGCCCGCTGTTCTCCTTACACCGGGCACTGCAAAGCTGGCCGCTCGCCATCGCACACTCCTCGCCCGTTCAGAAGGTGTGTTTTTACTGTCAATGCAGCCCATGGCTTTTGTTATTGAAGGCCATTTCACATTCTGAAAAGGCCTTCCTGCCCAATCCTGTCGAACTGCAGCGGCAGTTCTTGGCGCTCAGGCGCGCAGGCGCCTTACCGCTCCAGGCTTGGCTGGAGCGCAGGGGCCTTGGATCATGTGCTCTCCCCACACACAGGGAGCTTCCATTTGTATATAACTGGGGAGTGCGAAGCACTCCCTTTTCTACCAAATCAAGTCACTTTGCAACTGCACTTCCGCTGCTCCTGAGCCCCTGGTTCCTCAGTCAAAACGTTCCACAAATCCCCAACTAGAGCTATTGCAACGTTCGCTCCCCACTCGCTCATGGGGATAGACTTCAACTGGCCAATGAATCCGCCCGCTGCAGACGGATGCAGATATTTTCTTATAGCGGTCGATTACTTCAGCCCATTCATCTTGCAGCAGCCGTTACCGAGAGCAGACGCGTACCACGTCACATGCACATTCTTATTCGTATGGTCAGCATTGTTTGGGTGGCCGGAGGCGACGTACTCAGACAACAGCTCCCACTTCAAGAACGACACGCTCGAGCAAATATCCGCCCGGCACGGAACCGGAAGCTGGTGAGCAGTGTGACTTCGTGTCGTCTTGTGATGGATGGTTTCTGCCACTTTCGCTCCGCTTCTCTTGATCTGGTGTATCTTCGCCACGGATTCCTCGGGTGTCGGGGTGGCGATTAAATCTGCGACTGCCAGCGACTGCTTCCCGGGTCTTCCTGACGCTCGTCAGACTTCTTCTTGTGTGGCCTCACATGGTGTCGAGTAGGTTCTTGTATGGTTACGGTACCTAACGTGATGATTAGGTTCGGTATCGATGTTTTCCCGATAATTAAGGGCTAACATTCGCGGCATATTCCAATGGCCCGTCTTAATGGATTCAAGGCCTTTGACAGTGCAGCCAAGGCCTGTAACTTGACAAAAAAGCCTTTGATGTTCCGGGGCGTAAACATGTGAGGATTTACACAATGCCTTTTCGCACAGTTACCAACATTGCAAGACAGTCCATGAAGTTCGGTAAGATAGTAGTCTGTACCGCACTGCTTGCCAAGAGGCCTTTTCCACATTACCCAAAGGCCTGTTTCAATAAGTATAAATACCTATGGCCTCTTGCGATGCGGTCTTGTGAAGAATACTTAGACTTTACCAAATTGCCATGCCAACCTCCGCGAAGGCAGCACCTTGTTGGATTGGCAAGCAGCCGTTGTGCCGGGTGAGCATGACGTCGACCCCATCGAGCAGGTTGCTGCGAAAACGCCAGGTAGTAGTAATCTTGTCCTGCTTTGAACTGAGTACCTTGGTAAAACTAAGGTGTGAAGATGTGTAGCGGACACTCGGAATCGCAGTTCCTCCAAATAAAGACGAACAATCACGAACCTAGTAGGGGAGGGGAATATTTATCAGCCTACTTAATTTTCAGGTCCATCCTCCACGCCCACTGCGGTCTAACAAGCTTGCTCTGATGAAGAGATGCATGATGGAGAGGTGCACACGAGAAACGGCTACAGGTTGGTTCACAGTCAAAACATGCAGGCTGTGAGGTTGGCGGTTTCTCCTGGGGAGTGAGTAGGTAGGTAGGTACTTGGGTATTCACAGGATCAGACCCAGGTCCTCTCGTTGCCGCTAACGTCGCGTCATATCCTTCTCGAGACTGAAATGCTACGTAAGCAGTGAATCCCCATGGCATCCCAATATCTGCTCTCCCAAACTTGAAGCTGGCTGCACCAACGGTATAGCCACTAGAGAAACTTTATGAATCGGTAGTCAGTGTAGGTACGTCTTTGGGTACCAAACTTATCATCGGTATAGTATGGTAAGGGAGCCAGCGGGGAGATCGCAGCGTACGAGTAAAGCAGGTCACGTGGAAGACACGTGCCTCCTCCAAACACTCTCACCCATGCTCACATCCCCCATTCTCACCCACGACCCCACATTCTTACGCGCTCTCGCATCCTCTCCGAGCAAGACCAAGACAGCAACCAAGATTGAAACCAGCCTTTGTTTGAAAATGGCCTCTCTGCCGACTACCCTGCCGCTTCAAGGCACTATCGATGTCTCCTTCGTTCCACCTGAGCTGGGGATTATGATCGCGGAGAATCTTGGCCTCGCCGATCTGAAGAGCCTCCGCTTGGTCTGCCGCTCGTTCAACCGGTTTTTCACCGGCACAGTGTTCCTGGAGTACTTCAGAGAGCAAACAACAAATTTGGTGAGCCAAATCCGAAATCAAAGCCGTTGAAACGGACGAGCTGGGCATCTAACTGACACTTGCACACAAATCAGTCCACGGCTTCGCTCAACCACCTCATAGAAGTGTCTCTCCACCCCCAGTTCGGCGCGGCAATCAAGCAGCTGACTGTGCTCGCTGTCGCATACTTCCCCATCGACATACACCCCATCAGCCTGTACCCGTTGCCAGTCGCGGTGGACTTCACCGAGGCTCGCTGGATGCGCCCATGGGGGGGAGTATATGGCCCGGGCCGGACCACTCGCAGGCGAAGCATACAGCCTCTCGCACATCATGTCAGACATGCCGGTCGGCTGGGACCACCAGTGGCTACTGCATGCGCGCAACGACCGGGACCAACAGTTGCATTCCGGCCACAAGCTCACCACCCACTTGAGGCGACTGAACAGCCTCAAGACGGTGCATCTCAAGTCCGCGCTGCTTGACTCGAACAACGGAGACCTAGTCGTTAATGCCAATAGCGAGACGATCTCGGTCGTCGGCCGCACCAGACACGCAGACTGCGTCAGCCGTGTCTTCCAGGCCACCATGAAGGCAATATGCGAGAGCGGCTCCCGTCTCGAGCAGCTGCATCCTTTCTCGTCTTTCATCTAGTACAACATGGAGTCGACCGCCATCACGGCCGTCACGTCCCAGATCGACACAGCGGCACTGTCCACGGCGCTCTCACACGTCAAAGACTTCGCCATCTCCACCACGCCCTTCGACCAGACGATCCTCCAGTCCTATAACCAACCAGACGGCACCATACCCCTCCACTACATCACCCCGGCCGGCACCCAAAACATCATCAACGGCTTCAACAGCCTCACCCTCCTCCTCACCATGATGCCCAGCCTCACCACCCTCGACCTCCACCTCTACCACTCCTTCGACCTCTTCTCAAACGCCGACCCCCACATCTTCAAGAACCTCGCTATGGACGTCACCTTCTCTGCCCTCACCAACCTCACTCTCCGCGGCCTCCACCTGACTGCGCCCGCCCTGCTCCGCTTCCTCACCATCCACACCCGTCTCACGGTCCTCGAGCTCCGCCACATATACCTCATCTCAGGCAGCTGGAACCCCGTCTTCACCCTCCTCAGTCCCACCAGGGGCCCTCTCCGGGACCTACACACCCTCCGCCTGTACAGCCTCCGTGTCCGCAATGGCGACACGACCATCGTCAACTTGGCGGATCCAGGCGCAGTACCACACCCGCCCTCCGGCCCTCCCCCCAGGTTTGGCGCCCCCCCGCGGCACTTTGACACGTCGTTCTTTTATATCATGGGGATGTCGTCTACGTGCGGGAGTTTGGCCGGGGGGAGTTGGAAGAGGGGCTGGTGTTTGCGCGGCAGGAGGAGCGGGACCATGGAGGAGAATTGGGACCATGAGCGGGATGGGCGGATGGAGGAGCAGAGGGGTGTGAAGTGGGTTTGGGGGAGGCAGAGGGAGGTGGGGAGGGAGATGTTGCCGGGGTTTTGTGGAGAGGGGCCCTGGCGTTGAAGGGGGTGGCATGGACACGGTTCGGTAGGAGTTTGTACCTGAGTTTGTGTTAGAAGTATCTTAGAAATAGAACGCGTCTTTGGAGCGAGAGTTATTGTCTAGCTACATTCACAGATGCGTGCACATACCCCTGCTAATGAACCCTGACCCGACTCTTTGAAAGCCTTAGGTTGACGCCGGATGGCTTCCAATCTCGACAGACGATGATGAGATTGAGGTTGGAGACTCGCCGGCAGTACAAAAAATGAAATGACAATAGGTAGGAAATCGGTCGCGATTGGAGCCATAAGGCTTCGTTCTGAGCAGCTGAGAGGGAAACTAGATGACACTCTGGCTTACAGCAGGAGATAAAACCAGCGGCGATGCTGTGTCTTCTTTGTACCTGTATGAGGTAGGCGAGAATTAATACGTGAGACTGGAGGGTTGACGGGAATGGCTTGGCCTATAATTTTGACAGAAAACCCTGAAATGTTACGGCAGGCTCGTTGAAAGGGCTGGTCTTCGTCTCCACATCGGATCTGGCTTGTCTGCCGCTGTTGGGAAGGGCCATCAAGGCAGGAGCTCCTGTGCTGGTTTCGACTACTTAACTGACGCCAAGCCGCTTTCAGGATCCGTCCTCGGTCCCGAATGCCGCAATTGATTTAAAAACTTCCTATGATGGGCTTGGCCAGGCCATCTCGCCTCCTTCCTGGCGAGTTGGGGTCTGCAGCTGCCCAGACACTACCTCTCCGAGACTGCCACATGTTGCTATTTCATACCGCGGTCATGAAGTGAGTACACCTTCCCTGCCAGCTTCTCTTAATGCCCGGTGCACCGGAGAGAAGAACCCAAGGGTAATCGACAGCCAAACGTGTTTTGCTGACCTTAAGTATCAGCCAGCCTCCTGTCCCGAGCTTCTCCTCTCCCAACTGCATCCCAAACAGTCGTTTATCGCTGCATCATTCAATCTCCCAGTCAACCATCACTGAGCTCCCCATCTGCCTCCCAAAGACACCAATCCAGCCGCCATGTTGTTTCCCATCACCTGCGGCCTCGTCCTCTTGGGACTGCAAGGGACCATCGCATCGCCAGACCCAAGCCCCCCGACAACGCTCGTGACAGTGGTGGTTCGTACCGAAATCTGGACCAACCACGTCGTCGTCGCAACCATCCCCGTTCCCAGGCCGAAGAAGGACGGGACCCGCATCCCCATCTAGAAGCTGAAGCCGTGCAGCGGTCTCAACCACAGAAACTGCCGCCAGACGGGCGGGATACACCCCAGCACAGCCCAGCCATCTCCGGCGCCAGAGCCCGAGGACGCTTCCTACCCTCTGTCCACCTATGACGTCGGCCCGCACACATACTACGAATCCCAGCCGACCTCTCAAACGCATTACCAGGCCGAGTCGGGACTTCCGAGACCGACCGCACCGGGGGGAGGGATACGGTACCCGCCAGTCATTCCACCGCCGCCGGCGGTTTGGGGCACGAATGCTCCACCGGGATACAAGCACTACACACAAGGGCCCACTGGAGATCAGGTCTTGGTGACGCGAATCCCGCCAAAGATTACCTCGACGAAGCCCTGAGGCATATCAGAGGGGGACATTGGGCGGAAGGATAGCTTGGGGATGGTAATGGATTTCGAGCTGTTGGGAATGGAACAGGTGGCTTTTCTGGGATACTTGCAGCAGCCTATCGAGTATTCCTAATGAATCACTGTTAGGACACTTCCCTCGCGCCGTGACATTATCCTGATTCTTGTTGCTGCTCGTGATGCTATCTGCCGGGCGACATGAACCCTATGCCTTTGCGCCTCCAGCGACGGGCTGGGAGACGGTAGTAGCCCTATCCTATTTCTTCAGATGTGTTTGGGGCTAGCCTAGCAGTTGCTGAGACACGTATTCGGGCACTGGCTTCATCCGTGACTACATTCAGGCTGGAGCTGCTGGAGGAGGGTGGCGAGTTCACAGCCTCATTTTCTCTTGCCAAAAGGCGGACATCTTCCTCCGGCTTTCGCCCACACATTACCTTACAGGAGCTTCATATCTGGTGTCGATACGATATTCGCGCTTGCATCAGGCGACTCAGTCAATTGCGCCTGCAATGCCCAGGCATGGTGGTCCGGCGAAGCGATACAAAAGCAAGGAACCCCTTGCCCCTGCCTCCATTGTTGATGTTGGGTTCTTGGCGCCAAGACCTCAGCGCTCTGTGGCCCAAGCTCCATCACCCATCCCTTGGACCGCAGCCCTGGACGTCATCCCGCCTCAGCTGAGAGCTTCCCCTCCATCATCGTTCAATCGACCGTTCCCAACTCCGTGACAATCAGCTCACACAATATCATCTGTATCGGGGTTTCTGATTGAGCCAATTCTCCCAACTGCGACCATAGATCCATCAATTGGTCATCTGCAACAAAGCAACTACGCACCGTCTGGCCTCGCCGTGTTCCGTTTCTAGGCCACGACCCACTGCACCCGTTGCACCGTTCTCACGCCGTTCAAAATGGCTTTCATTCACGCGTACAATATCGCAACCAGCCTGGTCGGCTTTTCGCAGAAGCAGGTCGACCGCGTGGTCCCTCCCGAGCGCCGGCAAAAGGCTTACACCATCACCTGGGACTTTGCCAGCGAATCCCCGCTCATTTTTGTAAGGAGGCGCGATTGCCCAATTTCAGGTTCCATTTACAGGGCCTTCCCCCCAATTTACAGGCCCTGTTATTAGCGTCACAGGCTAACATGCGGGATGCATTAGGCCTTCGCTGCCCTGCTGCTAGTCTTCTCTCTCATCCCGCTTCTTCTCTTCGCCTCGTTCGTCGGAACCGTCTTCCTCTTCGCCTTTGGTACGGCCCTGCTCTTCACGCTGTTCTGGATTGGCGTCGCCTTGGTCATCCTAACGCCGACTCTCTGCGTCACCTTCGCTCTCGCCACGGGCTTCTGGGTCTGGGCAGTGACGAGCTTCGCTATTGCCCGCTGGGTGTACGAACGCTTTTCTCAAGGGAGTGGCGAAACACAGAAGCTGCAGCCCTACCATGCTAGTAACGCTTCCAACGGCAACGGGACGAAGGTAGAGGACATCGCAGATGAAAAGACGCAGCTGAGCGGCAAGGACTGCTAGGGACAGCCTGGCAGGAAGGAGCTGAAGAATGAAGAAATGAGCGAGAAAGATAAGGTCCTCTTCTCGCAAGATGGCCAACCGTCCTATTTTGCTAGCAGCTCAACACGCCTAGCGGAGCGCGAGGCGAAGGTTTCCTTTGTTCCGGAGGGGAAGAAGCCGGAAGGCAGCAAGGCAGCCGGAGCAGAGTGGCCGTAGCAACAGCCCTCGAGTACCGACCTAGTGGGGCATGAGGATGGCGTGGAAGACGAAGAGGTGGTGTCCAATACAGAATCTGTACCGATATTCCTGAGTACAGACCTAGTGGGGGATGAGGATGGCGCGGAAGACGAAGAGGTGGTATCCAGTACAGAATCTGTGATATCCCTGAGGACATACCTATTTTCGCTTGAGCATGGCGCGGAAGACGAAGAGGTGGTGCCCGGAGCGGAGTTTATACCGATATCCCCAAGTTCAGACCCAGTGGGGGATGAGGATGGTGCGGAAGACGAAGAGGTGGCGACCAGTACGGAACTCGTACTGTTTCTCGAGAAACTGATAAAAATGGACTTTGGTGAGGTGAAGTTCAGTATGGATCCTTTTCCTTTTCTCCAGAAACTGCTCAGCGACAGCATTGCCAAGATTTCTAGCGGCGGGGCGGACCCGGAACTGGAGGCGTATCTCAAGGAGCGCCGTAAAGACAGGAACCATGAGCTTACTTACGCGCAGAAAGTCTCCATCATGAAGATATTGAGTGATATTCAGAAGGCACAACACCAGCTTTGGCTCGCGAGCGAAGGCGCCTTCGGAGTGGAGGACAAGTCTCAGAACGACAACAGCGCATGACAAATACATAGAGCCCTCCTTGTATTTGAGCGGATTTCAGATATCCACAGAGAATTAGCGTTCTCTTAGCGAATTCACTTGACCTTTTCTTGAGGGCATCGTCCTGGGTTGTTTGTCAGCATTGCAGTTATAGCCTCCCACGAGCGAGCACACGGGAAGCACTGCACGGCTCGCAATGCAATCTTTTCTTTACCAAGTCTCGTCCGTCTATCCGTCGAGAGTACAGTAGTAGTTTACACATTGCCATCCCTTCGATCGATCTTCTATTTCGAAGGTCCACTCATCATGCGTTTGTCTTCGCCCCCCGCCGATGGCCACGGGTGCTAAAGAGCCTCGCCAACTCCTGCCCGACGCCAAGCCGAGACCCACGGATTGCATCCCACCCCTCCAAATCTCACGCTGCAACCCCTCACCATCAAACAACCTCAAGGCATCGCACGAAAATAACTTGACCAAAGAAAGAACACCATCAATCCGATGCTTCCCATATCTGTTTATGCGCTGCTGCTGCTGCTGCTGCTGCTGTAATCCCGGCTCTAATCTCCATGATCGGCCAATCCTCTTCAGCCCCACGGCACAACAACCAACCGACAACCAGACATTCCATCTCCAAAGCAACAACCACGATGACTTGATCTAATAAGAGAACATAAAAGAGAGAGAAAAAAAGCCGTATAGCTCACAGCGTATTGCTTGTCCCAGTCCATATCTCCCCGAAACACCGTCCCGAATGGTCATGAAAACAAGCGCGCAAGGGAGGCACTTTTTCGTCCCGTTACCCCGTAAAACCATATGCAAATGGCCCTCCTTCGTATTCCTACAGTACACAATAAACCTCGCTCTATTCACCTCCCCTAATGCAATCAACGACTCGGCGGTTCATGATCTTGTCAGGAACGGAAACCACCCGTTTGCAGTAATGCTCTGTTCTGGACGGAAGGACGTGGATATCCCGTCGACAGTCGATGTAGACTTGTTGTTATTATTCCATCTCGCCGTCAGCGATGGCAAGTCGCTGCTTGGTAGTCTTGGCTTTCTTGCCGCCGGCAATCTTCTTGCGTTTTCCTCCACGCACGTCAGCCGGGTCGACAGTTGGCGTGGCGGTGCCAGAGGCCTGCTTATCATCAAAATTGCCCTCGCCTGTGAGATCCTCTGTTAGCCTCGACCTGTCAAATGTAGAAAACGCCGTGTACATACCCTCATGATACATCTCATCCAGACTGACGGCGGCGCCGTCGCCGGCTCGCTTTCGTTTGCCACCGCCCCGTTTCTTTTGGATTTTGTCGAACTCCCCACTTTCCAAAAGCTCTTTCTCGCGTCTTTCGATGAGCTCTGCCTGCTCGTCGTCCGCCAGCCACATTGCAATATCGCGATTGCGATTTTCGGGCGCCCGACGACCGGAGAAATCGACACCACCTGCACCGCCCGAGGAGCCACCAGTAATAACGACACGTTGGACTTCCTCCTTCTGCATGGCGCGCTTCCGGATGCGTTCCTCGATGGTTCCCCTGGTGATGAGACGATACACAGTAACCTGTTTGGTTTGACCAAGACGGTGAGCACGATCCATGGCTTGCGAATCGATGGTCGGGTTCCAATCCGAATCGTAGAAGATAACAGTATCGGCACTCGTGAGGTTGATACCAAGACCACCGGCGCGCGTCGACAGAAGGAAAATGAAGATCTCTGGGCGAGTTTGGAAATCTGCCACAGTATCGCGTCTGTCTTCCAACTTCGTCGAACCATCCAAGCGGCAGTACTTGTAGTTGCGGTACGTAAGATATTCCTCCATTAAGTCGATCATGCGCGTCATCTGGAAGTAGAGCAGCACACGGTGACCGCCCTCCTTCAACTGCCGAAGAAGTTCGTCGAGCTTCGCAAGCTTTCCAGAGTCGGTGACGAATCTGCGCATCGACGGGACAGTGATGTTGGTGAACCGTCGTTTCTCGTTGTCCGGCGCGGGCAGTAAAGGCGGGGGCGGGAAACGCTCAAGAGGTATCTTTTGGGTAACCAGAGCCTTCTCCTCGGGAATCGTAGGTCCGTAAAGGGCCTTGCGCATCGAGCTGTTGAACATGATATCCTCGCGCTCGATGACGGAGCCCCGACTGTTGCAGAAGACTTCGACCGGAGGAGCCGAGGCTCGTCGGGTACCAGCTTGCTCCAATCTTGAGAGGCCGAGGTCATCGTATGTAAACCTGGCGACGTTCATCAGATTACCCAGAACACCCTGCTTGGTGACATTAGCGAGGGGCTTTCGATCCTTCCTGTCCTTGATCTGGAACAGGGCGTGTGACGGCGTCCAATTCTCGTCTTCTGGGTCGCTGTACAAAACATTCATTGCGCCAAGTCGTTGTTTCTTGGCAGTGAGATCAACAGCACGGGAGAAAAGATCCTTGTGTCCTGCATTGTAAACCTCCTGCGGGCTGGTGTCGGCAAACCTGAGCCAAGAGAAGTTGTCTGCCCCTGTCGTACTCTCGCGGATGTTGTCCGGGGTCCATATGTTCATCATGTGGCTCAGGTACTTGTTTCGGAAGCCGGCGGTGAGGTTATCGGCACCGGCTTTCTGAAGCCTTCCACCGTCGCGCCAGACAAGCTTAGGTAGATCGTAGTTGATCAAGCTGCGGGTCGAATAGCCGACGGTGACGTTCTGGCCCTCCCGGATGAACGACGCAGTCTCGGCAAAGAAGCCACAGGAGAACGGCGATGCGGTGTCCGCACGCTCAAACAAATCAGGATGGTTGCAAACTTTGCGAAACTGCATGACGAGGTTCATGAGACTAGCAGAATCGTCGTCACCGATGGTCGCCTTCTCGATCAAATCCATGATGCTGATCTGGTTGCGGAGGTTGGCGTACAGGGCGCGCTGGCGGTACGTCAGATTGCAGAAGATATCAAGCTCAATCTTGTCACCGAGCTCCTTCTGGACATGCTTCTTGACACGACGGAGCATGAATGGCTTCAAGATCATGTGCAGACGTTTGAGCTGGTCCTCGTTCAGCTTTGTGTTGCTCTGCGCGTGCGACTCGATGTCTTTGGAGAACCACTCGCTGAACTCGTCGTGCGAGTCGAAAAGAGAGGGCATGATGAAATGAAGAAGAGCCCAGAGTTCTTGCATGTTGTTCTGAATGGGAGTACCCGTCAGAAGCAGACGGTTGCGGCAGTGGAAGCCCAGAAGGCACTTCCAGCGGGAACTTTGGGAGCTCTTGATGGCCTGCGCCTCGTCCAGAATCATGTATTGCCATTTCATCTTTTGGAAATACGCGACATCAGAGACGACCAGTTGGTAGGACGTAATCATGACATGGAACGGGGCATCCTTCTTGTAAGTGGTGTGCTTCCGGTCCCAGAACTTTCGCAGGACCTTTCGGTCGCCCGCCGTACCCCAGTACGGGAGTACTTTGAACTCTGGGACGAACTTCGCAATTTCCTGCTGCCAGTTGTGCAACGTCGAGGCTGGGGCGACAACGAGGAAAGGTCCCCAGATATCGTACTTCTCAGCGAGATATGCCATGACAGAGATGGACTGGACAGTCTTGCCAAGACCCATCTCGTCGGCGAGAATACCGTTGATGCCTTGTTCGTAGAGGTTGACGAGCCAGTTGAGACCCTTGAGCTGGTACTCCTTGAGTTGGCAGTTGAGCAACTTGGGTTGTTCGATCTCGACATCGCCCATGCCAGTGGGGTTCTGGAAGTTCATCTCTCCATCCTCGTCCATGTTGTTCTCGTCTTTGTTGAACTCTCTCGCCTTCCTTTGTGCCTCGGCGATAGCATTTTGGGCATTCGCCATCGCGGCTGCACGAAGGGTGGATTCGTCCTCGGCATCGAAATCGAGGTTTTCGAAATTGGTGACCTTGCCACCGACGGGGCCGGTAGGTTCTTCGACGTCGAGACCATGCTCAGGAGCCTTGTTGCCGTCCTTTCCGATCTCGTCGGGGTGATCGGTGCTCCGCTCCACCTCGTTCGTCTTGATCTTCTTGCCGATGAAGTGAGAGTACAGCTCGGTTTGCGAGATGAGGAAGTTGAGCTTCCTCTTCTGCCGGGCGGCTTCACGGTCGGCTTCCTCCTTCCGGGCGTTCTCAAGCTCCTGCTTTTCGGCAGCCTTCCGCAGGTCACGCTCTTCACGTTCGTTGCGTTTCCAGAAACCCATCATGTCACGCATGACGCGCTTGGCACGGGCCTGAAGATCCTTGGTGCCCTTGTTGGTGCGGAGCTGCCATCGTTTCGCCTCTTTGGATGCGAGGATGGCCGTCTTTTTGAGATTGGATGCCTTGGTGGAATAGGAATCAGTCGCCAGGCGGAAGACCTTGTTGACATCTTTTCTCGCGAGATCTCGCCAGATCTGGTCGTAGATTTGGTTGAAGCCCTTGGACTGGAACTTCAACTCCAGTGGGTCCTTGGGCTCCTCCACGACCTTCTCCTTCTCCTTTGATTCCTTAGGTTCCTTATTCTCCTTGTCCTTATCGCCGTCGTCTCGGGGAACCTTGGTCTTGGTGAGCTTGATGCGGATCTTGGAGGTTTCCTCCCTGCTCGGTAGCTCCTCGCCCGCATCCAGGGCCGCCTGGGCAGCCTCGGCTGAGTCTTTCTCCGCTTGCTTCTGCTCCTTGGATTTCTTGAGTCTACTCCCAGTCCGGCCCTTGCCCTTGCCCTTCCCAGTTTCCAAGCTGTCGGTCTGAAAGGTGGACATGACCCCACCTTCGAGGTTGGGTTCAAGGGAGCTGAGGTTTCGCGCGGGGCCTTTATGACCTCTCTGTAGAATAAGCTTCGTTTGCTGGACCTTCTTGTTGGCACGTTCAGCCTCTCTCATATATTTCAGCCTTTCAGCTTCGTCTTGAGCTGCAGATGCCCGAGCCAGGGCAGCAGCCTTCTGCTCCATGGTGGTGGCCATGGACTTCTCTCGGCGTCTCTTACGCTGCATGTCCTTCTTGCGCTCCTTCTCGGCGAAGAGCTCACGCTCTCGGACCTCTTGCAGGGCTTCTTCATAGTTCAAGTCGTCGTACCGCCTCTTTCCGAGGTCAGAATGCACCTTAAGCTTCTTGGACTCGGCATCGGTGTAATCGCCCCGCCTCGCGTGGCGCAGGCCAAGATCGCGATTGTTCATATCAAGACGACGGCGTTTGGCACGCTCCTGCCAGTCCATAGCCTCGTTGGCGTAGTCTTCATCATCGACATCCTCGGCATCGAACTGGTCCATCAACTCGCGGATCTTTTTCTCCTTGTCGGCTGAGAAAGTTTTTTGCTTTGGGTGGCCGTTGACTTGGCGCTTGACTGGGACGCGCATCGTTGTCGATGGCGGTGTCTCGTGCTTGGACGAAGCCCGACGCGACGATGGCTTGGGGGTTGACTCTGAGTTCCTGATGTCCGAGACACGCGACTTTGTAGTCCTGCGGGGTTGTTTCTTTTCCCTCTCCACCTTGTCCAACTTCTCGGGATGATCGGGCTTCTCGACTTTGATGGGCGTGTCGTCAATCATGGGCGAGGTCGGTCGTGGTTTGGAGACAGGTTCCGAGCTCGAGAGAATATTTGAGAATGACATGACGCCAGCGGCGCGGCTTGGAGTCTGTTTTAGATAGAGTTAGGGAAAAGAAATAAACGTGTCGAGGGAGGGGGTGCCTTACACTCGCAGTAGCCACGCCTTTGGATGAGGGTGCCGGCGACTCGGTCCGCGCCAGGGCTGGCAGTGCAGCCGACGACGCACCATTCGTGCTTGGGCTCGGAATGGGCGCGTGTCGTATGCTCGGTGAAGCCATCTTGTGAGGTCTCGCCGATGGGCTGATGGAGCCTGCAGCCGGCGCAGGGTGTGAGTGGGAAACAGGGCTTCGCGGAGGGAAGCTCGATGCCACGGGTGATGCGTAGCTTCCGTTGTAGTACTCGGTGGTGGACTGCGGATAAGCGTAGGGATCACGGGGCTAAAGGTGGCGTGGAAAATTCGTGTCAGTCAACTTGGCAGGCTAGGAATGAATTGGTGTTTCGAGTGGGAAAAAGGCGCGCAGGTTGGTCTGCGGAAGGGAAAATTTGGGGGGCATTGAATTGGCAGCGACCCGCCGCGGACCAAACAGGAGTTGGAGTTTGATGATGGAAAATTGATGGGTCGTGACGAGGCGAGGGCGGTGGGAAAAAAGAAACCTTGGGAATGCTAGGGATTTGGGATTGGGAATTGGTGCTAATTGGCGCCGGGCGTGCCCAAAGCTCCTTCGCCATTTCTTGCTCACGTACCTTTGGTGTCGAGGCCTGCGTCGCCGCACGCCAAGAGCCTGTATCAGAAACCCTCCGCTCACGCTCTTTCTTGGTGGTCGCGTCGGCAGTCGGGTCGTAAAAGCTGCTGCTGCTCGTGGCTACGCTCGACTTTTCGCGCGTGGGCTCGCGATCACGAAGGTCGGTTCCGTAGTAAACCGGAGGTGCGTGCAACGGCGATCGCGGCGGATGTTGCAGGTTTGACGAGCTGGCAGCCTGGCCTGCTGCGATCGAAGTGGTTGCTGCCGGTGCGAGCGGCGGTGGAGCTTGCAGTGACGGCGGCAATGAGGGTCCGGGTGCTGACATGAAGGGATTGTTAAGGATCGATCGCGGGCCGGATGGCTCCCTACCGCTGGCGTTGGATGATGGCGGTGAGGCGGAGTACGCGACTGGATGATGGAGCGCAGACTGGGTTGGTGATCGCAGACTGAACGATGGCGGGTGCGCCCGTGGAGGTGCTGGTCCTCCTGATTGTGCTGATGGGGCCTTTTGGGGGGCCGAGCTGACGGGGTTCAGAATGTCGCGTAGGCCTCCCCGCGGAGCTCTATCCTCGTTCGACGCCCCATTGCTCCCATCCCCATCGAAATGAGGCGGTCGCTGCAGCACGGGTGTCGAGAAGTGGTCCATGATGCCGCAGCTCCCCCGAGACCCAATTCCGTGATGTTCTGCAGTTTACAGATTATGTGTGCCCCATCGAGAGTCAAGCGGCGTGTCGCACGTTGGAATCAAGGCACGGAACGATTCTACTCAATCTAGATGTACCGCGATGCGCGGGATGCGGGACCCGTCCTGTTTGCTAAACCAACACAGAGAAGCTGTTGTTGTGGGGAGCCAGGCAGGCTGCCGGAGAAGAATTCGTCAGAGGTTGGCGAAAAGATGGCGCGGCGTCTGCACCCGAACGCGCAGCGAGAGGGCGGTGGGTCGGAGGCGACGGCGGTGTTTGAGGCTATCGCAGGAAATGCGATGAAATGGCGCGAGTTGTGCGCGAGAGCTCGTCTAGGGCAGGCAGGTGGTGTTGTTGGCGGACAAAATGCGGCTACCGTGCTGTCGCGGCACTGGCACGGCAGAAGCGATCACCGGAAATGGGCAATCACTGGGAAATGGGCGGCGCCTCGGGATGTTTGGGCCGCAGCGACGTTGACGACGGTCAAGTGGTGTTGATGGATGCGATGATGGGAAGGGGTGATGGAGATGGAGTTGGATGGAAATCCATGGGACGGGGCGTGATTGCCAGGACTGGACCGGTCTACTCGATTTGGCCACATCTGCAAAGCTGCGTTGTGCGGTGCAGACTCTTTTCCCCCCAAAATGCCCCTTTGACACCCGCTTCTTCTCACCTCTCGCGAGCGAAGGTGATCCATCCAGCAACAGTCCACGCATCCCGATCCAGCAAAGTTAGGACCAGTTCCCGCACGTCAGCCCGCTATCGCCACACCACCCCCTTGTTAGCTGCCTCGCTTCCCAGGTCCCTCAGGTCTCTCCCCAGGCACCCCAAATGGGCAATCGCCTCAGATCTCATCGCCCAAAGCGAATGACGGGCAGCCGAACGCCCTCAGCTGATTGAATGATTGAAGATCAAGTCTTGCGGGTGCATCGATGTCATGCTGCGGTTTACGATAAAAGAAAGCGCAGAAAACGGACGGACGGAAATGGCGCGAACCTTCGGACTCAACGACGGACTTGACAACCAACGTCACGGCGCGATAACCACCTGGCGGGTCTCCGTTCTCGCCATGCAGCTCCTTGATTGACTTCTTATTCAGGGTCCTTGGCGGTGACGAGCCGCCCAAAGGAAACACCAGAACGTCGCCAACACCAGCCCGACCAAAGCGAATAAACAGGCACTATAGCACCTCCAATTCTCAACCACGGAACCGTCTCCTCGCCATATCTCCCTAGCCATGTTCCGACCAGCAACCCGTCCCCCATCACTCCCGGGCAAAGCCAAAGACATTCCCCGACGCACCCCAGATTCCCCCATTCCCAGATCCGCTCTGGAGGTTTTGCCCCCATCTCGATTCTCCATTCCACTAACAACTCTAATCGCACCCCTCCCCGGCCTCGTCAGGAAAGCCACCCTCAGCCCTGGTGCCAAATACCCGCTGGGGCTGCACCCTGGTACGTGCTTTCAAGCAAAAGACGGGGCCCTGGTCGCCAACCGGAACGATGGCAAGCCACGCTTTCCATCCACTCTTTTTCCCCCCAAACCGCCAGCGACGAAAAACCCCCAGAAGCCGCAGGAGGCAAAAGCGCGAGATCCCAGACCTGTGGCCCTCCGCTGCGGCATCTGCCATTCCTCCTCGTCTCCTCGTCCTCGCCCACTCCACCTTCTTGTGCCATTGGGGGGAAACCCACTCTTGAGATGCCGCCCAGCCTCCCCATGAACCATGGAAAGAAGCCAAAATATTCCCGCTTTCTCCCCCTTCCCGCGCTCCCCGCTCCCATTTAGCAACGGGCTGTCACATTTTCCATCGTGAAGCAAACAAAGCCCATTGTCGACACCTGCCATGGCCCGAGTTATTATCATGCTCCGGAATCGAGCCCGCCCGTAGATAAATCCCAGTACACTATCCGCGTCGGGCACAAAACGCCCAGCCCGTTTTCGACATTCGCAGCAATTTCTGAATGGCCTCATTGTTGTCCCCACATTTCGTCCTCGGGAGTTGCACGGGACCAAAAAATCGGGCAGCGGGGTTGCATCGCGCAAAACCATCTCACACAACGATTGTGCCTGTGCGACTGTGGCAAAATTTCCACTGACCAGACCACTCCTCGCAAGTAGAACCTGATATTCTCATTACTCAAGTATCTAGATGCGTCTAAAGAATGGAGTGAGCGCAACAAAAGCAGAGGTAATCAAGTCTATCGCTTCAAGAAGCCTCCTCGCCGCCCATTCATGGGTCCGAGGACCGACGAATGCGCATTCGGCCTCCACTTTGGGGTCCTTTCGTCCCAGCGCCCCTCGCCGGGCCGCCGCAGTGCGATGTTTGCTCTGCGGTGCCTCTTTTGGTAGCCACCCTTCTTCGTGGCGAATGGCCTCTAACCCGAGCTAGCTTTGCTGCGACCTCATCAAGTCATTCTAAGTGCACACTGCAAACTCCATAATCTCATCCCGTTCAAACTGCGCCTGCGGCAAGCATCTTCTTGCGCAGGTAGTTCTTGTAGTCTGAGATGGTACCATCCCACGGCTTGATGGTCTTGTTCTCGCACACGAGAATCTGCTTAGCAATCTTGTCCAAAAGTCTGCGTTTTTTGTTAGTACCGGCTTTCACAAAAGTGGTGCGTTAGGGGTCAGCGTACCTGAAGTCGTGGGAGACGACGATAACACCTCCGCTGAAGGCGTTGATTGCATCCGCCAAACTGTCAATGGTAGGAATATCGAGACCATTGGTAGGCTCATCAAGCAGCAACATATTAGGGCTCTCAATAGCCAGGAGGGCGAAAACAATACGACTCTTCTGGCCGTCAGAGAGGGTGCCGATCAACGACGTCTGCGACTCGCCAGTCAAACCGTAACGTCCAAGCTGCTGTCTCCAGTACTGGTAATCTTGCGATTTGCTAGAGTACTTATCGCGCACGAAATCCAGGGCCGACTTGGTCAGATCCAGCTGCTCGGCGGAGTGCTGCGAGTACAGACCAAGCTTCAAGTGAGTGTGCTTGGCAACAGTGCCCTGGGTGGGGGACAGCTTTCCGGTCATGAGGCGGAGGAGAGTCGACTTGCCCACACCGTTGGGTCCAACAAGAGCAGTTCGGGAGTCCATGTCGAAGCCGAGGTCGATGTGGCGGTAAAGATCATCCTTAGGGGAACCAGAGTAAGAGAACGTAACGTCGTCGAAAGCCAGGACCGGAGGGGGCAGCTTCTCGACATCGGCGAAGCGGAAAGTGAACACCCTGTCCGTGTGCACGGGCTGGATGAAGCCATCGGCCTCCATCTTGTCCAAAATCTTTTGGCGAGACTTTGCCTGCCTGACCAAGTTGGCGTAGGTACCGGCGCTGGCAATGAACTTCTTGATGTGCACGATTTCATCCTGTTGCTTCTGGTACGCCTTCATCTGGTTCGTCTCCTGCTCAGCACGGGTCTTGGCATACGTGTCGTAGTTACCACCATAGTAGATGAGCTTCTTGTCCCTCATGTCGATCATGTTGGTGCAGACGCCGTTGAGAAAATCCATGGAGTGGGAAACAAGAACAAGGGTACGATCCCACTTCTTCATGTACTCCTCCAACCACACGCAGGCCTCGAGATCCAAATGGGCTGTGGGGTCATCGAGGAGGAGGAGGGTCGGCCTGACGAACAGGGCCTTGGCGAGAGCGACACGCATTCTCCAACCACCGGACATGTCCTTGGTCTTCTTGTGGATTGTGAACTTGTTGAAACCGAGACCGGTAAGAATGAGCGAGGCACGGGTGGCAAAGGTCGAGGGGTCCATTCCCTCCATATGCTAGTGATGTGTTAGCAAACAGTTGCAGCGATGTTGTAGCGGATATGCGACTTACCTCGTAAAGATCCATAAGCACTGGGGACTCGGGGCCTTCGTCCTCAAGCAGCTTCTCGGCGAGCGCATCAAGACGCTCCATCTCGTTCTCAGCCTCCTTGAGAACCCATTCAAGAGCTCCAAGGTCTGAGGGAGGCGCACCCTCGTTGAGCAGATAGATATCGACGTGCTCGGGAATGGGGTACTCGCGCTTGGCGATGGCCTTGAGGAGGGTACTCTTTCCGCAGCCGTTTTCGCCCAACAGACCGTATCGCCGGCCCGACGTCAACTCGAGAGTGGAGTCGGCGATCAAAACCTTACCGTGGAACACCAGACTGGTGCTGGTGATCTTGACGTCCTTGCTGGCGGACAGCGAGGCGAGGACACCGGTGGTAACGCGATCGGAGAGACCGTGCTTGTCCATCTGCTCGGCCAAGCGCTTGACCTCGTCGGCCTTGTCAGCCGAAGTGGCAGGCTCGTCAGAGACGACGGGGTTGCCAAAGGCATCGAGCTCAGGCTCATCGCCGTTAACCGATGCGGCATTGCTGGCGCTCTGGGAGCCGGCCTTGGATCGGCCGGCGACCGTCTTCTTCCCCTCGGCGGCGCGCTTGGCCATGCGCTTTTCCTTGGATGAGGACGGCGGCATGATGGCGGTTGGTTGATCGAACTTCGTCAGAAAAAAAGTGTTGGGAGATGTTTCTGAGATGTCCAAAATGAGTGTGGACGGTCGGATCGGGCTTCTCTTTGTCTACGACCCTTGTGAATGACCGGAGAAAGGCAAGAAAGAGGTGAGGGTGTTGGCGGCTGCGCCTTTGGTGGGTTGAATCGAGAAGGTGGGGGAATTCGAGTCAAAGTCGCCTTTGGTGGGGCTCGGAATTTCGAAAATTTCAGATAACCGATAAGTTGTGTCAGGCATCAAGGCAGCAACATCAGACGGCTGCCTCTGCAGCTCTGCCATTGCTGAGTGCAGCGGTCAACCATGTTCTCCCGGCAGCGCAGAGAAACTCAATTTTTGGCTTTTTCCTTCCCAGATTCGCTTTCCGGAATCAGGAGATCCTGGGACTTTGCGCCTTGCCCCCCTTGCCTCGGGCGACAACCCCGCGTCTCGCCCATTCCATGTTGGGCATCGTCGCGCTAATTGACGTCACAACAAGACAGGGGCTTAGTCAGGGGCTTGCCCACAGTTGTTAGTGTGCTATTGCAAGCCTCCAAATGTTGCATATCTTACAGATAACAGAGCATCTTGCTCGATTCCTCTCTAATCAACGCACACCCAATTCCTTGCCAAACCAGGGCACGAGATGAATGCGCTTTGTGAATTTTGTTGCATCTTTGCCTCGCCCCTTGTTTTGTCCCTTGTTTTGTCCCTCAAAGCACCTGCTGTTGAGAAAGACATGGCTCATCATGCCACAGAGACGGCACCTGTTTCTGAGCACGCCCAATCTCAGGCCAACGGTGTGTTTGCTATTGCTTCAGATATGACCAAAGTTTGTTGCATCTTGTTTATTGCATGAGATTAAACTTTGAGCCACAAGGTTTCCCGTGCGTTCCTAGTTTCTGAAGTCTAGAAGAGCTCCCTGGAGTGACAATTATCGGGTGTGTCACAGCGGACGCACAAAGAAAGCAGGGCGGCGAGAAGACCATGATCATAGGTTGCTATACATGGCTACGTATGGCTGGTTTCGGCCAGGTGGCAGTGAATGTATTCAATTTCCTGGTGATGTCATGTCTTCAGGGACAGGACCTGGAAATCACCGAGGAATTGATAATGTATTTGAAAATAATTCCTGGATAATGGCTGGGTCGAGCAGTGACTGAAAAAGGTTTCGAAATGCCAGGGCTGTGAATGTCCAGCGCATTTTGAGAAACATCCCTAAGGCGAAATGGGGTAAACAGATAGCAACTCCCTCCAAATAAACCAACCCAATACGTTCATCCCCAGAAAGGGGACCAAACTGTTTGAGTAGAGTGGCAACAGGACAGTAAACATCACCCCACCGACAAGGGGAATTTGAAAACTAGGAATAGTCGCAAACATTTTTCAAGTCATAGAACTATCTGGCATGATCTCCCCAACTTGAAGTCGCGTGAAACCACCTAATGGAGGCGGTCTGGAGACCGCTTTGTTCTCCAGCCTCGAGTGCCTCGTTCTCTCACGAACCGTGGCTTTGCGTCCAAGAGCTGAGAAGCTCTGTCTTTCGACAAAAGACAGTGTGTGTGGTTCTTTCCTCTCCCTTTTGCCTGGATCATCCTGGGCCGAACCAACTATTTCTGTTAGGAATGCGTTAGAAAGGGTTTAGTACGATGTTGACGACTTTAGCCATGAACTAGATCCGCCGTTGCGTCCGAAGGAGGGAATTTCCCTATTATATTCATATTTGAATGCCCTGTTCGTATGTGTCGGAGAAGCCCTCTATCTCATTGTGATTTTGTCAACACCAAATAAACGGAGTGGTAAGCACACCTAGAGGCATCCTTTCTGGATCGTACTGGCGCTGTTGTGCCCCGAGATATTCTCATTGATGGGTATCGCGAAGCCAGCTCAAATCGGTAAGAGAGTCGATGAGAACCATATCTAGCCCATCTGCTTGGTCTCGCTTTGCCCTGTGACAAGTGGCTGCAGGGCAAATCCGTCAAGACCGCAAGGTATTCGTTGATCTGATGTTGTTGGGCGGCGCGCTGAGCACTGCAAACCAGCTTCCCCCTGGATGAATCACTTCCTTCTTTTCAGCTGCGTCCCGTCGTTCTGCGTATGGTTCGTAGTGGATGGTCTAGAATTGTCTTTCCATCTGTTGATAAAAAGGATGCCAATTTCGTCAAACCCCTGTAGCTTGCCCGGGCAGCGGGCATTTGGCGTTGTTCGAGTAGGTCACTTCTGTGTACCTACCTGGCAACGTAGGCATCAACATCGGATCCAGAGGCATTCAGGCCAGCTTGGGATGAATTTGTTTACATCCCCTTCAGGAGTACCCGACGTCGCAGGATGTCGGACAGGTTTGTGGTAAACCTCATCCTTCAGCTTCCAAAGAGCTAATATCGCTGCCTAAAAAAAGAACAGTGGAAAATTCCCGGTACGGACTAGGAAGCCGCGATTTAGGGCCATTCCCCCCTGCCCCCCCCTGTTGCGTGTCACGTCCGCTATTGGCGGTACCAGTGCTCAATTGGACCAGCGCGAGCGACGCGTGGAGGTGTTGCATTATTCTCCCCGCCAACAATCCGCGATTCCGCTCGGCGTTCCTGAGTTCTCGCTGCACCATCCGGCTCTCTCGCAGACCAACACATTTGCCTCGGACTCCTCCCAGGCAGCCGCCCGGATATGTTATAATGCCGCAGGACAACCTGCGGCGTCCATCGCCGCGCCCTCCCATCATCTCTGGCACCAATCCCTCTCCCTCGCCCAGGAATCCAGTCGCCAATCGCGCCAGTGCGGTCGAATCGTGGCTCGACGGCGTCAACAGCACCATCAAGCCCTCTCCTGAGGAATTATCCCAATGGAAAACCGATAGGAAAACCCGGGGAGGAAGGGCCGTCTACAAAACATTCGTCATCTTGCGAGTCCTATCGGCCTTCCTCGCTGTCGTCGTCACCGCGCTGACGGCCAAAATTGGTCTGGATTTGGTTCCTATCTATGAAATGCTGGAGCTGGTCCCCGTTCTCGTCGTGTGTCCACTCGTCATTGCGTGGAACTTGGCCGAGTTCGTCACTATGGCTGCCTTCCAAGGCAAGGGTCTACCGCCGCGACTCAACCTGTGGCTCGACGGCTGCACTGTTGCTCTACTGTGCATCGCCGCCAGCTTTTTGATCCTCAAAGTCATCCGTGAGGGTTATAACTCGGGGAGTATGTCGGCCCGAGGTAATATCGAGGGTTTGATCGCGTCGATCGCCATACTTTTGCTGTTGTTCATCCACGCCTTTCTGTTCTGTTTTTACTGGTGCAGCGGTCGCAGCAAGGAAAAGCAGAGGAAGACCCTCCAGCCCAGGATCATGTACCTCCCGACCGGCCAGCCCGTCATCGTCACACCTACCCCTGTTGACGTCAAACGGGCCCTGAGCATGCCGCCGCCCATCGAATTGGTCCAACTCGAAACCCCACAGGTGCAAATCGACAGACCGTCTCATCCGGCCCGGGCAGCTACGTCGAATTTGCCCACCGCGATATCCCCTGCCTCTCCAGCTGGAGGCACAGGCGACGGCTTTCAAGAGCACTTTAGACAGGGTGTGCCCCCTCGGAAACCAGTTGCCGGTCCCAGCGTCGGCACACACTATGCCTCTGCATGGCCTGGGCAAGACTATCAGCCCGATGCTGCCGAGCGAGCAAGGGCGGCAAGAGGGGAGGTGCAGGCCCAGTGGATGACGCTCCATGGCATGGGCCTCCGGGGGGATGAGAAATCAGCGCTGGGTCCAGGAGGCGATGGACGGGAAGTTGGTGGGAATTTGTCTACGGAAAAGGCTCGGAGAAGGTTATCTGTTTGATATGTGTGACTGCGACATTGTATTGCTGGCTTAATGGGACCTGGAATGGTTGGCGTTTGGTGTTGGATGACTTTTGCCGTGTACTTTGATCCTCATGGTCAGAGTACGTATCATGTACACACATCTTTTGGCAGCATAGGGGAAGAAATCCCTCATATTTCGAACTTTTTTTGTGGCCTTCCTATATTTACACTTCTTTATTTCGCCAGGTTTCGGCTCTATTGCTCACGTGCACGTTTACTGTTTTTCTAACACAGCAGAGTTTCGGTCGAGATCTTACCCATGTTCAGTGCTCCAGCAACATAATACTTACCCCAGATCCTCCCAGCTTCCTCACCAGGACCGCCCTGGTCGAGAAGGCAACGCCCGGTCACCGCCCCCACTCTCACACCAAGATCGGATGAAGACCTCTCAGCCACCTAGGCCCTTATCACCTAGTTTGAACCGCACCCTTTCAACGGGCCCGTGGTGCAACTGGCAGCATGTTGAGGATGGGCAAGGTGTGGTCGACTCCAGGACTTCCGGCAACAACGACACCCAACGTTCGAATACTGAGGCGGCAAACAACACTTTTCGACAACCACCGGCAACCAGCAACCAGCAACCAGCAACCAGCAACCAGCAACCAACAGCACGACAACTTTCCCATCATCCATCCTCAAAGATTCCGGTTCGATTCCGGGCGGGTCCATTCTTCCTTTTGTTCTTTCCTCTTTGTAACTTGTGGTTCGCTTTTTGCTCACCACGGCGGTGTGACTGTCCAGTCAAGTTTTAACAATCAACACCCGCTCGATCGACCAAAGCACAGGAAGCTAGGAACTCGGCAAATGACGCGAAAGCGGACTAGCAGTTCAGCATCGCTATGCAGAGCCGACGACGAAGGTCGTGATGACGAGCGGCAAGCCCGAAAATTAGAGTCTAAGGTTGGTGAACCGGAAGTTGACGCGTCTGGCATTGACGACATGAAAATCTGCTGTAATCTCGGAAAAACTTCGTCCTCCTTCTCGAACGGCAAAAGGTCTGTGATTAGGTATTGTCACAGATCAATCTTGCTTTTTGTGGCTGCCTAGTTGATGACTTCCTCATGAGCTCGAGGACTTGTTCTAGGTAGGTATTCTCGCTTGTCAAGTTGAGCGTTTTTTTGCAATTGAAAGCTGCAACCTACCCATCTTGCTCGGGGTTCTTCTGATGGCTAGGACAAGGACCACGACAAGGATGTCGAGAAGGCCTCTGAAATCTTCGTGAAACTTGGCGTAGAGGGTGACGAAGAAGACAACGCCCCAACCGACCAGATACCAACGAATAATATGTTTGCCCGTTCGGGGTTCACCAATGGACGGCGACAATAACACTGTTGGTATGACGGCCTCTTTTCCCTCATAGCCGGTGGATGCATGTTCCGTTATCGCGTCGTAGCCCTGATCATCCATCTCACGCGGGTAGGCATCAAATGTCGCACGCAACGTGTTTGAATTCGTCCGAAAGCCTCATATCCTCTATTTTACCCCCTCTAAACGACCAAACGCCTCAAACAAACAGCTTCATGTCTTAAGCAAATACCCGAATGCCTTAAACAGAACTGCTTGATGCCTCCCAAAACACATCCCACTCCTCCATTCCCGGCCTGAACACCTCACATCATATCAACAACCCACTCCCCCACCTTCCCCGCAACCTCCTCACTATGCTCTATTCACAAGTTAGCAATCTCAACCCCTCTTCCCCCCAAAGTCAGTTTACCCAAGGTCATTGGAACTTACTCAGACAAAAAGCATGCGGAATACCCGCCTGGTCAACAACGACCCTCGTCCTCCCCTCCGCATGCGCCTCCCTCCGCTTGATAAAGGCATCCCTCGTCTCCTCCGCAACCCAGCGATCCCCCTTGCCGAACAAAAACACAAACTTGTCCCCCTTCCCCTCTCCATCCCCACTACCATCTTCAGCGTGCTCCCACAGCCCCTCAACCCACTCCTCCTCCCCAATAACCCTCATCTCGTCCTTCCCCATATGCAGCGCCTGCCACACCCCATCGCGACTCTTCAGCCACGCCGTGGTCACTCCCACTGCGTGCTTGGGCATGCGCAGGAAAATCCGGAGAAAGAGGGATAGTGCCACTGCGGGGAGGAGGCGCAGGAAGAAGCGCGCGAGGCGGTGGGCGTTGCGGTCGAGGAAGGGGGTGGTGGCTATGAGGGAGAGGTGGCGGCCGTTGGGGGAGAGGGCGATGTGGGAGATTGTGGGGAAGAGGAGGATTGCGGAGTGCTGTGCTGGAGTTGAAGTGGGGGTAGGGGGGGAGATAAGGTTGGGGGTAGAAGGGGGGAGGGAGAGGTGGTGTCGATGGAGGGTCTCGATGGCGATGTAGGCGCCTACGGAGTGCCCGATGAGAAGGACCTTGCTGAACGGGGTGGTAGACTTTTCGGTGACGCGGGCGGAGATGTGAACGATTTGGTCCTCGAGGGTGAATGGCGGGATGGCGAAGGGGCGCGGGCCGAAGGGCTCGGCGTGGTCGGTGTCGGAGAAGCCAAGGAGGTTCTGGGCGTAGATGTGGTAGGATTTGGTGCTTCCGGGGCGGGCCTCGGCCTCGTCGAGGAGGGAACGCAGGGTGGTGAGGAAGGGCGTGTAGTAGGTGACGAGGCCGGGGTTGCCGGGGATGAAGAAGATGAGACATTTCTGGCGGCTGGCGTCGTCCTGGTGGGCCGAGGGGAGGTCGACTGAGGGTACCTCAAGCACCTTGTGGCCGTTGGGGCCGCCCATGTTGGATTGGTCTGCCATTCTTGAAAACGCAGAGGAAAAGGGGCGGTGTTGGCTGGTGTTGATGGTCGGCTTGGCAGGCAGTTGAAAAATAGGTGGAGGTGTGTAGCCAAAGTGGAAATGCCGAGGTGTGATTGGGGCGCGGAGAGCGCTAAGCGAGCGCCCCACAGGCATCTTGAACTTGGTGAGAGAGGCCATTTTGATGGGATGTTGGAATGCCTCGAAGATTGGCAACAGGTATTTTCGGATTAAAAGGCATATTGATTGGATTTAACAGGCCTTTTTCTCAGATTAAAAGGTAGGAGAGAAATTAACAGACGCATGCATTTTTGGAAGGCAGCAAAACATTGTGGATGGTGAATCCCCGCGATAACCCTAACCCCGGTGCCAACACCTGACGCCCCTGAATTCAGGTGGCACCTGCCTTGACCACGCAACAAAAGGTTCTTTGCGGAATAGCAAAATTTAGGGAATCACATTGAGAGCCAGTGGAAAATATTTGAGGGGATATTATTGTTTAGACTTATTCTAGGCGTGGAACTACATGCCCGGGCAAAGGATCACCTGCTGCTCTCAAAGATTTCGCTCCTCTAAAGAAGCCTGAGTATGACGAAGAGAAGGCTGCCCGCTATCATTATGCCCAGCTCACCACGGTGCGAGACGTTCATAAGGGCGACATGGCGCTGCGGTGGCAGGATCAGATGAAGCTGTTCGAAGCCAAATGGGGCTGGATTATGTGCGAGCAGCAGATCAATGAGATCCTCCTGGCCTCTCCTGCAAGCCGTAATAACTTCCCTTATAATACCTTAGATTTCTTTACATAATGCAGGAGAGAGCTCACATCAATCGCGCGGAGCTGCTCAAGAATTGCATCACTCACTACAAGAACGCCCGACTGGAGATTGCCGCCGAAGCAGGCCGGCAGGATCACGCTGCAGTCGGTTCGGGCATCGAGGCTGGCTTGGACCGGAGATGGTGGCGGGATTGTCGGCCCTTTCAAGAACCAACAAAATGTTGGGCTCGGGAAAGTCTGTCCACATCCAGAGTGGCCCTTGCCGTGTATAGTGCCTCATTCTCACAATACAGCCCCCGAGCGCAGCGAATATCTGCAGATATCTGGCCACGTCTGAATCTTTGTCCCACTTTCTCTAAAAAGGGGCGGCTGGGGTTCAAGTAAACTTGCAGTGTTGAGTTATGTTGACAAGGGAAGCCTTCGAGATTAATGAAATCTCAACACAGAGCACGGGAGAAGCCGATGGGAGAGAAAGAAAAGCAGGTTAAATTATTCATTAGCTGAGAGTTCAGCCAGTGGCTTCAGCGCCAACTGCCCGGAGAGCGAAGATATCACTTAGATACCCAACCCTCAAGAAGGCCCACGAGGCTCACACCGCTGCAGGATATCCAAACCTCAAGAAGGGCCTTGAGAAAGAGGCACTTGGTTCCTAGGCGTCGGCCAAAACATAACTCGCCTGGCAAGTTGCTCGCGGGCAGGTTTGACAGATTTTTGGCCAGTGCTCCCCGAACGTATTCTCCTACGGCACGCCTTCACGGCAGTGGTCATCTCATGCAGCATAGGTATAAAATGTATGCAAGCTCGGGGGCTACTGTAAAGCTAACTACCTAGGTACGAAGCCCGTCCCTGCCAGGGATCTAGAGTGAAAGAAAGATGCTTGGTCGTCAATGCAAAACTAACTTCTTGAGCAACCTAACAACAACCTCAAGGCGGGCTTCATTCTCATAGAAGTCGTGTTGGATTCTATATAAACCCAATGAATAAGCAGGCAGAAGTTCTCAAAGGCGTAGTGTACATATCCCGGCTAGTCTCTTAAAGCTGTGGACACCTCTAAGGCCGACAATATGAAATCAAAGTATCGAGATGGGTCATAATGTCCACGTCGCAAGTCACGACGGTTTGCGGCGTGTAACCGTCATACAAGTCCTCGTAGGAGTCGATGCTTACGGCCAACTACGCGAGGATTTGGGCGTATTGGTTCGTGGCGCCTATGACAATCGTGGCCATGCCGACAGCATGGCCATCTGTGCAAGCGCCGGCCACCGTGGCACCGGGCCAGGCCAGTGGATCGACTTGCAGGGTTGGGCTTTCTATCGTGCAGCCGTTCCCTGTGGCGGAGATGGTTCTCTGAGCATCCTTGACGACCAGAGACTTGCTATCAAGCTCAATACGGCAAGTTGTAGGGCTTCCTGTGAGCACAGGAAGGCAGGCAGTGGCCGACTCTACACTGTCATAGAAGGTCCGGCCGCCGAATAAGTTCCATGAACCGGCGAAGTTGGCCGCCTGGACATCGTACGGTATCCCCCTGGCTGATAATCTAACGCTAATACCACTAAAGGTGTAAGCGTAGCCCTGTGGCGTGAAAGGGTAGTTGAGCATAACGGGCAGCCCCAAGGTCGTTTCGCAACCGTTGTCCTGGCCGTATTACCATTTTCCATCAAAGTGATCCGGACCTGTATAGGTTCCGCCTTGAACGGACAAGCTCCCGTTTGGGATTTTCCACGAAAACCAGTCGCTTGAGATAGACGTGACGTTTGTTCATTTCGTGAAACAGCTCTCGACACTCATATTCCGGCTAGGATAGATGTCGACAAGAAACGGGTATTTTACTAGGTTTTGAGCATGTGAGACGAACCGAAACACCGTCGTGATAGGTTGTCAGAACGTACCTGAGGTAGCTGAAGGAGCGAGCCTGGAAACGATGGCTGTGGTGAGAAGCCCTGCGAGTGCGAGCGATACGGTGAGATTCCAGTCAAGCACCTGAGCCTGTACGGAGCCCAGGCCGAGGAGGACGGCGAGTTGGCGGCGCAACAACGCGGGTACCTCTTGGTCACGGTATAGAGTACCGTACTTTTTGGTCACCCACAACCTGCGGATCTGCCCTGTCGTGTATATCGAGATGAGAGATGCCATGACAGTGGTACCCGTGAGGTAGAGAGCGTGCGTTGAAGTTAACAGAGCACCATTCAGGTACTCTCCGCCCTCTCCCTTACTAAAGAAGGCGTCTACGGTTGAAAATATCGCAAGGGTCACTGCGACCATTGCCTGCAGGACGACGGCCAGAACTGGTCCGAAGATGGATGTTGAGAGCGAGTCGGGTGCCACCAGGATCGAGATTTGGTCATTGTCAACATGAACCTCCGTCGATATCTTATGGCGCAGGTTTGGCCCGAATCCATCGTCGTTTGCCTCTGCGTCGTTTGCATCACCGGAAAGCTCGTGATGCGCCAATGGCTGCGGTGTTGCCTGGGTCATCGCCATGGCCATGAAAGGCAGAGCAGGGAGACGGCAAATTCTCTGCGCGTCCGATGCAAACCTTTTTGGTAGCGTTTAGGGAAGTTGGATGCTGATAAAAACAGTCTGTCATTGAACCTGGGAGCCTCTGTGCTTGACATGGCCGAGTTTGGGATCCTGGTGCTTTACCAGGAGAACGTGGAAGCCGGGAAAGGGCTAGACTCCTACTCTACGGCCATGGTTTGCTGGTCGAGCCCTGGATAGCCACAGCTGGAAGGCATGATCTGCAAGCTTGTGCTATTAAAAAGTGCAGGTGGCTTGGCAAATATTTGATAAACGTCCGCATTTGTGCACCCCCACAAGGCTCCCCACCAATCCCGCACGGCATCACACCTGAGGGCCGCCGACTCGGTATGTGGCATTGAGCAAGACGAGCAGGGGATGGTCTAGGCCTCATGAGGCAACTTTCGAAAAGCTGGCCCGACACGGACAGCTTGTTGAAAAGCCGCGGCGTCCGCGCCCGCATCATTATCAGTCTCGCGCATCCCGCCGTGCTCGCCTCTGACGCGATTCTATCCGGCGACTTTGCTGTTCCTACAGTGCCACTTACACGTACGACCGGCAAGATGGCATCACTATGCGACCCTCGTAGCGTCCTTCTTTCATTGATCCACGTTTCACAGATGGTAAGTTGCGGCTAGGCAGGCGATATGGAACACCCTTGCAATAGTGTCATGGCCGGCGAGGACGAAGGCTTTGAGATTGGAAACCCCCACGACAGTGCACGACGAGGTACGATAAGTTTCCGATTGTAACACATCACATTTAGGAACCGATTTGATTGGCCCTTGGGCCATAGATGCTGAGTGATACTGCGGGGAATGTCAAATGGAAACCTTGGTTGGTGACTCGGTGGGACTGAAACAGGTCTCTGGGGCTAATTATACGGCGGTGGCGTACAGTCCAACCCTGAAAGATCCTTTTATTTTGGCAATGCCGTTGGTGAGTTGGAAAATTTCTAGGGAAGAATCAGGAAAAGTCTCAGCACAATATTAGCTGGGTGACTACAACTCACCTCAGCTCAAGACTATGAACAAAACGGAAGCCTCGTGAGCCCAATTTTGTCTCAGATAACTACGCTGATGCCAGGGTACCTAGGTACCTATCTAGGTACCGGTATTGCGCACAAGTCGAGTTGAACCAAATCAGGGCATGGCTCGGCTTGATTGAACCTGCCCTTAAAGGCTTGGTTTATGCGGAACACTTCCATATACCTGATGTGTGCGGCGAGAAGCTGGACAACCGAGCAACCACCGAAAGAAGCCCAACAAAAATCGTCAAGCGCCGGGTGCCTCACCCGGATTCTGCAGGGTGGCGAGGAGTTTGGGCAGCAGAAATAAGAGAATGCCCGTGTTAGCATCCCTGACCTTGGCAATGTCCTGCAACGTCTGGAGCTCGTTGCTGAGCCAGGTTTCCAGAACTTCCCGCTCGAAAGTCGTGATTGTAGCCAAAGGAACTGGCAGTGTGCAGCCCTTGCGAAGGCCGGGCGGCTTCCGCACGTCGCCGAGTTTCAACATGGCATCTGCTAATGGATGGAGCTTCTCGAAGGATTCGCTGTGCTTGGAAGCGTTGTACTCGTGCCATTTCTTCCCTTCCCAGAATTGGCGCCCGGGCTTCCGATTTCCCGGGCCCATGAGGCTGTACAAGATGTTGCGGAACACGCTAGGAATCATGCTTGATGCTGGCAGTACTAGTGAGCACAGACTTTCAACATGAAGGGGGGGGGGGGGGAAAAAGGAAAGGGACAAAA
>Ga0247760_1000563_pt1 | contig 39564 bp, 35 predicted proteins | sample UWRJL171409R4_FD_179936 | JGI IMG/M metagenome (GOLD analysis project Ga0247760, IMG submission 179936) | Plant litter microbial communities from Arlington Agricultural Research Station in Wisconsin, United States - UWRJ-L171-409R-4 | ecosystem: Environmental > Terrestrial > Plant litter >... | reverse complement strand
CCCCCTCATACCCCCTCCCTGCCACCACGAAAAACTGCTCCTTCGCGGTCCTCAACGTCGAAGGCTCCGATGCCGAGTGGGACGCTATCGTCCCCCCCGGGAGTTTCGACCTGGTGCACACGAGGATGGTGTTGCTGACGCTGAAGGATGTGAAGGGGGTGTTGGCGAAGGTGAGGAGGGCTTTGAAGAGTGGGGGGAGCGTGGAGTTTCAGGAGAAATTGGATCCGTATAAGAGGGACGGGGAGGGGGAAGGGGAAGAAGGGGAAGAAGGCGAAGGGGGGGTATATTGCGGCATTCAAGGCTGAGGATCGAAGCCGCAAAGAGGTGCGGACTGGATCGGACTGTGGTAAGGGAAGTGGAGGGGTGGCTGAGGGAGATGGGGTTTGCGGAGGTGCAGGCGGTGGAGAAGAGGATTCCGATTGGAGGGTGGATGGGACGGGAGGGGGGGGGGGAGGTGATCAGGGTGGCGGGCGAGAAGTGGAGGGAGTGTTTGGCTTGGGGGACGATGGGGTTTTGTAGGAAGGTGTTTATGGAGGGGTTTGGCTGGAGTGAGGAGCAGGTGGAGGAGAATGTGAGGGAGGCGGTGGCGGATTTGGGGATTGGGAGGGTGTATGGGGCAATACTGTTTATTACGGGGAGGAAGGAGGGGGAGTGAAGGGGCGGTTGATAGGGTAGGCTTTGGTTTGCGAGGACGGGATTGCAGACTTTGTTTTCGACGTGGTTGTGGCAGCCTCGCTTTTGAGGTAGAATATAAAGCACAGGACGCGGAACTAATTGTGTTGAGAAAATGTACCTGGCATTTCAGGCGGTAAGACTATCTGGTTCGGTGCGCAGTCGACAGCGTGCTTGACTCAAGGGGTGCTATATCTCACCGCGGGTAAATATACTAAGGTACTTACTACTAAGCACCTTGGGACTCGCTTTGGGCAACCACTGATACCTCGGCTTATAGCACCGGGTAAGCTCATAAATTTAGTATCATTGCATTCTTATCAGTGAAGCAGTGTGCGCACAGGTTCAAAAAGGACAATGCAGGTCGCGTGTTGGCCGTAATGCTGACAGCAACTCAAAGCAGCTTGATTCCTGCATGCTTCAGCTGGGTTTCTCGCCATATACTATACGTATGGCGAACTTGGGGGTCCCAATGCTCCTCGGTCAGGTAAATCGGCACTCTGAGTGGCTAGCCGGGAATTGCAGTGACTTATTGGTGTCGCTTTCGACCATCTCATGATGTTTCTAAAGTTCACGTCCGCCCGGCGTCGTATTGGCACTCACGAGGAGACGCCGTCGTCTTCCAAGTCAGGGGAGAGTACTGCAGAAACGTAAAGGCAAGCGAACCAAGAAAGTAAGGGAAGAGGCATCCAGGCTTCTCTATAAAGATGAGTGGCCCTGCACATCGAAAATTCACTCCAGCCTCTCTACCATCTTCATCCTCATCTTCATCCCCACCCTCACAACTTCAAAGAACTTCCGAGCTTCAGCTTTGCAACAATGCAACTTTCCAAGCCCTTGTCCTTCATGGCGGCAGCCATCGCCGTCGCCGCCGCAGCTCCGCTCGACTTGGCCACCGACGGCACAAACACAGGTCCAGGAAACGGCATTGCCAAGTCTGTCTACTTGAACTGCCTGGGCACCGAAGTCTGGCAATGTACGTGTCTCCAATCCTCTTTGCTTAAAGGCCGATGCTGGGTCTTCTATGAATATCGCTATTAGTACATGTGCTACCTTTGACGCTTGAGCCTTCACAGGGGATTGGCTTACCAAGCGCTGCAGCGCCGATGATAGAATTGAGTTTTGGAGGCGCGGTTTTGCTTGGGTGAGCCCACTGGACTGCTTGAAAGCGTGCAGCGCTGAGCTCGAACTGGCCATCAATCGGGGTTATCCGGATGGTACTTGTACCGCGAAATCTGGCATCGCGAGTTGCGATATCGGGTATGTCACTCGGCACACGTAGGGCATGTCTATGGAGCGCATGTGCTTCAGCTCGGGCGAGTGTGGGATGGTATAGTGGTAGCGAGCTGAGCATGGGAAGGAAGTTGCCGTTGAAGTTTCTTCGGATACCTGTACTACATTCGTTCGTGTTTCATATCAAGATAGTTTCATCTTCTTTTCAAGGACTTCCAACTTTCTTCGGACCACGTTTGCTCGGGATCATGGTTACTTGCGCGAGAAAAGGCCAAAAGTGCACAACATATCTGCCCGATGGGGCGAACGTGCACAGCCCATCTTCTTCATGCCAATCCGTATAAGTTGTGTCTTTCAAAGTGGGAAGTAATTAGTTGCTTTTGGCTCTTCATGCTGGTGCTGGTGCTGCAAATGGCAGGCTGTGAGGACATGACCCCCAAGCGACACCCCTCAAGGCAAAATGCCTCAGTGAATGACGTCTGGTGTCAAATGCGCCAGGTTGGGACGCCTGCATTCGCTGGGGTCATCCCCGCGGACGCCATCCAGTTCTTGTGGAACTGCGCCTCCACACCCCCACAGGGACACCAAGGCCATGTTTCCAGCGCGCCGGCGCCCTCAGTGTCAGAATTTGTCTTAGCCAGGCACGAAATATTACCTTCCATGCTGAGCTCCCGTTTGCCTTACGCCACCGTTCGGGGTCAAGACCCATTTGCGAACCCAAACCGGGCACATCCGCCGCCGAGCGGCAACCCCCACACCCGTTGACCCCGGAGATTGATCGTAAGGTGGTGTGAAAGTGAGGCGTCCCCTGACCCCCAAAGGAACTCCCTACAGAATCCGGCGCCGTGCAGAATGACGGTTGCAAACTATGACCGCCTGACATGTTGCCCCGAAATGAAGAAATATCTTTGCTGTCCTGGACCCCCTTCATGACTCTACGCCGCTCCACATTTGTTTCTACAATCTTCGTGGTCTGAACCAGCACATGGATCTCCATCGTGAAAATGGGGCCCTGAACAAGCCATGGCGAAATGCACCACCTGTTATGGCCTCAATCGAGCCAAACTCTTCGGTTTCTCCACGCAGCGAGCCCGGCACGATTGCTGGATTCTTTTCAAATCCCTTGCCGACCTAGAAAGGGCCGCCCAGGCCGGCTGTGAGGTCTGCGATGTGCTTTCATCGGGGTTGGCGGGGGCTATCAACACCGACGACGGCGCGACGCTGGGCGCCCGAGATGTTCAGGTCGAGATCATGATACCGCGGCCGAGACACAACCGAATTCGCGTAATCGTTCCTCGGGCAAGTGCTGCAAGAGGTGCAAATGCGATACTGGCCGATTTGGAGTTCTATGGTAGTTCTTGCTGTAAGTGCTGCTCCCTACCTATTATTAGGTTAACTCAGGGCTTGCACTCACCCATCACTCCCCCAGTAATCCAGAATCCGTGGTCCGAATACAAACGCGGCGACGTCATTCCAAGGGGCAACTTCGAGACGTATATCTCGACAATCCGATCCTGGTTGCAAGCCTGTACCAAGAGCCATCCCCAATGCTCCTCCTCTTCCCACACTTCCCGACTCCCCACTCGCGTCCTCGACCTCAGCATAACCGATGACACAGTCCGCATCATCAACACTCGGACAATAAAACTACTTCCATACGTCGCACTCAGCTACTGCTGGGGGAACGACTCATTCCCCAAAACCCTCTCCAATACTCCCCTCCCCAAAGATCACCGCATCTCCTCCCTCCCATCCTCCTTCCGCGACGCCATCCTCCTCACTCGAGCCTTAAACACCCGCTATCTCTGGATCGACTCCCTCTGTATACTCCAGGACTGCCGCTCTGACTGGGAGACTGAGTCGTCCAAGATGCAGCAGTACTACTCCGGCGCTCTTCTCGTGCTTGCAGCGAGCCGTGCTGCCTCGCCTTCTGTTGGTTTCTTGCACCAGAGACAGCCCTGCGAATATGTGAAGCCTCGGCACGCGACGCCTTCTCCTGCTACCACGGCCACGAACGTGATCTGCAGACGCTTCTCCCCACATCTTGCATCGGATCAGGACCGTGCTCTGAGCTCCCCATTACAGACCCGCGGATGGGCCTTGCAGGAACGCCTGAGCGCCTCGCGGATAGTGCATTTTGAAGATTCCGAGATGGTCTGGGAATGCAACGCCTCTACAAAATGCGAATGTGGAAGGTTGTCCGAAGAGTCTCGTGTGCTGGAGAACGGTGCGCTGCCGCTGAAGATGCGAGTATATTCCCAGGGGGTGGCAGCGTCGTCTGGGATGTCTCGCGAGGATCGATTTCGAGCCTGGGCCGATTTGGTCGACCATTACACGTCTTGTGCGCTTACGCAGGATGAGGACAAAATACCGGCCATTGGGGGGTTAGCGAGGATATTTGCTTCGAATTCGCATGGGGGATTTGGGAGGTATATTGCTGGGCTGTGGGAGGGGATGCTGTTGCCGGGCTTGCTATGGCGTGTGGAGAATGCGGAGCTGGTACGGCGGCCGCTGACGTATGTTGCGCCGTCGTGGTCGTGGGCGAGTTTGGTTGGACGGGTGGACTGGAAGTGCGTTGTTGATTATCGGTTGCGATTTCTGGCGCAGGTGTTGGATTGCAAGACGGCATGCAGCGGGAAGGATGCCTTCGGCAGGGCTGGACGTGGGATGCTGAGGATCAGGACGAGGATGTGGGAGACACAGGTGGAGTACCAACCTGTCGGTGGGTTTATGGCGCTGACTTCGGGAGAGAGCGCGTATTTTGATGTAAACGGAGAGTGTAGATGGAAGACTTATCAGCTGTATCAGACTGTCAAGTGCGTCGCGATCGCCAAGGGTAGTTCGGGGCCTGGTATTGGGAGATCGGTGCTGCTTGCGCTGGTCGTGAGACGGTCTCATGTCGAAGGACCCACGCAGAGGTATGAGCGGATAGGTCTGGCCGTTTTGGATCCGAGGCGCCTGGAGTCAGCTGTTGAGGAAACGGCAATCATTGTCTAGTTGATCGGATCTAGATGGGGAAGATGAGCAATGACACAATCGAGACGGTGAAAATTTATAGATCAAGAAGTTGATGACGGGAACCAGGTCTATTCTTTCAAGCTGCTGAATACCAAAGCCCTGACCTCGATGCTCTGACGAGGTTGTGAGTTTTCCGATGCTCGAGGGTTCTTGAATGAAACATGGGGGCAATCTGCCATTGTCAGTTCCTCACCAGTTCTTAGGAGCAGCAGACCACTGTACTTACGTCTTGCAACACCCGCGTCAGAGTCGAACATTTTCATAACCAAGATCTCATCAGGTCGGTGGTCGCTCAAGTAGCGCCACTTGTACCCATCTTTGTGAGTGAGAAACACAGTTGAGCCAATGTACTTCTTCCGAATATGATCGCATTCGAGAAGATCGTCCTGGCTGACGGAGCTCGCCTCGCATACAGCAAGGGGATAATCTTCGACCGGATGGGAAATTGGCCGCCAGAAGCTGAGAACCCGGCTGTTAGCCATGGCAGATGGCAGATAGAGAGCCGATTTGTGATACCAACTCACTTTAGTATTCGTACACGCCCCTGAAGAAGCCGCTCGGCCTCTTGTGGGAAATGCAACAAAACTCTGTGGAGAGCTGCAGCCGGGCTCTGGTCTAGGAGCCGCAGAGTCAGCCACAACGAGGCAACAAAACATCGCAGAGGTAAGCAAACACCTACCTATATGGACGCGATTCGCAGGGAGCAGCCATGCTGTGGGATCATAGAGGTCAATGACACCTGTGGAGTTAGAGATCTTGGACGATCTCAGCTGCTCCGTAGCAATCCTGTCAGTGGCCGCATTTGGCATGGTGAGTTCAGCAGGAGGACATACCCTCCAGTCAAAGAAGTGCACTTTCTCGACCTCCCCACACACTTCGCCGATAATCCTCTCCAACTCTGGGAAGTACAGCTTCTCGACCTCTTCCCTCCTCGTGAAGAACTCTGAGGAAAACGGAAGCGGCTCCTGCTTAACCATGAATCCATGTTTGTCCAGGCTGAAGCTGTTGATGTTATCTCTCATATCCCCGAAACTCTCAATATTTATTGTGAACTCTAGGTTCGTCTTTCGCTGGTCAGGGGCATCCTCCGGAATGTCAACAAATGATTGGAAGGGGACTTCGGTCTCGAAAATCTTCAGTCGCTTGACGTACTGAACGCCCGCAGAAACTGTGCCCATGATTGACGCCCGTGGATGAGTGAGACAAGGTTAGATGCGCAAGCCCCCGGACGCAACAAAGTGGTTGGGGGTTGCCAATGACCCCCGATGTCGACCACAATCCAAAACCCCCATCATCCGAGGCGGTGTCGCCTCGCTTTTTTTGTCCTCCCTCCGCGCTGCAGGTGCCCCCCGCTTTGCCCCCACGGAACCACGCAAAGTCGTCTGCGTGCGTGGAAACTGCAGGTTGTCGGCAATCATGGGCCAATGGTAACATCGATGTTGCGCACCGCCCACCCTTCTGCAGGGGGCTGTGGTCGGGAGCGACATGACAACTGACGGAAACCGATAATTCTTCGGGACACGGTCCGCGCTCCGTTCCATTCTTGGCTTCCTTGCCTCATAGACGGCCCGTGTGGCAACTAGCGACATCGGAATAAGGTGCCATTGTCAAACAGCCCGTGATGCAAGGGCGGGAGCGGTACCGATGTTGCTACCTCGTTATCTTGGTACCTCTAATGATAGGCGAGATAGATTGAAAAGGCAGAGGTCGCGCAATTTTGGTGGACATTTTGATCTCCCGTTTTACGCCAACACTTAAGCTCTTCAACAAAAAACGACGAAGTGTGAACCGAAAGGACGTGCTGATTTCAGGTAGGTCATTCAAGTCTGTACCTCCTAGTGAAGCGATGATCTCGAAAGTGACCTAACGCTGCTGGCTTTGTAATAACAGCCAACATGGACGCCCCTTCTATTCAAAACATGCCGCAATGGGCAATTGAAGCGTGTAAAAAAGACCCGCGGAAACGACCATGGACGGAGCAAGTAACGATCACGCCGGAGGACCAAAAGACTTTTGGAAAAGGAGAGGACAAGGTGGCCATATATGACAAGGAGATGTCGAGCGTAGAAGGGGCAGGAGCTGGTACTTTGGCGGCTTAGTCGATTCTCGCAAAGAGAGGAGCGGTGTCTGTCAGACAGTTAAATGGTTTCCATAAACGGCGTTCGGGATAGATTATTGTTCAACACCTCACATACCATGAGTACAAGCGGAGGACACAGGGGACCCTGCCGCATTGAAATCCTCTGTCCAGCCAACTGTCATGGTCTGTAGCAAAGGCACCAGACCCCTGCCTGTGTATCTTCCATATAAGACTGGCTGCAATGCATCGTAGAGGTCCATGTCATCATCTGTGATGGGTATGTGTTTCAGGGCATCGTCTTTGTAATCAGCCAGGATGCCATTCCCAATGTCCTCAATTGGCTTGATGTCCTCCACCGCGGCGGACCTTTCCCGCATCACCTTGGCCAGATGCATGTGAGCCCTCCCTCGCGCGTAGTCGGGCCAACGCTCACATTCGGCGTCGTTTGCGCGGTCGATACATTTCTTGATGTATTGCCTGAGTCGGGCCGAGTTGCGTCAGTTGCGTGGGGCAGCTAAACATGACGAAAGGGGACGATAAACTTACTCGGCCTTCTCAAGCTCTCCCATATGATGATACATCGCACCCACCGTATAGCAACTTAACAGTGCCATCTGACTGCATCCCCATGGTGGCGTCTCCCGCTCGCTTAAGATTTCCAAGTGCATTGCCAGCGCGCTCTCAACATCGCCGGCATGAAATAGCGCACAAGCGAGGTCATAGGCAAATAGCGAGATGAGCGGCGAACTCTTGGACCCCTCATACAGCTCTTCCAACTGGACTGACTTCTTCAGGGATTTGACCGCTTCGGGGAAGCGCCCTTGGCACATGCGAACGAGTCCCATGTTGTGGTTGTACTTTGCGTACTCAAAAGGAACGTTTTCCTCGGGCCCCCATGTCTGGTACTTCCGCAGGCACACCGTGAACAACTTTTCTGCCTCGTGGAACCGGTTGAGTTGCATCTGGGCGATGCCCTCATCGTTGAGCGAGTTGTACAGCAGCGTATCTGCGGCGGGCGTCACGTTGTCGTCGCGGACTTCCTGATTCTTGATGAACTGTCGTATGTCTCTTGCATTCTCGCGCATTTCAAGCGCCTCCTCGTACTTAGACGGGCCGAGCTGGTCATAGAACATGCCCATTATGGCGAGGATATCAGCGCGCAGTTGGCCGCGGGTGGAATAACAGACATCGTTGAGTATTTTCAGGGAGGTGGAAAGGATGAGAACGGCGTCCCCGGTAGTAGAGTAGTCCTGACGTTCCCAGAGGAAGAAGCCGCCGTAATAAAGCAGCTGGGCGAACTCCAGGGTTCCTTGCATCGGGGGCACAGATTGAGAAAAGTTGCGACACAGGCTGACAATGTGGGGGGTCACTTTGTTAGACTGCGGCCAGAGTTTGGGGTTAGGGATTTGCTTGACGCTAGGTTTCGGCGTCGCGAGACGTATGACCTCAAAAGCCTGATGGAATATGGCGGAGCGGACTCCTGGTTCTTGATCTAGCTGGAGTAAGATAGAATGTTGAAGACTCCGCTGCATGGTGAACACGTCGTCGCAACCTATCGAGACGAGCGAACGTTTGCGGAGTGACCGTCGCATATCCCAAAGTCTTGCAGCGGCTTCGTTAGCTGACCCGGCATCGCAGTCTACTGAGAGGTATATGGTAGCAAAAGAGGGGGAAAGGCACATACTCTGCTCTTTCTGAACCGGCCTTGAGACCCCAGCTCGCCGGGTCTGCAATGAAAGACTCCAAGATCATGCCTTCCGGGATACAGTCCGGATCTAGGAAACTCAGCACCTTGAGCAACTGTCTCGAATTGGCGGACAGCTGGCCGTCGCTGAGAGCAAAAGCCCACACGCTTTCCATAGGCTTGCCATACTGGGTCGTTGTTGCGTGCGTCATGCCTTTCCAGCTTACTTCATGCCGAGCATCGAAAGTTTTCTCATACCTTTCGATACTGCTCGATGACTCGTTGATGAAACCGCCGATATGTGCCAGGGACAGCGGAAAGGCGGCGAATCTCCGCGATATCTGCAGAGCGGCCTCATATTCTTCCGGATTTGGGGTTGATACTCCATAGACGTGCCGTCCTAGGAGTCGGGCGCCTTCGGGGATAGACAGTGATTTCAGAGGGAACACATGGTCGGCTTCCGATGCAAGGGCGGTTAGTTGCGATGTGAGAAGAATGCCTGACTGTCCTGAGCACCGTCTCGGGATATAGTTATGGACAGAGGGCCAGTCTTCCACGTTATCGAAGACGATAATCCAGGAGTCAGCTAGCGCGCGTGGTCAGCTTGACAGAGAAGACAAAGAGGGAAACGGGAGAACAGGTGCCCATACCAGTCGTTTCAAGCCAAGCGATTACATCACCGACCGCATCTTCGCTGACCCTCTCTGAGGCAGGCATCCTGTCTGCAACGCCCCTGAACGCGGCGAGGAGCGCCTCATCGGACCCGGCCGGAATCCAGAACTGCCAGTCATAGTTTTCTGAGTATCTGTAACAATACTCAATAGCCGTTTGCGTCTTGCCGATGCCAGCCAGCCCGAGGAGCATACATGTCTGAGGCTCAGTTCGAGCCGGTCCTTCACAAAGACTCTTGTGAATGTCCTCAAGCAGACCGTCGCGGCCGACAAAATGGCGGTTCGGTCGGTACGTGCACTTCGGGCTTTTCCAACCGACTGCCATGGTGGGGTAGTTCGATTCCCAATCAGCGGGCGAGTGTCATGTCCAGAGGCTACCGCGGTGAACAATCCCGAACAGGAGACAGGACGAGGTACTCGAAAAACGTTGGCGGTGACATTCCGGTGGAGGACACCATTTAGTCACCTCAGAGCCTGCTCCCGAGAATTGCTTTTGAATGCCAAAACTGCACATTTCACCGGTGCTTGGGACGCGCATGGCTCTCTGAGGCTCGCAGACCGCTCCAGGTGTGCCTTGGTGGGGGTTGGGGGTCAGAAAACATGGACGAGGTAATTTCTGCTCGAGAGAAAAACACTGCCTGTTCCTGAGTGGCCGAGAAGGCCTGCATAGCCCACGGTGTTCACGTCGCTGAGATGCGATCAGCTCAACCCCCACATATGGCGCCCCGGCTGCCGAGTGTCGCTTGCGTCATTGGCAGTAAATGGTCGGTGACATGAAGGTGTGGTTGCAGGGCTCGGGGGCTGGCGTTGCCCGGCCGGACTCCGTGACAAGCCAAGGGCCGACCAAGGCTTTGATGGGCTGCGTGCCGACGCGGATGACCATCCGAACTGCTCGCTCCCGTTGGCAGACAATCGCGGTGGCCTTCAATGGCCGAGCCTGGGTTGTGCTTTGTCTCGATGTAGACGAATATCTAGAGAGCAGCATCATGCAACGCAAAAATATTTGACGACGCAAATTCCAAGGCCAGAGCCCTTTCCGGTGGATTGCGGTCGAGCGAAGAGTGCTGCTGATGGGAAAATTTGGGGGAGTTTGGAGGGCGCGGGATGCGCTTCGCGATTCAGGGTTAGGGTCATTGCAGATCTGCAGAAAACTTTGCTCAAATCGGGAGGCACGATCAACATTCATATGAAAAACAGAACCACCAAAACCTTGCAACAAACATATCAGTCTTGCTGCAAAAGAAATCTCAAAATGGAGATTGACGGCGGCCACGATGTCGACTTTGCGCAGCAATCGCACAACTTTTTGCGGTGGTTCCAGTCCCTTTCGGGCGCCACCTTCCACCAAAACATCCAGCTCGTCGATCTGAGGGGCAGCGGCGCTGGCAGAGGCATCAGTGAGACTCCACAACACAAACCCAAACACCCGCACATCACGCATCTACTCACAAAACACCCCAGTTGCCACCGCCGACATTGCGCCAGACACAGTTCTCTTCACCATCCCGCGCCAAAGCATTCTCTGCGCAGCGACATCCCCTCTGGCAGCTCAGCTCCCATCGCTCTTCAACCAAGATGACGCCGGCAGCGACTTTGGCGCCCAGAATGAGGATGATAGCAAGTCGCAAGACTCCTGGACGCTGCTCATCCTAATCCTCATCCGCGAGTACCTCGACCCGAACTCCCCATGGAAGGTATGCGCCTCCCCCTCCCCTGTCACCCACTGGACCCAAGCTAACATCACTGCCCAGCCATACCTCTCCGTCCTGCCCACTACCTTCACCACCCCCATGTTCTGGTCCTCCACCGACCTCTCCCACCTCCAAGCCTCCTCTATCCTCCCCAAAATCGGCCACTCCGCCGCCGAAGCCATGATCCTCACCCGCATCCTCCCCATCATCACCGCCAATCCCTCCGCCTTCTACCCGCCCGGATCCTCCCCCCTCCCCTCATCAGCCCTCATCACCCTCGCCCACCGCTGCGGCTCCGCCATAATGGCCTACGCCTTCGACCTCGAATCCGAACCCACCCCCTCCGAAGACGGCGCCTCCCAGGAACAACAAGACGAATGGATCGAGGACCGCGAAGGCCACACCATGCTCGGCATGGTTCCCATGGCGGACATGCTCAACGCTGACGCCGAGTTCAACGCGCACATCAACCACGGCGAGACCGTTCTGACCGCAACCGCGCTACGCGCGATCAAAAAGGGCGAGGAAATCCTCAACTACTACGGCCCGCTTGGCAACGGCGAACTCCTGCGTCGGTACGGGTACGTCACGGCCAAGCATGCGCGACACGACGTGGTCGAGCTGCCGTGGGAGTTGGTCGAAGCGCGGCTTAAAGCGCGGTTTTCGGGCCTGACGGGCGCGCAGTGGGAGGGTGTGAACGCGTATGTGAAGGAGCATGATGAGGACGAAGGGGAGGAGGAGGAGAGTTTCAGTTTCGTGCTGGAGCGCGAGAGCGAGGATCCCGATGCGACGGGGCAGTTGCATGGGGAGGCGGCATTCGCGGGGCTTCCGGAGGAGCTGAGCGAGCGGGTGAAGGTGTTTCTGAAGGGGGTGAAGAAGGCGGCTGGGAGCGAGGGGGATGCGCTGGCGGATAAGGCGCTGCGCAAGGATGTTTACTTGGATAGTGTGCTTGGGGCGCTGCAGGACCGCGAGAGGCAGTATGCCACGTCGCTGGAGGAGGATGAGAGGTCGGTTAAGTCGGAAAGACCGACGGAGAATGCGGAGATGGCGTTGTGGGTGCGTGTTGGGGAGAAGAGGCTGTTGAAAGAGGCGCAGAGCTGGGTGAGTAGGGAGTTAGAGACAGTGAGGAGGAAGTTGGAGGCGGCGAGGAGAGATGCCATGCCGTCCAGTAAGAGGGACAGAGGGGAGGAGGATGCGCCGTCTGCGAAGAGGAGACGGGCGTGAGGCTGGATCTGAATGATGCAAATTATCGCCATACTCGCAACGTCACTTCGTCGCAGTCAGCCCTCCGGGCATGATGATGTACTTGCCCAGAGCGATTGAGGCCTCAAGACATATGGGGTATTTTGCTGCCACGGCAGCTCATGACAGCATCTATGGGACATCTGCCGTGCCGACCAAGCACTGTGCCTGCCGACGAAAAGATAAAACGAGAGATCAACCAAAATACCTCTCCCCATCCTGAACGGATATCCACGTTCGTTACAGGGCCAAGCGCAATACCTCCCGAACCCAGCTTCCAGAACGCCACAACTCCCACCATTGAAACAAATCACACCGGCTTGGGCTTCTTCCGCACCAAGCTGGTACCGAGCACGTTCACCTTCGGCATATCTTCCTCTTGAGCCTCGGCGCTCCTTTCAGGGACCGCGTCCCCGGGAACTTCTGTCTTGACCTTCTTCCGTATCAGACCGGCACCCAAAACATTGATCGCCGGTTTGCTGTCTTGCCCTTGGAAGACGTCGTCGGAGTCTAGTACGCCAGCCAAAGAATCTCCCGAGGCCTCGGGCTTTGCTTTCCTCCGGACGAGGGAAGAGTTGAGGGTGTTCGCTCCGCCTGCCTTTGACCCGGGGGCTGCCACCATGCCATTAATCGAATTCCCCCCACGAGAAGCAATGTCTCCAAACAGACCCATCCCCTTTCCGCGACCGGCAGCCCCAAAGTTCAGCGAAGGGATCCGCTTGCCAGTGACTTCCTTGCCCCACTTCGTGCCCATGGCCGCCTCGCTGATCCAGCGCCTTGTACTCGCCATCGCCTTCTCGAGGGTCGAGAAGTCAAGCTGCATCAAGTGCTCCACGATGCGCTTGTAATCCGACTCCTCGACGATCCTATCGCCGCGGCCCTCCTCGGGCCAGTAGAAGTACGGAGTGATGGTGGGGCGGGGCTTGGTTTGCTTGCGGTGCTCAGTCTTGACTTTTGGTGGTCGGCAGACGATGGGGCCGGCGAGTGCCTTTTTCTTCTTTTTCTGTGCGGCTGGTGTGTTTGTGAACTGGGACGGGGTGAGGTCGAGCTTGAGCGGGCTTGACTGCGGCGTTTGGCCTGCGATCTCGACCTTGCGCCGTGGTGGTGTAGCTTGAGGCGCCGTGGAATTGAAAGAGGCATTTGGCGAAATGAGGTGAGATGTCTCCGGCCCTGGATCCTTCGGGGCCTCAGAGTCAAAGACCAGCCAGATGAACCCCGTCAGCCGTCCGCTCGAGCACTCTTGTCGGTAGGCCATCATCTCCCAGAACTGGTCTAACGTCTTGACGCTTTTCCACGACCCCATATCTTGTTTCCATCTTGAAGCTTCCTCGTCCAGCTCATCGCGGAAGCGCGACTTCGGGTCGTCAGGGTACCGTGGGATCAGACACCTAAGCGGAACCCAGTCGTACTCTTCAATATAATGAGAAATCCGATCCATGGGGTGGCCAATGACCCAATTCGCAGCGCTCCCTGCTGTCTTGGGTGTAAGGGCACGCATTTCTCCCTCCTCGAGCCCGGGCACGATGAGGTACCCTTTGGCGTTGCCCCACGGCCTTGTCTTCAAACCATCCAGCAGAGGGTTGAGCACCCTGCACCACCATCGAACGAGCCCCCAGTCGTCAAGAACATGCTTGCCCTTGTTGTCAACGCTGCCAGGAAATAGATATTGCGCTTGCGCTCGCGCAAAGAGATTCACTACCGATTGTATATTCTTGCGTCGTCGGTGCTCGAGTAGGTATTTGAGGAAGGTGGAGGCGACTTCGCGGACCGGAGACGGGGTCGATTTGGGGAGGTCGAGGAGCTGCAGGTAGCCGGTCGAGTCGGCCTTGGAAACAAAGAAGATTGTCTGCCAAGCGGTGGTAAAGATGAACACCTCGATGGCGAAGACCAAGACGGGTCTGCGCTGCGCTACGTCCTTGGCATCGTCGGCGCCGGGCGAGGCTCGCTTCGAGCCGACCTCTCGAGGGTCAATAGATATTGCGAGGAAGTGGCTCTCGCTGTATGTCTTGTCGGAACGCTCGCCTGGCGGAGCGGAACACAAAGGCTCGGCCTTGGTTGGGGCGGTCGAGATGTGGTGAACCCCGAATTTGTACCCCTGCGGCAACACCGAGGCGAGCTTGCTGAGCAGCGAATTGTCTGCCGCCATGGTGCATTAGCCGCTCTAGAATGTGGCAGGATTGCGCGCTCGAAATTCAACGGCGAGAAGAGGAAATCATCGAACTCGGCGGCCTGCGGCAGGTGCTGTAACGATGTACCGAGCGACAATCGAGGAGCTCAGCTTGAAGCTTCGCAATAGATGGGAACACACCGCGCTCTGGAGGAGGGGCGCTGCGAGGATTGGCCAATTGTAGGGCGTGCTTGGCAACGCAAGGGTGATCTTGGCCTTTTGGGTGGGGCTCGTGGCAGGTACGGCAGGGAGCACTAAAAATTAGGCCGGCCCGTGCACGGTGCCGAAGATTCACCGGCCTTGGCTGCTGCAGCGGATCGCGAAAAATTCCCGTCCAGAACTGGAGGTTGAAGTTCTGGAGACCGACTCAACCTCATCGTCCCCGACACAATGGCGCTCAACTCCTCCCGGTCGGCTCTGTCGTCTGCCTGCAAGGCATTAAGGCAATGCAGGGCCCCGACACAGGCTGTCGCAAGGCCGCTGGCGGCGCCAGTCCGTCAATTCTCGTCGTCGGCGCGCCGAACCGAACAGCAGCAGCAGCAGCAGCAGCTTGAACCCGTCGAAGAGGAGACCAACGAGCGGCCGCGATGGTCGTACACCCCCGAGCGGATGAAGATGCCCTTCTCCATCAACATCCCCAAGAAGGCCAACCGGTCCGTATGGAAGTGCAACGACCGGCCCGATATCCTGGACGCCATGTACAAGCGCTTCCTCGGGTCCAGCGGCGACAAGATGCTTCCCGAGGAGGTCAAGTGGCTCGCCGTCACCCACAAGAGCTTCGACCAGGGGAGGAGAGGCTTCAACACGAGGCTGGCATATTACGGTATGTCAATTGGCAGTTTGCCGTCATTTGCGCTCATCGAGCAGTGCTGACTTGGCGACTTTAGGCCGCCAAATACTCGCGCTCGAGGCCACCCGCAGCATTCTCGTCACACCCGTCGAATCGCTTCCAGCTGCACAGAATCTCGACAAATACGGCCGCGTGCCCTTCAAGCACCCAGCGTTGACAAACGTCGACAAACTGAACGTCAAACAGCCACAAGACATCATCCACAAGGACAAGTTGAGCAAGCTGGCAAGAGAGATTGGGCTTCCGCAGGTGATTCGGTGGAAACCGAGATTGGTAAGTTCTGCAGAGAACATTCCGGGCCAGCATGGTTTCTAACGGTGGTCAATATAGCCCGAAAACCTCGAAGGTTCCGGCATCACCGTGGTTTTAAACTCGGCCATCTACGCGATCATCGGGGCGATATCATTGCAGCACGGCGCCGAGGCCGCCGCACGAGTGGCCCGGGAAAGGGTACTGAAGAGATTTGGGGCATAAACGGTGTAATGATAGACGCTCATCAGAACTGTATTAACGTGTATAATATCCAAGATTATATTTCTGGCCACATGCGTGCAAGAGCCTTGGATACCTCGACGGCTACTGAACTGCTGCAGGAACGAATCCCAACATCCACAGGTGCATGCTCACAGACACAGGTACCGCCGACGTCACCCTCTGTCCTCCGCCCTCCGCCGAACACACCATTACCATCCCTCGAGAAACTGGATATCGACCACCTTGATTGGCCGCTTCCCAACAACAACCCATCCGTTCCCCTCGCGAAACTGCTTCCCCCTCCCAATCACAAACCGTCGATACGCATCCTCCTCAGCACACGCCTCCTGCAACACAACCCGTCCCCCCCTCCAAGTCTCCGGCGGTATCGGCTCCTTGTATATAAACATCACAAACTCCTCCACATCCGCAAATACCGTCCTCGCAAACGCCTTGAGTGTCGCCGCCCCCACCGCATGCGACCACGGCGCCACACTCATCGCTAGCCTGCGCAGCCCCTTCCCCCTCCCTCCTCCCGCTCCCGCACCCCGCCGTCCACTATGATACGCCGCATCCTCCTTCCGGAACCACTCCAGCAGATTCGTCAGCCGTCCGTAGTCCAGATCCCCCAGCAGCACAACCGTGTCCTCCTCGGGATTGACGTACAGAAGCCTGTCCCCGTCGCGAAGGAGATCACCCGGCCCGGCGTGCGACACGCACAGCGGTAGCGCGACGGTGTAGAACTCGAGGGCGGCGGCGCGCGCTTCGGCGCTCACGGAGAGCACGGCCGGGTTGCATGACTGTGATTGCCAGCGGGGGGTGTCGCCGTGGCGGTCGGAGGAGGCGTAGTGCGTGCGGCGGGTGTGGAGTTCGATGGTCCGCGGGAGGAAGGAGAGGTGCCAGATTTTGAGGCGGAGTTCGGCGGGGAGGAGGGGGAAGAGAGGGAAGGTAGTGAGCGGGAGGGCGCCCTGGGGGTTTGTGTCTTGGGGAGGGCGGGACAGATGGGGGTCTGGGAGGGAGGCTGTTGGAGGGGAGGGGGTGAGGGGGTCCAAGTTGAAGGTTGTGTCGACGGCCGAGGGGGAGAAGCGCGGCGTTGGGAGCTCGGTGACGGTGACGATGAGGCTTGTTGGCGGGCTGAGCGCGCCGGGAGTCGGGCTGCTTGGTGCCGGGGTGATGCCGATGCGAAACTCGCCGAGCTTGGTCCCGAGGGCCGTGATCTCGCGGTCTGGGTGACTGGTCATGGTGGTCGACGCGTAGTCGCGTGAGGTGTCGCGTGAGGCGTAAGTCGTGAGCGAGAGAAGGTATAATCCAGACGTAAATGTTACATAAAGAAATGTCGAGATTTCGCGATGTCAAAGCCAATTATCGCCATGGCTATTCCAGGAGGGGTCACTGTAGGAGTGGATGTGCTGTAGGTGAAGATATTCCAGAGCAGTATTTATGCAGGTCGCCTGCAGTTGGATAAGATCTGGAATAGCAGGAGTATGGCAGATCTGGCAGGGAAAAAAGGAGTGGGCATCGCTGGGTAGACCAAAAAAAAGCCCGTCCCAGCACGATACGACAGGCAGGGGCATTTGAGGTCCAGGCCTACGAGCCGCATCCCCCGCACAGTTCGGATGCGAAGTCATGGGAGGCAAAGCCAATAGGCCGGTCAATTCGGCGGTGCTGGTTGATGTCCGATAGCCAGCCGTGCCTGCCACAGACCATTGTGATGTCATGGTGCGCCCTTCGCCGACCGAATGGCCACGCTGGGCGGCTTCGCTCATCGGCTGGCCAACCCAGCAAGCGGACTGGCTGGGACGCGCCCACAAAGGAAAAAAATGCGTGATTTGGCAAATTTTATCACCACTGCAGCTTACATACCTACTTCACGACACCAACAGACCGGTTGACGTTTGGGTTGAAGGTGCGGGCAGCTCTGGGAGCGGGGCTTATTCATCCACTGGCACCACTGGCATGCGGTGGAGGGAGCAGGACTCGGAAGGAGCGCATGTGAACTCAGGGCTGGTCAGAAAGATGCGCAAAACCAACGCCGCTGCCTTTTGGTGTCAAGTCATGGAGCAATACCAGATAAGATATTTCTCTCGAACCTGTGCAACCATCCAGCAAGCCACCCGTGCGCCAAGAACTTCACCGATGTTTGCGCCAAACCCCCACGCCAACGACTCAAGACCGGCTGGCGGTCGCCTTCGGTGCTAGCTTGACCTTCACCCTCATGCCGTCGACCGGTTTCGCCGTCACTTGGATGGTCTGCAAAGTGTCAGCACTCGGCCCTCGGACCTGATTAGCCCCGCGCTCCGATGACGTACCTGGTACACCTCCGACTTCACCTTGTACTGGCCCTTCTCGTTGAGCACCGGCTCTCCCTTTTCGCTGAGGTCTAGCTCGCCAAGCCCAACTTTGGTGAAGTCGTAGCGCCGTGCGATGGCAGCTATGATCACTCGCGCCTCAATATTCGCGAGCTCCTGTCCGATACAGTTGCGGGGACCGCGCTCAAACGGCCGCCACGCTCCGGGTGCGATCTTCTTTTTGTGTTTTGAATCGTCGTCGTCATCGTTTGTTCTCTCCGAGGTATCCGAATCGCCCAACCAGCGCTCTGGCACAAAGTCGTCCGCTGTGTCACCATACACGTTCCTGTCCCGCTGGATGAGGTGCCCACACAGGTAGATGATCATGTTGTCGATGCACGCGTCCTCGCCGTTTGGCATTCGCATCATGAGGCCGCTGCCTTTGGGGGCCATGCGAGCGGATCCAGCTGGTGGTCGCAGCCGCAGAACCTCCTTGATCACTGCCGAGATGTACGGCATGCGACCCACCAGTTCTTCTCCTCCAGGGGCCAAAAGCTTGGCTACCACACTTTCCGGGTCTGGGTCTGGTCCGAACAAATCATCCAGCTCATCACGTACCGTTTTCAGTACGCGTGGTGACCGAGAGAGCTCGTAGAAGGTCCAGGATAGCAGAATGGCCGTCGTGTCATGACCTGCGAACAGGAACGTCTTGATTTGGTCACACGCTTGGCTGACATAGTCCTCCGTTAGGTCATCTATTCCCTGGAGGCTGAGATCCAGCACGGTGCGGCCCTTGGTGGAGCTCCGTTTCAGCTCTGCGTGTTTTTGCCGAACGATCGGTTTGATAATGCCGTCGATCTGGCGTGCAATAGTAATGCGCTTGTACTCGAGTCTCGGTCTGAAATACCATGGAATATTCGTGCCCTGGCCTGTGTAGGTCTGCGACAGCTCGTCAAACAGTCGAATCAACTGGCTTCGGTCCTCGTCTTTCTCGTGCTGGGCGTCGGCGTCGGTATCCATGACCACGGCACCGATGATATCAAACGTCAGGTTGATAATTGGCTTGCTCAATGAGAATACCTCCCCCGTCGTCGCATATTTGTCCATCAGTTGGAGAAATGGTGGCAACTTCCCCAGGATGGCGGGAAGCATGGTGATCAGATGATTAGGCGCAAAGCCCGGGTTGAACATTTTGCGCAACTGTTTCCAGTCCGAGCCCTGCAACATGTCAGCGTCTACCTCATATACGGCCCGGGTCCGACGTACCTCCTGGGTCAGGAGAGACTTGTAGCCAATCACATGAATAATGTCTTGTACCGACGGAGACTTGGGAACGGACCAGGGGAACTGCTTTGTTACGCGCGAGATCTGCTCGGCCGCCTCATGGTTGGCCACCAGCAGCATGCCCCAGGAAGCCGGGCGCGCATCAACGAAGAAACAAGGCGGCCTGCCCAGCTGCTCGCTCATCTCGACAAACATCTCGTCTGCGGCTGGTTAGCGGTCTCGCACCTCGCCTCTTGGGCAATTCTTCGGCACTGGAACCATACCTGGGTGAGCATCCTTCCTCCCGGAACTCATGAGCTCGCCCATCAACTTGAGGTGCCCCCAAACCGGGGATGTTTTGACCTGCGGGATGTTTTTAAATTGCTCCAGACGCGCCCACCGGATCTTGCGGACAAGATAAGTCGCCAGCACGGCGAAGGCCGTCAGCAGGATAGGCGCTAGCATCTTTTCGGAGCTGTCGCAGGCTTGCTAGTAGCGTGTTATTGTACAATGTCGATAAATACCGAACCTGTCGGTGATGCGAGGACAAACTGAGATCAAAAGTCTTGCGCCGATGATATGACGTTCGGGTGCCCCGAATTTTTGGGGAGTAGGACCTGCCGCGTCGAATGGGGGGTGGGGATTGATGAGACATCCAGCCATCCCGCTTTTTACCAAGCTTAAAACCGAATTTACCAATCATCCAGCGCAATTACGACTTTCCGAATGCGATTATCTCCACCCCCGTCCATTCTAGACCCCCTTTTCCTTCTGCTACAACCCTGGACGGCCGCCGTTCCACACTTGGCGCGACGCCACCGCTACTCGGTCTTTTGCTCCTTCGCGGTCTGATTGGCGAGAGTCGAGCTTTGCAGTCGTGCAATCAGGAACTTTTGTGCAAATCTTAATGCTGACACCAGCACCGGGAAGGATGCCGGTCCTTGAGCTTGGCTCAACGTCAGCGCTTGCCGGTTGATAATTGACACGGATACTAGTATTTCGCATAAATAGGCACGAATAGAGGTTACCGGTCAACATAATGGAAGTGGGGATTCTGAAAAGATTGTTCGGTTGTCTCGATCTGTGCGAGGTTTGCAGTGTTGGTGGGTGAACCAATCGGTGACCATGAAGCCATTGGTAGGTAGGTAGGTAAGTCAAGTGACAGGCTTTTGGAACACCCCCACATTTGGAACACCAATCCCCATATATAACCCTGAAAATCAGGGCCGCGTAACTAACTAAGAAAAATTACTAAATAAAAAACAAAAACAGTGAAAAATACTCGCTTAGTAGTTTATTAGGGATATATATACATTTTCAATTCTTAGCTACTTAAGGTAGGTTTATTTCACTTTTAAAGTTAGAAATTTTCGCTTACTAGCAAATCCTATATATAACTGTGACGACCCTGCAGGCCGTCGCTTGGGCCGGGGCGGCCCGATGAATCCCCCGCAGAAGGAACAGTGCAGGAAGGCAGTACACACGGTACTGCGCACTGGGCCAGGGGTGTAAAGACCTGAAGCCCCTACGACTAATCGTTGAATGATCACTCTGATCTCGCTAAGAGCACGGTGATTACAGTGATTAGAGGCATTCTGATCACTGTAATTACTCCTTGTGTTAAGTAAGCACAGTAATCAAGGTATAAGGTACCTCTTAGTTAGTTAATATAGATAGTTATGGTTATGCCCACAACCACTGTAAGGGACTCTGGTTCCTTACACTAGTATTCAATTATTCATTTATGTCTTACTGTTTAGACTCACCTTTATACATTATAATAACAGCGACCTACAGTGACATTAAACCCCCCGTTTAGGAGTGTTAGCTTAATAAGCTGTCTTCGGAACGCCCCTTACCTGTTAATATCCTACTATACGTTCTATCTTAACTTACGCTAGTCTTTTTAAGGCCTGTATTAGGTATAGGTTATAATATAATACTAACGTCTAGTTTTAAACGCTGTTTATTAAATTCCTAGACACTACCTCTCTCCTACTAATATATTAACTTCTGGAAAAGGAAAGGAGATTAAGGAAACGTAAGCTTAGCTTTAACTCCTTATTATTAATAAGTTAGCTATACGCTTTAAAGATTTAAACCTTAACTAGTAAGGGCTGGTTAAGGAACTTAACGAAGCCTTCCCTAGAGATATTAAAAGCCGTATCGGCCTTATTAAAAAACTCTAAGCTTAATTTAACGCTATTAAGCTAAAGAATAATAACCTTAAGGGCTTATAGAAGAAATAAGTAAAGCTCCCCTTACTGTCGCGCTTTAAGGGAGACTTTACACAGTTAAAGTCTTAGATAGCTTAGCTTTAAAGTTATATCACTTATTATAATAAACAGTTCTTTAAGGAAGAAGGAAAGGTTAGGTTTGCTAAAGCCTTATTAGATAAAGTAACTGCTCGCTAATATAAACCTTATGTAAAAATAATTAATAACTTTTTTATAAACAGGGTATGAAAGGAAGCCCCTGAGACTTAAGTGCTTTTTAACGACTTTAACGTTTTTATTAACTAACTCTAGATTAAGTTTAGAGAATTAGACGCCCCTAGGTGGGCTAAATAGCAGCTTATAGCCTTAAGGCAGATGTCCTTAGTCCTTAAGTTCTTTACACACTTTAAATTAGAAGTAGTAAAGACTAAACTTAGCTAAAAGGCCTTAATAATGCTGTTTTAGAGTGGCTTGAAAGAACACGTTACTGGAGACCTTTACTGAGAAGACTGACTAGACCGCTTATAAGAACTGGTTAAAATGGCCATTAAGGCTGATAATTAGTATTATAATTATTATTATAGGAAGAACTTCTAGAAGGAACAGACCCCTTATTAGCTAAGTAAACCTAAGAAGGGGAACCAGTTAACTATAACAGGTTATTACCCTAGGCTAATGGATATTAGTATAGTAAACTGTTAGAATTAACTTAACTACGATAAGCTTTAACGATAATAGTAGTAAAAGCAGTTTAAGGACCTGTTATAAATCTAGTGTTTTAATTATAATAAGAAAGGATATATAACACAGTAGTGCCCGTTATTAAAGTAAGTTAGTTAAAAACCTGTTCTAGAAGGAGGAAAGCACGTTAGGTTTAACTTAAGAGACGTTTATGTTAAGATAGTAAGTAATGAGAAAGATTACTTTTAGATAGATAAGTGTGAATTAAGAGATGAGGAAGAGAAGGAAGAAGAACCCTAAGATGTAATGTACTTAGTCTTTAGGGGTGTTTTAGAAAAGTTAGCTACAGAGGTGTAAGTTGTTATAGACCGACTCCTAGGTGGAAACTTAGAACTGTTAAAGGTGTAGGTTACAGAAGATTAACTTTAGGAAGAGATATTCTAGTTAGCTGTGGTAGGCTTTGAAAACCTTACCTTGTAAGCTTAGGAATTAAGGAAATCTAAGAAGGACTCTGATTTAGACCTTATTAAGATGGTAAAGGGAGTTGAAAAACTAGCCCTTTAAGCTACCTAAATGGTAAAGTAAGCCTTAGAAGGTGAAAGAGAATAAATTAAGAGAATTAAATTAAAGAAATGAAAGTTCTTTTTAATAATACCCCTTAAGACTTTTAAACACTTTAAGTACGTTAAGTAGATTAGCACTCTTACCTCCTTAGAAGAAGGACAGCTTAGATAACTACCTTACATTAAAGCTAGTGTGCCTTGGACTGGTACCTTAAAGGTCCCCTAAGAAGGTATAAAATAAATATATTAACAGAGGGTTTAGGAGCTAAAGGAGAAATATTAAAAGATAGTAGATAAAATAAAGGACCTGTAAGTTAAAGGCTTTACTGTAACATTTAAGGATAGAGTAGTAGAAATTGGATTAAAACTCTATAATAGAGTTCGTTTCGCTAATTAGCTTAAATATTGACTTGTTAAGGAAGATTATTTTGTGGAAGAATAAGCTGGGTTATTACTATTTAAGTTTTGGGAAGAAGTTTGGGAGAAATAACGTATACGGAAGTAAGTAGAAAAAGAGAAAGAATAAGGTGCTACTTTCCCTATTCTGTACTTTATAACTATAGTACCTGTAATTAACGTTAACTACCCTAGTTATAGAGATATACTGTGGATTAATTACATATATAACGACTGTGCTCTTAACTGGTATTATAAACTTAAGGCCCTTTATAACTACTTCTTAAGTATATAGAAACGGGATTACGTTATTATTAAAGTAAAGTTAAAACCGGCCTACTATTAGGTCTTCTACTCCCTAATAAGAGAATCTGGTAATAAATGGAAAGTTACTGTAGTTAATTAGGCTCCTACTACGTGCTGGTAAAGAGAGGTACTTAATAATTGCCTAATCGTAACGTATTTACTATATCTTAATGGAAAAGCTAAGGAATAGTAGAAGTGGGAAGATTACTAACGGATTTAAGAGTAAAAAGACATTACTGTAATTTAAGCCTGTAAAGCGTATTATTAACTTATTAAGGACTTTAAGAATATCGTACTGTTTAAAGTTAACTGGACGTTAAGGTATGAGAACTTAGGAAAGGTTAACTGCTAGGTTTATTAAAGCTACCTGTTTTTCCAGAAGGAATTAGGAAAAGGTTACGGGCCCTTTAAAAAGGCTGGAAACTAGTAATTCGCTAATTAGTAAAAACCTTAAGAAGAAAAAGAAGTACTTAAAGGTTAGGTTAGATAAGACTTTAAGGATAAATAGTTACTATAATTTAGATGTTAAAAGAGTATAAATATTATTCTATTAGTGTCGATATAATAGATGGAAAAGGAAAGCCATTTAGGGTAAAAGTAGTAATTAATAACGGGAGTACTTCTAACCTAGTACACCCCTTATTAGTTAACTGAAGGAAACTCCTTAATAAAGAGTATAAAAAGGCTATTCCTATTTGAAATAGAGAAGGAGGCCTGTATTAGTATAATAACGGTAAAGTCACCTACTACTTACCACTCCTAATTAAAGTAAACGGGGATAAGTAATAAATAAATTTTAACGTTATATTAGTTACAGGGTATAATATAATCTTAAGTTTACCTTAACTGGAAAAGTATAACCCTGTAATTAATTAAAGGAGTGGCTACCTTACCTTCGGTAAGTCCCCTAACTGTAATTACTGTTTAGAGAAAGTTAAAAAGGCATTAAACTGTTTTAAAGATGCACGGAGTATTTAAAAGCACGTTAAACCCTTAGAACTAAGCACGGTTTAAGTTAGGTTTACTAAGACGGTTAAAGGATTAAAAGGTTTACTGTATTACCTAAATAACAATTTAGAAGGTGGAAAGAAGTAAGAAGCTAACTTATAAATAAGTGAAGAAGTTAACTTATTTAAGGTACCTGTTAAATACAGGAAGTTTACCCTGTTTTAAAAAAAGATACTGTAATTACTAGATTACGGACCGTAGGATTACGAAATTAAGTTAAAACTGAGAGTAAAGCTCTGTAACTTCCAGCCCTATTATTTAAACCCTTAGTAAGCTAAAGCCCTGCAGGAGTACGTTAATAAGAACTTAAAGAATAGGTTTATTATAGAATCCCAGTCCTTAGTAGGGTATTTAGTGCTATTTATCCTAAGGAAGGGAGACGGTAAGTTACATATAGTTATTAATTATTAAATGTTAAATAAGGATATAATTAAGAATTATTACTTATTACTACTTATTATAGAAATGTAAAAGTGGATTATTAAGGTAAATTAGTTCTTTAATCTTAACTTCCTTATAAAGTTTAACTATATTAAAGTAAAGGAAGAGGATAAGTATAAAATGGCTTTCTGGACTTGTAATGGGCATTACTAGTATTATGTCATGCTGATAGGATTGATAAACGCCCCCGTAACTTTCCAAGGCCTTATTAACAGTATTCTCTGCCCCTTCCTTAATAAGTTTATCTTTATGTATTTAAATAACGTTTTAATTTACTTTAAAACTTTAAAAGAACATTAAAAGTATATATAATAGGTTTTAATAGCTTTTAAAAAGGTGAAGCTGATAATAAACCTAGAGAAAAGCTATTTCTACGTTTAAGAACTGAACTATTTAAGGTTTAGAGTAACCCTTAGAAAGCTTAAAATATAATTAGAGAAGATAGAGGTAATTAGAGACTAACTTACTTTAAAGAATTAAAAAGAGTTATAAGCTTTTATCGGCTTTATAAATTTCTATTACTGTTTTATTAAGTATTTTACGAAAATCGTAAGATTACTTTATAAACTTACAGGTAAGGGAAAACTGTTTAAATAGATTAATAGATAGTAGAAGGCGTTTAAAGACTTTAAATATACCTTTATTATAGTGTTAATCTTAACCCTCCCTGATTTTTTAAAGCCTTTCTAAGTTAAGACTAACTCCTTAGAGTTCGTAATCAGTAGAGAACTTAGCTAAGTCTAGGATAATGGGAAACGCTACCTAGTTACCTTTTTATTAAAAGGAATCCACGGCCTAGCTTTATAATATCTAATCTACGATAAGGAACTAATAGCGATTATTTAGTACTTTACTAAATAAACACTGTATCTAAACGGTATGGAAGAACTAGTTTAGGTCTTTTTAAACTATAATAACCTTTAATACTTCTTAATGAAGGAACTTAATCTATAGTAAATATAGTAAGTAAAATTAATAACCCTGTTCCACTTTTAGATCCACTATATTAAGGGAAAAGATAATAAGTAAGCTAATACTCTTAGTTGGAGATAGGACTATAAGGATGCTAATCCAGTTTTAATCCTTATTATTATATTTAATAAAGTTAAAAACGGTATATTAGAGTATACGCTATAAATGTTAAATAACTAAACATTAAAATAGATTATTAACGTCTGTATAAACTTATAAATAAAGTATAATATCTATTAATAATAATAGGACTTTTAAGTAAGAAGGTTAGTGGAAGGAACCTGTAAGTATAAGTGCCCTTTAGGAGACTTTTTAAAGTACGTGTAAGACTGTGGGAAGGAGTACCTAATATATCTAAACTATAATAAAATTAGTTATCAGTTAAAATAACTGTTAAAAGGTGTAAACAGTATATTTAAACTAGAAGTAAAGCTTTAGTATTAAAAGAAACTGTACATTTACGACTTAGATAAATGAAAGGAGTATATTTAATAAGTTTATAAGTCTCGACTTAAAGGATATATAGGCCGAATTAAAACTCTTATATAAACTTAGTAAGTATACGCCTTCCTGGGAATAAAAAAGTTAATTAAGGAAGTGATTAATAACTGTAACATTTACTATTAAAAGCAGAATTAACGCTATAAGCCTTATAAGCTTTTTAAACTACTCCCTGTATTATAAGCGTTATAAAGTTTAATCTTACTTAACTTCGTTATTAAGATTTTAAAGTTTAAGGACCTTGTTACAGGAGTTACTTATAACTAAATCCTTATAATAATTAACAGACTGATAAAATAGGCTTACTTTCTACTAACTTTAAAAGATATGATAGTAAAGTAACTTACTTATATTTTTAAAAAAGAGGTAATTTTATAATACCTTTAGCTAGATAACATCGTTATAAATCAAGATAAGCTAATTATATTAAAATTCTAGTAAGGATTAATATAAAGAATAGGTATAAAGAGTAAGCTTTTAACAGTATTCCACTTATAGACGGATAGTTAAACGGAGTAAGTTAATTAGATATTTATAATGTATCTCCAGGCTTATATTAACTTTAAATAAGATAATTAACTTAAATTATTATTAATAGTATAGATAACTTATAATATAATGTTAGTTAAGTTAATAGGTATGTTACCATTTTTTACTAATTACAGTAAGGAGCTTAAGCTCTGTTAAGGCTTACCTACTGGCGCCCCTTAAGTTACAGTTTACGTAGACTGGATGTAAAAGTTATATAACTACTTATAAGCCGAACTTGAGTTTATATGTGAACGAATGAAGAAGTTTACTAATAAATATTAAACTAAACAGCCAGTACTTAAGAAAGGACTTTATTATAATGGCGAATAAGTTAAGGGACTGACTTTTTAAAAAGGGGATTACGTTTACCTTTTTTTGTAAAACCTGTATTTGAAATAACTTAGTAAGAAGCTTAACTTTAAAAGGTACAGACTGTTTTAAATTAAGAAAAAGGTTGCTACCTCTAATTATAAATTAGACCTACCTGTTAATATAAAGGTACGGATTAAGGTTTTTTACATCTTACTTTTAAAACCCACCTTAAAGGGAGTTCCTTTAAAAAAGAAGATTAAGATTAACGTTAATAAGGATAAGTACGATATTAAGGAAATTGTGGATTTATAGAAAGGGAAGAACATATTTAAATATCTTGTTAAGTAGCTAGATTACAGCCCTAAGAGTAACTTATAAGAACTAGCTAAAAACCTTAAGTGCTTAAACTTAATTACAGAGTTCTACTAAAAGAATCTTAATAGATTAAAACTAACGATAAAAACTAGGAATAGGATAAGATCTGATATTTAAACTACTATACTGAAGAGTAAGACCACTATAGGACCTAGAGCCTAAAAAACGGTAGGAAACTCCTTAATAAGTACGGAAGGATATTTATTAAAAGCTTTAACTAGGGTTATAAGAACTTTAAACCTGATAAGAAGGCTGGGCTTTTAGAGTTCCCGGTGCATTCTGTATGGAAATAAGTATTATTGAGGAAAAAGTTAGTAAAAAGAAAAAATAAGCAGAAAGAAGAATGACAGATTAGGTTAAAAAGAAGTTACTGGCTGTAATGACCCCCTGGAAAAGGAACTATGTGTTAGCTCTGTTAAGAAGCTTCCTTAATTAAACTTAGGAACTGATACGGTTACTTCTTAGGCCCCACACTCCTCCTTTATTATAATGTTAAACTTATAGTTAAAAAGTTTATCTACCCACTATACCAGTCCCTTTTATTAATCCTTAAGGCGCAGGAGCTTAAAAGCCGTGTTGTAAAGAAGGAGAGTAGTTTCACACTCCTTAGTGTTAAAATGTTTCTTTTCGTTTAGAACCCTACATAAGATAAATAAGTCGTTTCCGTGAATATTATAAGATAAGTATACAGTCCCACCAGCCACTACATAATAACCGTACAACTCACTCTTACTAGCCACCTTACAGCCTGGTAAGTTTAGGTAGCGGTAGCGATTACACTTTATAGGTATAACGATCCTGAAAATAAAAATAAACTCAGCGTTAGTAATACGGCGTTCAGTTAATAAGAGCGCTACGTTTCTCCTATTCTTAGTTACCCGGTTAGATGACATAACGACTAGTGAAAAAAAGAAGGAACATATAAGTAGTTTTTTATGGAAAAAGAACGTTAAAGAGGGGGAATCGTGTAACGACCCTGCAGGCCGTCGCTTAAGCCGGGGCGGCCTGATGAATCCCCTATAGAAGGAACAGTGCAGGAAGGTAGTACACACGGTACTGCGCACTGGGCCAGGGGTGTAAAGACCTGAAGCCCTTATAACTAATCGTTAAATGATCACTCTGATCTCGCTAAAAGCATGGTGATCACAGTGATCAGAGGCATTCTGATCACTGTGATTACTCCTTGTGTTAAGTAAGCACAGTGATCAAGGTATAAGGTACCTTTTAGTTAATTAGTATAGATAGTTATAATTATACCCACAACCACTGTAAGGGACTCTGGTTCCTCACGCTAATATTTAATTATTCATTTATGTCCTACTATTCAGACTTACCTCTATGCATTATAGTAACAGCGACCTACAGTGACATTAAACCCCCTATCTAAGAGTGCTAGCTTAACAAGCCGTCTTCAGAACGCCCCTCACCTGTTAGCGTCCTGCCATACGTTCTGTCTTAACCCGCGCCAGTCCTCTCAAGGCCTGTGTTGGGTGCAGGTCGTAATAATAACCCTAGGTTTTGTTTTTCGTCATTTACTTTTATAATATTAAGTAAATAAATATATAATAAATACGGCTAACTCCATAAAGGTTAGTAATATCTAAATATAGGTTTTATGTAATATTAAACTATATATATCATTGTTAAATATATGATGATTTTGAATCTTATTAAATTTTATATGGTAGCTTTTTTAACCTTGATAATCTTAGTAATTAAATAAGATGTATATATATAAGTTCAATCTTACTTCTTCCTTACTTCTTAGTAATATAATCCTAATTTTTACGTAATTTTAAACTATAGCAAGAAGCTTTTATTTTAGAAAACCAAAACCTAGGGTTATATATAGGATTTACTAGTAAGCAAATATTTCCAACTTCAAAGTTAAATAAAACTATACTAAGTAACTAAAAATAGAAAACTAAATATATATCTATAATAAACCACTAGTAAGGTATTTTTCACCAATTTTAGTTTTTATCTAGTAGTTTCGCTTAATGAATTACGCGACCCTGGTTTTCAGGGTTATATATGGGGATTAGTGTTCCAAATGCGGGGCTGTTCCACAAGCCGGTCACTTAACTTAGCGGTGGCGCCACAAGCTCGCATTCATATCACATGCGAAGAGCGGCAGCTGGTAGCGAAATGGTGCGCTGGAGGGAAATTCTGGAATGATCATAAATATGCAGTGCTCTTACCTGGGCACCTAGACATTGAAGTTGTAGACATCGCAAACATTGCAAAAGCAACTTACACCATCAAGTTACACAATATGAAGTTACACAAGCTAGGAGCACAGCTTCTTTGAACCTCCAACTCGGCAAGTTCAGTTTACAGAATCCCAGGCTACACAGCGCCCCCTTATTTACAGAGACTATCTTATCTTTACAGTAAGTCGAGCTTTTCCAGCACATCCAAAAGCCCCTCAATTTCCAGCCTCCAGGATGTACTGCTCAGACTTTTGTCCTCCTCTATGCATAGCCTGAGTCGGGCGAAGTCCAAGAGGAGCCTAGAGTCACGTGTGCGCGAGTCCCAACTACCTACGTAAGTAGCTGAGATGTTGCTAAATAGGTTGGAATAACCCTTTTTTATTGCGGCGGGTCTGGGTGCCCACGTAGTAAACAACGGAGTCACCAAGTCTTCAAGTCAGCGATGTAATTTCGGATCTTTCTGATTTAATACCGCATTGTTTCGTGACCTTAGGATTTGAGCTAAGTCTTATCGTCCAACAGAGTCCCTTAGATTGCGCCAATCCTGATAACACGGGCTGCTGTTCGATCTGTGCTATCAAGATTGGCGTAATCTGCATGGCTCGTTGGTCGATAAGAATTCAGCTCAAATCCCAAGGTCGCGGAACTATGCGGTACTGCCGCACCCCTAAGTGGATACCTCTTTTCTTATGGACGAGGCGACAAGTAGTCTGATAGTATTCGTTATCTATTCTTCCAGCTGACTTCATTCTTCATTCGGCATCTCCCAAACCCAACGGCTTTATTCGCACGGTCAGCCTCCGGTCCTCCTAGGTACCTACATGTAGAAATTGACCACATCGACAGCCCCATTCATTCCTACGACAAGCTGCATTCTCTCAGCTTTGATGTGTTGTAAACTCGAGGGCAATCCTCGACTGCCGAATGACAAGAATGGCTGTGGTCCGACCTCCAATTTCTATTTCAGAATGTCTGCGTCAAATTCGCATGGTTGTTTAACAGTGTATTCAATCAACTAGGTACGATACCTATCTATGTTGAAATCCTTCAGCACTACATATTCAAATAATAATGCCTAAATGATTACATAGAAAGCCTTGATTGCGTTATTAAAAGCGTTACTCGGATTATTAGACGTCTTCTTTATATTATAGTAGGCCTTAATTGCATTCCAGGTTATAAAGCATTTATTACATCGTAAGAGGCTTGTTTCAAATGCAACAACGCCTGTCGGAGTCAACAGCTAAAAATGCAAAACGCACGGACACCCAGCCCTCTGCCCCTTGAGGGTTGAGGTCACGCCACCTGGGGCAGCCTAGAATGAGGCTCAGCGGATCTAATGTTCACCTCTCATTTTCCACAGGTTTCTTCGCCAGTCTCTTCTCCCGTCCCTCATTCCAACAGACACCAAGCGGACTGCCAGCAATGGCGCAGGGTAGATGCCTAGGGGCTCCTGACCCCTCTCTTTCTGACATGTCGCGCATTACCACTGCACTAAAAAGCACGGAACGTTCATTGCTTTGACAAGTGGTAATTGCTGTCATATCTGACAATTTGTTTGATTTGTATTTGTTTCCTTTGCCTTGTGGCGCTCGTTGCTGTATAATGTTGAAATTTCAATAGTGCCGTCCTGCCACAGGCTTCGCCACATTCCAAGTGCCGAGTCAGTGTTGACATTAATCGTTACTGGTCTGAGACGCGGGGCGGGCGGTTAGGCGTTGACAACTGGATTGGAGGGGGGTTCCTGCTGGTCATAGCAGTAGCGAAAGCGGTTTGGCGTTGCCCCTCATGCTTCCCATTTTTAGCGCCGTGGCTCAGCTGTCCTGCGCCTTTCATGGGACTGTGTTCTGAGATCTCTCTCGTAATTGCGGCCAACGTTTACCTTCCGTCGACTTCCACGTTCATAGAGTTCAATTCTCCAAGTCGCATCTAGCAGCATTATTCGCCGCTGCTCTGAAACCACGCGATAGCGACGCCATGGAGGTAGCCGGGCTGACATTCGGAGCGCTCACATTGGTCGGGCTCTTTGGAGACATCATCGACCTCGTCTCCATGGTCGGCACGTTCCGGAACGCCGCGCGCGACTATGCCGTTCTCGTCACGAAGCTCGATATCGAGAGAGCTCTCCTCTTACAATGGGCCGACAGTATCTCTCTCCTTTCGGAACCGCGTGATCCAAGACTCGATGATGCCGCAACGCGCGAATCCGTTGGAAATGTCCTCCTCCAGCTTCGGACCCTCCTGAGCGAGGCCGCTGCTCTGCGGGAATATCACCAGCCTCGCCGTAGTATCCCGCGCGACTCACAGCAGCAACTATCAGCAAGCCCATTCGACTTCATGGCAAATCCTTTTTTCATCAGTCGGAGGAGGGTGGAGAGCTTCAGGCGTGCCCGTCGGGAGATCGGCCGGCCAATGCCACCCCCCCCAACGGTGAATGGGAGGAACTCCGTACTCCGAATCGTCCACTGGGTCGTTAAAGACAAGGCCGACTTTGCTTCATTTGTCGACGATATCCGCTACTTCGTCGAGAAGCTGAATGCTATCGTCCCCCCGCTTCCCGGGACCCGCGCGTTCATGGCCAGAGAGGACATAGACTTAGACGGGCGTGCTGGGAATATCCAACTAATCCAGACCGTATCCCACGACTGGAATGACGAATTCGAAAGCGCCGCGGCGTGGGGGCTGGAACGAAAATGCGAGCGCGTCATCTTGGATCGGCTCGCGAGGCCGGCGTTCCCTGACCGCAAGAAGAGCGTGTCGGCCAGGTACAAGACAACCTTTGAGTGGTCGCTCAGCTCTTCAGTTCAGCAAGGCAGCCAATGCAAGTGGGATAGTTTGGCTGAATGGCTTAGGTCGGGGCACGGGATTTACTGGGTCCGAGGCAAAGCAGGGAGTGGCAAGTCAACCCTGATGAAGTTTCTCTGCGACAATAAAGCGACTGAGGAGCACTTGGGGGTGTGGGCGGGCAGGAAACGCATCTGTACGACTGCCCACTTCTTCTTGTGGCGGGTCGGCACAGAGCAGCAGAAATCACTGCCCGGCCTGTTTCGGTCGGTTCTCTTCCAGGTCCTGCGGTCAAACGCGCATCTCTGCAAGGAGCTACTGCCGCAGATGTGGAAGGAAGCCTATGGGCAGGATTCTTGCCGGTCTGAGCTGCCGACGTTAGAGGAGATGCAGGAGATCTTCAAGGCCGTTCCGAGATGTGCGGGTCTGGGGAAGGTTTGTCTGTTTATTGACGGGCTGGACGAGTTTGCAGGAAACTACTCTGACGGAATTGCCATCATTGAGGATCTGGTATCTGGGCCCAATCTGAAAATTGTTGTGTCCAGCAGGCCAGAACCGGCGCTGGTCGATGCCTTTCGGCGATTCCCACACCTCCGCTTAGAAGAACTAACACGAGACGACGTCGAGCAGTACATCCGCGGCAACTTGTGTGACCACCCATATATGCGCGAGCTCCAGGAGACGGACCCAGAGGAGGCGGATGCTATCGTGTCCAAGCTAACTAGCAAAGCCTTCGGGGTCTTTCTCTGGGTTGTCCTAGCGTGTCGGTCACTGCTTACGGGGTTCGCATCGTTTGATCGACCCTCCGAGTTGCAGCAGCGCATAGACGAGCTGCCACCCGAACTGGAGGATCTTTTCCAGGACATGCTCCTAAAGGTGGAGACGCGGTACAGATCTCAGGCCGCGAAGCTTCTCAAGACCTGCTACACCCACGTTCAGATGGGCAGCGGTGGTATTCCCTCTCTCGGGCTCGCATTGTTCGACGAGCACGGCCTGGATACGGCGCGAATCCCCCCAGGTCGGCTGCACACGCACGCGCAAATGCTCGCAAAATGCAGGTTTCTCGAAGGCAGACTGCGAAGCCGATGCGGAGGACTTCTCGAGCTCCACGTGCTGAATTCAACAGAGCTAGTGCATATGGACCCGGCCCTCCAAATCACAGACAACTGTTTTTGCGGGCGCAAAGAACACGAATTCGCCATCGACTCGGTTGTCGGATTCATGCACCGGACCGTTTTTGAGTTCCTAGATCACGACGAAACATGGACGTTGGAGTGCCTCCGCATCGATGACGACCAATTCAACCCCGTCGCCAACCTGGCTTGCATCTCTCTCCACCTCGCCCGGCAGTGCGCTTACACCGAGGGGTCGGTGCGCCAGTTTCTGCACCACGTGCGAGACCTTTGGATGTACTCACTGAATGCCGTGTGGGAGCCCTGCGGCCGGATCTTGCCCGTGGTCTTAGCCCTTGAAGACCTCATTCGGCTCGCGCCGCGGGGCCTTCTCCTCCAGCAACAATGCGACGACTCAGGTGTGCTATCTCCGTCGCAGCTTATCGTCCAGCTCGGTATCGAAGCTTCTATGTTCGAGGTAGTCGCATATTATTGGAAGCGCCAGCCCAAGCTGCTCCAGTTGTGGCCCAACACGCGACACGGCCCAATACTCAAGATCGCAACGCACCAAAACATGACACTGAAGCTGTTGGGCAAGTCTGCCGCCCAGGATCGCTGTCTGATCCCCCGTATTCGGCCGGCTCATCAAATGGTGCGATTCCTTCTCTCCATGGGGGATGGCTCCCAAGACTTGTGCACGGGTGCCCAGCAGGCGTGGGACTCGTGGGTTGACGGCCTAACCTCGCGAATTGGTCAGGGGCACGATTACGGCCCCGAAGCATTGTACGGAAAGGCGAGCATCATACGAGTCTATCTCGAGACAAAAACCGTGCAGCTCGGCGCCGAACAGCTGAGAAACGTCGCGGCCTGGATTGAAGAATACGCCCCGCAGACTGTTGGAGCTTGTCAGCAAAGTCAGCACGAAGCTTTGTGCGAGGAAGCCAAAGATGAGTTTCGGCACGTTTCAAAGCTTCTTGAGCCACTCGTAGGGTTCAAGCCCGGGGAGAGGCGACAATGGCTGATAGAGGAACAAACTAGCAAGTGGCAATCGTATATGCCGGGTAGTTTTGTGGACGGAGAGAACCAGGTATGGGAAGAAGCAGCGAGGAGCTGCCATAAAGGGAAGTCGGAAGGGAGCTGTCTTGTAATGTAGTCAAACAACTTTAATAATTAGCAGCGGCTACAAGCTTATTCTGGAAATTTTAAACCAGTTTTAGGGAGTAATAGTTAAAGAACTTGCCAAATATAACTTATTAAACAAGTAAGATTACTTTACAGCGTAGTGTAGATCCAGATCCATCACGTATCATAGTCTGTCACCTATTATCCCAATACCCTCCCCACCCATCACCAACCCCCTCCACCTCAACCCGCATCCTCCCCACCCCCTCACCCTCTCCACACAACTCGTAAATATACGTCCTCCCCATCGCCTTAACCTCCTCCTCTCTCGTCTCCTCATCCATCAACGCCACCCTCCTCGCACACAAATCCCCCCTCACCCCCTCCGATCTCACAAAGTAGAAAATCGCCCCGGCCAGCGTCCTCGGATCCACCGGCATATACGGCTACCTCGAAAACAACAAAGACGCCACCAAAATCACAACCATGACTGCTAACACAGCTAAAGACGCAGACGTACTAGCCATCCACCCCCTACAAGTCTGCGTCAGCGCGAAGGGCACATTCGCTAGCAACGCAGGCAAAAAGATATCCGCGATGCCCGCCATAAGCGCCGCTACAAGCAACATGCCGTAGCGCTGCCGGACCGCTACCGCTGCGCCAGAGATCACATTAGTTGTGTAGGGGGAAAGCAAGACGGAGTGCCCGGGACAGCGTGGTCGGCGTCAAACACCGAGGACAGTGTCGTTCCGGCACTAGAGGCTGAAAGACGGCCAAAACCTGCTCAATAGTTTGCATCTTTTGAGAGCGACAGCCTCAAGGATCACGGCAAGCATGAAAACCCATCGGCTGAACAACAAAAACGTTGATCGGCCATGCGTTCGCACAAGATATGTATAATATCGGCCTAGATCACATGTGAACTTGCCAGCACCCGTCCGGCTGTTATTGCGCGGACGAAAACTTGGCGGGGCTCGTGAACGTATATCATGCGAATCGTCTTCTCAAATCTGCCCTTCTAGGGATAGGAAGCTCTCGAGGGTTGGGTACCTGCATCTTCGACTTGGTGAGCGTTGGCAAGCCGAGCTTCTTCTCTATCCTTGTTAGGATACCCTTTTCACCTGTTAGAAAAAGCAGCTCCGATCGGGATGGCGCTCAGCAAAACTTACATTGGTGATGGAATCGGTATTGCCGCGCGAGACTGTCGAGGTGGGGTTTTGTAGGTTCCAACCAGAAACAAACCGTCGGGAGTGGAACCTTTTTTGAGTCTGCACGGTTGGTTTTCCGGCTGGGTCGAGGACCAATACCGTCTGCCAGGCACTAAGGCAGAATGCTAAGCACCCCACCAACTTGAATAGCTGCGGATCCATAGCTTCACTCTTCTCTTTACTCTTGCTCTATAGCATCAATTTTACACGGTTACCTACGACAAAGAAGGAACTAGCAAGATCTACTGTACCGTAGTAAGAGCAATCTTTGAACATGAAAAGAGCGGTGATGAAAACAAATGGCAATTAGACCACGTTGTTGTGTGGTTGTTGACGTGATCTCTCCTGCCACCTGTCCGTATCAAATTCGGATGTCAAAAGACAACAATCCCTCGAGATCGGGACAGGCAGCCACTGTTAATTCTCCTTGCCCACCATATAACACCAGAGGACGCAACTCCAGATCCGAAAAACTCCATTGCTAAGCGATCCCCACCCAACAACCCGAAACCCCCCCTCTCGAGCAACAATTGCCATATTGCATGATGGCCTCACTCTGGGCAGGCGTCTCGCAAGCCCTTCAGACCCTCGGGGGGGCAATAGCCGCCGTGACCGCCACTACAAAACGCCGAAGACTCCTGATCACCGGCCTCCGCGATGCCGGCAAGACAACGCTGCTGTACCGCATGCGCAATCCGGACCCCGCCCCATCCCGGTCGCCGACCTTCTTCCTCGCCTCCGGGAGCGATATCCGCCTCGACGTCGACGTCGGCGTCACAAGTCCTTACTCCTCTGGTAGTAGAAACCACTACAATAGTAGTGGCAGTAGTAGTAACAGCGACGGTCGGAATACTGGGACGCGTGTGCATCTCGTACTGGATGCGGTCGACCTCGGCGGAGCTAAGGGACCTGCTGGGGTTTCCCGCGGCCGGAGAGGAGACGAGGGGGAGTGAGGGAGAGGAGAGGCGGGAGGGGAGGCCGGGCGGCCGGTGGAGTTGTTTATGTGCTCGGCGCACGTGGGGGTGGGATATCAAGATGGATTTGGGTGGTTGGCGAGCCATTTTTGAGCCCAAGAATTTCAGAGGAACGAAGTATTCTAAGGGGGAGAAGGCTTATGCATCTTGGAGGTTGTGGGAATGGGGGTTAAACGTGCGGGGAAGCCGCGCACGCGCAACGCCTACACAGGGAGACCACCAGGAAGGGGGCATGCTGATGTCAGATATAAATGAAACTCGCAGCGTACGCGCCCGTGGCACTTGAAACTCACCCACTTTGCCTGTAGCCGAAAAGCCCTGGCACGATGTGTGTCAAGTGTTGATCATCATCCATCAGCAATCTCCTTACCAGCATGCAGCTCCGCGTTGGTATTTCATGAGACGAAATCTTAGTGTGTTTGGAGATGACGTACACTTTCGGCTTTGCTCAATTTACTATTTCCCTCAAGATAATCGGCTCGGCCAAGTTATCCAACGCTATGTCCAAAAACCGGAGCTGCTGTCCTCTTTTGCAGAGCCCCCTGAAATGTCTCTGCTCCGTCACCCCCACAGCCATAATTTGCTCGCCACGCTTGAGATCATTTTGAACTTGCTCGCTCCGGGGTATTGGGGTGATTCTTCTGTCTACCATATCGGCAGCTGATATTCGGTTGTTGCTATCAACAAAATATACAATCTCGTTCAGGGCTGCCGCACACCTGATCTGGAGATTGGTCCTACTCATGAAAGGAGGAGAGAGCTGCGTTCCTAGTCTTACGAGAAACGGATTATAGTTGCTGCTGGTTAACCCGGTTACGAAGGCCGATTGTGATTGGGGGTGGTGGTGGGCTGTTGTCAAGCCGATATTGTTCTGATTGCTGTCAGGCCGAGACATCTATACCAGAATAGAAAGACTAAACTTACCGTCGGCATTTGGCAATAGGAAAGCCTGGCCATTGTAGGTTGCTGTCCTGGGGGCCCTCTCGCAGGCCACACAAATGTGAGAACTTGATCATCGTAGGCTGAGGCCGATGTCCGGCTCCGTATCTGCGTTGAAACGACAAAACTCTCCCCGTCGGCAGAGAAGCTGCTGGCCTGGAACCGCGGGTCCCAATCTCCTGGTGGGAGAGGAATAATGACGTCTAGCCTCTCTTGTGCTTCGTTGAGTGAAATCAAGACAACGGTCGTGCCGAACCCAATGGCTGCTACAGAAGTGGCGGAAATTGCAAGACAGAGAGGCGGCGGGCCCCCGGAGTCGCCGAGAAAGATTTCGGTCATGTTGATATTCTCGTTATGTGGTGGATGATCAAGTTGGGCTGTGTTTACCACGAGCAGCGTAAACCCCTCGCCTTTGCGGTGAACAACCATCACAATTCGGCCTTGGCCTTCGGCGGCATCGCAGATTGAATCTTTGGCTCGAAGCGGGATTCCCTCTCCATCGTCTTCATCGGGTTTGTACCTCACTATAAAGTTCTCGTTCTTCCCCCAGCTCAAAATTGCTTTGGCGGACGAAGAGAAGCGAAACAAGTACATGGCATCTGGCAGCACTGGATGAGCGGTGCCCTGCGAGGTTTGCGATGCGCTACCGGATATGGAGCTGCGTCGTCGGCACTGTCTAAAGGGGTTTCGAATCCATGTCGTGGATCTCTTAATTCCCTTGGCTAACCATGTGGTGTCAGCACGCGGCGGTGATCTCTCACCAGTCGGGACAGCATCAGATAGCCGCATACGATTAACGGCAGCGCACTGCGGAGATATTTCACCGCCTGGGGCAACATGCGCAGACTTTATGCTACTGTCAGCTAGCTAGACTTTTTTTTTTAACTTGGACCAAGTTATACTTTGTTACTTACGGCATATTGGGCTTGAAGGTACGTGCCTCCAGGAGGAGGCTCCATGCAGACAAAGGCGAAGTTGCTGTGGGGCGCGCCTCCTGAAGAGAATTTAGCGACAATTCTGGCATATCAAGTCGACGCGAATAATTTATCCGAGCAAGAAAGACGTAATTTGGGGCTTCCTTTGGTCTTATTCTCAGGTAAGCATTGCGCCCAGTTGGAGATGAACGAGAGAGAGGTGTGCAGGAGCAGAGGGTAAACCATGCGGTTTCCGCGCGTGGACCATTTCCTTGATCCAGCGGCGGACCGGCAAAGCCCAGCCATTGGAAGTCAGCTCAATATCTTGAAGATCTGGTTGGCTAAAATAGGCCATAGGTCGCACCAAAGGCCGCCACGTTGACGCACTAGAATTCGCGCTTGTCTGAATGTAGGTGACCCCCCGCGGGGCTCTCGCGCTTTTCGGTGTGAAGTAACGCACTCGAAGAAGGCAGCCATGGCCCGACCACGTCATGAAACGGGACCGTGCGTGAGGCAAAAGGACGCAGCCTGGCGGTTGAAAGAGCGGTGAATTGGAACGCGCACAACGCCAGCGGGGGCAATGGTCGCTCAGGGGTTCAATTCCATATAACTCGATCAACCGCCGGCTACGGAAAGCTTGGTTGCCATATTTCAGCCACCCTC